>Ga0207996_1000012_pt1 | contig 202637 bp, 180 predicted proteins | sample AntAceMetag02UKG_FD_184773 | JGI IMG/M metagenome (GOLD analysis project Ga0207996, IMG submission 184773) | Saline lake microbial communities from Ace Lake, Antarctica - Antarctic Ace Lake Metagenome 02UKG (SPAdes) (version 2) | ecosystem: Environmental > Aquatic > Non-marine Saline and...
ACTGTTTCTTTTTTCGGTGATCGTTTGCTATCCTGTTTCTCTTACCCTACTTCTTACTCTTTTCGAGATCGCTTCCTCGCTTCGCTCATCGCGATGACTCCGCTAAACGTCATTTCGCAGAAGTCTTACTTATCTTTTCTAGTCGCTGTTTTAGAATCAGCTGCAAATATTTTATTATTTTTAATTTTCACACTACAATAATGATCTTTGATCAATTTTAAATAGCCTTTAATAACTTTCAACAACGATGGAAATGAAACAGCTCTAGAAACACCATGTTCTCTTATCCCCAGTCTATAAGGAACTTCAGCATAGAGATATCCTCTTTTAACAGTTCTTATTAAAATATCTGTTTGAAAGAAAAAACCACTACTACGATACTCCAACTCCTTCAAAATCGATTTGCGATATAGAATTGTTCCATTTGTATAATTAAAATTGGTAAAAAAGGATACATTAACAATGAAACGATATAAAAAAGATAGAATCCTTCTAAATAATGGCCTTACTTGTTCGTTATAAACGAACGGGATTACAATATCAACATTGTCGAGCAATTCACAATAACGAAATATTTCCCATGGATCAATTTCATTATCGCCGGGTATCAAGACAATAATATTTCCCTGAGCATTATCAATACCATCCCAGAAAGATGCTCCAATGCCTTTTGGTTTATCGTGAACAATCATCTTAATTCTACTATCTTCTTGAGAAAAAGACTGCACTGTTTGCTCAGTCCCATCAGTACTACCGTCATTTACGATAATAATTTCTCCAACAATAGAATAATCATCAAAAGCTTTTAGCGTATTTCCAATTGCATTGGAAATATTTAACTCTTCATTCAAAGCCGGCATTATTACTGATATTGTATGTTCTTTAATATTTAAGGCGTTCACAAAAACCGTTCCACATAATTTATAATTATACCCTCATGTACCCCGCTCTGGGGCTATCTATCCAGTCACTAACAATAGTTTTAAAATCACAATCGTGTTCGTAGGGATCGTATACTTTTAATTTCACTAACTTCATGAGTTTAATATCATCACCTCCACAACAATGTGAAAGCCCCAGAAACTTGAAATAGTCGTTTGCTCCAGTTCCTATAAACTTAACATCGAGTTTTTGTAAAACAACATCGTTTCTAATTTGCTCTATTGCCCTGTATGCTAGAAAATTCACTATTGAATAAACTATAGGTTTTAACCCACTCATACACATACCAGCAGCTATGCCCACAGTTCCCTGCTCCATAACTCCACAGTTTATGATTCTTTCGGGGAATTCCACTTTTATTTTATCTGCCGCCCCAAATCCCATATCGCATACTAAAAGACAATATCTTTGATCCTTACGAAAATAAGGGATAATCATATCTAAAACGTCTTTTCGATAATTATGCATGTATTTAACTTTCAAATTATATGATTAACTTTTCACAGCCCGGAATCCGAAAATGAAATTTAGGCACATTCTCCATACACTTCAAGCCAAAACCTTTAACTGTTTCTGCGATAATAATTTTTGGTTTTTTATCGCAGATAGATTGTGTGTTTTTTATAACAGTTGCCAACCGTTCTGAATTATGTCCAGAGCAGCTAACAGGTGAAAGACCGAAACCTTTCAATCTATTAATAAGATCACTCTCGTGCTTATCAAGAACGTTCAAGATAAAATCCATTGCTTGTAATTTATTTCGATCAATTACCACAACTAGATTTGAAAGATTATATTTAACAGCAAACTGGAGCGCTTCCCACGTTGTTCCCTCTTGCAACTCACCGTCACCAACAACACAAAAAATAGAATAGCTCTTTTTTTGAATATGTGCGCCAAAAGCAGTTCCCACAGCGAGAGGAAGTCCATGTCCTAATGACCCACAACCAGCCTCAAATCCATACTCTAGACGTCTTTCCATGCAACCCAAGAGTGTACTCTTTGATGTGTAGAAATTATCCCATTCTTTTTTCGGAATAACACCTTTATCAGCCAATATTGCATAGAGCCCGTAACATCCATGCGCTTTAGAGAAAATAAGCCTATCTCGATCTTCCCATAAAGGATTTTCAAAATCATAGTTCATGCAGCGATAATATAGCGCTACAAGTATATCAACACAAGATAGTGATGGGGCAATATGCCCGGCACTATTTTTCACAGAAAGATGGATTACGTTGCTCCTTATTTGGTCCGCTTTTTTTTGTAATACTAATTCATTCATGATATATGTTTTTCTGTTATATAAAATTCACGTGTTCTGAAGGGTGCTTTAAGTCCCACAGATACTTATTCACTTCATCCATTCTACAATTTACTCTACAATTACACGTATCCAGCTCATTCTTTACCCACTCAAGAGAAGCGCGTCTTTTTTCTCCTTCCCAGATTTCTCTAAACGTTTGCTCATGGATATTGCCATACAAGAAACGTTCATCTCCAAGATACACGCTGCAACCCCACACATTTCCACCCGCATCAATATATGACCAGAAAGGAAGGGCTAAGCAATGTGTGTATCCATGCTCACCCTTATCCCACTTCTTCATACTATTAATACGGAACACTACATGAAACTGCTCATCATTATACTGAGAAAGCTCATCTTTTAACTGAAGATAATTATCATATTTAATATCTTTGTATTCCGTAGTATTACTCTGAGGATGATGAGAGTACGGTTTGACTACTAAATAATCCATCCCAATATCTTTTGCCCTTTGAGCTAACTTCCCAACTTCCTGATAGTTATCAGGCAATAACATTATCTGCATTCCCAAAGTACATTTATAATTATTACTTCTTCTTACATCGTTTGCATAGGCCATATTATGCATAACTTTATCAAGATCATCACTCTTACCTCGGTGAATCTTGTTATAAGTATCTTTTGTAGCACCATTTATACTCACTTTTACCCAGGTTATACTTGTAAGTGCTGCATCAGCAAAATCCTTATCAAGAAATACCCCGTTTGTCGTAAACGCAACATCAATCCCTGACTTCTCAGTATGAAGAGTAATATCAAGCATATCTTTATGTAAAAGTGGCTCACCCTCACCCGCATACATGATACTCTTGAGTCCTAACGATCCCATTTCTGAAATCCTGTCTTTTAAAACCTCTGTTTTGAGAAATCTTGGCTTGTACTCCATAAAATCTAGACCGCAATATGTACACCTATGATTACAAGCACCTGCAGGCGATATCTCCATATATAAAGGATATATATTTTTATTTTTCTGCCAATCATTTACCCTATCGACATGATATATTAATTTATGACTGTCTATTCTGAATTTGTCCATAATAAATCCTTACCGGTGCATCTTAAGAGTGGATAAATATTGTCATTTAAGAAGTGCAGTAATGTATTTAAAAAGAGGAGCCGGTTCAATAGAAGAGCGATTCCCCACTATCAAAACCTTCATTGCTCCAGCAGCGTTACCTATAAACCCAACTACTTCCATTGGTGCATTTTTAAATACACATGGGGCTGTCACAGAAAAATAGGCATCCCCTGCTCCAATTCTATCAAGCACCTCTTTGGAGAATATCGGTATTTCCTTAAACCCATCAGCTTTGGAATAGACCAATGACCCCTTATGCCCTCTAGTAATAATTATTTTGTCGCACTTGAGCTTTTTGCTTATTTTAAGTATCAATTTGTTGAGATTGGAATATCTATCATGACAAGCTAACCGTATCTCAGGTTCATCAATACAAATATAATCGGCACGAGAAAATTTAGTAACTACATTAAATCCTCTGTTTGCACTATTTGTTTGCACATTTATAGCTAAATATTTAGCTTTCTTACTTAACAACTTAACCATTCTGGGCGTTAGTAATCCATGGCCAAAATCGGTTACAATGACCATATCATAATCTTTGAGGTGCTCATCTAAATAAGTGTATAATTTCTTTTCTATTTTTTGTGATGTATGAACATTGTCATCTAAATATATTATTTCGAATAGTTTATTTAAAAAGTTAGGATCAACAAATCTGCGTTTCACAACCGTAGGCGCATCTTCGATCTCATAAAAATTTGTCGAAATATTAGGTTTCAAATGTGTTGCGATGAAATCTTGATAATTATTTTGTTTCCCTATTGAACTTACCAAATGGACATTTTTACAAAAACCTGCTGTATGATTTGCTGCAGCCAGAACGCCACCCGCAAATATTTCCTCATTTAAATATTTTGTAACGATGATATTGTCTTTCGCGGATTTTCCTACGCCAAAACAATAATGGTATTCGTCAATAATGATATCCCCAATGACAAGTACTTTTGTGTTTTCCACCTTTTTTATGTACTTGATTACATCATTAGAAGAATATTTTTTTCTAAAATCTTGAAAAAATTCGCGGGCTTCATCAGGATACGGGGGAAAATATGAATTTATAAGAGACGTAGAACTAAAGGTAATATCATCAGTAAAATGAAGCATTCCTCCGACAGAATTTATTGCTTCTTCCTCTTCATATATCTTTCCTGTAAGATCATCCTCTCTTTTAGAATAATCACTCCCTTTTACATAAATATTAGGTTTCAATCTCCTAATCGTCTCTACTGCAGTTGGCCAGTCATTAAGTGCCACATAGTCAACTGACTCTATCGCTGCTAAACTTTCAAGTCTCAATGCCTCTTTGAAAATGGGTCGGCCAGGCCCTTTATTTACATATTCATCCTTGGTAATTGTAACAACAAGAATGTTTCCTTTACTCTTTGCCTCTTCAAAATGTCTAATATGTCCTGGATGCAAAAGTTCAAAAACACCATGACAGTGAACGATCTTTTTACCCTTTTTTCTTAATCCATCCAAAATCGGGGCCAACTCATCAATTGTCTTAATTTTTGATAAAACATTATTTTTCATGTTTACCTCGATAAATATTTAAACCAATCTTTCGTAGCAACTTCAATTTTTTCAGGTGTCCAAACCGGCGCACTTCTCCAATAATCAATATGCTCTAAAACCTTATTAACGCCTTCTTTAAAGGATGTTTTTGGATTCCACCCGATAGTATTCTTTATTTTATCTATATTCGCCCATGTACAATCAGGCTCCCCAGGACGTTTAGGGATATAGATCCTTTCACCCTGCAGTAACTCAACTAACGTATTTACGCTCTGCGGACTACCTGATCCTATATTAAAAATTTCATTTGTCACATTTGATGCAGCCGCCGACACAAAAGCATCAGCAACATCATCAACATACGTGAAATCCCTTTTCTGAGTACCGTCACCAACAACAGTAAAAGGTTTTTGAGCCAATTTCTGCGCTAAAAACACCCCCATAACAGCCCCATAGGTTCCAGATGTCCGAGCACGAGGTCCATACACATTAAATAGTCTTAAAGAAACAACTGGTAGTTTATAAATATTCCCCCAATGGAGCACACATAATTCCCCCAAATATTTCGTAAGAGCGTATGGATACTCTGTTCTAATATCAGCATCCTCCTCAGTCGGATAGGCATCCGGTATTCCATAGCAAGAACTCGATGCCGTATAGATAAAACGTTTTACCTCACATTTCTTTGCAGCTTCAAGGACATTGATCGTCCCGGTAACATTTGCTCTGTAATATTCTTGAGGATCAATTATTGACGGAACAATATCCGCAAGAGAAGCTAAGTGCATTACCCAGTCGATCCCTTTGAAATAGCGATCAATAGTATCATTATTTGCAACATCAACTTGATGTAACGATAGTTGTGGATTATCTTTATGGTGTTTTAAATTATCAGGTCGACCGGTTGAGAAGTTATCAAGTACCGTCACCGTATGGCCATCAGCCAACAACCTATCGACAAGATTACTTCCAATAAATCCAGCACCACCTGTCACTAATACTTTCATACTTACCTCTTACACATATTGATATACTTATTTTGAGACATATTATTCTACATATTGGAGATCATGGTACTATACACCACAATCAACTAACGCATCAAGCTTTAGTATTTAGCGTACACCAAAAGAAGCATGAGTATATCGTAAAATTATTCTACTAAATATCCTTTATCTATAAAATTCTGCTATTTTATCAATAACGTAATCCTGTTGTTTCGTAGTTAATTCGGGAACCATCGGAGGTGATAATATACGACAAGACTTATACAATGCTTCTGGGAAATCGCTTTCTTTACACCTCAAATAAGAATATGCAGATTGCATGGGTAATCGAATAGGATAATGTATTCCGCACGCTACACCATTCATTTGAAGATGCTTCTTTAGATCGTCGCAATGTTCTATTTCTATAACAAATAAATGATACACTGCCTTTAATTTTGGATCTAGTCCGTACACCGTTATGTCCTCAATTTCTTTACACATTCTTCAATCTCACCCACAACATATTCAGGGCTGTGTGGCCTAAAACGCTTACTTCCCTGCTCGCAACAAATAACTAGTATGTAAAATATTTTTTACGCTACTCAGATATTAAGAACCTCTATTATTGATTTTACAACATATTCAACTTCATCATTTTTAAGTTTTGGATAGAGCGGTATAGTAATAGTTCTTGATCCGATTTGTTCAGCTATCGGATACATTCCTTCAGTATAGCCGAGCTTATCTCTATAATATTTCAATAGATGTACGGCTCTATAATTTACGGCACAACCAACGTGCTTATCTTGCAGTCCACTCAACACTGTATCACGTTTTTCTTCTGAGACTTGAATGGTATAGAGATGAAACGCATTTTTGCAATTTTCCTTTGTCATCATGAGCCTTATGTTAGTGTCTTTGAAAGCATCATCATACATTTTTGCTATGCACTCCCGTCTATCCCTCAAACTATCAATTTTTTTAAGCTGTCCCACTAAAAGAGCTGCCTGGATATTATTCATATTATATTTCCATCCCAATACCGACATATCCCAGTGGCTATAACTTTTTGTGTATCTATCAGCAGCTGATTTATCGATACCATGCAGTCGCATTATTCTTATTAATTCAGCTTTTTCTGGATCATGAACAATAATTGCCCCACCTTCTCCGCAGGTAATGTTCTTTGTTGCATAAAAACTAAAGCAAGCCCCATCACCCAGCTGACCAGGCTTTATACCATCCCGAACACCTTCTACACAATGTGCAGCATCTTCAATAACGATCAATCCATGTTTATCCGCAATTTCCTTAATTTTTTTCATGTCACACATCTGCCCATACAAATGAACAGGGATAATTGCTTTTGTCTTATTGGTAATTTTTTCTTCAATAAGATCAGCATTTATGTTTCCGGTATCTTCTTCCACATCAACAAACACCGGTTTTGCACCTACGTGAAGTACCGCATTAGAAGTGGCACAAAATGTCATTGGCGTCGTAATAACTTCATCACCATGACCAATGCCCCATGCAAGCAAACATAACTGTAAAGCGGCCGTACAACTCGTTACCCCAATAACATCTCCCCCGCCAAGGTAATTTGAGAACGCTTCTTCAAATTCAGCAACGACTTTTCCGGTCGTGAGAAAAATTGACCTCAAAACTTCATCGAATCGCTTAATATCCGCTTCATCAATATTGTGTTTGTAAAATTCTACTTTTCTTTTATCCATATGTTATTTCCTATAATACAGTGTTCTCATTGAAACATATCACAAATTTGCAAGCCTGAAGGCTTGCGCTACATTTTATTTCCCATAATCCAAAAACTGTCTCTAAATAAAGCTAATGGTGAAGATATTAATAGCTTCGAAATAAAACAATTTATTACTTTAGGGAATTTCAAATGCAGACCCCAGTCAAAATCAGGATATACATCTAACTTAAACGTCTTTTTAATTTGATTAAAACCGTTATCTTCAAGTTTATATGCGAGTGATTCCGGCGAATAGAACTTTACATGTGTTGGATCGGAATACCCGAACCATTTTTTACCTTTTACAACCCTCATTGGACTAGAAAAATTTGGTGTCACAAGAAACAACGCCCCTCTAACTTTAAGGAGTCTTTTAGCTTCATTAAGAAAAAGCACGGCTTCTTCTTCTCTTAAGTGTTCAATTAATGATATACCGATCAATAAATCAAAACTTTTTGATCTGTAGGGCAGTTCTTTCACATCCGCAACAAGTGCATCCGCTTTTTTCGCTGCTGTAATTGAAAGATCACAACCAGTTACTTTTCTACCATTCTTATGTAAAGCACTGAGAAGCTTACCGGTACCACATCCAATTTCAAGAATACTTACATAATTATTTTTTTCAATTACATCATCTAATGTTGCATAAATATGAACTGGAAGATCATCCTTATCCTTAAAATACTCTTCGTTGTAATGTTTTTCACTCATCAGTGTTATTTCTTTGTTTTTCAGGGCTAACGCCCTGCCCTACACTTTTTTATTACATAGGCTAAAAAGCTTGTGACTTACAGCTTATAGCTTAAGTCTTACAGCTGTTTTTACAAGCGCATTTCTTTCCACGAAAATCAGTCAAATGTCCAATAACAGCTTTTGCCGCACGCCAGATAAACTTAATGTCTTCAGTGTTTCTTATTGAGATTAATTTTCTAAAAATAAATTCTGGATTAAATGCAACTTTATAGACCGACTGTACCGCTTCCATCAATTTTTCTTCCGGCATCGGTGTTATCATAATCGGTTCTCTCATATCGTAACAAGACCAGTCTTCTGTTTTCAGCCACCCATTCTTTTTACATTCGTCAAAAAGAGGCGTTCCCGGATAAGGGATAACAACAGTCGACTGCAGGGTATGCGCATATCCCTTTTTCATCAAATAACACCCCAAATCAACCGTGCGCTGCACATCATCAATATCTTCCCACGGATAACCGAACATTATTGTTATATGTGGAGATAACCCAGCTTTACTTGCCATTTTGCACGATTCAATAATCTTGTCCTTAGTTAATCCTCCGCCTTTTTTAACTCGCTCAAGTGTCTTCTGATTAGCTGATTCCAAACCAAAGAGCATAAAACGAAACCCGGCTTTTCGCATCAATTTATATTCATCAAATGAAAGCGCGCCAAAACGCATATTGCAATCCATGATTATCTTTTTGTTATAGCCACGCTCAATCATGCCATTACAAAATTCATGCAACCATTCACCAATTGGAAAAGAACCGCTATCATCCATTATCTCCTTAACACCATACTTTTCTATAAGTATGCCTATTTCATCTAATAGCTTTTTCGGAGTCCTCGACGAATATTTAGGATATATTGTCGTCCAAGAACAAAACGTACATTTATGATACCAGCAATCACGTGCCGCCATGGTATATGTCCCCGGCAAGCGACTATAATTACCGTTTTCTTCGCTATATAACAGCCACTTTGTCATATCTCTGTCTATCATAGGTAACGTGTTAAGATCCTGATCTAAATTAAACTTCCCGGTTGATGTTACCTGGCCATCTTTCCTCATCCAAATACCGGGCTCTAAAGTTTCATTCTTAGAAAGATTGTTACAAAGAGACAGGAGAAGAAAATCGTAGTTTCCGCCCGTTAAAATATAGTCAACGGGAGAATTATTGAATGATTCTTCTGGAAGAGCAGTAACATGATCCCCAAAAAGAACAATTTTACACTCCGGTAGTTCCTTTTTTAGGTCATCTATTATTTTCCAGTGATGTTGAACAACGGGGGCTTTAGTTTCCAGCGCGACAACATCCGGATTTAGTTCTTTGAAATACTTAAGAAAATCGTTATAAGACATCTTTTCGGCTATCCCGTCTTTCCAACAAACATCATACCCTTTCTCTTTAAGTAACGATGCTGCACAAGATGGCACCATCGGATATATGTATGTGGGATTATGAAACCATTGAAACTGTCTATTCTGCGAAAGTAAAGGCACTCCTTTTTCACTTTCAATCGGTGGATATGCAATCAATACCTTCACTACGTCCTCCTATTATAATTTTTTACTACAAAGACCTTTGAGAAAAAAAACTCCATAGGTACAATTTGTCAGCACAATACCTATAAAGGTTAATATGCTTCCCCTAAATGAGTTAAGCTTTTGAGAATTAATAATCGCACATAATAAATAAACGATGATAATACCACAATAAAGATATAAAAATAAGATATTTAACAAGAATAATAGCCATCCGAAAACGACACCGCAAACAAACATCGATGGGATAAAATAAGATAATCGCATTGACGTCTCGGGGAATTTTTTCACAAAATACCCGCGATGCTTCGCATAGTTTGTGATCTGTTTTAAGTGAGGCTTGAATACTGCCCGTCTATGGTGATAAACGAGGGCCAATGGCTCATAAACTATTTTTTTCTTTAATTTTTTGGTAATCTTAAGGCAAAGCACAGTATCCTCCCCCGGATAATATGTACTGTCAAAACCACCAACTTCATCAAAAACGCTTTTGCGGACAATAAAGTTACAGCTCGGATAATCATCTACAAGCCTTTTCTTTCCCGGACGATAACGATAGGTATTGGCCCCTGAGGCCATCCACGAGTCATAAATTGCGCCACTCACTTGCTGGAGCAATGAATCAGAGTATGGAGTCACACCGGGACCGCCAACAGCAGCAACATCAGGATCGCTAAAATTTCTCACCGCGACACCTAACCATTCACCCACTGGATACGCATCATCGTCAATGAAAGCAAGAATTTCTCCAGTTGCTTTCTTTGCACCAATATCTCTTTTCTCAGATGGACCCATTGGACCTGTTGGAATTATCTTTACCTGTTTCTTATCTGAGTGTTTAAAGGAGCCAGAACAATCATCCGGAAGAACAATAATTTCGAAATTGGGATACAATAAATTAAGACATGCTTCTACCGATTCATTGAGATAATCATTGTAATTCTTAATCGGTATAATGATAGATACTTTAAGTGCAGACATACATAATCCATACTCTATTCATATTATATGTATTATTTGTAAATACTAGCCAAAAACTGATTGCCGCTTACCTCGGAATTACTCACCGTCATCTTCGATAGCTTCCTTCTCTATATGATCATAATACCGCATAATATACATTCGGTAAAATATAGCCAGGGTATCAAGTCCGGTGTACCACAAATCCGTAAACTTCATCCTCCCCCATCTCACTTCTCTTCTAAACTCAAGTTCGATAGGCGCTTCTGCAATGCTATAGCCTAGACGGTGTACATTGGCCAATATTTCTATATCAAATGCCCAGCGTTTACACAACACTTTGGGAAAAACATTCTTCAATACTTCATGTTTAAACAATTTTATACCCGTCTGCGTATCCCGTAGTGGCAAACCAAAAAGGAGCCACAGTATAATATAATACACTTTACTGACAAAAACTCTTCTTTTGGGAAGTTTCAGTTTCGAATCAGGATGCCACTTTGACCCAACAACAACATCAGCATTTTCCAGTTTCATTTTTGCAAATAATGTATAGAGTTGTTTAGGATGGAGATCAAGATCAGCATCAAGAAAGGCAACAATATCACCTGTAGCAAATTTGTAACCAAACTTGAGAGCTCGACCTTTACCGTAATTATTTCTATTCCTTTTAACCAAGACATTCGGGTCGTCTTTGAATGCTTCTAAGGCAAGTGCATACGTTTTATCACGACTGCCGTCATCAATGAATATTATCTCATAATCACAATCAAGATCATGGAATAACTTCTTTGTCTCATTTATATTGGTAACAATGAGATCGGCCTCATTGTATGCCGGCATTAATATAGAGATCTTCCCCTTGAACTCCTTCACCTTCTACCTCTTTTGTAAATAAAATGATTATAAAACTAATAATAAAAAGAAGATATCCAATAATTCCAAAAGTGCAAATTACCTGCAAAAGCGTTGCATGGAAAAGATATAAGCCCCCTATCAAAACAGCAACACTTATTGCTAGCAGATACAGTATATTTGTCCTGTGTAACGCAAGATTATAATAAATAATAATACATAAAAGCCCGTACGGAATTACCATCAGACCAAAATACCGCATTAGTGTAATAATTGTGTCTTTATATTCAGGCAATATCATCTTACCCTTTAAAAGGAAATTGATTAACAGATCAGGGAATATCATACATATCGCTAACCCAACACATAAAACGGCTATTATCAAAATAAGCGCCTTCTTCAGCAATGGAAATGTCTTTTTACCGAGTGAATGCGCAGCAGAAACCTTAGGGAATAAAGCGCCTGCAAAAGCCGCTGGAGGAAACAAAAATGCCTTACCAATAAGAGCACACGTAGAGTAATATCCTGCAACTTCCGGTGAAAAATAATGTTTCACAACTAGCGTGTCATAATAAGTAAGAAAGCCAAAACAGAATATCGCTATTCCTACAGGCACCAAATACTGATATATTTCTTTTTTATCAATTGAGACATCCTCAACCGTTTTATGAAGAGAAAAATAACGTTTTAGGGGAAAACAAGAAATAATAATACTGACAATCACTGAAATGACTATCCCCCATAAAGCACCGTTTACACCAAAACCTGCCATTACCAATAAGGCTGCAAATATAACTTTGCCTACAGTACTAATTATGTTTACCGATCCAAAAACCAAAAACGCCTGTAACCCTTGCAGCATTCCTGCTGTAACAGTGGTAATAAATGCAAGAGCAAGTACAATACCAACAATAATTATAGGGATCCTTGTATCGATATTTAAATACATCCCAATATATTTGCTAAATATGACAAACAACACAAAAAGCAATAAACCTATCACAGTTAGTTTTTTTAATGATTTCACAAAAAGCAAACTTATCTTGTCATCTTGCCCTAATCCACGATATTTTGAAACATACTTGGTAATCACTACTGCAACAGTGGTTATAGGAATACCAATAATCATAAAGAGCGCTAAAAGAGAGTAGAGCACCCCGTATTCAGAAGGCGTAAGCATTCTGATCATAAGAACGTGATAGAGATAATTCGCAAAACCGGCAATGAGTGTCGCCGCAAGCATTATGCTTCCATGTTTCACTAAATTGTCAGACGCATGCTCATTCATATATTATTTCGCTCCCAATGCTTCTTTGGCTTCTTCTATCCATTCGAGTTTATCGCCTTTTTTCAGATATTTCTTAAATAATTTACGAGCTTGTGCATTTTCATCACATTCTTTATATATCTTAGCTAGCTGATACACAGTATCCATATCTTCTTTATTTCTCATGTATAAAATCTCAAAACACTCTTTTGCCTGAGTTAAATCACCCTTTAAAGAACACACTCTCCCTTTTTCATATAGCTGGTCATCAGTATCACTACCATCTGTATCAACCTTACCGTCTACAACGTACATTTCTCTAATATCCAACAGATTATAGAGCCATACAAAGGATACCACCAAAAACAACAAGACCATTAAAATATGATCGAGATACACTAAGCCGAATAGCCCCATAATTAAATGTGATAGACAATATGCATAGAGGAGCAGTATCACTATACCGCGAACATACTGTCTTTTCACTATCTGCCCAACCCCACAAAACAGTGATAAAAATATAATGTAAAGTGCTCTCATACCATCTATTTCTTTAGATAATTCGGTTTTAATGTTTCATATATTTCTCGAAATACTTCCTCTAGCCCTATCTCAATATCCCAATCAAAATCACGTTGCGCTTTACGTATATCACTGACGTACACTTGATGATCTCCGAGCCTCGCTTCAGGAACGATCGTATAATTCATCTTTTTTCCGGTCATATTTTCAATAAGTGAAATAGCCTCAAGAAGTGAGATAGTATTTTTTCTTCCGCCGCCGATGTTGTATACCTCGCCTTTTTTTGGATTTTCAATAAACTTTTTAAATAATTTTGCAAGATCACGTGCATGAATGACGTCTCGAACCTGCTTTCCCTTATACCCGTATATATTAAGATTTTCACCCGACAAATTTTTCATCATAAAGAATGGTTCCCAGTTATGCAATTCTACCGCATGTGCCGCACCACCGGTAATACACCCCATACGAAAAACACCGGTAGTCATACCATATGTTGCGGCAAATTCTTGTGTATAGAGATCTGCAGCAGTTTTTGAGACACCAAAAGGTGTATGGGTCCCCTTATCGATAGGAAAATTTTCATCAATTGCATCAATATCTTTAAAATCGTATCTCGTTTCTTTTTCAATGAGAGCTAAACGATTTGGATTATCCCCATACACTTTATTGGTAGAACAATGGATAAAAATACACTTAGGATTGTTTTTACGCAAAAAATCTAACAGTTGAAATGTCCCCACCACATTGATGGAGAAATCTTCAGCAGGAATTTCAACTGACCGTGGATGCGATGGTTGTGCAGCGGTGTGAATAACAGCATCAGCTTCTTTCAGGTATTTCCCTATTGTCTCAATATCTCTTATATCAGCCTCTACATGGATAACATTATCTGACCCGGACAATATTTTTTCAACATTCTCTTCAGTATTACCAAGTTCCCCAAAAATCTTCCCACGCTGATAGTTATCAATACTGACAACACTATCACCCGCATTGCCAAACAAATTACAACATTCTGTTCCCACTAATCCCGCCCCACCTGTTACAACAATCTTCATTGAAACTAATCCTTTCTAAGTATTGTTTAATCAAAAAACTACAAAAATATCCGCATATGTAAAAACGTGAAATTTACCACAATTACAACTAATGGTCAACTATATAGCATTAAGTATTTAGATATAAGAGCTTTACGTCAAAGAAACCTCATGATGAGGTAACATTCGGAAGAGGAAGTTCAATATTAAACGTCGTTCCCTCATTAACAACACTATCAACGGCAATCACGCCTCCGTGCCTTTCAACTATACTTTTACAAAACGTTAGGCCAAGTCCCGTACCCCGTGCTTTAGTGCTGTATAAAGGATCAAAAATTTTACCAAGACTTTCTTCTGATATTCCAGAACCGGTATCTTTTATAATAACACGCAATGCCGAATCAGTTTTTTCTGTAGATACCACTATTTTACCGCTCACAAGAGGCATCGATTGAATTGCATTGGTAATAATATTCTGAAATACTCTTCCCATCAAGAGCGGATCGATTGATAACGTGGAGTCTGCAGAACAAAAACGCACTTTAGAAACAATGTTTGATGGTAGCTCAATACCATCAAGTATTTCCTTAATTAATTTATGAATATTAGCATTTGTTAGTTTTGGCTCTTTCTCTCGTGCAAAGTCCAATATCTGAGAAATAATTTGCGTCGCATCATCAACTTCCTTTTCAATAATATCAAGCTGTTCCTTTGCCTCTTCATTAACCTTACCTATATCAAACATATTCAGGTAATACACAGAGTTTCTTATTATCGCCAACGGATTACGTAACTCGTGACCCACAATACTTGCTAATTTACCTATTGTTGTTAGTTTTTCAGAGTAAATCAGCTTATCTTGGGCTACTTTAAGCTGCGCGGTTCTTTCGCTAATCTTTGCCTCTAAATCTTCATACATTTCCTTTAAACGTTTTGTCATAAGATTAAAAGCATGGGCTAAATCTTCTATCTCATCACCGGTATGGGTATCGATCTGGATATCAAGATTACCTTCTTTAATCTTTTGGGCACTATCATGTAAAACAATGAGAGGTTTAATTTTACGTCTCACAATCAAGACACCAAGACCTATAATGAGAACTGACACAATAACGCTGATAAAACCAATGCGGTGAATCATTTTATATATCGGCATAAAAACAAACACATACGGTTCTTCAACGATTACCCCCCACCCAAGATACGGTAAACGTTCATATACACCAAACACCACTATTCCTTCAGGTGATTTATATTGATAATACTTCTGAGGATGTTCCTTTAATTCACTAATAACATCTTTAACGGAAGGAATTTCGGAAAGATTCTTTTTCGCTTTTACCCAGCTATAATTCGGATACGCAACAATATCTCCTCTGTTATCCACAATATATACAATACGTTTTAATGTATTCTCTTCTTCTATCAATCTGGTAAAATGCGCAAGTGACATCTCAATAACCACAACGCCGCTACACTGCGAAATATTTTCTCCAATACGCGAAGAAAGCAAAATGGAACGTTTCCCATCCTCATTAACATACACGGGACTAATATATGTTCCGTTCACGTGAGCAATGACAAACCTGTTAGCGTCTGAATATTTTTTCCCTTTTGAAACCAAACGATTAGCGCGGGTAATTTCAGCGATCTCTACACCCTTATTGTCCAATAATTGCGCTGTGGCTATACTGGGATTCAATGCAAGAAAATGATATAAACGCTCCCTTATCTGCTCATTTGACGATGAAAGAAGCACCTGTGCTTTTGTAAAGTTCTTTAAGCTATCTAATCGCACAACTAATTCCCGCTTCACATCGAATGCAACTAATTTTGCATTCATCTTAAGCGATTCATAGGTTGCATCCTTCAGCATGCGCACACTTACGTCAATTGCAACATACGCGGTAATGCCTATCGAAAACAACACACATATTAAGAAAAATACAATCACCTTTTTTTCTAGCTTATTTGTCTTTCTGATCACGCTACATCCTCATTTTTTCCTGCGCACAAAACCTGTATCTATTAATTCATGGACGTGCGTTTGTCCGATATGCACACCTTGCTTTTTTAGCATATAATTCAAAGCATTTATTATTTCTGTAATCTTATTTGTCGTCATAATTGTTTCTGACTCGTTGCGGTCATATACTTTTAAATCGCTCAAACACTCAGAAAACTCATCAGGGGTAACACCTTCTGCAGCAGCCATTATTTTGATTGCCTCTTTCGGTCTTTTTTTTAAAAAATCAACCGCCCTAAACCACGCACGCAAAAATTTATTAATATCTTTTTTTCTGAGTAAAAAAGATTGCTCTGAGGCAACAATAACTGATCGTGGTGAAATCGAGGAGAATTCTTGAGAAAATAGTATTCTTCCCTGCCCTTTTTTAAGTGCTTTCGCAAGATACGGGGGATAGCAAAATACAGCATTAACATCTCCGCGAACAAAGCTGTCTACCGCTTCGTCAGTTGGCTGAAAATTAACATGAACACTTTTTTGTGCCCCGGGAGTTTTCTGAATAAGCGACTGTAAATAATAGTACCCATCGGTCCCCTTTTCCACAGCAATCGGTTTTTCTTTATGCCGAACAATGTCTTTTACAGTCTTAAGTGACTTTTTTCCTACAAGAACATCACCTTTAAACTTGTCTGTAATGGCAATAATCCTACCTTTATGACCACTCACAAGATAACTAAGCAAAGTCTCTACTGAAAGATCAGTTTTCCCCTTATTAAATGATTGCACCGTGCTTTCCCAACTTGAATACTGCGACACGATAACATCTAGTCCTTCATCCTCAAAATAACCATTGTGCTTTGCAACCCATATGATTTCACATCCAGGTCGAGGAAACACCCCTACCCTAAGAGGTTCCCTCAATAAATATCCGCACGAAACACACAGAACACAAACACATCCTATTACAGCGCCTATTACCGTTTTTTTCATTCTTTCATGCTCTCACTTTTATCATTAAACAACAGAGTACCTTTACCTATCATAAAAAAGGTCCGGATAAATATATTTCTTAATATCCGGCACATTCTTTATCATGCCATATCTTTTCATATGCCCGGCAATCTCTTTAACAAAAATAAACATTTGGCCAAAACTCTTACCATCACCAAACACTTCAGAATTCACCTTTTGATCTCCAATTCTAAGGCTGCTTAAAACATTTTTTACTGTTTCAGGAGAAACGTGTTCAGCATCAGAAATAGCAACAACAGTTTTAGAATAATTATCTCGAAGATATTCCACTGTTTCATACCATGCGTCGATTATACGCCGAATATTCCGAGGATTTTTTTGTGCATATTCTTTCCTAACAATAAGTGCATCAACGATTTTCTCGGGAAGATCACGTGTCGTAAACACTATACGCCCGGCACCTTCATTTACTGCGTATGTCACGTATGGTTCCCAGGCAGCAAAAGCATCAACACTACCTCCAACAAACAATTCAACTGCCTCGTCGGCATATATGTTTCTTACGGCAATATCCTTAACCTTCACATCACGAGAATCAAGCGCTCTCAAAAAAAGATATTGCGATACAGTCCCGTACTGAATACCTGCGACATGCCCTTTAAGCCCTTTTAAATTGCGACACTTTTCCTTAACAACAATACCGTCAGACCCATTTGAATAATCAAGTACGAGTGGTATAACAAATTCATATCCCTTATCTATTAGCTCAATTATTTCAACAATAGACAATACTGCAGCATCAACTTTGCCTTTAATAAAATCATCTTTCGTCTCTGCCGTACCACCACGCCTAAACAATTGCACCCGCAGCCCCTCTTTTCTAAAAATCCCCTCCTGCTGCGCAAACTGTATCAATGAGGATCCAGGACGTGTCGACAGCCCAATTTTTACTGTACTATCTGTGTTTCGCCCACAGCCAAGCAAGCAAAGAACACAAAACATTATACCTATAAAATATTTATACATTATTTCACCGTTTCATATATCTCAACCTATTATGTCATTTTCTTTATAGCCCGTTTCTAACAAGGTTTACTTTTTTTTCTTTTTATACGCATTCTCTATAAAATCAGTATCTATAAGATTTTCAACTGATATATCTTTCTTTACTAATTTCATTTTCTTTAAATAATCAATAATACGTTCAAAGTGTTCTTTTTTTGGTATCAAATCATTAAAAGAGATCATATCATCCGGACGCGTTAATACGTCAAAAACAACCCGACTATCTACCCCATAATAGCCAGAACATATTTCCGATGCTTCTTGTGGATGGTATTCGATAAAATCTGCTGCATCAACGACAGCATCTACAAGCTCCTGAACGATTTTCTTCTGCTTTTCAATTAACATATTGCTGATCATTAACACCCCTCCTGGATGTGATGGCCATATTTCTTTACTGCATGCAATAATTTTTCCGGCATTTCTCTCTTCAGTTGAACGACAAATTGGCTCTTCAGACACAAACCCTTGTGTTTCTTTCCTACTTAAGCTTGCAAACATGTCTGCAGGAGACATGCTAACAATCTTTACTTCTTTTTTATATTTAACGCCGTTTTGTAAGAGATACCTATACAGTATTATATGGGGGATCGAATAGATGTGCGGAACAGCAACAACAGAAACACGACCTTTGAGATCATCTATATTCTCAATTCCGCTCCACCTACCCATAACAATTGCACTACCATTTTCACAACCCAATGACACACAAGTAAACGGAAACTTTTTCTCTCTGAATTTTATTATCAGTGGTGCAGGCATAAAGGCCCCATCAAGCTCACTCTCTTCTAACGCTTTTACCATGTCGTCCCATGAAGTATACTTTCGTAGCTGTAAGGAAAAATTCTGAAATTCACCTTTATGTAGTTCAAATGCAATAGGAATTGTCAAATGTGCGGTTACAGGCATGTATCCTATGGTAATAACAGGTTTTTTTGCATCACATACTCCGTCACCTGTTAAGAAAACTACTATAAGAACAAAATAAGAAATTGTTACACCTATGTATCTTTTCATATGGGCTATTATATGCGCAAAGTGTTTTTACAACAATTCTTTTTTGAATAATGGAATCAAAAATCTCTCATAAATTTAATGCCTATTTCTGATATAAGTGATATTATATTGTTTTTACTTAGTAAATGTAACTGATGGTTTTACTTACATGACTTTAACCAATAAACAATTTCGTGCCTGACTATATGATTTCTGCGGTTATCAATACTCTCAATGCTGAAAGATCCATTGAAAGAACTCTTGTATCTCTTAAAGACAGAGTGGAAGAAATTGTAGTAGTAGATATGCACAGTGACGATGCTACCGTCAGTGTTTGCAAAAAATATACTGATAAAATATATTTTTTTGACCGCACGGGATATGTTGAACCTGCCCGCAATTTTGCTATCGAAAAAGCATCGCATCCTTACATTCTCGTCATTGACGCGGATGAAGAAGCCCCACCACAGCTACTAGAACGTTTACGTGAACTAACACAGCAGGATTCCGCGTGTGATTATGTAAAAATCCCTATGCGCACATATTTTCTCGGTCACTCAATGCATAACAAGTCAATGTGGCCTGATTATCATATCCGTTTTTTCAAAAAAGGCATGGTCTCTTGGAACAATCACATCCATTCTTTCCCTAATGTAACCGGTAAAGAACTTTTATTGGAAGCAGAAGATGAACTGGCATTAAAACACTATTTTTGCGAAAAAATATCAGATTTTTTAAAAAGAATCGATGGATACACGGATAAAGAAGCTGAATCACTCCTATTACATAACACTCATTTTCGCTGGCAGGGGCTATTGCGCTCACCGACAAGAGAGTTCACGAAACGATTCTTTAAGTTTGAGGGATACATTGATGGTTCTTATGGCCTTATATACTCACTTCTCATGGCATGCTACGGATTCATCTCCTACGCAAAAGCTTTTGAACGTGGGCACACGCACACAGAATCTCTAAGCAAGAAAAATTCTTTTCTTTCAGACACAGTACAGGAACTGTATAAATGTTTTTTGCATATCATTGGCGGTATAGCACGTTTGCAAAATAAGATTCTCGGCACTTTTTCTTATAAAAATATCTTCCCATCTATAAAATTAAAAGTAATATACATATGTGCTAACATTTTGAAGAAATAACCCCCTGAGAACAAAATGAGACTAAAAAAATACATTATACTCTTAATTGTCTTGCCTCTTATTTTTCATATCGCCATGTATTTTTTTTCTATTCCTTACGCAAAACCGTTTATTGAGGAACAATTAAAAGCATCGCTCGGCACTCAGGTTTCAATACAAGATGCGCGTATTTATTTACTTACCCGTTCCATTCATATATCTCAACCGAAAATTGAGATAGAGGTTAACAATAAAAAAGAAACGCTATTTAAGGCAAAAAAAATAAAATTAAGATTTAAGCTCTTACCCTTACTGCAAAAAAAATTCATATTCAGCAATGCCGCGGTCTATTCACCTGTCTTTCATATAGAAAGAAACGCACAGGGGGAATATAATTACGACGAATACATCAAACGTATCACTCGATCGTTTACACCTAGTGCATTACTCACAAATCTCTTTAAACCTGATAGCGCATATGCAGAAACACTATCAGACACAAACAGCAACAGCACAGATACCGCTACTACGGATAATTACACCTTTTACGTTAATAAATTATATATAAAAAATGGCACTATCCATTTTAAGGATTTCTATACAACTCCGACAAATAACCTAACGCTCTTTAACATCAAATTAGCGACTACTCAAAGATATAACGACAAAACTAACGACATAATTGCTATAAAATTTAAGCTTTTTGCATCATCAAACCCTACGAATAACAACACACATAATATTAGAATAGCCGGTGAAATAGATCCGTCACAGGCTCACGAATCACCCTATTTCACATTAAACACAACAATATCTCAATTTAACACCATGAAAATCTGGCCATATATTACTCAATATGTCCCTTTCACTATTGACCGCGGATCGATCAATATTAATTCGCAGGTCAAATGTACCGATGGAGTATTTACGGATTCCAAACAGACAATAACCATAGAGCAACTAAACATACTTTCCTGGGATACAGATTTTTCTGAAGACAAAACTATGGGTTTCTCAAATAAACTCATTATGGACTTTGTTGAAAAGAACAAAGACTCACTATCATTCGATTTTTATATCACCGGAAACATCAAGGAAATCCATATCACACCGGGCGAACTTGTTATTAGAGCTTTTACTGAAACACTGCTCAGTAACGCGGTAAAAAAACTTATTGAATAAATATATGAGAAGGAGGAGTAATTGGAATCAAAAATCGGAATTATTGGTGGCAGCGGTTTATACAATATTGATGGCTTATCTAAAATTAAAAAAGTAAACGTAACGACACCGTTTGGAAAGCCCTCAGACACACTCGTGCAAGGTGATATACACGGACACACGGTATATTTTCTTCCACGACACGGGGCGAACCACACAATTTTACCTTCAGAACTCAATTTTAAGGCAAACATCTATGCGTTTAAAAAATTGGGTGTTGGAACAATCTTATCGGTAAGCGCTGTCGGAAGCTTGAAAAAGAAATACAAACCACGTGATATTGTACTCGTTGACCAATTTTATGACAGAACAGATGGGAGAAACAGCACATTCTTTGGCAACGGTATTGTTGCTCACATATCATTCTCCCATCCAATATGTCCCCAATTACATTCTCTTGTATATAAATCATGCAAAAAACTTAAGTTAAAGGCACACAAATCAGGAACATATATAAATATGGAGGGGCCCGCATTCTCTACATATGCCGAGTCTATGACATATAGAAAACTTGGTTTTGATATTATTGGCATGACAAATTTACAGGAAGCAAAACTCGCACGTGAAGCTGAGATATGTTACGTTTCTATAAGTATGGTAACGGATTATGACTGCTGGCATACGGAGGAAGAGATCGTCTCCGTTGACGCAATAATAGAAAACCTAAACAAAAACGCAGAAAATGCAAAACGTATATTACTCGAAACCATCAAAAGCTTACCGATAAAAGACACCTGTGTATGCAAAAACGCCCTACAACACGCAATTATGACTCCAATGAAGTTTGTCCCTGCAGCAACGAAAAAAAAGTTAGGGCCAATAATTAAAAAATATCTAACATAAACATCATACGGCACAAAATACATCACACACAATCTGGTGTACAGAAAAAAGCTCATGAAGAAATTGGTTACTTTTTTCCGTTTACATGAAAACAACACTACTATTTCCCGCGAAATAATAGCGGGAGCGACCACTTTCATGACGCTTTCCTATATCATTTTCGTGCAGCCTGCTGTACTTTCATCGTGCGGTATGGATTTTGGCGCTGTCATGATGGCAACCTGCATTGGAAGCGCCCTTGCGACTTTTCTCATGGGATTTTTGGCGAATTATCCTATCGCGCTTGCTCCTGCAATGGGACATAACTTTTATTTTGCATTTGTTGTATGCGGAATAATGAAAATACCCTGGCAAATTGCACTAGCAGCAAATTTTGTTTCTGGAATACTCCTTCTTATTCTCACTCTTTTCAAATTTCGCGAAAAGCTTATAAATGCTATTCCTCAATGCCTCAAAGATGGAATAGCAGTGGGAATAGGACTCCTCATTACCCTAGTAGGTTTAGAATGGGCAGGTATAGTTGTCGCCCATAAAGGGACACTTATCGGCCTCGGTGACCTCAACAACAACTATGTCCTTTTATCTTTATTCGGACTATTACTAATCTCGATCCTGCATGCATTAAAGATTAAAGGAGCAATACTCTGGGGAATTCTCATTACAGCTATTCTGGGTATCATTACAAAAACTGTTCTTTTTCAAGGGGTTTTCAGCGCTCCACCATCTATAGCCCCAACATTGTTTAAATTTGATTTTTCAGGTCTTTTTGCATGGAATATGATCTCTGTTATTTTTGTTCTTTTTTTCTTAGATTTATTCGATACAATAGGCACGTTAATCGGAATCGGTGAACAAGGAGGTTTTATTAAAAATGGCAAATTCCCTCGTGCTGGACGGGCGCTTATGTCTGATGCGATAGGAACAACAGCAGGGACGGTCTTGGGTACTTCGACCATTACCTGCTACATCGAAAGTGCAGCGGGTGTTTCAGCAGGCGGAAGAACAGGTCTCGCAAACATGGTTACCGGAACACTTATGCTTTGTGCTATCTTCCTCTACCCCCTTGCCAAGATGTTCGGCGGAGGAATAGAAACATCTCCGGGCACATACGTATATCCTGTCATAGCACCCGCTCTCATATTTATTGGCAGCATGATGATCAAAAGTATCCGAAATATAAATTGGGACGATACCACAGAATCTATCCCAACGTTCCTCACAATGATTATTATGCCATTTGCGTTTGGCATCACAGAGGGCATAGCATTCGGATTTATTTCATATGCGCTGCTAAAGCTCGTAACCGGAAAAGGAAAAGAAGTACACTGGATTGTGTATTTATTTGCATTTTTATTTGTATTGCGTTACATTTATTTAACACAATAACAGAAGGCATACTATGAAAACCATACTATCAGGTATTACGGTGATTTTGCTATCCATCTCATTAAACGCTCCAGTCTTCGGCAAGGAACAAAGCAAACCAACTCAAATAAAGAAGATTAATGTCCTCGAGTACCACCTTCCCGAGACACTTGGAACAATTAAAGAAAGGCACAACGGCACAAACGGCGCCACTATATGTTATATACAGGATGCGCACTGTAATTTTGAGGCGCAAAATAATAATGCTCAGATCCTTAAAGACCTGGTAAAAAATTATGGATTTAAACTTGTTGCGGTAGAGGGCTCAACCGGCATTATTGACACAAGCCCCTTTGCGCAATTCCCCGATAAAGACATTAAAACTGAAGTCGCAACATACTTCATGAAAAAAGGAAGAATCACCGGACCTGAATATTTATCCATCACCACAGATCTCCCGTTTACTATCTATGGCATTGAAAATGAAGATGTCTATAAAGAAAACTATGACGCATTTATAACAACAATTAATCTAAAAGATAAGATAAAGAACGTACTCCCCTCTCTGGAAAGAAATACAGCCCTCCTAAAACAGAATATTTATTCACCCGAATTAAAAGAAATTGATGAGCACATTGAAAAATACCACAACAATACAATTCAGTTTCTAGCCTATGCGCAATTTTTAAATCGTATTGCAACAAAAAAAGAAATCGATCTAAAACTATACCCTAACTTCAGCAATCAGAATACAGCTTCGCTTTTGGAAAAGAAAATTGATTTCAAAAAAGTTGATACCCAAAGAGGAAAGCTTATTGATGCTTTAAGCAAGAAAATGAATAAAGGTGATATTACTCAACTCGTTTCAAAAAGTTTATCTTTTAGGCTCGGAAAAATTCCCGCGTATGATTACTATACCTACCTTAAAACCCTGGCAACAAAAAAAGAAATCAATATGAAACACTACAAAGATTTATCTTATTATATAGAGTACATATCTATCTTGAGCAACATAAACACCTCAAAGCTTATTAAGGAATGTGATGCACTTGCCGATGCTATTAAAGAAAAATCCTTCAAAAATAACGATGAAAGAACTATTAACACCGTATCAAAGAATCTCTACACACTCAAAAACTTATTTGACTTAACGCTCTCTCCGGACGATTATGATTATTTCAAAAATAATAAATCACAGTTTAATGCACAAGATATCTTATCAATATTTAATAAATACAAATACAAGTACAACCTTACACTACCGAGCGAAAAAGACTTAAGAGTAATCGACGACAATATCGCTCAAGCAGTACATTTTTATAATGCAGCTCGAAAACGAGATAATATCCTTATTGATAATACTATTAAAAAGATGAATAACGACGGCATCGATAAAGCTGTCCTTGTAACCGGAGGATTTCACACTGATGGCATTGCGAACATTCTGAAAGAAAAAGGAATTTCTTATATTATTATCACACCGCGCATTACTGATATGTCGTCTGAAAATCCATATCTTGACGTAATGCTAAACAAAAAAACACCATTTGAAGAACTGCTCATGAGTTCTGAACCAGCAAAATAACATTTTAGGTATTACTTCGCACCTATAAGCTCTTCTAAAAGAATAACTATGGAATTGTATACCCCCTCAGCAAAAAATGCGTTACGAAACAGTTTCTGGCTTGTATTTGACAATATCGGCATTTTAATTGTTTTTAATCTTATATTTTTACTATCTTCGTCCCTTTTAATCACAATACCCCTGTCATGCGGGGCGATTTTCCATGTAACACAAAAAATAATTGAAAACAAAGAAACCACACTCGCTGATTACTACAGAGGAATTTTACTCTACGGAATACGATTCTCTCTGACATATGGTGCTTATATTCTTATTATTATTTTATGCCTCATAAACATTATGTTTTACACACATTTCGACAGCTTGCTCTCACTTGTTCTCTTAGGATGGACAATACTTTTTCTTTTAACTGGTCTGCTTATGGCCCTCTATATATCAACGCTCATACTTACTACGAAAAATATTTTTTCCGTTTTAAAAACTTCATTTGTCTTTTTAGCGACAAACCTTATTTTTTCATTAAAGATCTTTTTATTGTTAGCTCTGCTCACAACTGCATTTCTTTTAACTCTAGCGCCATTCTTCTTCATTCTATTTAGTTTTGTTGCCATGTTTCTTAATTGCGCCTATATAGAGGTAACGACACGCTATACAGGCAAAAAGCTTACCTACGCCCATAACAGGTCATTTGTGAAGGAATTTCTTGTTCCTCCGAGAGCATAGGATGTCCCCCCTTTGTCAGGGGTTGTAGACATAAAAACATACCTAAGGAGAGCCATTCAATGTTATGATCCCCCCTAGATTTTCTCGGGCTTCGCCTCCAAAATCATAAAACAGGGGGGATAGTTCAACTATAAAAAAAGCCACGCATAATAAAATGCGTGGCTTTTTAGTTTCACTAGCGGAGAAGGGACTCGAACCCCTGACAAAGAGATTATGATTCTCCTGCTCTACCAACTGAGCTACTCCGCCATAATTTCGGTGCCCGGTGTTCATAAAAAACATAGTACTATAACCATTCACCGCAAAAAAATTAGCAGACAATAAAATCTGCCTTTATAGGATATTGGTTGCGGGGGACCGATTCGAACGGACGACCTCCGGGTTATGAGCCCGACGAGCTACCAGACTGCTCCACCCCGCGATATTTCAAAAGAGCGATGATTATAGTGTAGACCCTCCAATTATGTCAAATCAATTTTTTTATTTTTGTTCACTCTTCATATGTTACTCTCTCATATATTTACATTATTTTATTGATTTTACCACTCACATGAACTATAAATGTATCGTTTATTAAACGTAAAAACACATAATTTATTAACTATAAGAGGGTTACATGAGAGTATTATCAGGCATCCAACCATCAGGCAGACTGCATATCGGCAACTACTTCGGTGCGATCAAACAGCATATTGAGCTGCAGAAAAATAATGAGTGTTACTACTTTATTGCTGATTATCACGCCTTAACGACAATTAAAGATGCCCGCCTGTTAAAGGATAATATAGCTAATGTCGCACTTGATTATTATGCTCTCGGATTAGATAGTGCAAAAACCGTATTTTTTAAGCAGTCTGATGTTCCCCAAGTAACAGAACTGGCGTGGATTTTATCTACTCTTGCACCACTAGGCCTCTTGGAACGATGTCATTCATATAAAGATAAAATCGCTCACGGAATAACACCTCACTTAGGTGTTTTCTCATATCCTGTACTTATGGCTTCAGACATACTCATATACAAACCTGATCTCGTTCCTGTCGGAAAAGACCAGAAACAACACATTGAAGTAACACGTGATCTTGCAACTAAATTTAATTGTACCTATAAAAAATATTTCAAGCTTCCAAATGAACATATATTGCCCCATTACGCAATCATTCCCGGTATCGACGGACAAAAAATGAGCAAATCATACAAAAACACTATTGATATCTTTGCTGAAGAAAATCAGCTCAAAAAACGTGTCATGAGCATCAAAACTGACTCAACGCCTATTGCAGAACCAAAAGATCCTTCACAGTGTACTGTCTACAATTTATACTCTCTTTTTGCTACATCTGAAGAAAAAGATGATATGGCAAAACGTTATCGTGAAGGTGGTACCGGTTACAAAGATTTTAAAGAAGCTCTTCTTAAAAAAATAACTACTTACTTCAGCCCCTATTACGAGAAAAGAAGAGAGCTTTCCGAGGATCCTCGTTACATTCATGCATTACTTGAAGAAGGAGCCGAAAAAGCACGTCAAGTTGCGATCAAAACACTTCAGGAAATAAAAAAGATTATCGGAATACTATAGTTTGTGTTATTACATTGATGACTCGACGACAGATTTTAGTCTAATAAATGTGTCCACATTAAATATCTCACTTGTCCTCATTGGCAAACTAAAATATATCTCATTATCAATATGACTTCTAACAGCAAAGATCTCAGAAGTTTGTATTTTCAAGCTTCGTACCATATCAGCAAAAGAAATATCCCTATCCAAAAAATGTTACTTCATCAATATTAAATCGTTTAAGATTAGATTTTGAAAATATAGGAATTATACGAGCGTATAACTGTCCAGATTCATCAATAACAGTATTGCGCAACATATCAGTATTAAGTAACCCCTTATATTCACTCTCATCTATTATCTTTAGACGGGATAAAATAGGACTCATAGTTCGCACAAAATCAAAATGATCTCTCGATTGTGGCGAATGTATTAATATATAAGAATTAAAAGTGGGATTATCACTTCAAATAAGTCATTTTCAGAATAGGAAAGACTATTTGATAATCCAGTTACTGCAACTGCTATTTTAGATAGATTTTTACATCATTGTCATGTTGTTAACATTAAAGGCAATAGTTATAAACTTAAAGAATACAAACTGCGAAAGGAGGATGGTGCTTTCAAATGGTACATTTTTAAACGCTGATTGACATCAAGGCATGAGGCTAAAAATTGTGTAGAATTAATTCTGAAAAGATGATTTATCCGGAAGGATGTCGTTTAGACTGTCCTGATTATCTTTAAAACGAATATCGATACCTAATTTATCCACCTTATATTTCAATATTCTCCTGGTTGTTCCAAGGAATTCAGCAGCATTTGAAAGAACACCATTACTACGAGACAATGCATCTTCAATAATTCTTCGTTCATAGGTCGAAACAGATCCTTCGAGTGTAAACCCTTCAGTCCTTCCTGAATCTTCCATTTCCGTAATTACTTCGTGCAAACGTATTTGTGGTGATAAATGATAAGGGTATATTGTCTCTGAATCAACTGTGACAATTACTCTTTCTATAACATTTCGTAGCTCTCTAACATTTCCCGGCCAATCATAATTCATAAGACATTGAACTCCTTCATCAGAAAACATCTTTACCGGTGAATTGATCTTTTGTGATAACTGCTTAAAGAAATGATCTATAAGTTTAGGTATATCACTTTTGCGTTCTCTTAATGGCGGAATCTCAATAGGAACAACAGCAACCCTGTAATAAAGATCCTCGCGGAATTTACCTTCTCGCACCGCCTCCATTAAATCCTTATTGCTTGCAGCAATAAAACGCACATCTACCTTAATAAGTTCTGTACCCCCAACTCGCCTAAATTCCCTTTCTTGTAATACACGCAATAATTTTGCCTGTAAAGAAAGTGATGTATCAATAATTTCATCAAGAAAGAGTGTGCCGTTATGAGCAAGTTCAAATGTACCTTTCTTAGTGGCCATTGCACCTGTAAAAGACCCTTTTTCATGGCCAAAAAGTTCGCTTTCAAGCAAACTTTCTGTAATAGAAGCAGAATTAACGGCAATAAATGGTCCGTCTTTACGGCTACCAGTATAATGTACAGCACGAGAAACAAGTTCTTTCCCTGTTCCGCTTTCTCCAATAATGAGGACATTTGAATCAGTATCTTTTACTCTTTCAACTGTTCGCAAAACATCATTGATTCCCTTATCATTACCAACTATTGCACTAACATATTTTGATTGTTCACAGTTTGAATCACCTTGAGTATTAACAACATCTTTTTGAAACGCTTTTTTGATCACATTTCTAATCTCATCAACATTAAATGGCTTACTGATATAATCAAACGCTCCCATGCGCATTGCTTCAACAGCGGTACGTATTGTTTTCGTTGCAGTAACCATAATAACCGGTATGTGCATATTTACCGAACGGATTTGCTTTAATACTTCTAGACCATCCATACCAGGCATAATGACATCCAATATCACTAAATGTACATTAAGCTTATTAAGTTTATCAAGAGCCATCTCACCATCATCAGCTACTGTTACAAGATAATCATCTTTTAATATCATCTTGAATGACTCTTGCGCGCCCAGCTCATCGTCAACGACCAAAATATGCCTTTTTGCCATAATGATATCCTTAATTTATTGCATGCTTTCCTAAACGACTAAAATTCTCAAAAATAAATTTCTTATTTGGTTCATACGGCAATATTACCGTTACATCGCTCCCTGCATCCTGAGTGCTCTTAAAGTGTATTGTCCCGTGATGCTCCTCTATAATCTTATTTGATATAGTAAGCCCTAATCCAAGCCCCCTGCTCTTTGTGCTGAAGAAAGGATCAAAAACATCTTCAAGTTTTTTGTGTGTTACACCTTTACCGCTATCATTAAATTGTATCACAAAACAGGGTATATTTTCGTAGCGTGATTCCTTTGTGCTAATAATAAGCCGGCCACCTTTTTGCATTGCCTGCACAGCATTTTGAATGATATTTTCAAACGCTTTCACCATCATCTCGCGATCAACCTCGATGGAAGATGACTGGTGGGCAAAGTTTTTATTGATGGTTATTGAGTTTTCATCATTAATTTTTACTTGAGACAAGCTTTTATCAATTAATTCATTAATATTAACACTAGAGTAATTCAAGCTTACCGGTTGAGCAAAGAAAAGCAGTTTATCAACAAGAGAATTCAAACGCTCAACCTCTTTCGTCATCACAGAAAAGAAATCTTTCCTGAACTGTTCATCAACATATTTTTCCGGCAACAGTTGCGTAAAAGTTTTTATTGATACAAGGCAATTTCTCAATTCATGAGAGCTTCTAAGTGCCATTTTGTTCACAAAGTCATACCGCTCTGATTTTCTTACCTCTTCTTCAATTTCTTTTTCATATGAAGGATCCTCAAATGTGCACGCCACCCCTGCTTTGTTTCCTTCTCTGTCAACAATTGTCCGTGCATTCACTTCAATTATTGAACTCTCATCATGTAATTCTACATTTTGTATAGTATGCTCTTTAGTGCCATTAATCATGCTACTGACCAACGACAGGAAATCCTGCGGCAATTGAGCTTTTTTCGTTTCAAGATTTTCTTCCTGAGTTATATTAAATATTCGTGAAGCTGTATTATTAATATCACACAGATTCCCTTTTCCATCAAATGTCACCACACCGGTATTCATAACATGTATAAGTTTATCAGCAAAATAACTTCTCATAAAATAGTGCTTATAATCACTCATTCTTTCAATTACTTCACCAAGTGCAGACGACAGCTCGTAAAAAGACATGAGCTCTTCTTCACTGTGTGCACCGCCGAGCATCTTATTATTAAACACAAATGCACCCAAGAAACCTTTTTTTGAGTATATGGGAAGGGCATAAAACGCTTTTAGTATTGTAAACTCTTTTTCTGCTTTATAATCATGTATCGTATTCTTATCAAGTATTGACAGCTCTCTTGAAAGATGAGAAAGGATCCCATCATTTTCTGAAAACTTTGCATATTGCAGGATTTTTTCTTCGAAACCAAAAGCGCTTCTAATGCTGTATGACTCTTTACCTTCATCCTTGAGAATTACTGCAGCTCTACTCACACGGCTCAATTCCTTGAACAAAACAAGAAAATTATCGAGAAACAAATCGTGATCATATATATTCCTGTTAAAAATGCTAAATAATTTCAGGAGAATACTCTGGGTAGCTGTTTGAGCTGAGGTTCGTGAAGCACTTTGCTGAGGTGCTGTATTATATCTTGTATTTTGTATGGTTTCTTTTTTTGTATATGCATTCAGCTCGCGATTAATAATTGTTCGTATTGTATCACTATTAAACGATTTAAAAAGAAAGGTATCAACAAAATCACCCTTAAATTCACTGAGTATCTGCTTCTCGCTTTCGTCAAACAGCGCTACAATAGGTATATCAATGCCGTTCTCTTTAATAAGGTTTATAATATGCGCGGCATTGATATTATTATCGGTGAAATCAACTATTGCCAGATCGCTCATCGGGGCAATATCAGATATTTCACTCCACAAATCTCCGTAGAGCATATTATGATTTCGCGACAAAATATCATCGAGAAATGACTTTGTTTCGCTACTTTTTGCTATGACTAGTACTGAACCCATATTCTATGCACTTTCAAATAGTATGGCGACCTATGATCGACACAACACATTCTCTTTTTCCTGAAGAGGCGCCGTTCCCGCACTTACATTCTGACTTCTTATTGCAAGTAATTGAATAACGAATACTGTCCCTCGTTCGGAACTAAATACATTAATTTTCCCTTTATGATCTTCAATGATCTTCTTACATATCGCAAGTCCCAGTCCGGACCCGCTTATTTTCGTGGTAAAGAATGGTTCAAACACTCGGTGTATTTCTTCGCTATTAATTCCTCGTCCGGTGTCAACTATTGATACTTCAATTACTTCAATGTCTTTTTTTGCACTCTCATCATACATTATCTTTACATCACTCGAAACAGAGAGTGTTCCACCATGAGGCATTGCATCAATCGCATTAAGGATAAGATTATTTAGTACTCTCCTGATTTTACCATAATCGGCACGTACCTTCGTATATGTATTATCAACTATTTTTTTTACTCTGATTTGTTGAGTAGATAATTTTATTGAAAATAAATTAAGCGTATCTTCAATCACCTTATATAATTCAATGTCTTCAAGCATAAGGTCTTTTGAACCCGAAAAATCATGGAGTTGCGAAACCATTTCTTCAATTCGCACTATCTCCTTAAGAGCAATCTTTGAAAATGTCTCCCGAAACTCAGCATCGTTATACTTTATTGGAAAGAGTTCCACAAAAGTTTTGAGTGCTACGAGCGGATTCTTTATATCATGGGCAATATGTGCTGCCATTGAACCAATAGTAGCAAAACGTTCCATTTTTTCCACTACGTTATCTCGTTCGATCATATGAGTCTCGTCATGCACGACTAAACAATAGAGCCCACCTTCTTTTAATTGAGGAAAATCATACATGGAACAACTAAGATATTTTTTTACGCCAGCAGACGTCTTGAAATCTATAATAGAGTCTTTTACTAAAACATCGTTAATGATTGCCTGATCAACAACTTTGTGAAAACCATATCCGAGACAACTATAATGCGACTGCAAAACATCGTTATTTTTTACCTTTAATAACTGAGCGCCGCTTTGATTAAGAAACTGCACTATACCCTTTTTATCGAATACTATAACGCCATACTCTTCACCATCAAAAATATCTATCGCAATCTCTTTAACCGTATTTAAATAATTTCTTTTTCCCATTGGGACCTTTCCTCAGAGTAATGTAAGAAAATAATTACGTTCCTTCACAAGCTTGACAACCTTTTTTAGCTGTTTTTCAGTATACACGCGCCACCCTCGACTGTCTCTCGAAGCTTTTGGAATAAGGCCTTTTTTCTCCCATTCCTTTACCGTGCGACAGCTACGATCAACTTCACGTGCCAGATCGGCTATCTTATAAAATGATTTATCTGTTTTCATAGCTTTCATAGGTTTCATAGGTTTTGTATATTGCATGATATTATTATGAACCGATTTTGTCAAGATTTTAATTGAGCCAGTCTGCCAAGAATCTAAATCCTGAAAATTGAAATCCCCTTAAGGGACCGAGCTCATAGATATTTTTCTGAAATTCTTAGGTGTTATTCACGAGATACTAGATACGAAATACGAACTACGGCTTTTAAAGAAGAGGATACTCTTTTAATCTTTTTTTAAACTTATCGTAACTCGATTCAAAAAAGAAAAAGCACTTTTTTGAAAAATTCATGATATCTTTCTTGAGGTTTCCGCTTTCCGATACTTTAAGAATATCTTTCATTATAGTTTTTCTATTTTGCGATGCCCGAACATGTCCCTTTGCAATAAGAGTGGCTGTTACTTCTGCAATGGATAAGATATCTTGATATGAATTTATTTCTTTAGTTTCGAGCTCAGCATAAAATGGCGTAAATTCGCTAACAAAATAATTTTTGTTTTGTATCGTTGTATAGCCGATACAGGGATAAGATAATGACTGCATTTCTGACTGGCCATTATAAACTCGTTTACCATTGTTCGTATAGCTGTCACCATATTCGCCCGCCCACTCAGGGCTGTCCTCTTGTTTCATTTCAAGAATAACATCATCATCCGGACTCATTGACACCCCTTCGATAAGAATCAGATATTTCATCTTTCCGGCGCTCCCTATCCCGCTTTTCCTGTCTAACACAACATCCTTAATAGCATAGAAGGTTGATTCTTTTCTTGCGTTTTTATCAAGAGTACGAATATATTCAGACATAGCCTTCTCAATATGCACATATTGAGGCACTTCAAGAAGTGTTTTGCTTTTAATAAAAATCCTCTTGCCTGACTCATTAATGCGCGTAAATCCGGTCTTTGAAAAAAAGGATTTTCTCGTTATATTTTCAACACCGTCTATTATTTCTCTAATAAGCGCTACAGATGTCCCTTTCTTATAGCTAAAATCGACGCTTATACTCTGGCTTTCAATACCACCTATCGTATCGCTATATGAGCTCACAAAATGAGAGACCACTTCATCCGCTTTAGTTTCCCACCCTTTTTGCTCACATACAATTCTAAGAGATACAGCCGCTCGACGTATATCGAGTATATAGGGTCCCTTGAACGTATCGTCAAAATCCATGAGGTCAAATGAAACAAGCCCATCTTCACTTTTGTATGCTCCACAATTTTCTATATGATAATCTCCGTGTAGCTGGATTTTTTCTGTTGCGCCTGATACTAATGCATCCGAAACACCATGTGACCGGCAATATCGATAAAAGAGCGGAGATGTACCGCGATAAAATGAAAATAGTGACCGGGATATTTTCTTAAATTTTATTTGCGCAACATCAGGAGCATTTGCAATAAGTTCACTATTGCTTTGTTTTATCTCATAAATGGGATCTATGGAAACAGATGCTGTATTCTCTGCTTTATGGACATTACTACCAACACAACCAGCACTTACACAAAGGAGAAACACACTGCAGACTATTGGCATTATATTAGGGGTTGAGAAATAATAATATCTCTTATTCATAATCACCTACATTTCTACATGTTCAACTTTATGTAATACGTCATGGGTTACATATATTTTTGCTTTTTGCTGCAGGGCAAGTGCGATACAATCACTTGGCCGCGCATCAACTTCAACAATTTTTTTCCGTAGCTCGTTTTCCTCTTTCAAAACGAGTCGTGCATAAAATATATTATTGCTTAAATCTGTTATAACTACGTACTGCACGGTAATACCTAATCCAAGAAAAATATCACCGATCAGATCGTGTGTAAGAGGTCGTGGTTTTTTTGTCCCGTCAATAAACATCATTATTGCAGCACCGACATCAGGGCTAACAGCAACAATAAAGGTTTTTTCATTATTCCCCAAGAACAATGCAAATTCAAGTGGTGTCGGAATAACTTTTTTTATTTGTACTTCTATTAGGTCATTCATAACGATACATTCTTTTAACGAACATTTTTTCTTTCATGCCATTTTTGAAATGCATTTATACAGTAAGGATATATAAATCCTACCCAAAACCCCGCAACTGCATATACAACAAGTGTGCGGATATTTAGAGGCCCGGGAATCATTCTCCCAACAAAAAATATAAGTACGCCAGGAACTAGTCCCACCATTGTCCGTATAACTTGATACACAAATGGTGTTTTTTCTGTAAAGCCAATATATCTTTTTTCTAAATATGCACCGACCCCAAAACCAGTTATGATGCCCATAAACATGCCCATCTTAGCAGTGGGTACAGCCACAAAAAGTCCAAGCGGAACAAGCACAAATAAACATATATCAAATATTTTTGAATGCGGAGTCATTTTTATGCGCTCATATATCTTAAAAAAGAATAAAAATAATACGATCGTAAGCGCTCCTAAAATAAATCCTCCAAGAATATCAATGGGATAATGTGCCCCAAGATATAATCGAGATACACTCACAAAGAAAATCATACTCAGAGCACATATAATGAAATACACATTCCTGAACCGTGTCATTAGAAAACCCCAAAATGCAAAAGAACCTTGAGCGTGTCCACTAGGAAAAGAGGGGTCGACCCTGTAATAATCAAAGATAACGCGCACCTCATTAGGATCCGGGCGAGGGGTACTAAGAAAGTATTTTATATATTGATTCGCAAGAACACCTACTATAAACAGATAAAAAATGCGCACAGCAAATCTTTTATCAATACACCAATAAAGGTATACAATAGCAAGTATATAAAAATACTTATAGCCGAACTGCGTTATCCCATAAAAGAAATAATCCAGAAATGGGGAGTGGAAAGACTGCACCCAATGTATGAGAGCATACCCTTCAAGATAGTTTACCAACGACATACTACAACAATAGATCACTTTTTAACCATTCTCCACATCTTATAAGTGAAAACCGTACGCAATAGATTTAAATATGGCATGCGCTTTATCTTCGTTACTTTTTCTGTTTTACAGCATCACCTTCAAAATATATTTTTTCGCTTACATGCACTTCACGCACGCCAAAGGTGTCAATAACACCTTCTCTTACATTGTTCACTGCTTTCCCTACATTTTCTACCGCCCCAAAAGATGCTTTTCCCACACCTACAGTAATATCATGAGCAGCAGCACCTGTCGATTGGGCTGCCCCAACAACAGTTTTACCGGCATGACTGGCAACCTCACCTGTAGACTCTATAGCACCTTGAGCAATTTTCCCCGCATCAAACTGTTCACTTTCATTTGCGTAAGTGCCGGCGCATACGGCAAGTAATACAATAAAAACTGCACAAAACATTATATATTTATTCATAGAATACCTATCTTCCCTGGTCGCTCTTTGTTGTCATTCTTTCGATTTTTTCTTCTAACTCAGCCATTTCTTCACGCATCAGTCTCACCTGTCTTTGCATATCCATCAACACTTTTTTACTGACCGTTACTTTTTTACCTTTTCCGGCACCCTCTTTTACTGCTTCCTTTTCACCAGCGTAGAGTGATGTTGATCCAAGAACCATACATACTATAAAAATTGCAATCATACTTTTTTTCATGGATTCCCCCTTTCATTAAATTATATTTTTTGTTTGCCTGCTCATAGGAGCGTCACTAAACAACGCCAAAAATTGATCTATTGTCTTTTTATATTTTTCCTCAATATTCTCAAACACTATGCCATGCTCATAGTGCGTTTCATCAATTTCGTATATTCTAACTACTCTGCCGGTTACATTCACAGGATGTTCAAATGAAGGAATAGTAAGTTCCAGTTTAAGCAGTGTCGATACAGGGTAACACCGGTCACTTTCAATAAGAATACCGCCAGAGCTTATGTCCTTGCCGAAAACATTTTTAACAGCACCTTCATCTATCGCTTGTTTTTTATTACCACTTCTTGCAGGCCTGCATTTTGCCACAAAACCAAACGGAATCCGTGCAAATTTTCTTTTTTCTTTAAACATATTTCATACACCTCTTTTATATTAATAAAACTAATTTACTCGACAGATATCGCATCTTTTACGCTGCTATATTTCTTATCGCCAATACCTTTTACCTTTTTAATATCTTCGATACTCCTAAAAACCGTATGTGACCTATAAGAAACAATCCTTTGAGCAATTGTTTTCCCAACTCCATCCAATCTTTGAAGGGCCCCTATCCCAGCACTATTAATATTAATTTTGGTATTATCGGCATTATTCTTATGTTTATTGGACTTACTTTTAACAATTATCAAACTGTCACCAGTAAAATGAGCCGTTACATCAAGGCTATCAATATCAGCATTAACTGTAGGAACAGCCTTATTTATAAGATCGATCAGTCTATCTTCTTTTTGGAGAACATACGTCCCGGGATAATACACTTCACCCTGAATACTGACCGAACACACTCCCTTTACTGGACTTGTATCGTTATTTTTATGTTCCTTTGCTTTTACAATCTGCGTTTCACTCTGTGCATTATTACTAAACCACGGCACAAACTTGAGCCCCAATCCAGCTATAAAGACACAAAACAAAACACATAAAACAACTTTTTCTTGTTTCGTTATATGTATCATTTTTGGTGCTTATATTATGTGAACAGTTCAGGATCGCCGCTCATCCCCTCTAACAAATAGTTCGTAACACGACGTATTACTTCAAGAGGCGCTGCTATCGCGCCACCAGCGGTGTTTAATGTTGTTTTTGTCGCACCGTTAAGAATGTCCAGCGTTGTTTGCGCAGCACCTTGGACTATTTCCACTGTTGACTTCGCTGCCCCGCCAATAACATCTGTCACAGGATTAGCATATACACTCCCTGCACATACAAACATCACGAGTAAAACGAGCATTACAGATTTTTTCATAATCCCTCCGGTTAGTATTTATTAATTTAACCTTTAACAACAATATTCACTAACTTCTTTGGCACCGAAATGACTTTCAGTATGTCTTTACCTTTAACATGTTCCTGCACTTTCGCATCCTCTACCGCCATTTTCTTTACTGCATCTTCTTCAGCATCCGGCGCCACAATCAGCCGTGAACGCACCTTACCGTTTACCTGAATAACGATCGTCAGTTCTTCTTTTCCTAATGCCGCTTCAGTATATGCAGGCCACCCACACATAAAGACCGATGATTTTTTCCCTACATGTACCCACAACTCTTCAGAAAAATGAGGAACAAACGGTGAAAGCATTTTTATCATCTTCAGTAATGCCAGATAAAATACAGTCTTAGCATCATCACTCCAAGAATCACATTCCCGTTCACATACTGTTAAGGCATTCAATAGTTCCATGATGCTTGCAATAGCGGTATTAAAGTGGAAGTCCCCTTCCATATCTTTTGATACTTTCTGCACGGTTTCATGTACCATACGGCGCAAGTCACGGGCAGCTTTTTCATCAAGTGTAAACACACTGTCATCAACGGTGTCATCAACCCGTTTCCCCTTGATAGTACCTGCATATTTATCGACCAGCTTCCATACACGCTTTAAGAATCTGTTCGCACCTTCAACTGCACTATCATTCCATTCAGCGTCCTTTTCAGGCGGACCAATAAAAAGCGTATATAAACGCACGGTATCTGCACCGTAACGCGTTATCAAAGCGTCTGGACTAACCGTATTACCTTTGGACTTAGACATTTTCGCGCCATTTTTTATGATCATTCCCTGCGTGAAAAGATTTTTAAACGGCTCATTAAAATCGGTAAGACCGGCATCATGTAGTACTTTAGTTATGTACCGTGAATATAACAAATGAAGTATCGCGTGTTCAACACCCCCGATATACTGGTCTACCGGAAGCCATGCATTAACAAGATCCTTGTCAAATGCCTGCGATCCGTCGTGGGCTGAAAGATACCGTAAATAATACCAGCTTGAATCAACGAACGTATCCATTGTATCGCTTTCACGCCGTGCAGGTTTCCCACATGAAGGACATGTTGTCTCCATAAATTCTTTACTTGAAGCCAGGGGCGACTCACCTTTTGGGCGAAACTCTACATTTTCAGGAAGAAGCACCGGAAGATCTTTCTCAGGTACGGGCACTGCCCCGCAAGTGTCGCAATAGATAATAGGTATCGGCGCACCCCAATAACGCTGACGGGATATCAACCAATCTCTCAGTTTATAGTTCACTGTACGCTTTGCATATCCTTCATCCTCACCATATTTAGCCATTTTTTCTAATGCCGCAGCACTTGAGATGCCATCAAACTGCTCGGAATTAACCATGACACCTTCTTCTTCATGTGCCTCTGTCATAGCATTAGAATCAAGACTCTTATCCTGTTTTTGTATAACAATGCATATTGGAAGCTCATATTTTTTCGCAAACATAAAATCGCGCTGATCATGAGCAGGAACAGCCATCACTGCTCCCGTCCCATAATCCATTAAGACATAGTCTGCGATCCAAAGCGGTATCTTTTCGTTGTTGTACGGGTTAATAACATACTTACCTATAAAAAGACCTGTTTTATCTCTATCTGTCGATACACGTTCGATCTTTGTCTCGGACTTCACTGTATGAATAAATTTCTGCACTTCTTTTTCGTGCTCTGTTCCCTTGACCAGTTTCTCGACCAGCGGATGCTCCGGCGCAAGAACCATATAGGTCGCACCATAAATAGTATCAACACGTGTAGTAAAACACGTAATCGCTTCTTCGGTACCATCTAAACGGAAATGTATTTCAACACCATGACTCTTACCAATCCAGTTTTCCTGCATGAGCTTTACGCGTTCAGGCCAGCCATCAAGTTTTTTAATATCTGCCAGTAAGCGCTCAGCATATTCAGTAATCTTGAAATACCATTGCTCAAGAAACTTTTCAGTCACTTCAGCATCGCAACGTTCACATGCACCTTCAATAACCTGTTCATTTGCGAGAACTGTCTGGCATGACGGGCACCAGTTTACCGGTGCGCGTTTTTTGTATGCGAGCTCTTTTTCAAAAAGCTTCAAAAAGATCCATTGAGTCCATTTATAATAGTCAGGTAAACATGAAGTCACTTCTCTGTCCCAGTCAAAACCACATCCCCAGCTATAGAGCTGTTTTTTCATTGTTTCAATATTGCTTAATGTGCTGGTACGTGGATGTATCCCGCTTTTTATTGCGGCATTTTCTGCTGGAAGACCAAACGCATCCCACCCCATAGGGTTTAGGACATTAAACCCCTTCATGATCTTGTAGCGGGCTACCGTATCACCGATAATATAGTTTCTGCCATGACCGACATGGAGTGCTGCAGACGGGTATGGAAACATCATAAGGCAATAATATTTAGGCTTGTCACTCGATGGATCCATCGTAAACAAACCGTTTTGGGTCCAATACTGTTGCCATTTTGGCTCTATCTCGCTTGGTACATATTCTTTCATATTATTATTTCTCAACTCCTTAATATTACTTCTTAAAATCCTCTTCAGAAAACACGTCGGCAGAAAAGATATATAGATCAGCGCCCTTACTCCACGCATCAGTCGGCAATCCCGCTTTATGACAGAGATTTTCCAGTGTTTCTTTCACATCCCATCCCTGTTCAGGCGCAACCTGCGGTAAAAAGACTCCTTTATTGAGTCCTTTTTCGATGATAACACCATGTTTTCCGATCTCAATTTCATCTACACTTTTAATTTTTTCAGGTACAGTAAGAACAGATATTTCAACATTGATTTTATCGAGTTCACTTTCACTGACCGGTGGAAACCGCCAATCACGACTGCTCGCATTGACCGCATTTTCAATAACACCGGTATAGAGAGGCTTAATTGGCTCGATATACCCAATACACCCTCTCAGGTTATGATTAATTGTTAAGGTGACAAACACACCGCGTTTTTCCATAAGTTCAGGAACACTCACATTTATATGCGGCGCTTTACCGGTTTTCACCTGTGTTTCAAGTGTTTCCCGCGCAATATCGATCAACTGTTGCTTTTCTTTCATTTTTAAATTCCCTGATTTATTTGCATCTTCATTCATAAGAGCTCCTTTCACCTCGCAGGTAAAACAAAAAACCATTACAAAAACACATAAGAATTTCACACTTTTCATGATACTTTTTCCTTCTATTATTTACTAAAAACAATTGAAGCATACCCGACGATACGTCCACTCTTATCACCGGTAACATCACCGGAATTAGCGTATTTCATCACGGTCCCTTTTGATACACCTTCTGATTTGGCTATATACATCAGTATCATAACAGGCCCATACCCGCACATCTCGGTTTTACGGTTTTTTCCATACGATTCAAGCGCGTCAAGATCAAGACCTGCGATGGTATCAACTGCTTTTTTATCCATCGCACACGCCGTTTTATAATCCTTATCATGTGAAAGATCGCATGAGGCAACAATCAGCACTTTCTTTCCAACTGATGCTTTCATGATAGCATGAGCAAGTTTTTCTACTGTTTCTCGTGAGTAATCACCCATCACTACCGGCACAATCTTAAAATCGCCTTTTAACACATGCTGCAAAAACGGTATCTCTACTTCTATTGCATGTTCTTTTCTGTGTAAATCAGGTTCATAAACAAATTTCTCCGGATCACTATCAATGATTTTTTTCGTAAAGTCTTCATCGATATGCGCCATACCAAGAGGCGTTTTAAACATACCTTCTTTGTACACCGATATATCACTAAAACCATATACCGTATGGTTTGGCCCCAATATCACAACAGTATCATATGATTTACCTTGAAGAGGCTTAAACGCATACGCAGCAATTTGTCCTGAATAGGCATATCCCGCATGTGGAGCAACAACACCAACGACAGCACCCTTTATTTTCGGTTCTCCAACATTATCAAGATAACCGTCAATGATCTTCGTGAGCCGTTCCTTATTATACGGATAAAACGCACCGGCAACAGCAGGATATCTCACTTTTTTGCTCTCAGCATGTATCGTACTAACACTCGTAACCAGATACGAGCACAGCAGTACCACTAAAACATGAACCGTTTTATTCATTCCAACCCTCTTATAAATAGCAAATTATATCGTAAAACACTCTCTGCGTCACTAACATTTTGACGTTAAAGGATCTTTCAGTGTTCGGTATTCGTTTTGCGATATGCGCAAAAAAACATAAAAAGCATATTTCTTAGATGGATATTTAAAGTGCCATTTTAAATATTCATACTGCTAAAACAAATATTACAGCTGCCGCCATTTGTATTTATCAACAAGTTACTACTTATACCCGCTACAAAATAAAAGATGCAATATAATTTAAAATTATGCTACCATGCCGTTTGAGATGGATTAATTTGAGTCCTACAGTATTCAGAGAAGGAGAATATAGATTTTATTTTTTCCCCAAGGAGGAGCCTAGAATTCATGTTCATGTTATTTCTCCGGACGGAGAAGCAAAGTTTTGGTTAGAATCATTAATTCCATTAGCAAATTATTCAGGTTTTTCGAAAAAACTATAGAGAGACATAAAAAAGTACCCTTTAACATACAAGTAATAAATTCTATTTGTAATTGCTCGTTTCCAGTCTCACTAAAGATTTGACCCCTTTGACTTACACAGAATGCCAAAACAAATGGTAGCTGCTACCATTTGAGGGTGGAAAGTTTAATCCCCAGTTCATCAGCGATTTCATTTTTGGAATGCCTTTGTCTAACAACAACTGTGCTTTATCTATGACTTCTTTCGTCATAACAGTTGCTCTACGTTTTCTTTCTTTTTTGTAGAATGCCGCTGGACCATTATTTTGATACTTTTTCACCCAGCGTTTCATTTTAATCTGATTAATTCCGAAAGCCTTGTTTATTGCTGATTGCGGCACATTGCCCACAACATACAGCTGAGCCATAAACATTTTAAAGGATTTTTCGTCTTTCTCATCGTGCATAAATAATGGCATTTGTCCGTATCATTTTGAGTAACCGATCAACGGAGTTATAAGTTTTACTTCTTCGGTAAAAATCGGCATGCTCATTTGCGGCATAGCAAATCTCCTTCTGGTTTTAAAGAATCAGGTCTCTTTTAAAAAAATCTTTTATCTGAAATATTTTATCACAAACTATTCGGGGAAACTATTTATTCACAGCTATTTAGGTGAGATTGCTGTGAGTTCCATGTCTGGAGTTCTGAATATTGAAAATATTTACCAGCGGGAATGTGAAGATGTATATTTCCCGTCTTTTACCCGTATGGTAATTGTCCCGTCTTTGTCTGTACGGTAAGCACGTATATTTCTGGACAAAAACAATTCCAAGAGCGTTTTAGATGGCAAGCCATAAGAATTATTTTTACCTACCGTTATAACGGCTATTTTGGGAAGCACTTTTTCATAAAAAACTTCGTTATTAACATTATCTGATCCGTGATGAGGAACTTTTATTATATCGGCCTTGAGATTTTCAGATGTTTTGCACAAATGCTCAATTGCCTCAACATCACTATCCCCACAAAATAGAAATCGTATCCCCTGATACGTAACTAAAAGCACCAATGATCGTTCATTTTCATCCCAACCATCTGTTTCATCAGGTGGTGAAAGCACTTTAATCTCTATATCATCATCAAAATGGATATTGTCCCCTGCCTTTACCACGTGATACGGGATATTGTTATATGCCGCATACGCTTTTATTTTGTCATATTCTGAACACTCATAATCACTTCCATTACCAATTATCATACCGGTTTTATATTTCTCAAGAACACGAAGTGTCCCGCCTATATGGTCTCTATGAGGATGCGTTATTACAATGGCATCAATCTCTTTTATAGTATTTTTTCTCATGTACGATGAAAGTTTTCGTGGTAGCGGTGCATATGGGTAATTCGGACCGGCATCAATAAGCATAAGTTTTCCCCGGGATGTTTTGATCGCCATAGCGTCTCCTTGCCCAACATCAAAGAAAGTGACCTCAAAGGCATTTGACCGAAACAAGACACCTGAGAACATAAAGATGCAAAAAACTATAATGATACTGTAAAGACACCATCTCCTCATTTCGGTAAATTCGAAAACCTTTCTTGGATGCCAATGTGTAAACATCCCTAACACTCCGTACCAGAGGAGTATATCCGGTATTGTGAAATCATAGACAGGAAATGACGCCCACGAAAAACCGGCAAGAAACGTATTCCCAGTGATAAGAAACTGTGCAATATATATAGTTACCGTATTAAACATAGAAGCAACAAACAAGCTGAACTGACCTACAATAATTGATACAAAACAAAGGGGTACAATTGCAAGACTTACAATGCTGGTAACAAAGATGTTTGCGATAACACTTATCGGTGAAAAAACACCAAAATAATACATGATAAGCGGTGCAGACCCAATCCAGGCAGACACGCTTACAGAAAACACGGTTAGGGCGTTTCGCAATAGTGTATCTGTTCTTTTAGGTTTTTCTTTTATATCACACCCGCACACTTTATTGAGATAGTGCTGTATAACCGGGGTCAGCCCGATGATTGAAAGGACAACAACAAATGAAAGCTGGAATCCAATGCTATAGAGATTATACGGATTCCATATAAGCAGCAGAAGAGCAGCGGCTGCAAGTGAGTTAACAATATCTGACTCTCGCTTTATTACCCATCCAAAGAGCACAATAACCGCCATGGTTGTTGCACGCCATACTGAAGGTTTATTCCCAACAATAAGTGCATACAAGACAATAAGCGGTATAGCGATTAATGCCGAATATGCTTTAGGCATACTGAAAAACCGCAGTATTCCTAAAATAATAAGGACAATCAGTCCAATATGCAGGCCTGATATCGCAAGAACATGTATCGTATTTGTCCTCACAAAAGCCTCTCTGAGACTATTACTTATACCTTCTTTATCTCCGAGGATCATTCCGGTAAAAAGACCTTTTATATCACCTGCTGGAATTCCCGCGGTTAAAGACTTTACAATTCTAGCTCTTGTTCGACTAATGATCTGTTCAAATATCGAGGGTATCTTTTTCCCTATTATGCGTATATTCTTTTTGCCGCTTACCTGCATAACATATCCAATACGATGAGACACAATATATTTTTTATATGAAAGTGATGCTATGCTTCCGGAATCAATTCTTTTCAGTTTTCCTTTTACTTCGATTATATCGTTTTTAGCGATCGAAACTTTTTCATTTTCACCGTATATCTTAACTAATATATTTGAAGATACTGCGTATTTCTTACCTGAAATATTTACGTGAGGAATTGTTACAATACATTTCTGCATGGCGTGTTTATTATCGGAGTAAAGAATTTTTTTCTGTATGGTTATCCCTTCTTGAACAGTTCCCGTAACAACGGCTGTGACCTTTTTCCCGTCTGGCAAAAAGGGTGTATCCTGATAGGTCAAATACTGGTTTTTTGCTGTTAGTGCGATCATGCCGCAGAGTATGATGAGCGCATAAAACGCACCCAGTGAAAGATATTTCATTTTTGAGCAAAACAAGATAACTGAACAAAAAACCAAAATATATAAGGGAATAAGTGTTACTAAAGGAAAAAATGATGCAGTAAGTATCCCAACAATAAAAAAGAGTGTAATCAGAACAAAAGGTCGTCGCATAGATTGGTGTGTTACTTCCCGCGGTTATCTTTCAAATTGTTCGTACACCGCCTCGTTTAACGCTTTCCATTCGTGAAGCTCGGTATAGCCTTTACGTATATCATCGTTCCAGTTAATCTGCAGATATTCCCTTTTTATATCAGTATCCCATCCGTATTGACTGTACCGCCAATGAGGATCACTCCATCCTTTCATCGGGGTCATGGTATACATAAGATCTAACGGTAACACTATAAGTGATGTAACGGCATTGACCATACCGCCAAATAAATCTGGTGAGGAAGGCTTTGCTTGTGGGGGTATCTCTTCTGCATGAAGCAAATTGAGCATGCTTACAAAAAAAACCGTAACAACAAATACTGAAAGCATACGTTTCACAAGTCACCTCATAGGTAAGGCACTGTCTCTAGATATTAGGTGTTCTTAACGTTCTTTACGAAAATGCAGGCAATTTAAGAAGTTGAGAATTGATGCCTGATCTTTTTTCTCTATTTTATCGAAAGCGATGCCAACATCGTATAGTTCCTGCTCAACAATCTCTTCTGTTCGGACAACTCTCCCAACGATCTTGATAGGCAGAGCTTCTTTATCTGAAGGAACAACTATTTCAACATTAATAAATGCGCCAACATCATATTTTTCATGTGTCTCAAGCAAAATGCCGCATGCACTGATACTCGTGTTGATACAATATCGCACCTGCCCATTTTCTTTTTGTCTCTCATCAAGCGGGGTATACTTCACAATGAATGTATACGGGACACGAGCATACCGCCTGCGTTCAGGACCTATATATTCTCTTCCCGCTACACCAAATTTGAACTTGTTACGTAACCGTTCGCGGCGCAAGAAAAACTGTATAAATTGTTCAAGTGCAGTCCTATCTTTTTCCTCGATCTTTTCTATCACCACACCGATATTATAAAGTTCTCCGTTAATAACTTCTTCGCACCGTACTACCCGACCGGTAATAGAGACCGAACTAAAGTGCGCAAGGATATGCGCAACATGCATTGACGGTACAGCAGAGATATTAAGCTCAATATCAACTTCTGACCCGATAGGTATTTTGCCTGATGCGGGAAACAATAATCCACCGGCACTGATATCTTTACTGTATGTCGCCCCCAGAAAATTGCTGTGACCCTTTTTTATTTCTTTCGTTTTATATTTAATAACGAAAGAAAATGGTATTCGAACATATTTTCTCTTTTCAATACCGCTAAAGGACATATCATTCATATATTCCTCTTTCCACTCTGTTTACACCTTCATTATACCTTTATTTACATCAATTGTCAATGTGAATAATACTATAGTCGACCAGTAAATACATCTAAAAATTATACTCTTTTTTCCAGGGGTTAAAATCTTCCTTATTCAAACCAACATTAAGCTTTAAATTAAAAAAAGAGTATCGTTCAATAAGTTGATTTTTCCAGTTATAGGCTATTATGCGTATGGGAAGCTTGTTCTGAACATCAAAATACAATTCCAGTCGATGACAATAATACCCTTTATTCTTATCCGGCATTATAAACTCTATCTTATGGGCATGTGTTCCCATAAGCCGTACCGTCCCATAATACTTCTGAGTAAATGTACTGTCTTGAAGTGCCTTTTTATATTCGTCCCTAAACAAATTCAAAAAGAAGCCTATTCCGGTATGGGTAACTGGGTGGCGGTTATCTTTCATTAATGATGAATCGTCCGGGGTGACAGTTATGGTCGGTGTTATAAAATTGATCAACCCACCGAGATGAGCTATGACCTTGTCTTTATTTTTGCCTACAGGATAAATAATCTCCGTATGCTGATTTAAGAGCCCTGGATTTGGCGAAGTAAGCCATTTTAAATAGACAGAATCAGGTTTTGCAAATTTGAGTTCTATAGTTTCTTTTGATCTTAGACGATTTTTAATGCATTCGGTCCTGAGAAGAGTGGCAGTATAATCATCTACCGCGTTATACGCTTGATGGGCATCTTGTATAATCACTTCAATCTGCTCACAAGGATCAGCTGTATCGGCAGAGATTGATGCCGGTATAATACAGAAACATACTGCTGCCCATGTAATCGGAACAATACACAATCGACTAATAAAATGCATTAACATGCTATGCCTAGAATCCTGCAGCTGGTACCGCATTATCATAGTAGAAACGGTCTTCGGGAGGTTTACACCCAGCTAAACATAAAACTATGAGTAATAGTATTAATACTCGTTTCATATATACACCCTCACATTAGATATTTATCTCTAATAACTATTGGCGCGATCAACCATACGTGATACATCCGGGCTCTCGTCTTCACCCTTCTCTATAGATGATTTATCCATAGCCATGCTGTAATATAGCGATTCACACCCGCACATCATTACACACAAAACAAATACATATATACATACAATTTTTTTCATAAATCCTCACTGAACATACGAACTATATCACGGTAAAAGCATTAATGTCAACAACCTAACCATACGCAATCAAGCTATGAAACAAACATCTACTTCGCAGCACTTATACTGAAATCGCCTTCTGTAATCTTTGCTTTATACCCCACGTATTCTTTTTCGATTGCATTAATAATATCATTTGTCACAGGAACTGATCTGGATTCTTTAAGCACTGCAAAATAGATTATAAGCGCCTGAGGTACCGATTTCATAATACTCCTGAATGCATTCGCATATAACAGCAGTTGAAAAGAATAGAAATCTACTTTTTCATCGATTTGATCATGAGTAATATTATTTGTTTTATAGTCTAAAATAACCCACCCTTTACCTTCTTCATAGTAGATAAGGTCAATCACACCCCGCATGCTTGTCCCATCCATAATATATACAAACGGGACCTCACGATACACCCGCCTACGCTGGGCACTCTTTGCAATCACCGTAAAAAGGTCAGTTTGTGTAAATACATACACCAACTCGTATAACTCCTTTATGTCACGTTCAGGAATATCTTCTTTTAATAACGAACATACTCTTTTTGTTTCCTCTAACACATCCTGTGCGTTAAAATTAAAGATCCTCATAGCAAGATGGAAAAGCTCTCCAAACTCATTTCTTGCAATACGCTCATCATCATATTCAAGAACAGGTGCTTCCTCAGACTCTTTATCTTCGTACACATGACTTTGTTTCATGAGTTCGTACGAAGAAAAATAGTCTTCGGAATTTTTTCTGTATTCACACAGGGGCGTTACCGAAAAATCCATTTCAGGATAATGTTGCCTCTGGGATATGATTTTTATCTCGTCGAGTATTCTTTTTTTCTCTTTTATAGCGATCTGGGCAATTTGTTCTTTAGTGGCTTCGCCATCTTCATATATTTTCGTGTCTACATTATCAACCCCAGAAATACATTCACTCGTAGAATCATGAGGCACTGCAACTCTATCGTGATCATATGTATATTTTATTGAAAACCCGTTATTATTTTCTTTGTCTTCTCCTTTAAGCAACAAGCTTTTTTTTCGTATCCAGTTCATGTACGAACCAAGCCCGTCGTATGATAAAGCCGCTACCTTTTCGTCCTTTACCCTGCCATTAACGCCAGACAAAATAAGGTAGTCACGTGCACGTGTTAACGCTACATAGAACACCCTTTTTCGTTCAGCACTCTCTTCGCTATCATCTACCGTTTTATGATGCCGTGTGGTTAAAGTGTTTCTTGTTTCCCCTTGGCTATTTCGTGCCTTTATCCCTACTTCACACACACCATCAACAACCATGCATGATATAAAATCTCTTCCTGTCACAGGAAATTGTCTCCCCATATCAGCACATACCACTACGGGAAACTCCATACCTTTTGCTCGATGTATCGTACATAATTTTACAGAGTTTTTCCCTTCCTCAAGCTCAATTTGTGCTTCCGGTTCCTGCACTTCCTCGCTACTTAACTTTTCTATATAGGTAATAAACTCCCCTAAGGTAAAACAGCCTTTTTTCTCAAATTCCCATGCTTTTTCAATTAACTTCAAAATATTTGCATACCGCTTTTTGCCGTCAGCCAGCGCCATAACTTTAATATCATAGCCTGTGTCAAAAACCACTTTTTCAAGCAGCTCGGGAATGGGCATAATATCTTTAATACGCACCATTTCATTAAACATCCCCATAAACCGCTTTAGGTAACGCCGCTCAGTATCATTCAAAATGTCAGTATGCGCATCTATCACTGTGTTAAGCGATTCATAGAAGGGATGCGCAGTTTTATCCCTATAGTGCTGCCGATCATGATTCCTTATAGTGAAAAGCGCATCATCGGTAACATGCACCATGGGTGATTTCAATACTGCCGCAAACTCACAATCCCTATATGGATCATCAAGAATTTTAAGGTAATTAAGACAATCCCTCACTTCCTGACAGTCAAAAAACTTTCCTCCTTTAATAACATAATATGGAATATGTGCTTGTTTTAAAGCGTTCTCATAAAAAAACACTTCCCGTAGAGACGGAAAAAGAAGCGCTATGTCCTTATACTGAGCTGGACGCATTATATATTTCTCCGAGGAAACATTCTCTTTCACAAGAACCTCTCTACGAGTGATAATCTCCTTGATACGCGAAGCAATACACCGGGCTTCTTTTTCTCGTGCAGTGCTGTCATCCTGTTCGGTCGTATCACCGTTATGCTCCGTATCTTTTTCTCCCGTACTTGTTTCATTGACTACCTGTATAATCTCAACATCATATTCATTGCGCACATTCTCCGGATATGAAGCTTTCGCATCAACAGGCGTATAGTCATCACCGAGAATATCACCAAACATATAATCGTTGAATGCTACAAGAGATTTTCTTGATCGGTAGTTTTCATCAAGGGGTATATACGCCCCCTGCTTCTTATCAACATAATCACTCACCATTTTATCAAAAGACTGTACATCAGCGTTTCTAAACCGATAAATTGATTGTTTCTTATCACCAACAAAAAATAACGCGTTATTAGCTGATATACCTTTTATGATGTCTAACTGAACAGGGCTTGTGTCCTGCACCTCATCAACAAAGATATAAGAAAATCTATCTGTATATGATTTAACGACAAATTCTTTTATAGGGGTATCCTGTTTCATAAGAATGGCACACCACCACAGAAGATCATCAAAATCAAGCACATGATTAGCCTTTTTCTCTTCTTCGTAACGGACAGCAAACTCTTTTAAAAGCGTAACGAAACATTCCTTGTACTTTTGGGTACATACCTCATATGCACAATCAAAAAACTCTGGCAAAACCACATCTTTAAACTCTGAGATATACTCACCCCAGGGAGCTTTCTTAACCCTTTTTGTTATCCCTTTCGCTTCACGCGCAATAGTATCTATACGTTTCATTGTAATGTCACCTGCAGTACTAACATCTTTCATGTCTTGTTTGATTGATTGCATGTGCATATGTGCATCACGTAGTGATGGGCTTGCATTATCATCGGGCGTTGACGGACATTGGTCGAGATAGGCTTTAAACTTATTAATTAATGTAACACATTCAGCATCTTTTACCGGAACCTCAAGACATGCAATATCTATCTCATGTGACCTGGCCTTTGCATATATTTCTTTTAAGGCACTGGCGGGATCCTTATCATAGTACTGGCTCAAAAAATCCATAATAGAGGGATCTGACAATCGCTGAAAAAAAAGCGCATTAATCACTCTTTCCATAAGAATAGTATCCATACCAATCGAAACTATTTCAAAATGCGGTTCAACACCAACTTCGAGCGGATTTTCTTTTAGTATGCGTGATGCGAAAGAATGTATTGTTCCTATATATGCGTTTGAAAGACCCGTTAAGAGATCCTGATATCGTTTTCTTTCATTTTTTTTCTCTGAGATCGCCAGCCGCTCAAGCTCTTTCCTCAAGCGTTCTTTAAGAGTATGTGCGGCTTTTTCGCCAAATGTAATAACCAGCATATTGTCAAACGTCACACGGGGATCATGCTGTAAAATATAGAGTATCCGTTGCACAAGAACTGTTGTTTTTCCTGCACCGGCAGATGCGGTAATACACATATTTTCGTTGAGCTCTTTACACTCAATTATCTTCTTCTGCGTCTGAGACCGTTTGTATCTGCTTTCAAATATTTCCATTAGATATATTCACTTTTCTTTTTAATCATTTGCTTGTTGTTCTGCCACCGGTCAATTTTTTGTTTTGTATACGGATATCTGCATATATCATTCCATGAACACATATTGCATGTTCCCGGATACGGGTTAGGGGCAATCATGCCCGAAGAGATATCGCTATGATGCTCTTTAATGTATTTGAGGGCAATTTCAATATATTCTTCATATCTTTGGCTCATTTTTGTTTGCTTTTTACCAGACAATTCAAATCCTTGGTCAGTATACATTCCATTACGCACACCAGTTTTAAGATTATAAATTTCCCCGCCTGCACAGTGAGCATCTTTTATCTCAGGTATCGCAGCCCCATCAACAGCCATAATATATATGGGTATTTGTAAATCTACCCCGTCACGGACATCTTTTGGATTCCATTTCTTAGCCCCTGTTTTATAATCTACAACTATAGTTGTGTTCGTATTATCAAATCGGTAGAGATCTACGCGATCAATAGTTCCCCGAAGGTTTATTCCATCGACAGTCACATGAAACTCTCTTTCGAAAAGTATTGGGCGCATATGGGGTCTATTTTGTTCACAAAGATATTCATGATCAATGTAATCTCTAAGCACTCTGCGCATATATTCGGTTGCAATAGCTTGGTCAACATCACTGCCCTTTATAGCCGCTTCATTGTCCTTTTCCACAAGCACATCTTCGAGCACACACATTATCTGATCACATACAGCTTTTTTATCGCTATTTTTCTTACCAAAATACTCATCTAATCGCTTGCCGTTTAAAGAATCATAGAATACCTTTAATGTTTCATGAATAGCAGTACCAATCCCCGCATAATCTATGCCAAAAGAGTCTTCTTTTAAACCAAGGATATAGCGCAAGAAATACTTATAGGGACACCGCGCAAATGTCCCCAGTGCTGAAGGGCTGAGTGGCATCTGTGCATTTTTAGCACAAAATGTTTTGGCATTTCCTGAAAGAAGAAACGGATAAAAAGAATATGCACTGAATCCTGTTTTACAATCTAATCCATAGTTTTTCGTAATATTGAAATGAGCATATAATTGCTCAGCGACAGCATGCCCAGCAGTGTCGTCCTGAGCATCTTTATGCGACATGACATATACTGACCGTTTAATAAGATCCCGTTCGCATACCGCCTCAGAAAAAACCGGAATGATACTCCCTACATCTTTTTCTTTTTTACTAATTGTATGTTTTTCATCCGGAAACAATTTTTCAACTTCCCGCACAAAAAGTGATGGCATGGCAATATTTCCGTCACGGTCAAATTTTGGATATGAAAGATATAATCTTCGTGACGCTCGTGAAAGAGCCATATAGAAAAGATATCGTTCACCTGCACAACGATCAGGTATCCTGAGTTCGAAAGATCCGGGCACTATGCTATTTAACATATGGCGTTCACTGTCTCTTAATATTGGATCTTCAAATATCTGTTTCGGAAACCCTTTTTCTAGAAGACCTCCGATAAAAATAACCCTGTATTCTTTTTGTATAGCTGTTGCAATATCATAGACCTGCACCTTATTGCGATTATTGTCCCGAAGAGAATATAAACCTGCTTCAATACCGCCAAGCATAAGTTCATAAAATCGCTTGCTGGTTTTATTAATAATACCCTTATCATATTGCCCAAGATTGCAAATAATGCCGCGTAGTTCTCTATAGGCAATATTATCTTCTCGTTCAAACAAAAAGAGCGGATCAGTCCTTATCCGCGACGTGTTAGAAAAAATCGTATACTTGTCTATAAATGCTGTAATTATTAGTCCCATATCATGGTAACTAGCTGCCTTCTCAATATCGACTATTATGCGGCGCACAATTTCAATATACTCTTTAACGACCGACGGACAATCTTTCATATCATTTAAGGCCAGGTATTCATCTCTGTTTTTACGTGGATTTTTATTGATATATTCATTAACAATCTTACTCTCTCCGTCCGAGAAAAATGAGAAGTAAGATGATTTCAATGCTTCCCCGATATGATCTTGAGGGTTTACATTAAGGAAAAACTGTATGAGATGAATCACATTCTTTATAAATGGATTCATATTAAGTTTTCGGCGCTCATGTATTTCAACCGGTATGTCGTATTTTTTAAAGACGGTGCGCACCTCATTGTCAAATCCCATGAGTGACCGGAATAGAATACAAAAGTCAGTGTATCTCAACTCTTTTAAGCCGACTTCATCCGGATGCTCTATTAAATACATAATTTCCCTTACGATCATTTCAAGCTCGCCGGAAACACCTGTTGCCTCGAATATTCGTATATCTCGCGAATCACACATCGGGATAACATCGTCTTGCGAGAAAATATGTTTTTCAAGATGATCCAATGAAGGACTGTAAAACTCTATAGGCTTTTTTTTGTACTCTATTCGTTTATTTTTCCCCGAGAGTACTTTTTCTTTAAAACCATACCCTGTACTCAGAAGCAATTCTCTTGTCGCATTAACATAGGAAAATAAGCCGGGACGATCACTATCTATTGTAAGTGAAACTATCACTTCGTTACACATGCGCGAAATCATTTTTATCAGCTCGCATTGAGCAGGTGTGAAATGATAAAAACCGTCAAAGATAATCAGATCAAATAAGTTTTTATTGGCGGGCTTATTCTTTTTCTCTTCTATATACCGACGTATACCGCTTGCATAATCACATTTCTTCCCGATCATGTTTTGATACAGTTTATATATAAGAGAAATATCATTCAGTTTCGTACAAAGCAGAGGATGTTCTTTTTTAGAAATACAAGCGATCAACTTTACAAAATCATCATATTCAATAAATGACGTTTTTAACTCTTTTATAAAGTTACTAACCAATTCAGGGAACCCTGCAAGTGTTCGTGCCTGATCATAGTACGTAAGCGGTATTGAATGATCCTGACTTATTGTATGTATAAAATGTGTCCGTAACACATCGTTTACCATTTCAGCATGACTGCCAATGGTCTCTTGGTTAACGAAATCATTTATTGTAATAACCTGTGGGTTAAATACGCCACATTTTTGTTCTTTCGCATCACTGCCAAGAACTTTTATTATCCGTTCAGTAATCCAATAGGCATGTTCTTTTGTCGAAAGAATAAAATAAGATTTATTCTCTAATCCACTGTTTGTTTCATTAAACACTCGGGCATATTGCTCAATCAGATGTGTGGTTTTCCCCCTTCCAGCAGGTGATGTAAGAAGTGTTTTTTTCATAATACGCGGTTACCGGTTATCGGTTTGCGTTATGCGCAGGAAAAGGGGACAGTCCCCTTTTCCTGTTATTGTTATACCATACAAGCTTCAATGTATAGTATCAAAATAATAATTTTAATTGGGAATAAAAATCTAACATTCATCCTCTCTTCGCGCACAGCTAAACGAACACCGAGAACCGTTTTTTACAAGATATTATATTGACATAATATCTTGTCTATATTACGATTACTCTAAACAAAATTAGGACAAGTTATATAAGTGAATGCAGTAATAATTACCAATCAGTAATGTTTAAGGCCATAAGAGAATGTCTCATCTCTTATGGTTTTTTTTATTATGAGACGATAATCTGTAACAGGAGGATGTAGTAGATGAACAAAGGCGTGGTAAAGTGGTTTAACGACAAAAAAGGTTTTGGATTTATTAAACCAGAAGAAGGTGAAGATATTTTCGTTCACCATACCGCAATTACAGGTTCTGGATTCAAAACTCTCAGTGAAGGGCAAGAAGTGGAATTTGAAATCGTTGACGGAGAAAAAGGAAAACAAGCACGTAACGTAAACAAAGTTTAATGACATCTTCCCCCTTGGTTGTTTCAAATGAACAATCAGGGGGGTTTTTCTTTACAAACATCTTCTTTTACGCCAGATTAACATCTCGCTGTCAAAAACTCGAATATACACCCGGCAACATTTCGGCATTAATAGCAAATCTTCCCACATACCATTGTGTGCTGCTTCTGATCGATTCTGAAACACCGTTCTCCGCGTGAGTGATTGTATTGAAATAGTTTTTTTCATTGCTCTTCCCTCCCCCAATCATTACGACGTGACAAGGCATACTTTGTTCCTCCTATAATTCCCCCGACACATCATATGCATAATTATTTATTACACAGTATTTTATACAGATACTATTGATTTTTTATTAAAAATAACGTATAATGAGTACATGAAAATTTATAACAAGCTTATTTATAGTTTCTTGTTATTAGCTTCGTTGATTCTATTTTCCAGCCTGTTTGGGATATGGAATATTACACGTGTCAACAACAGCCTCAATTATGTAACATCTAAAGCCTGGATAGCAGCTACCTCTTCCATGCAGATCAGTATCGATGTCTTAACTGAAATTATGGCAAACGATCCGCACCTAGCACGAAACAAAAAAGAAATGCTCAGGCTCTACAAACTCACACAGGACAGCTTACAAAAGAATTTCCGGTATCTGTATAAAACAGGTCTTGCGGATAAAAAAGTTGTTAATAATATAAAAAATCTCTATTACAAACTTGACGTATTGCAAAAAAGAACCAGCCAAATATATATAAAGAGAAATAAAACAAAATTACAGCTCGATGAAAACGCCATTTTGTGGACCCGAGCGCTTGAAAAGTTTAAAAACAAAATATCTTATATAAAAAAGAATGCCTCTGAAAACTTTCAAACTATTTCAGGTATTATAATCGATATCAGCATACTCAGTCTTTCTGAACGTTCTGAGCTCAATAACTATCTTTCTGGTTTTATAAGCGGTGAAGAATACCTAATACAAAGCGAGGGGGTAAAAAGCAGTATTAAAAGAAGGATCGAGGAGCTTTCTTCTCTTTCATACTTGTCACCCGACGAGCTTCATCCTATCCAGAACATCTACCGCGAAACAGATATTCTTCTGGCTCGCGCATATGATCAACACAAGCTCTACACTGCGCTCCAAACAGAGTTAAATTTTAATACACTCCGCCTTGTTGAATCCATGAAATTAATACGTAACAGCATGAACGCAAAAATGTCAGAAGCCGCTAATCAAGGTACACAAATCGCGCATTCAAGCAAATACTACTTTATCCTCTTTACACTGATCTCTCTTGCAGCATCATTGGTTATAGGCCTGATTGTTTCAAAGATCATAACCAAACCAATAACGGTATTACGCGCGGCGACAGAAAAGATCTCTCAAGGAAAACTTAGCCAAAAAGTAGTGATCAGCTCAAAAGATGAAATAGGTGAACTTGGAAAATCATTCAATATTATGACTGATAAACTAATGAACTTTACAGATGAGGTACGCACTAAAAATGAAGAGCTCGAAAACACAAACAAAAAAGTATCACATACAAACAAAGAATTACATACCGCGCTCGATGAATTGCAAATCAAAACAGTACGTTTAAACACGCTCAACAATGAACTGCAGAAAGTATCACGTCATAAAAGTGAGTTTCTTGCAAATATGGGTCACGAATTACGCACACCCATGACGGCTATCATTGGATATACAAAACTCGTCTTAAAACAACTGGACGATACTTTGAGCGATAAGCACAAAAAGAATTTGCATAATGTACTCTTAAGCTCCGAACATCTCCTCACACTCATTAATGATATTCTTGATCTTTCAAAAATTGAAGCGGGAAAAATGCAGCTTAACTTTACCTCCTTTGATTTACGCGATGTAATTAATACGGTACTTACAATGGTAAAACCCATTGCAGACGAAAAAAATCTCACACTGATTCCTGACATTCCAGCTGAGCTACCAACAATGTATTCGGAATCTGATAAAATAAGGCAAATACTCCTTAACTTAATTGGAAACTCAGTAAAATTCACCCAAGAAGGAAACATCACAATCTCGGTAAAGATTGTAAAAATGACACTTATTGACCAAACCCATACAGATTTCGCGCTTATAGATGTTAAAGATACCGGTATCGGTATATCCGAAAATGATCACGAGTTAATATTTGAAGATTTCCGCCAATCTGACGGTTCAATTACCAGAAAATATGGTGGCACAGGTCTTGGTCTTTCAATATCAAGAAAACTTGCACGAATGGTGGGCGGTGATATCACGGTAAAAAGCACTCTTGGAGAAGGTTCTACCTTCAGCATTCACTTCCCTATTGACTATGAAGTTGAAGAAAACCTAAAGAATAAACTGATTCGACAAGATAAGCTATCAAAAGGATTTAAAACACTTGTTCTTGCAATAGATGATAATAAAGAATTCTTACTCACTATAAACAAAATGCTTACTGGTGAAGGATTTGACGTTGTTGACGCTATAAATGGAGTTGAAGCTATATCAAAAGCAAAAACGCTTCTGCCAAATATTATTATAACTGACATAATTCTTCCAAAAAAAAGCGGCTGGGACGTTATAGAAGAATTGCGAAATGATCCAAAAACTGTTCATATCCCCATTATTATCATTACAATTCTTGATAGAGATGAACTTGAAAAACATATCGGTTATAGTGAATATTTACAGAAACCAATCGGTAAAAATATACTTATAAGCACCATAAACAAGCACGTATCACAAATAAAGAAAACTGTTCTTGTTATTGATTCAAATCCCGCACTATCGAAGAAAATCACAACAGACCTTACCAAAGAAGGTTTTCTCATATTAAATACTTCTGATACACATAAAGCATTAGAACTGCTCTCAACGCATAAACCTGATCTGGTGCTATTTGATCCGGAATTAGAAAACAACAACGGGGATAAATTCTTTACCACATACTCGCAAAACACCACATATACAAAAACACCTCTTATTATTTTCACTAAGAGAAATTTTACCCATGATGAAAGAGTACAGCTTGACCGATATGCATTTAAGATAATCAGGAAAGATGATTCTTCACTAAGAAACATTTCTGAAGAGCTACTGGTCACATTAAAAGCGCTCTCTACATAAAAAAAAGACTCCCTACCTATAGAAAGCCTTTGCATTTCTTTATCATTTTATTATGCTGGGAGGGGGATTTGAACCCCCACAAGCTTGCGCTCGCCAGCCCCTCAAGCTGGTGTGTCTGCCAATTCCACCATCCCAGCAATTTTCGCTAATCGTTTTTCGATTTGAGGAAATAGATTCGCTTATGCTTACGACGAGCCGACAACCGTTATTTTTTCAAAACTTCTTTCAACTTCGTAGTAAGAAGCGGCACAATTTCCATTACATCACCGACAATACTGTAATCACTTACATGAAATATCGGCGCATCTGGATCTTTATTAATTGCAATAATGAGATCAGATGACTGCATGCCAACAAGATGCTGTATGGCACCTGAAATACCGCAGGCAATGTACACTTTTGGACACACGGTCTTACCGGTTTGGCCTACCTGATGTGAATAAGGTATCCAATCAGCGTCAACTGCCGCACGTGATGCTCCTACCGCACCGCCAAGTACTAATGCAAGCTCCTCAATCATCTTAAAATTATCTGGACTTTTTATCCCGCGACCACCCGAAACAATAATATCAGCTTCAGCAATATTTACCGTCTGCTCAAGCTCATCAACAACCTCGAGAACTTTTGTCCTTGATGAAAGATCACTTTCCGTGATATCGCTTTCCTCTATTACTTCACCTGTAAGCGAAGTATCGGGCTCAAGCTCTTTCATAACTTTATGGCGAACAGTTGCCATTTGTGGCCTGTTTATATCAGTCAGAATGGTTGCCATAATATTACCGCCAAACGCCGGTCGCGTTTGCATGAGATGACCCGTCTCTTTATCAATGTCAAGCGATGTACAATCCGCAGTAAGCCCTGTATGACACATAACAGCTACACGCGGAATAAATGACCGCCCAATAGTTGTTGCACCGGCTAATACTACTTCCGGTTTATGCTTCTTGATGAGCTTATCCATTATCTTGGCGTACGGCTCATCATTATGATGCTCTAATTCTGGTTTATCAACGACATATACAATATCTGCACCACTATGAATAAGCTTTTGAGCTTCATCTTTTATGTCCTTGCCTATCAATACCGCGCATAATTTTGCATTCCTGTCCTGAGCGAGTTTCTTTCCCGCACCAAGAAGCTCAAACACCACTGACTGCAAAACACCTTTTTTCTGTTCCGCAAAAACCCAGATGTTTTTATATTCATCTATGTTTATTTCGCTCACACGATTAACCTGTATCTTTAACGCGTCAAATTTACACGCTTGTATACATGCACCGCATAACGTGCATTTTTCATAATCAACAACTGCCTTACCGTCAACAACATGTATCGCGTCAAAAAGACATCCTTTTTCACATAACAGACACCCGACACATTTATCTGTATTCACAATATTTTTTAAAGCCATCTCTCACTCCATTAACATTTACGTTACTCAATTATATTAACTATACAAAAATCTGCTTTTCCACTAAATCGTTCATCAGATCATTAACCATCTGCTGTGCGTCACCTTCAAGCTTTTTCCCACCGGTCTTTGGGGGCGGTGAAAATATCTTTTTTACCATGGTCGGAGATCCATCTAATCCAAGATTTTTTGCGTCTGCACCAAGGTCTTGAGCTGTCCATTTTGTAACCTGAACATTCTTTGCTTTCATTTTACCTTTCAAGGAAGGCAATCGTGGTATATTTATTTCTTTTACCACGGTCAACATCATCGGCAACGATGATTCAACGACAACATATCCTTCTTCTGCAAGCTGCTCAGCCTTTATATACCCTTCCTTAAGTTCATCGATTTTTTTTACATATGTAATCTGCGGAATATCAAGCCATGTCGCTATTCCCGGTCCAACCTGTGCGGTATCACCGTCAACAGCTTGTTTCCCACATATGATAATATCATAGTCTTTTATTTTCTTTATTGCCATACTGAGCGCGTAGCTTGTTGCCCATGTATCTGATCCGGCAAACTCTTTATCAGTAAGGAGGACTGCTTCATCTGCACCCAGAGAAACCGCTTCTTTCAAGCACGCCTCTGCTTGTGGAGGCCCCATAGTAATAACGGTAACTTTACCACCACATTTTTCTTTTATGCGAATTGCTTCTTCAATCGCATACATATCAAACGGATTGATGATACTCGGAATACCCTCTCTGTAGAGCGTATTTGTTTCTGGATTAATTTTGACATCTGTTGTTTCTGGCACTTGTTTAATACACACTATCACATTCATCGTATACCCTACCTCTACCTGTTAGTCTTTTATTTTTTTGCTGCACTTTCTTTTATGAGTTGCCCGGCTATAATAGCTCTCTGCACCTGATTTGTTCCTTCATAGATCTGAGTAATCTTTGCGTCTCTCATTCTTTTTTCCATCGGATATTCACGCATATATCCGTATCCACCGAGCAGCTGTACAGCATCTGTTGTAACCTTCATTGCTACGTCAGATGCATACATTTTTGCCATTGCAGACTCTTTTGAAAACGATTTTACACCAGCATCAACAGTACGTGCAACTGCATATACCAATGCACGAGCAGCTTCAACCTGGGTTGTCATATCAGCTAACATAAACTGAAGACCTTGGAAGGATATGATCGGTTTGCCAAACTGATGCCTTTCACGCCCGTATTTTATCGCATCATCAATCGCACCTTGAGCAATACCTAATGCTTGAGCAGCAACACCTGGTCGTGAATGATCGAATGTTCCCATAGCGACCATAAAACCTCTACCTTCTTTACCTAAGAGATTTTCTTTCGGGATCTTCACATCTTCAAAAATCACTTCACGGGTCATTGAAGCACGGATACCCATTTTCTTTTCTTTCTTACCAAATGAAAGTCCAGGGGTACCTTTTTCAACAACAAACGCACTAGCACCACGTGCACCTCTGTTCTTATCAGTCATCGCAATAACGGTATAGATCTCAGCCTCACCGCCGTTGGTGATCCACTGTTTTGAGCCATTTAAGATGTATGAATCACCATCTCTTGTCGCAACTGTTTTAATTGCGCTGGCATCACTTCCCGCACCAGCTTCAGTTATACAAAATGCAGCAAGTTTAGAACCTTTCGCTAAATCGGGGAGAAATTTTTGTTTTTGTTCATGACTGCCAGAAAGGAGAATCGGATAGGTTCCGAGTGCTGTTGCCGCAAGTGAAAGAGAGATACCCCCACATGCCTTACTTAATTCTTCAACGGCTATACAAAGATCTAGGCAACCACCACCCAAACCACCAAATTCTTCCGGAATATACACAGCAAACAGGTCTGATTTAGCTAATATTTTTACAATATCCCATGGCATTTCTTCTTTTTCATCACACTCAATTGCTATAGGAGCAATCTTTTCACGTGCTATTTTTTCCGCTATTTCTTTGATATATTGTTGCTGCTCATTAAAAAAATGCTCCATTACTGCCCCCTTCTTACCTATACGTTATTTACGTACACATTGACTGAATTTACGACATATTGATATCACACATCTTTGTGTGAAAAATGGCATCACGCAGGTCAGAAACTACCCTTTAAATTTCTTTACAACAACGGTAGTATTGTGCCCGCCAAAACCAAGCGAATTTGATATTGCTATATTCACGTTTGTTTCACGCGCAACATTTGGCACATAATCAAGATCACATTCAGGATCAGGATTATCAAGATTCGTCGTGGGAGGAATTATATTGTTCTCGACCGCTAATGCACATGCAATAAATTCTACCCCACCAGCAGCGCCTAACAAATGTCCTGTCATAGACTTTGTAGAACTGATCGCAACTTTTTTCGCATATTCTTTAAAGACCGATTTTATAGCAAGTGTTTCAAATTTATCATTAAGCTGTGTTGATGTACCATGCGCATTAATATAATCAACATCGGTAATATCTAACCGCGCACTTTTAATCGCACTTGCCATACAACGCGCTGCCCCGTCCCCTGTGGGTGAAGGACTTGTCATGTGATACCCATCTCCCGTTAAACCATATCCAACAACTTCTGCATAAATATGCGCACCGCGACGTTTCGCGCTTTCAAGTGTCTCTAAGGCAACAATTCCCGCTCCCTCAGCGATAATAAAACCGTCACGATCCCTATCAAAAGGTCGACTTGCTTTTTCAGGTTCATCATTACGAGTTGACAATGCACGCATAGCACAAAATCCACCAACGCCCAGTGGAGATAAGGCACTTTCTGATCCACCGGCGAGGATCATATCAGCATCACCCATCGCCAAAGTTCTATATGCTTCCCCGATACAATGAGTACCGGTAGCACACGCAGTGACTGCGGCAAGATTTGGACCTCTCAAGCCATACGTAATAGATATTTGGCCTGGAGCCATGTTAACGATCAACATAGGAATCAAAAAAGGAGATATACGTTCAGGACCTTTATTCATAAGAATGGTATGCTGTTCTTCAATGGTATGTATACCACCAATACCAGAACCAACAAAGACACCTATTCTATCTTTATCAGCTGTTTCAAGGTCTACACCTGTATCGCGAAGGGCATTGCCTGCGGCCACAACAGAATATTGAACAAAAAGATCCATACGCTTCATATCTTTTTTGCTCAAAAAAGACGTATCAAAGTTTTTTAGTTCTCCGGCTATTTTTGAAGAATAATCCGATACATCCATTCGGGTGTTTGGCCCGATGCCTGATTTTCCTTCACAAAGCGAATTCCAAAATTCTTCTTTGGTGTTTCCTACAGGAGATAACACTCCAAGACCGGTAACAACAACTCTTTGTAATTCCATAACTCTTCCCTATATAAATAAAACACGAATCGCATGGCCCTGTGCACTGCAAATATTAATGAGTGTTAGCCCAATTAATTCGTGTTTTATCAGAATAACTAACTATTTTTTGCAACTATCTTACCTTCAATATAACTAACTGCATTACCAACTGTTTTTAATTTTTCAGCGTCTTCATCAGGAATTTCAGCTTGAAATTCTTCTTCTAAAGCCATAACTAATTCAACCGTATCTAATGAATCAGCACCAAGATCTTCAATAAAAGAAGCTTCTGTTGTAACTTCTTCAGGGTTTACTCCTAATTGTTCTACAATAATGTCTTTTACTTTTTGCGCTACGTCACTAGCCATCGTCAATCCTCCCTTTGTATTATTTTACCTTGATTCACAATTAATTACATTACCATGCCGCCATCTATCGTAATAACTTGACCCGTGATATATTTTGACAAATCACATGTCAAGAACAATACAGTGTCTGCGACTTCTTCCGGACTTCCCATTCTTCCAAACGGGATACTTTCCAACATCTTTTTCTTAATATCTTCAGGTATTACATGCGTCATTTGCGTATCTATAAAACCTGGTGCAACTGCATTTACGTTTATGTTTCTTGGAGCAAGTTCTCTCGCAACAGATTTTGAAAATCCTATAATTCCTGCTTTAGATGCAGCGTAATTACTTTGTCCAACATTTCCGATCAAACCGATAATTGAAGCAACATTTACCATCCGTCCAGATCGCGCCTTCATCATTGGTTTAGCAACCGCTTTTGTGAAATTAAATGTCCCTTTTAAATTCACATTAAGGACAAGATCCCAGTCTTCCTCTTTCATACGGATAAGTAGACCGTCTCTTGTCACGCCTGCATTGTTGATAAGTATATCGATACGGCCGAAGTTGTCAAGAATTTTATTAACGCATTCAAGAACCTCATTTTCATTTACTACATTAACTTTATACCCCGCTGCTTTAATCCCTTTTGAAGAGGCCAGTTTCTGGGCAGTAATACGCGCAATTTCTTCATTTATATCACATACAGCTATTGCAGCGCCTTCTGCTGCTAACCGTTCGCTTATTGCTTTTCCAATCCCCTGGGCACCACCTGTTACAACCGCCACTTTATCTTTTAAGAGCATTGCACACCTCTATTTTTTCTAGTTTTTGTCGTTACCACTCAATTAAGCTAGCACCCCACGTCAAACCACTTCCAAATACCACCATGGCCAAAATATCGCCCTTCTTCAGTTTCCCCTGGCGGTTTATTTCATCAAAACCAACCGCTGTTGACGCTGATGACATATTACCGTATTTGTGAACATTCTTATACACCCTGTCAGAAGGAAGATTTAATCGTTTTCCAAGAGCATTGATAATTCGTAAATTTGCCTGGTGTGTTATCAAAAGTGAAATATCGTTGGAAGATAATCCAGCTCTTTTCAGAACCTCATCAATCGCCTGTTCCATGCTGTTTACCGCATATTTAAAAACTTCCCTTCCTTCCATACGCAAAAAGTGAAGTTTGTTCTCGATCGATTCAACACTTGCAGGAATCTTTGATCCTCCTGCAGGAACCATTAATAAATTTGCCGCCCGGCCGTCACTGGCAAGGTACGTATCAATAAGCCTATGAGAATCAGGGCTACCAGAAAGCACCGCGGCCCCTGCCCCGTCACCAAAAAGCACACAGGTATTTCTGTCCGTCCAATCAACGATAGATGAAAGCTTCTCAGATCCAACAACCAATGCATTTTTATAGTTACCGCTGGCGATAAAGTTTTGAGCAATTTCAAGTGCATACACAAAACCCGAACATGCCGCCCCAATATCAAAACAGACAGCTTTTTCAGCACCTAGGTTCTTTTGGACAAGACATGAAGTAGAAGGAAACTGCATATCAGGTGTAATAGTACCGACAATGATTATTTCAATATCTTTGGGATCAATGTTGGCGTGTTCGAGCGCTCGACGACCAGCAATAGTCGCCATATCTGCAGTGGTACAATCATCAGCTGCAATTCTTCTTTCTTTTATGCCGGTTCTCGTCATGATCCAATCATCAGATGTATCGACCATATGTTCAAGTTCAGCATTCGTGAGAACCTTCTCCGGAACATACGATCCTGTCCCAATAATACCCACTGTCGCCTTATTCCTCACACACGCCTCCATCTAAATATATTATTAGATTTTATTCTTTTTTATCGCATCTATAATTTGTTTGTCAATGTTATGACTAATAAAATCACTCGCTTCACGAATAGCATTTTTTATCGCCTTAGGATTTGAGCGACCATGACAAATAATACATGTCCCACGAACACCAACAAGCGGTGACCCGCCATATTCAGCATAATCAGCTTTTTTAGCTATTGCGCGAAACGCTCCGGATAACAATAATCCGCCTATTTTACGAAGCGGATTTGCGTATACCTCTTTTTTTATCATCTGCTGCATAAATACTGCAAGACTTTCACTTACCTTTAAAAGTACGTTACCAACAAAACCGTCCATTATAATTACATCAGCAGTACCCGCATAAACATCCTGACCTTCAACATTACCCATAAAATTAAGATCTGATTGCTCAACCATCTTAAATGCTTCGCGTGTTAATTCGTTACCCTTAGACTCTTCTTCGCCAATGCTCAATAGTCCAACACGCGGTTTTTTTATTCCAAAAATTTCTTGCGCAATTATGCTTCCCATTATTGAGAACTGGAGCAATTGTTTTGGTCGGCAATCAATATTTGCACCAACATCCATAACAACTGATATTCCCTTTGCATTGGGAAGGATCTGAGCGATAGCGGGACGTTCGACTCCTTCAAGAAAACGTAATTTGAGCTTAGTTGCCATCACTACCGCGCCGGTATTCCCCGCACTGACTACAGCGCTAGCTTTACCGTCTTTAACAAGCTGAACAGCGACACTAACAGAAGCATCTTTTCTTTTACGTAATCCGACAAGGGGCGACTCGCCCATAGGAATAACATCTGAGGCATGATATATAGAATAATCGAGGTTAGGAGAAGGCTGTAAACGATCGAGCTCTTGTTCAATCTTTTCCTGATCGCCCACGAGTATCACAGAGGCATTATTTTTATACTCCCGGAGATAATCTATTACACCTTCTACTACGGCGCCAGGAGCATGATCACCACCCATTGCATCAACTGCTATCTTCAACGCAACCACCCTCACATATTTAGTTTGATAATATAATCAAAAACGTTTATATTACGCTTTTATTTCATCGATTTGCTTTTCACCGTAATACCCACAGCTGTTACACACATGGTGCGGAAGTTTCGTTTGTCCACAATGAGAACAGGTGCTAATTCCAGGTGCTTCCATCTTGTAATGGGTTCTTCTTTTACGGCCTCGTGTATTTGACTGTCTTCTTTTTGGCACTGCCATCTGACCACCTCTTTACTATTTATTCAAATTTCAGTTTATCTAACCCTTTAAACCGTTCATCCACAATATTGTTGGAACATGTACAGGAAGAACTATTTAGATCTTCACCGCAATTGGGACAGATCCCTTTACATCTAGAGGAACAAAGCGGCTTCATGGGAAGCGCAATAATGATATGTTCCCTGATGGTATCTGTCAAGTCAATAATATCGCCTTTTTGCGCTGTACAATCAAAGGTATACTCGGGAATATCAACATGATATTGAAAAGTATTTAGACACCTCGAACATTCAAAGTGTACATTCGTATGGATTTGGCCACGTACAACCAACCGTTTAGCGACAAACTGCGCAAATACCTTAACAGATATGATCGTATTCGGAGGAATAAGGCTTGTATCAAAATCGTATACCTGCGAACGTTCATCGGCAGTTATAGTTACGCCACTTTCAACAACATTATCTATATCAATTTTCATCTTATTTTCGCTAACAATTTTTCGGCAACTTCAGCGGGCACAAATTTTGAAACATCGCCTCCGAGCTCAGCAATCTCTTTAATTGCACGCGAACTCATGTATGAATATTGCTCACCGGACATGAGAAATATCGTCTCAATCTCCTCGGATAATTTTCTATTTGTAAGCGCCATCTGAAACTCATATTCAAAATCTGACATAGAACGAAGCCCTCTCACTACAACAGACGCCTTTTTATGAGCAACAAAATCAACTAAAAGACCGTCAAATGTATCAATTTCAATACCCTCTATATTGCTTGTGACACTTTTTATCATTTCGACACGTTCATCTAGAGAAAAGAGCGGCTTCTTCGTGGGATTGTTCGCTACAGCAAGAATAAGCCCGTCAAATATCTTCACTGCACGTCTAATGACATCAACATGTCCATGGGTAACAGGATCGAAACTTCCCGGATATAATGCTTTTTTCATAAAACATCCTCATTGTTCTTATTGTAACTGTTCATATTCAAAGTGCAACGCGTAAGGGTCTTATCATAAACTTACTTAGCGTTTTTGTACACAGAAAAAGACGTATCCCCATATGTTTTTGCCTGCACAAAAGATATTTTTTCACCAAAATAATCCGGAAGATCTCTTTTAAAGTGCTCTATTACGACAAGCCCGTTTGGAACTAAAACATCTAAATTATCAATGTTTTGCAATAGATTTTGATTCGGAGTAATTCTCTCAGGGTCATCATCTGTTTTTTTCACATACGGCGCATCAGAAAAAATAATATCAAACATACTTTTTTCACGTGAAAATTTCTCTATTGCGCGTATAACATCTATCATGTATACAGCACCATATTCAGCTAGGCCAAGTTCTTCAAGATTGTGCTTTATTATGGCAGAACTGTACCTGCTCTTTTCAACAAATACCCCGTAAGTTGCACCGCGGCTCAACGCCTCAATACCGATAGCACCTGAGCCTGCATAAAGATCCAGAACACGCGCACCTACAACATGAGGACCAATAACATTAAACATGGATTCTCTGACCTTATCAGAAGTTGGTCGTGTACGATCCCCTCGGATCGTTTTTATTTTCCGTCCTCGTAAAGTCCCTGCAATTACTCTCATAACACTATCACCCCACTGATATAAGATCGAATGTATCACGATATCGTTCAACAAACGCTTTTCTGAGCGCATCGTACTCGGCTTTTGTATTGTCACCTTTATGCATGATACACATCTGGGCTTCAGCCCTCGCCTCCTGCATAATCCCATAATCAGAAACAATATTTCCTATCTTAAAATCGGTCAGCCCGTGCTGTCTTTCACCAAAAAATTCTCCCGGTCCACGTATCGCGAGATCTTCTTCTGCTATCTTGAATCCATCGGAAGTTGATTTCATAACATTTAATCTGCGTTTGGCTTCATCTGTGGTTGGCTTTCCTTCCAAGATACAATATGCTTTATGCGAGCTGCGTGCAATGCGACCTCTGAGCTGATGAAGCTGCGCAAGACCGAACCGTTCTGCATTTTCTATTAATATCACGGTCGCATTAGGCACATCAATACCGACTTCAATAACCGTTGTGGAGACAAGAACTTTAATTTCCCCATCGTAAAAACGACTCATGATATCTTCACGTTCACCACTTTTCATTCTGCCATGAATAAGATCTAAGGGCACATCACAGAAATACACCTTTTTTAACTCTTCTGTCATTTGTACCGCAGCTTTGAGTTCAGTTTTTGACGATTGTTCTATCACCGGATAAATGATGTATGCCTGACGCCCGCTAGTAACTTGTTTTTTAATAAAATTATATGCATCGGCAAGTTTATTTTCATATATCCAGTAGGTAAAAACTTTTTGCCGGCCAGGAGGCAGTTCATCTATTACCGACACTTCAAGATCACCATACACTGTCAAAGATAGTGTGCGAGGTATCGGAGTAGCGGTCATAACTAAAACATCAGGAGTAATCCCTTTACATCGTAGCTTCGATCGTTGAGTAACGCCAAATTTATGCTGTTCATCGATAACTACCACGCCAAGCTTATCGAACTCAACACTCTCCTCTAGAAGCGAATGTGTGCCGATTACTATATCAATCTTCCCTGCTTTAAGATCAGTGAGCAATGCATTTTTATCAGCTTTTTTCATATCACCGATCAAAAGCTCAATACGTACAGAAATGGATACAGCCAACTTTTTGATATTTTTGTAGTGCTGACGTGCCAAGAGTTCAGTAGGCGCCATAAATACCCCTTGGTAGCCGCTATCACATCCCATTAAAAGTGTCCCCACAGCAACAATTGTTTTTCCACAACCGACATCACCCTGCACTAACCTATTCATGGGATGGGACTGCTCCAAGTCTTGTGTTATTTCATCAAGAACACGAACTTGAGCAGATGTTAATGTGAATGGTAAATTTTTTATAAAGTTGCGATACAAAGAACCATCCACTGCATGCGAAATACCCTGTTCTTTATGCACACGCGCTTTTTTCGTAAGAATCGCTAATTGAAACAAAAAAAACTCATCAAAGACCAGCCGGCGATATGAACGAGACTGCTTTTTCATTGAGTCAGGAAAATGGATGTTTAAGAGTGCTTCTTGAAGACCGATTAAGCCCAACCGGTCACGCATTTTGCTGGAAATTGTTTCCTCTATTGCATGTATATGTGTTTCTAAGAGCGTATGAATAATTGAACGTAACGTCCCCTGCTTAAGACTTTCAGTCAGAGGATATATGGGCACAATCTTACCCATATGGGTAAGCTCTACATCTTCATTGTCAATGATCTCAAATTCAGGGCTTTGCAGTTGTAGTTTACGGTCATAGAGCTGCACTTTACCATAAAAAATGACAACGTCACCTTTATTAAATTTTTCTTCAAGGTATGGCTGATTAAACCATACCGCATGAACGAGTCCGGTATCATCACTTAAGACAACCTGAAAGATCCACATACCTCTTTTCACTCGCCGCTTATGTATCCGAATGACTTTCCCTATAACTGTTTCATACTGGCCAAGAGTCACTTGAGAAATACTTTTGAGATTGCTTCGATCCTCGTACCGGCGAGGCATAAGAAAGAGTAAATCCCTGACCGTTTTAATACCTATACGGTCAAAAACTTGTGCGCGTTTTGGCCCTACACCTTTAATGTACTGTACGGAGGAGTTTAAAACGTCTTTATTCTTGCATATAGTACTGTTGGGCATCATAATTATACTCTTTATAAACGTGTTTTCCTGTCAGTATAATACATTTATCCTCCGTTGCCAATAATACTTCTCAATAGATATTTCTACGATTAATTAAAAAAATACTTGCAAAACATACTATATATGGTAATCTGTGACCTTCAAATGAGCGAAGGAGTATTTATCATGGCAAAAATATGTGAAATATGCGGAAAAAAACCTGTAGCTGGTCGAACCATCGAACGCCGTGGTTTAGCAAAGAAAAAAGGCGGGGTTGGTAAAAAAGTGACAGGTATCTCTAAGAGACGTTTCCTGCCAAATTTGCAGAGAATCAAGATCATTCTAAACGGTGCGAACAAAAAAGCTAAAGTATGTTCAAGCTGTATTAGATCAGGCAAGATCCAAAAAGCATAATTGTTGCTCTCACACTATGTAAGAACTTTTGTGATGCTCTCAGGGTTTGTGGAGTAATAATATCCCCTTACTTTCAGATTATACCTTCTGCGGGATAACTTTGCGTGTTCGTACTTTTACATCGTAGAGTTCTAACTGCAAACGCTCTTCGCCACGAAACTTATTTATTGTCGGTGTATACACAATATCGATTTTCTTGCAATCACTCGTCGTAAGTTCAGTGCACTTTTGGGCCATGCCAAAACCGATAACATCTATATTCATACCGGCACAATCAACATACAACTTCAGATGATCCTTGCCAACAATACGCGGCACACCTAAAATAGTTACATCATGAGAAATAAAAACCGGCTTCGGATTACCAAAACCAAAAGGTTCTAATTTTTCAAGTTCCTTAACACTGTTGTGGGTTAATTCATTGAGTTGTATTTCGCAATCTATATCAATACCGGCAGATAGATCGCTCTCAGTCAATCTTTCACTCGCTACTTCTTTTAATTTCTCACAAAACTTATCTATAGTCCCTTTTTCAATTGTCATACCTGCCGCACCCTTGTGTCCTCCGAGATTAGTGATGTATTCTTTACATTCACGTAACGCATCAAGGATATGAAACTGACCAATACTCCGTGCTGACCCTTTACCAACATTTTCTTCAAATGATATGACAACAGCGGGACGATTATATTTCTTTACGATACGGCTTGCGACAATACCGATAACACCCTGATGCCAGTTATCCCCGTATGCAACAATAATTTTGTCTTTTGTAGGATCATAGGTTTTATCAATAACAGAAAATGCATCTTTGACAACTTCCGCTTCAATTTTTTGCCTGTTACGATTATCATTATCTAAAGCAGCAGCAAGCGCCCCGGCCTCATCCTTATTGCTCAGGAGCAACTGTGCAGCAGTATCAGATAGTGAAACACGACCAGTAGCGTTGATACGCGGAGCTAAACGATACGATACATGACTAGTCTCAATATGTTCGTCAAGACCAGCGATTTCTTTTAAAGCAACAATGCCTGGTCGATCACTCATTTTGAGCTTCAAAAGTCCATATTTTACATAAATTCTATTTTCATCGAGTAATGGCACAATATCAGCAACGGTACCTAAACATACTAGATCAAGGTAATCCTTTAGATCAGTATCAGTTCCTGCAAGTAGCTTGTTATCTACCTTGCACTGTTTTAAAACAGCATGAGCGATTTTGAATGCAACACCGACACCTGAAAGTTCTCTAAATGGATAGGAACTATCAGAGCGTTTTGGATTAATAACAGCAACGCATTCGGGGATAGTTTCTCCCGGCTCATGATGATCGCTCACAATAACATCTATACCGCACTCTTTTGCGTACACTATAGCGTCGAGTGAACTTATACCGCAATCTACCGTAAGTATGATTCGTGCATTCTTTTCCCTACAGATATCAACTGAAGTATTTTTAAATCCATACCCATCAGAGCGCTGCGGCAATACATAATCTACCTGAGCTCCCATACGGCAAAGGAAATCATATAAAAGCACGGTAGCAGTAATACCATCAACATCATAGTCACCAAAAATAACAATCTGCTCATTATTTGTAACAGCATCAATAATACGCGAGACAGCCTTGTCCATATCCTGCAAGCTAAAAGGATCATGGATACTTTTCAGTAAGGGATGCAAAAATGAATGCGCACTTTCAATATCAACAAGACCTCGGTTAACAAGGATCTGTGCGGTAAGACTGGATATATGCAGTTTACGTGAAAGGACAAAGGCTAACGCCTTGTCAGAATCATTTATTGCCCAGTGCCTCTGTGTCACAATTCACCAACTGTCTTCAAAATACTTAGTAATTCAAATAGCACTTAGCGTATAGTTAAAAAATAAAGCAATATCTATACGCTATCCGCTATACGCTACACTATATCTTGCGATTTCCTCTCCACCACAATACGGCTGGAGAAGCGATAAACATCGTTGAATATGTACCGCTTATTGTACCTACGAGGAGCGCAAACGCAAAATCATGTATCACTTCACCGCCAAATATAAAAAGAGATGCTACCACAAAAAGTGATGTTAAAGATGTCAGTATGGTACGTGAAAGTGTTTGATTAATACTGGTGTTCAACACATTCTTAAAGTCAGTCTTTCTCATATAACGCAGGTTTTCACGAACACGATCAAATACCACGATCGTGTCATTGACCGAATACCCGACCACCGTCAAGAGTGCCGCAACAACACTGATAGATATTTCTGTCCCCGTTAACGCTAAAAACGTCATAGTGATCAAAACATCGTGGAACAACGCTAAGAGTGCACCAATACCGTAACTGAGCTCGAAACGGAACCCGAGATAGGTCATGATACCGATCAAAGCCAAAATGATCGCAAGAAGGGCTTTCTTCTTTAAATCACGCCCAATCGCAGGACCGACTTCCTCAGTTTTCAGTATTTCAAATGAATTTTTAGGAAACGTTTTTGTTATCTGTGCTTGTATAGCATCTTCAGCTTCTTGCCCGGTCTTTATGATGATATTCCCTTCCCCGGTTTGCTGAATAGTGCTTGAACCGAGACCGATCTCTTTCATTGAATCACGAATCTCTTCAACCTTAACCTTTTGATCAAACTTCAGCTCGATCAATGCACCGCCAAGAAAATCGATACCAAAATTTTTATTTCCCTGTGCTGCAAATGCAACAATACCAATAACAATAATAATACACGATATAACAACCGCGATAACGCTCTTACCCATAAAATCAAGATGTGTCGCACCAAGCATTCTCATCATAGTGATCTTTGTAAACTTTTTGTTAAGGGTAAGATAATCATATACATTTCTGGTAACAACAAGAGCGGTAAACATACTAATCGCAATACCGATTGATAAGGTAACCGCATATCCTTTAATTGGACCGGAACCGAAAATGAACAAGATTACACCCGTTAATAGCGTCGTAATATTCGCATCAAAGATCGCATGAAACGCACGACCGTAACCGTTTTCAATCACCGTCCGTATCTTTTTCCCTAACGCCTGTTCTTCACGCATACGTTCCTGTATAAGAATATTTGCATCAACTGCCATACCGATAGTGAGAATAATACCTGCGATACCAGGCAAGGTAAGCGTAAACTTAAACCACGCCATAGTACCAAAAAGTATGATCATATTAAGCATAAGCGCAAGATTGGCGATAAAACCGCCGAGATGATAATAAATGATCATGAAAACAACGACCAATATAAGACCACCGACAGCAGCCATAATACCTTGTCGTATTGAATCTCTACCAAGTGTCGGACTCACCGTTCTGTCTTCAATCACTTTTACCGGAGCAGGTAACGCACCGGCACGTAATAATAACGCGGTATCTTTCACTTCTTCAGTAGTAAAGTCACCGGTAATAACACCTTTACCGTTAGGTATAACGGTTTTAATTTGCGGCGCCATAAGCACTTCACCGTCTAGGAGTATTGCAAGCTGTCGACCGACGTATCGTTCAGTCACAAGTGCGAAAATCTTCGCACCTTCATTGTTGAACGTGATCATGATCTGCGGTTCATTAAACGCGCTACCGAAATCAGGCTGTGCATCAGAAAGATACGCCCCACTCAAGTCAACTTTTGATTTAACAAGAATAGGCATTTTAAAAGTATCTTTCCCTTTTCCGGAAGGCATATATGCGAGCTGGTATCCAACAGGAGGATTCCCTTCCATAGCGTTTTTTATCTGATCCTGATCAGTGCTGACAAGACGGAACTCCAAAAGCGCTGTTTTACCGATCAGCTTTCGAGCACGTTTCTTGTCAGTAACACCGGGCAATTGGACAACGATCCTATTTTCACCTTCAGGAATAATCACCGGTTCAGATACACCAAATTCATCAACACGTCGACGGATAATTTCAAGCGCTCTGTCTCGTGCACCTTTTTTTGCATCTTTTGAAAGTTTAGAGGTGTCAACTTCTAAGACGATATGCATACCGCCTTTTAGGTCAAGACCAAGATTTATTGCTTTATCGATCGGGCAGAGCTTCCAAATTGAGAGCCCGACAATAGCGACAATAAGAAGAGACTTCCAGCGCATTTTAGATAACATTACTGCCTCCGTTTGTTGTCAGATACCTTCGGTATTTATATTTTGTTAATTTGTTTCAGCTTCACTGCCTTTTGCTACAGAGATAACCGCACTTTTGCTAAACTCGAGCTTTACATTATCAGCAACTTTAATGGTAACGGTCGCGTCTTTAAGACCAACAATAATGCCATGTATACCGCCATTAGTGATAACCTTATCCCCTTTTTTCATAGCTTCGACCATTGCGCGCATCGCTTTTTGTTTCTTCTGCTGAGGACGAATCATGAGAAAATACAATATGACGAACATAAGAACGAGAGGCAACATTGAAAGAATAGGATTTGAGGCTTTACCGCCTTCTCCAGGTGCCGCTCCCATAAGAAAAGTAATAAATGAATACATCATGTGTTACTCCTTTTTTTGTTTGACACTATGTGCCTTTTTTTGACGTTGATTAAATTTTTGTAAAAAAGATTTTTTAAACGCGCTGAACGAATCGTTTTCGATCGCCTCTCTCATATTACGCATAAGATTCTGATAAAAATAAAGATTGTGATAGGACAATAACCGCAGTCCCAGTATTTCACCGGACATAAACAAGTGTCTGAGATATGCTCGTGAATAGTTTTTACACACAACACAATCACATTCAGGGTCAAGCCCAGAAAAATCCTCTTTAAACTCACTGTTTTTAATTATGATTTTACCCTGCGAGATAAATGCAGTGCCGTTACGCCCGTTACGTGTAGGCATGACACAATCAAACATATCAACACCCATTTCAACACAGGTAAGCAGGTTTTCTGGCGTACCACACCCCATAAGATATCGCGGAGAATCAACCGGTAAATACTCAAGCTGATCGTTTAACGTCTCATACAGGAGAGCATCAGGCTCTCCAACACTCAGTCCCCCAACAGCATATCCATCAAAACCAATATCAACAAGTGCTTCAGCAGATCTTTTCCTTAAATCCTTATATACCGAACCTTGCGTAATTCCAAAGAGCAATTGATCTTTATTTGTATGATATTTTTTACAAATTTTTTCCCATTCTAAGGTCAAGTCAAGAGAATTGCAAGCATAATCGTATTCACAGGGATACGACACGCATTCATCAAAACACATCATAATATCCGATCCAAGAATGGTTTGTACTTCCATTGCTTCTTTGGGCCCGAGAAACTGGGGTGATCCATCAATATGTGACTGAAACTTGACCCCTTCGGGCGTCACCTTACGGATATGAGCCAGGCTAAATACCTGAAAGCCACCGCTATCGGTAAGAATCGGCTTATCCCATCCAATGAACGAATGAAGGCCACCGGCTTTTTTAATAATATCCATCCCCGGTCGAAGCATCAGGTGATAGGTATTTCCCAGGATGATCTGGGCACCAATTTCTTTCATTTCAAAAGGACTCATACCTTTTACTACACCTTGAGTACCTACGGGCATAAAACTAGGTGTGGAAATTTCACCATGAGCGGTAAACACCTTCCCTAACCGAGCATTGGTCTCTTTATCTTTTTTAATTAATTCAAATGTCTTAGCCATATTTTTCTTCTACAATTATATCGACTCAACATGTTTAACACCGCGTAGGTGGCCGCGATTTATCGGGGACTCCTACGCGGTGAGTTTTTTACTATACGCTATGCGCTATACGATATACATCGCATCCCCATAACTATAAAACCGATACTTATTCTCAATTGCCTCATTATATGCTTTAAACAAAAATTCTTTTCCCGCAAACGCTGATATCATCATAAGAAGCGTTGATCTCGGTAAATGAAAGTTTGTTATAATAGCATCAACTACCTTAAATGTATATGGAGGATATATAAAGAGGTTCGTTTCACCGCTACCAGCACGTACGATCCCATCTTGATCTGTAACAGTCTCAAGAGTCCGTACCGATGTAGTACCTACCGCAATGAGTCTTCGACTCTTTTTCTTTGTCTCGTTAATAATTTGAGCAGTATCTTCCGTAACTTCATAATACTCATGGTGCATTATATGATCACGCACATCGTCAACTTCAACAGGTTTAAACGTACCATACCCAACATGAAGTGTAACGGTTACAATATTCACACCTTTAACACGTAACTGTTCAAGAAGCTCATCACTAAAATGAAGTCCTGCAGTAGGCGCCGCTACAGCACCAGGGGTTTTAGCATACACCGTCTGATACCGTTCTTTATCAAACTCAGAATGTGTATCCCCCACTTCTCTCTTTATATAAGGTGGGAGAGGCATAATCCCAATATCGTGTATGTGTTCCAAAACGTTGTTATCGAACTCAACAATTCTCTTCCCATCTGACAGCACTTCTCGAACTGTGGCTTTTAGTCTGTAGTCTGGGGTCTGGGGTCTGGAGTCTGAAAAAAATATTTCTCCGCCAACTGGTATTCTTTTAGCGGGTTTCATCATCACTTCCCAGATATTTCCATCTCGCTTTTTTAAGAGAAGAACTTCGATCTGTGCCCCGGTACTCTTTTTACCATAAAGTCTAGCAGGGATAACCTTTGTGTTATTGATAACCAGACAATCACCTGGATTAAAATACTGGACAACATCTCGAAACGTTTTATGTGTAATGTTTTCTTGAGATCGATCCAAAACCATTAATCGAGACATATGTCTTTCGGGGACAGGCGCTTGTGCGATCAATTTCTGTGGCAGTTCATAATCGTAATTAGATACATTGTGTAGCATGAAAAAAATCTCCTCTTTAAGAGCGCAAAGACAAAATGAGAACGATTTACTCTACCTTTTTAACTCTCATGTGGGGATAATAAAACGATAGGATCTCTTGTGCGGTTTTTCCCCGAGATGCCATTTCACGTGCTCCTGACTGACACAGCCCTACTCCATGCCCCCAGCCTTTCCCGTTGAATATTAGCCTGTCACCATTAAATGACATGACAAAGTAGGTGCTTTTGAGCTTGTTCGGGCCTATTTTTTTACGTAGCCAGTTTGCTTTTACCTCTGATGTCCCTTTTGAGTGGCGTATGGTTATTACTTCTGCACGTTCAGTTCCAATAACACGTTTGCTGACGTTTATACCATATACCTTCCCAATAGACTTATTATTTCGCATGAGTAGTCTTCGAAATTCTCCTAATGTCATATTTAATTTCCATCTAAAGTCTGGCGTATACCTGCAATAGGGACACGTTACCCGTACAGTATTTGACTCCTTTGTTTTCCAGACATATCTATCATGCTCTGTTACCCCACCGCATGAGGAAGAAAAATAGATTGGAACAACTCGACCTTCCACGGTAAGAATTTTTCCTTGAGTCCCTTTTACCGCTTCTTCAAACGGTGTCCCTACCGTATTGCGCGCTACATACATCTGAGGAAATTTTTTAGTAACATAATATTCTTTATCAGATTTTTTGAGCATAGTGTGAAGAGCACATGTCCTTGAAATTACTGCCTGCGTTTTTAATGCCTCAATCGGAGTTTTCGCGAATGTTTCACCGGCGAGTACTCCCTCAAGATATTTTTCAAGCAATACGTTATTTATTACTTTAAATCCCCCCTTACCTCTCACTTTACATGTTAAAGAACCGTAATACGGTTTCTTATTTATCATGATATATCCATCTTTAATGGTCTCAATCGTCAGCATACCCTGACTTACCATACGGTCATTAAAATAGAACCGATCCCGCCGCGAAACTATCTTCCCTTTTTGAAGATTAAACCCAGCCGTAATAATCTTTTTTTTGTTATCCAAGATAACGTACTTTCCGTGTATACGGATATCCAACCTCTTTAAATGATCAAACACGAGTACCTTCATGGTAAAGGGACGTGAAAGAGACACGATCTTCTCTGCGTTAACAGGTTCTAAAAAAACCAGAGATATTGTAATAAATAAAGAAAGGAAACGAAGTTTCATCATCATTTTTTACCGGTGATCCAAAAGATTAAAGTAAGTATGCTACTAATGATAATACATGTTGTGACGGGAAAATAGAAACTGAAGTTCTTATTTTGAACTGCTATATCGCCGGGAAGTTTACCAAAGAAAGAAAAGAATTTAGGAAAGAAAAAAAATAGCAATCCGATAAGGACAACAACTGAACCTATTGTAATGAGTAATTTACCGATTATTTTAAGTTCCATACATTAAAAGAGCTCGTCTTGTGCCTGTATTTTCTTTCCTTTACCGAAATATTTCTGTGCACGTGGAGTGATAACTCTGCCGCTTGGTGTTCGTTTGATATATCCTTGCTGAATAAGATATGGTTCGTATACTTCCTCAATAGTCCCAGTCTCTTCACCAACAGCAGTAGCAATAGTGCTCACACCAACCGGACCGCCACTAAACTTCTCTATTATAGTGGTTAGGATCTTTTTATCCATCTCATCAAGGCCGAACTCATCAATATCGAACATATTGAGAGCCTGATCAGCAACGTCCTTGTTTATCCAGTTATCCGCCTTTATCTGCGCATAGTCACGTACACGGCGAAGAAGACAGTTTGCAATTCTCGGTGTACCTCGTGAACGTTTTGCTATTTCAAGTGATCCCTCGGCATCAACTTCAACATTAAGTATTTTTGCTGATCGTTTCACGATTTCATTAATCGCTTTTTCATTATAATAATCAAGGCGGTTAACAATACCGAATCGTGATCGTAAAGGAGATGTAAGAAGGCCGCTTCGGGTGGTAGCACCTATTAACGTAAATCGAGGCAAATTAAGCCGTACAGACCGGGCTGCCGGCCCTTTATCGATCATAATATCAAGTACAAAATCTTCCATTGCCGGATACAGATACTCTTCTACCACATGATTAAGACGATGAATTTCATCTATAAAGAGAACGTCACCGTTTTCAAGACCGGTCAAGAGCCCTGCCAGATCACCTGCTTTTTCAATAGCTGGCCCGGAAGTCGTCTTTATGTTTGCCCCGACCTTTTTTGCAACAATATTTGCAAGTGTCGTTTTCCCCAGACCCGGTGGGCCTGAGAAAAGCGTGTGTTCTAACGCTTCATTTCGCTGCGCAGCGGCTTCAATAGATATCGTAAGCCGTTCTTTGATCTTTTCTTGTCCGATAAAATCATCTAACAAATCAGGTCTTAAAGGAACTTCGTATTGCAGGTCACGTTCTGCAAGTGATGATATCGGATGTTGATCATGAACCATTTCGTTTGTCATAGGACTCCATTAAGACACATACTGCAATGCTTTTCGCACGAGGTCTTCAGTTTTTAATTTGCTCGTGCCTTTTTCACTAAGAACTTTCTGCAAAGCTTCTTCAGCGGCATTTGATTTATATCCAAGCGCAACAAGCGCGTCTGTTACATCTTCATAGATTTTATTACCGATAGTTTTTATCTGACCAACACTAATTTTCCTTTTTGATAAAGTGACGATCTTGTCTTTAAGCTCAACCACTAAGCGTTCAGCTGTTTTCTTTCCCAATCCAGGCACTGATGAGAGTCGCTTTACATTACTCTGGGCTATTGCTTCACATAAATCATCAATAGCTATCCCGCTCAGTATCCCCATTGCCAGCTTTGCGCCAATACCGTTTACCCCTAAAAGCGTTTTAAATACTTCTCGTTCTTCAATCGTTAAAAAGCCATAGAGATCAAGAGCATCTTCTCTCACATGTTGATACGTGAAGACTTTCGTTTCTTTCTGCTGATCAGGAAGGTTCTCGTAACTTGAAAGAGGTATGAATATCTCATATCCTATCCCCTGTACATCTACAACAATACGTGTCGGAGAGGATTCGATTAATATACCTTTCACATATGATATCATGTGTATTTATACCCTTTGTTTGAGCGGTATGGTGTGCGCGTGACATATCGCAATCGCAAGCGCATCACTAACATCTTCAGAATCAAAACCTTGATGAATCCCTAAAATCATCTGGACCATCTTTTGCACCTGTGCTTTCTCCGCTCCACCGTTACCGACAACCGACATTTTTACTTTTCGAGGAGTATATTCAAATGTTTCAAGTCCCGCTTCAGCAGCCGTTAGGAGCGCCACACCGCGTGCTTCACCCAGCTTAACAGCTGACCTGACGTTTTTGCAATAGAAAATGTCCTCAATAGCAAAAACATTGGGTTTAAACGTGGCAATGACCTGAGTGAGTTCTCTAAATATCTTTGAAAAACATTGCGGAAGAGTTAACTTTGGAGAATTTTTTACACAACCGTATGCAACAGATACTACACGTGAGTTCGAGGCGTCTATAACACCATAGCCGGTAATCCTTGTCCCCGGATCTACACCAATAATTCTCATTAAAAACCCTCGTTTTAGACTAAATAGCGTATAGCACTTAGCGGGGAGCGTTTAGATTTTATTTAAAAATATTTAAACTATACGCTAAACGCTATATGCTATCTTCTGGCATATCTTCTTCAGCAATATCAAAGTTTGCGTATACATCCTGCACATCTTCGTGATCTTCAAGCTCCTCAACAAGCGCAAGCGCTTGCTTCGCTTCTTTCCCGGAAATTTTAACAAGATTCTGTGGAATTTGCGTTACTTCTGCTACTTCTATTGCTATATCGGCATCAGTTATAGCTTTTTTTACATCTTCAAGGTTATCTACCGGCACGGTAATTTCATAATTCTCGTCTTCAGCAACAAAATCTTCCGCTCCAGCTTCAGTTACTACAGTAAAGAGCTTATCTTCATCGACTGAAGATTTTGAAACTTCAACGTATCCTTTTCTATTAAACATCCAGTTAACAGAACCCGCTCCGGCCATATTTCCGTTCTTTTTCGAAAAAAGCATTCTAAGTTCTGACGCTGAACGGTTTTTATTATCCGTTAAGACATCAACTAATATCGCAACACCACCGGGTCCAAACCCTTCGTAGGTTTGCTCCTCATAAGTAACACCGGGAAGTTCACCCGTACCTTTCTTAATAGCACGGACAATATTATCCTGAGGCATATTTACTTCTTTTGCTTTTATTATTAACATGCGAAGCTTTGGGTTCTTATCAGGGTCCCCTCCACCATTTTTCGCCGCTACTGTAATTTCTTTTATCACTTTACTAAAAGCTTTTCCGCGTTTCGCGTCTACCACAGCTTTTTTGTGTTTTATCGATGACCACTTTGAGTGTCCACTCATGTTTCCTCCTCACAAATCTCGCTATACAAGACCTGTATAAATCAACTGTATTTATGTGTATCGAAGCTACTCTTTTGCATGTGCATGTGCATGTGCATGTGCTTCTTCTTCTTTTTTCGATAACTCGATTACTTTCTGAGCAATTTGTGCGGGCACTTCTTCGTAATGAGAGAAATCCATCTCATAAGTACCCTGTCCACCGGTCAGTGACCGCAACTCAGTAGCAAACTTATGTATTTCAGCTATAGGAACTTGGGCAGTTATCTTTTTAATATCACCGATATCGTCCATTCCCATAATCCTACCGCGTTTTGAGTTTAGTAGTCCTGAAATATCACCCATAAACTTACCAGGGACATATACATCAACTGTCATGATAGGCTCAAGAAGAATAAGGTTTGCTTTTTCACATGCTTCTTTAAAGGCCTTTGATCCGGCAATTTTAAACGCCATTTCTGATGAGTCAACAGTATGAAAGCTGCCATCATACAGCGTTACTTTAACATCAACCATTTTATTTCCTGAAAGAACTCCTTCTCCCATCGCGCCAATAATTCCCTTTTCAACCGCAGGGATATAATTTTTTGGTATGGAACCACCAACGATCGCATCAACAAACTCAAAAGCTTTACCTTTTTCAAGCGGTTCTATTTTTATGTATACTTCTCCGTACTGGCCTTTACCACCGGACTGTTTCTTATATTTACAATGCCCTTCAGCATTTTTTTTGATCGTTTCTTTATAGGCTACTTTCGGAACACTGGTCTCAATTTCCACACCATAGCGTTTACGAAGACGATCAAACGCGATTTCAATATGCAAATCACCCATACCAGATATAACAAGCTCTTTTGTCTCAGGATGCCGGGCAAGAATAAGGGTCGGATCTTCTTCAGTAATCTTGTGAAGCCCTGTACCGATCTTTTCTTCGTCACCTTTTGCCTTTGGTCGTACTGCCAAAGAAACGAGCGGCTTTCCAAACTCAATATTTGGTAACTCGACTTTATTTGATGAATCAGTAAGAGTATTATTGTACGAGGTGCTTTTCATCTTTGCCACAACAATAATATCACCCGCAGAAGCGCTATCAACTTGTTTTGTATCTTTACCGTTTAAGGTGAGAATATTACCGATCTTTTCTTTTGATCCTTTGGTAACATTAGCTACCTCGGTATTAGGCACAACAGTACCTGAATAAATTCTGAGATAGGTAAGGTTTCCCGCGTGAGGATCAACAACATGCTTAAAGACAAATGCACTAAACGGAGCCTTTTTATCTGGTTTAATAGTTTTGTCTTCTTCAGTTGTCACTATCTCGCCTCTATCTTCAGGTGAAGGCATATCTTCACTGATACCGTCCATAAGTTCTTTTACCCCGATGTTCTTCTCTGCTGAACCACAGAAGATTGGAACGATCGTATTATGACACAAACCTTTACGCAACCCCTGAACCAGTTCTTCAGGTGTTAAAGACCCTTCATTAAGATATTTTTCAGTAAGAGAGTCATCAGATTCTGCTGCTGCTTCTTCAATCATCACCTTATATTCATTTACTTTTCCCGCAATATCACCAGAGAGTTTATCGATATTCGTTCCGGTAAACAGGTTCGCAACATCTGAAAGTGACGCATTGAGCCCAACAGGCAAAGTAATCGGTACACAATTGACCCCAAAGATCGATCGTATTGAGTCAACAGTTGATATGTAATTGGCGTGCTCTTTATCAAGTTTGTTAATAAAGATCATCCGGGGTAAGTTTCTTTTATTTGCTTGTTTCCATACTTTTTGGGTACCCACTTCAACCCCATTGGCACCGCACACAACAATAACTGCACCATCAACAGCATGAAGGGAACTAATAACATCACCAAAGAAATCTGTATATCCTGGGGTCACAATACCAAAATTAACTTTCCCCTTCCATTCATAATTTATGAGTTTTGCGCTGATACTGATCTGGCGCCGCTTCTCATCGTCATCAAAATCACATATTGTAGTACCTTGCTCAACACTCCCTATACGTGAGGTAACCCCTGCATTGAAGAGAAGTGCATCAGCAAGAGTCGTCTTACCTGCATGCCCATGTGATATAATCGCAAAATTTCGTGTATCCTTCACTTCAAAATTCTTCATAAACACCCCTTCGATTTATAAAGTTTATAGTGGCAACGTAACCTTTTGAGATTACCAAATACTTGCACCGGATACAAGTGATTTTTTAATAACTAAAGTATAGGGTAGCGAAGTAATAATATTTCGCTACCCTACATAAAAAATTCTTGACATTACTATAGCCTTCTGGTAAATTTACCGGAAATAAATACGGTTATAGTTTAAATAGATTTTTAACAACTGCAAAGCTTAAGGAGGAAATAAGATGAAAAAGTGTGCATTACTGGTTATGGTAATGGTTTGTGCAGTGCTGTTTGGTCTTAGTGTACCAGCATACGCAGTCATCGATAGTAATGAAATGGGCGTGCTTCAAAAATTATGTGGACAGCTTGAAGCAAGCGCACAACAAGAAGTTAGTAAAGTAGAATCATTATCACATGCTGGCAGATACAACGAAGACATTCTAAAAACCCAGCTCATTTCTTTCCGTGATGCTTCTCAGAAACTCAATGCAGAAGTAACAGAGGGAACACCTACAGCAAAAAATCTTTCGCCAGTAATGAACGAATTAAAAACACTTGTTTTAAATATTGATGATGTGTTTGTATATGACGCTGGTTATGATCACGTGAGAAGAGACTGGAATGAATGTAAAAGAATCTTAAGAAGAATCAACGGTCTTGTATATCGTGAAGGCGTCCTTCGTCGTTTACAAAACATTATTGATTCAAATGAATTCTTCAAAGATGTTGGTTATTTCTTTAAGGTACACGGTGCATTAGGTAAACTCGAAGACACGCTTCATGGCGACAAAATGTTTAAGCCAATCAATGACATCGTTGGCCGTCATGGTGGTGGCAGAGATACTACCAGGGTATTGATTGTTCCAGAACCTAAATTAAACGCTCAGTCTACACAAAACAGAAGTTCATTTAACGAAGACTTAAATGGGTTCTAGATTTAACATAATATAAAATAAAAAACCCACCCCGATGTATCGGGGTGGGTTTTTTTTGTCTTCACAAGATTACGAAAAGGCTCTAGTCTCTTCACTATTACTTCTTCATTAAATGCATCGGGTAACGTATCATCGGATTACCATTCAATCGTATTTCAAACCAGTATTTTCCCTGCGCCTGAAACATAACATTGTTAAACTTTGCAACGACGGTATGCCTGCTGTCAGTATTAGTAAGAGTAAAACTCGTCGGTTCATCTTCCGCAATAATTGAATCATTATCGGGGGCTACAAGGCGTGTCTGCTGAGTAAATGTGCCGTAACCATTACACCACCTATTTGCAATAAACATGACTTCATGGCTGCACGGAAATGTCGTTGCGCTGATTGTTTCGAATAATCCCTGAAAAGAAAATTTACCGCGTTCATCCTTTAGAACATTGTCACAGAGGATAGTAAACTGTAGATCCGGAAGAATAGCAGCCTGGCCCGTCATATTACTCCCTGCATAGATTTGCAAATTTTGCCATGAGCAGCATCGGGCTGGGTTGTTTAGTAAACTGTATCGTAAGACGCATATCTTCGCCTTGGCCGTATATCTTTGTTATCTTTCCTTTTCCAAACTTCAGGTGCTTCACCTTTTCGCCAACGGCATATGACGTGTTAACACGTATCTTGCCTTTTGAAGGCTGCACATCATGATCTGCTTTTTCAGGATCGAACTGTAGTTTCCTAAATAACGATACTTCTTCTAATAACTGATGTGGCAATTCAGTGAGAAACGGAGATATCTCATTATTTAATCTCGCACCATACAGCAACCTATTCTGTGCTGAAGAGATATAGAGTAATTTTTTTGCTCTCGTTAACGCAACATAACACAGGCGTCTTTCTTCCTCAAGCTCTCCATCACCATTGTATTGGCTCCCCACGTACGGGAATATACCTTTCTCCATCCCAACCAAGAACACAACTCCAAACTGTAACCCTTTAGCGGCATGTATAGTCATCAATGTAACTTTATCATCATCTTCTTGAAAAAAATCTATATCAGAAAACAGTGATATTTCTTCTAAGAATCTCTCTGTTGTCTTAATGTCATTTCGTTCTTCAAACTCAAGTGCTGCAGATTTAAGTTCGTTTACGTTTTCAATGCGTGCACGTGCATCGGCTGTTTTTTGTTCTTTAAGCGCTTTGACATACCCCGATGCATCAATGATCTTTTTAAGCATCACTCCGGCGTTAATATCTTCTTTTTCGAGCCTCAGATTCTCAATCATTTTCACAAATGCTTCAAAGGCGGTTTTCGCTTTTGTCGGGATTTTTGGTATTTCTGCTACAATATGCGCGGCTGCATATAATGACATCTTGTGATTTTTTGCGTATTCAGCGAGTATCTTTACCGAACCTTGCCCAATACCGCGAACAGGTGTATTTATTACCCTTAAAAAACTCACATCATCAGAAGAAGAAACGACCAGCTTTAAATATGCAAGAATATCTTTTATTTCTTTTCTGCCATAAAAACCTACCCCGCCTACTATTTCATAGGGTATGCGTGCCCGTCTAAAGCCTTCTTCAATTATGCGTGAAAGTGCATGCACCCTGTAGAAAACAACCATTTCACCAAGACTAAATCGCCGTTTCTTATATAGCTCTTTTATTGATTGGACAATAAGCTCAACTTCTTCATGCTCTGACACTGCATGGTTTCGCATAATCTTGTCCCCTACCTCATTTTTTGTCCAGAGTGTCTTTCCTATACGTTCAGAATTGTGCCCAATTAAACCGTTTGCACACCGAAGAATCGTTTGTGTCGACCTATAATTTTGCTCTAACTTATAGAGCTTAGTCTTGGTAAAACTATTTTTAAAATCAAGAATATTACCAACTTCCGCACCACGGAAACCATATATTGATTGATCTTCGTCACCGACTGCAAACACATTACCGTTATGCTTAGAAAGCAACTTGACCAGCTTATGTTGCGCGCAATTTGTGTCCTGATATTCATCAATTAATACGTGTTTATACATATTCTGATACTTCTGCAAAGTCCGGGGATTATCCATGAGTAATTTTACGGTATAGGCAATAAGATCATCAAAATCAAGCGCATTACACTGACGCAGCTTGTTCTGGTATAATGTATACACTTTTGCAATTATTGCGTCACGAACCTGCGATCGTTTACTGCGGTATTCATCTGGCCAGATCAGTCTGCTTTTAGCTCGAGATATGTGCTCTTGAACAGCTTGCGGTTTATACTGAGCTTCTTCAATCCCAAGCTCCTTCAAACAAATCTTGATAAGAGCCCTCTGGTCAGCAGAATCATAAATAACAAAATTTGCACCAAAACCTACTAATTCTGCTTCTTGCCGAAGTATCTTTAAGCATATGGAGTGAAAGGTACCAATCCACTTAAAATTATCGTGTTTAACAAGCTTCCGTACACGTGATTTGATTTCATTAGCTGCTTTATTCGTAAATGTTACCGCCAACACATTGTCTATGTTTGTACCATTTTGAATAAGATAACAGATTCTATAAGTAAGTACGGTTGTCTTTCCTGTCCCGGCACCCGCAATTACCAGTGCTGGTCCCCTATTGTGTTTTACCGCTTGTTGCTGCGACAAATTGAGTTCTTTTAATATGTTTTTCATGGGATATACACCTGAAGTTGTATTATTTTAATACCATAAACTCATTTTCTTTGAGAGGTTCTACACGAAATCGAAAATGAAGCTCTTCATCACCAATCTTTAATGTTAATAAAGTGCTGAGTCTCGTCAAAAGAAGTCGATACGGAACTTTGATAGTGTTATTTTCAATATCAATTGCGACATTAGTGCTGCCAAGTATATCTTCAGCATCTTTTACCGCACGAATTAGGTTATCAAACTTTTGAATATTCTCTATGAGCTTATCATCAAACGAATACTCATTTTTACATGCATCACATAAGAGTTTCTTATCTTTACTCATTTCATTAACGGTAAAAGAAATCATGGTTTTACACCCTTCTTTTACACACTGAAACTCCATCACCCCAGTTGAATCACCCATATTGCCCTCCATAAACTGATTATTCACTAAGCAAATCCTATCTCTGTAATCTTATACAATAACCAACTCACCCACTAAAAAGCAATACAAATTTTCAGCAACATAGGGGGATTGCTTGATTATTATCTATAACCTTTTGTGTTGCGAGCACTTAGAAATGTATGATATGTTGGATATCATTATGCTGAGCCGCATCAAACTCTTTTTTCTTTGCCTCATACCCTTTACGCCCCATAACACCGTATGCGAATGTCTTGCCTTCTTCAACACCCGGTTGATCATAGGTATTAATATTAAATAACTCCCCGGCATATGCTGTTTGAAGTTCGTAATAATATATTAATGCGCCTAAATAATATGGTCGCACCTCAGGTATAGTAATCTTACAATTTGGACGTAAACTCTTTGTCAGTGACAGCTCAGTAGATTTTTCCTCGACGTGCAAAAGCTCTCCTACTGAATGCCCGCACAAATAGCTTATATCCATTTTTTCGATACATTTTGGTATTTTCAGTTCATCGTTATGTTTTTGGACACTGATAAAGGTAACTACTTTATCATTAGGCCCTTCTCTATATAGCTGGACCTGCGAATGTTGATCGGTTGCACCTAATGCTTTTATCGGTGTAGGACCAACAAAAACTTCGTCTCCATTCTTATTAACCTTTTTACCGAGACTCTCAGCCCATAATTGGGCATACCAGTCAGCAAATTCTTTCAACGCGTTTGAATATGGCATAAGAACTGACATTGGCTTTCCTTTACGATACATCAAATATTGTAGTGCAGCTGACATAAGCGCTGGATTTTCCCAAATATCAGAATTATTACAAAATTCATCCATATCGCGGGCACCCGCTAAAAGTTCCTCGATATCTATTCCCGATGTTGCAAGCGATAACAGCCCTACATTAGAAAGCACTGAAAAACGGCCTCCAACATCATCAGGTATCTCAAGAATATCAAATCCTTCTTTTTGGGCAATTTTGAGGAGATTTCCTTTTGTAAGACTCGTTGTTGCAGTAAAATGCGAACTTATATCTTTTCCCTTAAATGTCTTTTTCATATGATCCATAAATACAAAGAATGTTGACATTGTCTCAGCGGTATCACCGGACTTGGTTATCACGTTAAAAAAAGTTTTTTCAAGGTCAAGAACATCAAAGAGACTTTTTAGGAAATCAGGATCAATGTTATCGGTAACAAATATGCGTGGCCGGTCATTTCTGTCTTTCTTGCTCAAATGATTGTACCACGGATGATTCAATGCTTTATGAAGAGCAATATTACCTAATGCCGATCCCCCGATACCTACCACAACAAAATCGTTGCTGCGCTTAGCAATCTCTTTACCCATCTCAACGATTTTTTTTGCATTATCGGTCTCATACGGCAGCTTTGCAAAACCTAATTCCTTTGAATCTTTCTTTCCATCAATTTCCGCAAATGCATCGTTGATCGATGGAATTATTGATTCCAATTCCTCTTGAGAAACACCATGCTCTGCCCCAATTGCCTTATCCATCATGTTGTTAAAATCAAAAAGCATTCTTTCTCTCTTAAATGATTGCGACATGCTGCCCTCCTATAGCGAGTTTTTACCAGTGATCTTTATATATCCATAGTATAAACTTATACTTCTTGCGTATACATTTATTTTATATTTCATTTAAACATATATGTTGTCAGAGCAGTGCTATAGCATCGATTTCTATATCAACATCTTTGGGGAGTCTCGATACTTCTACGGTAACACGGGCGGGATAGTTACTGGTAAAATAGGATCCATACACCTCATTAACCTGCACAAATTGCTCCATATTACGCACATATATCGTTGCTTTAATCACTGCCTCTAGTGAAAGATTATTCTCTTCCAAGAGTCCCTTAATATTATTTAGTACACATTTTGTTTGATCAGTTATATCACCACAAACGATTTTATTAGAATCAGGATCTATTGGTATTTGACCGGAAAGAAAAAGAAAATTTCCGGCTTTCACTGCCTGAGAATATGGACCAACCGGTTGAGGAACTCTGTCCGATGAGAAACATTCTTTCATAAATATGATTTATTCCTCTTCTAAAAATCCGTATGCACGAGCAACTTCCTGTACAAAAACAAAACCATTACCTGGCTGATCAAGTTTTCCCGCTTTAATAATTGCATCAAATACCTGACCGGTTTTTTCTTTTTCGATTACGATAAAAAAAACCTCTTTTTCAGGGGCAATTGCCACACCGAGAAAGCCAAGTTTTTCTCTTACACCTGTGCCACGTGCATAAAATGTTGTTGCAGCCTGTGCCCCCGATTTAATCGCCGCATCAATCACTTTATCGGCATAACCGCGTTGAATAACAACTGTAATCAGTTCCGTATCCTTTTTTTCGTATAACATATTATGACCTCCTAGTCACTACACCTAAAAGCAATACTGACATTATTGGATAAACACTTGCAAGACTTAAGATTCCGAATCCGTCTGCACCGGCAGAAACACCAAGCCCTAAGGCAAGCACCAATGGCACGGTAATAGGTCCCGTTGTCACACCACCGGCATCCCATGATATAGGTATTGTACGTGCAGAAGAAACGAACGTAAGAAATATTGTAAACAAATATGATGGTATCAATATATACATAAGCGGCCAATGATACACTAACCGCAAAATACCCAAGGTTACACCAACGGCAACACCAACAGCCACCGCTTGAATGAAAAGGTTTTTTTTGAGGGCTCCGGATGTTAATTCCTCAGCTTGAAGAGCTGTCGCAAGTAGCGCAGGTTCTGCCATGGTTGCGCCATATCCTAAGATAAATGTAAAAATACCGATTGTAATTATCGCAGTTATCGGTGGTGGTTTCATGGATCCTCCCACTTGACTCCCAAGCTGCATAAGCCCAAATATCAACCCTTCATTAAAGATAGCAAGTCCAATAACACATACTAAAATACCAACTAATATGTTCTTTAACCCATGTACTTTAGTCCTCATTACCACCATCTGATAAAAAAGCAAAAACATTACCAACGGTACTATCATAAGTACTGCTGAAAAAAATGATTTGGCTATATATATTATTACATCCATGAGCTAACAATCCCTAATGTTAATACTGATATAATCGGCATAAGTGACGCTATAGCCACAATACCAAATCCTGCCATAGCAGGATCACACCCTTTTGTAACGGTTGCAACTCCAATACCAAGTGATAAAATTATAGGCACACTAACAGGCCCTGTTGTTATTGCCCCGCAATCCCATGCAAGAGAAAGATAGTCAGCTGGGGCAAAGTAGCTCAGCACGCCGCATAATACGACCAGTGGTAATACAAACAAAACAAGCGAAAGATTACGCACAATTCTTAATATTCCTAAAACAACTGCAACCCCTACACCAACACCGATAGACGGTACAAGAAACTTATTCTGGAGCGGCGCTAAAGTGCTCCCACCGGCAGCGATTTTTAAGGCATTAATGGCAGGTTCTGAAACGGTAACGCCGTACCCTACGAGAAAACTAAAAATGAGTATTACGAGTAAACTCGTTTTCTGAGGAAGGAGAGAACCAACACTTTGACCTAAAGGCATAAGACCATACTTTAATCCTTCTAAAAAAATCATTAATCCTAAGGTAATGAGAAGAAGCCCAAATAATACTGACATAAAATTGTATATGGGAGCCCTCAATATTAAAAGCTGAAACATAATAAGAAACAAACTGACCGGTAAAACTGCCCGTATTGTTTCTTTGAGTATTTTAGTAAAGTAGCGTAGAAGAATATTCATTATTTTCCCTAAATGCACTCGTAGCATTGCAAGAATATTGCAATAGAAATTGAGACTAATTTAAACTTATTTTTTACCTATTCTTAGTTATCTTCTGTTTTTGAATCTGCAAGATATGGGTACCCCTTCAAACCCAAACTTTTCTCTCATCTGATTAATAAGATATTTTTCATATGAAAGAATAAGCATTTTGCTGTCATTGACAAAAAATGTAAAAAGTGGCGGATTCTTCCGTGTTTGCGCCGCAAAATATATCTTAAATCTTTTCCTTCCCTTATAGGGATGAGGAACCCTTTCTTGCGCTTCGGTAACTTTCTTATTGAGAAATGATGTTGGAATACTCAGGTTACGCTGTTCATCTACAAACAATATTTTATCTATAACCTTATATACATTTTTACCGTTTAAAGCTGACATAAAGATAATAGGACTGTATGAAACAAAATTAAGTTTTTCATAGACCGTTTTCGAATAGGATCTCACACTTACCTGCCCCATTAGATCCCACTTATTCACACAAATAATAAAACCTTTCCCTGAGGAAACGCTCATATCAGCGATTTTCGCATCTTCTAGGGTTGGGCCATTAACAGCATCGATAATCAACACAACGATATCTGATCGTTTAATGCTTTCCATGGAACGTGATACGCTGTAGAATTCAGGAGCATTGGCAACTTTTTTGCTTCTTTTCATTCCGGCAGTATCGATCAATAGAAATTCGTGATCACGCCAATGAAGAACAGTGTCTACCGCATCTCTGGTTGTTCCCGGAGTCCCGTCAACAATAACACGTTTTTCCCTTAATACACTGTTAACAAACGATGATTTTCCAACATTTGGCTTTCCCACTATCGCTACTTTGATCTCTTTGTGATGCTCAATTTCTTCATAATCAGACACATACTCATAGACCGCGTCTAAAAGTTTTCCGATACCTAGTCCGTGTAATGCTGATATTGGTACAATCTCATCCACTCCTAATGAACGAAAGCTATGTGTTTCGGCTACCAGTTTATCATTATCTACTTTGTTAACTGCCAGAATTACCTGTTTACCGTTTTTTCTTAGAAGATTCATTACTTCTTTATCTAAAGGCATAATACCCGCTGTAACATCAACGACTAAAATAACCGTCCCTGCATCTTCAATAGCGGCTTTCGTTTGCGATCTCATTTCTTTTCTTACATGATCAGTATCTTCAAACTCAAGCCCACCGGAATCAACAATGCGAAATACTTTCTTCCCCCATTGCACGGTTCCAAATATTCTGTCGCGGGTTACCCCGTAGGCCCCGTCAACAATAGCCTTGCGTTTTTGTATTAACCTGTTAAATAACGCAGACTTACCTACATTTGGCCTTCCAACTATAGCTACTAGACTTTTATCCATTTTCCTCGTTCATCGTTCACACCCATAAAATTTATAAATAAATTTTTCTGGGTATTGTCCCCGTAGGGGATTGTTAATCGTTTATCGTTCACACCCATAAAATTTATAAATAAATTTTTCTAGGTATTGTCCCCGCAGGGGATAGAAAAAAACTAAATTACTGTACCTGCTCGCACACCTATCGAGAACCAATTATCGCGTGACATATTATTGCACAAAACACAAAGAAAAGCTATAATGCACTTACTATGAAAAAAACTACTTCTTTCCAAGAGCTTCTTAAGGTAATGAAGATCTTACGCGGCCCAAAAGGCTGTCCGTGGGATAAAGAGCAGGATCACGCTTCACTGAAACAATATCTTATTGAAGAAACCTACGAAGTTATTGACACAATCGACGATAACGATATGTCAAAACTAAAAGAAGAGCTGGGAGACCTCCTCCTCCAGGTAGTATTCCACGCACAAATCGCTGAGGATCAAAACGAATTCACGATTGATGATATTATACAAACACTCATTGAGAAACTTACGCGGCGGCATCCGCATGTCTTTGGTGACAAAAACCTATCGTCTGCCGAACAAGTTCTCAAACAATGGCATAAAATAAAAAAAGCTGAGCATGGTACAAAAAGACCATCTGTTATTGATGGAGTCCCTCGCAAGCTTCCAGCACTCCAAAAAGCACATAAATTACAAAAAAAAGCATCCCGTGTGGGATTTGACTGGGATCATATCGATAAAGTGCTTGCAAAAGTTGACGAGGAACTACAAGAGGTAAAAGAAGCTATTAAGACAAATGACAAAAAACATATATATGATGAACTCGGTGATTTGCTTTTTTCTACTGCAAACCTCTCACGGTTTTTAGGCCTCGACCCTGAAGGCGCCCTGCGTGGCACAATAAGAAAATTTACGAGTCGTTTCCAAACAATCGAAAAAGAACTATCTCGAAAAGGAAAAAAACTGGAAGACGCGTCACTGGCCGAAATGGATGCGATTTGGAACAAAGCGAAAAAAATAAAAAGTAAAAACGAAAAAGGTAAAAGGTAGATCTAAGGTATTATACAATATAAAGCAGTTTAAAGCTGCTACCATACTTTACTTTTTTAGTTATTTTTTCCTTCTTAAAAAAGTCGGGATGTCAAAATCCTCACCGTTTACAATAGTTGCATCCATTTTCGCGAATTGCCCTCGTTCACTTGTCTTAAAATTAATGACTGTTTGTTCAGGCTCTTCTTTCCCGTCAACGATCTTTTTATCTTCTTCATAGTATTCAACATCATAGGACAGATCAAGGCCAGCAGCAAGAAGAGTCACCTGTACTTTTTCGCTTAATGATTCGTCTACCGATACGCCAAATATGATGTTCGCTTCTTTGTGGACAAGTTCACTGATTAGCCCCACAGCACTATTGATACCCTTAAGCGCAAGATCTTTTCCACCCATAAAATTAATGAGAATGCCTCGTGCACCAACAATCCCATTTTTTTCAATCAAAGGACTCTTGAGAGCCGCTTCAATAGCATCAACCTCTTTGTTTGCACCTTCAGCTTCACCGTACCCCAATAACGTCCCGCCTTTTTCAGCAAGGATTGTTTTTACATCGGCAAATTCTAAATTAATCATACCGGGTTTTAAGAGCAGTGAAGATATCGACTTTATACCGTTTCCCAGAATATCATCGGTAAGAGAAAATGCACTATCAAGAGAAGTTTCCTGATCAACAAATTCAAGCAAACGATCATTCGGTATAATAATAACGGTATCAATATATTCACCTAATACAGCGAGTCCTTTTTTTGATTTTGAGTATCTTTTTTCGCCTTCAAAATTAAACGGTTTAGTGATAATGCCTATAGTCATAATATTCATATCTTTTGCGATTCTCGCTATAACAGGTACTGCACCGGTACCAGTGCCACCACCAAAACCAGCAACAATAAAAACAAGATCATACCCACCCAAACATTCGGCTATTGCAAGCGCGCTTTCTTCTGCGGCCAGTCTTCCATTCTCAGGATCCGAACCAGCGCCATATCCGCGGGTTAATTTCTCTCCAATCTGAATTCTTTCAGCAACAGGCGAAATTGACAATGCCTGAATATCAGTATTCATTACAGCAAAGTCAACGCCCTCAATTCCCATTGATATCATTCTATTTACCGCGTTCGATCCGCCACCACCGACGCCCAACACTTTTATTCTTAATATTTGAGTCTGTTCTTCCATACTTTCACCTTTGCACTTTATTATTTATTGTCATTATATTTTTTAGAAGTATTCTGTCACCCAATCTCGCATACGTTCAGTTATTTTTCCAAAGATGTTTCTCCCACGAAATTTCCCCATATCGTTTTCACGTCTATACTGAGCTCCGTAGAGTGCCAGCCCAACACCCGTTGAATATATAGGGCTATCCATAATTTCCATTAGTCCCGCAACGTTATGAGGTTTGCCTATGCGTACGGGTACATTAAATATCTTTTTCGCAACGTCTTGAGTCCCCCTTACCAGTGCGCTTCCACCGGTAATCACTACCCCTGATCCTATATATTCATTATATTCAGTTTTTTTGATCTCTTGTTTTATCACTGAGAAGAGTTCCTCCATGCGTAGCTGGATAATTTCAGCTAAGTATTTTTTATGCATTTCATTTGCCCCGCGCCCAACGATTCCGGGTACAACAAATTTTTCATTCGGTAAAACCATTTGTGTATGTGCATGTCCATACTTCTTTTTTATTTCCTCGGCTTTTCCAACCGGGATTTTTAAAGCTATAGCGATATCATTGGAGATATGATCACCGCCTACTGCCAGAACATTGGTATACCTAATCGCCCCGTCTACATATACAACAACGTCTGTCGTTCCCCCGCCTATATCGATAAGAACAACGCCATTCTTTTTTTCATCTTCGGTCAACACCGCAAGACTTGACGCTAAAGGCTGCAATACAATGTCTTCTACCTCTATCCCTGCCCGGTTAATACTTTTAATAATATTCTGCGCAGATGCAATAGCACCGGTAATAACGTGTACCTCTGACTCTAACCTAACGCCAGACATACCACGAGGATCTCTTACACCGTCATGACCATCAACAATAAAGGCTTGCGGGATAACATGTATCAATTCCCTATCCATCGGAATAGAAACGGCCTTAGCAGAATCTATAACACGTTTTATATCCTCTTCCGTAACTTCACCGGCATCACCAGCAATAGGGATAGTCCCACGGCTATTAAATCCTTTTATGTGCCCTCCGGCAATACCGGAAAAGACAGATTCGATTTCAATATTCGTCATTTCTTCGGCAGTTTCAACTGCTTTCCGTACTGATTCAACCGTGCTTTCAATGTCGACAACAACACCTTTTCTTAACCCCTTTGAGGGGGCAGACCCAATACCAATTACACGCAGATGTCCTTCAGTATCATTTTCTGCAACAATAGCACATATTTTTGTTGTCCCGATATCAAGACCAACTATGACCCCAACATCTTTTCCCATACTCTTATTTCTCCCATTCGATATGTTTCACATATATTTATTAATATTAGTGTTCGGGAGTTGCAATACAACCCCTGTTTTACCTTTTAGATGCCTCTTTTGGTAACACCACAACATCCTTAAAGCGTACATCAATAATTGATGGTCTTTTACGCTTCTCTTTCAAATCAGTATACACCGAATAAAGTTTTTCAAATGCCTTCTTACCGCACCCAGCATCAAGCTTGAAAACAAAGTCTTCATCGGTATAAAATATTATTTCATTGCTGTTTTGAATATCAACTTTACTGATCGAAACTTCAGTTTTCATAGGTGAATTATTATATAGCTCAATAAGTCGTAACCCTTCAGTCAGATTATACGAATGAAGCCTCTTATCCTTAAAACGTGTTTTTCTGCTAACGCCTATAAGATACGGTAAAAGCTCGGTTTTCCAACGCCTATCCCAGGACAAAAGCACAGCATCTTCATCAATAAGATATTTTTTCCCAACAGAAAGTATTGCAACAGGCTCCCTCTCATATACTTTTATATGAACAGAATCCGGAAATTGTTTTGTAAGTTCGACCTTTTTTATGTTTGAATGGTCTTCAAGTTTTTTTTGTGCATCAGTAAGATCCACGGAAAAAATATTCTCTCCTGATAGAATCCCTGAAAATACCGCAATCTCATCGTTAGAATAGATACTGTTATTGGAAACATACAATGTTCTTACTTTAAAATCATCATCTTCTATAAAAAACGCGACAACACTATGCGCCAAAAACACGCTAACACATACGAATATAACTATAAATGTCACCCCAAGAATAATTTTTGGAAAAAGACCGTGAGAAGCATCATCTCCCTTTTTTTTCTTTTTACGATTACTCTTGGCATCTAAGAGTAGATGCAGTTTGCGTGATCTTTGATATTTAAGAGTTTTTACCCCTTGCTTGCGTTTCATATATATTAGTTCCTTTTATGGCGCATTCCCATATTTGCCATAGATGCATTATCACGTTTTTCTGTGAGCGCCATCTGTAGAATCTGTTCACATAAATCCTCAAAAGACATTTTATCAGCTCGAGCAGCTTTCGGCAAGAGTGATGTCTCAGTAAATCCAGGAATAGTGTTGATTTCAAGAACATACGGGATGCCATCATCTCCTATTATAAGATCAACACGAGAAAAATGTTCGCATCCGATAGCTTTATGGGTCATTAATGCTATATCTTTTATGATTTTCCATACCCCTTGACGAGCGTCATCTACCAAAAGGTATTCTGTCATACCTTTTGTATACTTTGCATGATAATCATAAAATTGATTTTTAGGCACTATTTCAATGACCGGCAATGCGCTCTCCCCTAACACCCCTACCGTGACTTCCTTACCCGCAATATATTCTTCGATCAGCGCATCACACTCATACGAGAATGCCTTTTCTAAAGCATGATCAATACATTGCGATTCTTGAATAATCGAGAGCCCAATGCTTGATCCTTCCAATGACGGTTTCACGACAAGTGGAAATCTAAAATCAGTCAGTAAACGGGCAATATTAGATTTTCCAGAACCGTGGGTAATGACTTCGTAACGTGGCGTTGGGATATTGTTATTAACGAGTACCTCTTTTGTCTTAACCTTACAAATCGCTACAGAACTTGCCTCTGGCCCTGAACCAGTATAGGGAATATTAAGGCGTTCTAACACGGTCTGAATGCTTCCATCCTCGCCATATCTCCCATGAAGCGCAATAAATGCAACATCAATACCAGCGGTTAAGAGTTGTTCCTCAACATGATCTGTATCAACATCTATACCGGTGACATCGTATCCTCTTTCTTTAAGGGCACATACAATAGCATCTCCTGAACGCAAAGAAATATCGCGCTCACTTGAACTCCCCCCGAAAAGAACCCCCACCTTAGAATGCCGCATAGTTTCCTTCTCCAATAAATTTTATTTCAGGTTCTAAATGTATGCCTTCAACTTCTAATACTCGCGCTTTTATCTTTTTCATCAAGTCAACAACATCACGGGCCGTCGCTTGATTGTCATTAACGATAAAATTTGCATGCGTATCAGATACGACTGCACCGCCAATACGAGTTCCTTTCAAGCCAAGTTTATCAATAAGCCGTCCGGTTGGAATTTCATTATTGTTCTTAAAAACACACCCTGCACTCGATCCTTTTGGCTGACTATCTGTGCGGGCATCACTATATTTTTTAAATCGTTTTTCTATCTCTTCTTTACTAGCCTTTGCAAGATCGAGCACAACATCAAGCACGATACCGGTTTCAATACCTTTACAGGTCCGATACTCAAAGCCAAGCTCATCCTTATCTAAATTAACAATGCTGCCATCTGACTGCATGATGGTAGCACTTTGAACATAATCTCCAAACTGTGCATCCCAGGCACCTACATTCATAAAGACTGACCCCCCTATTGAACCGGGAATACCAACAAATGGCTCCAAGCCACTCAATCCTAAACTACACATTTTCTCAATAAGATGTGACAGCTGTACCGCACCGCCAACAACAACCGTTTCGTTAACAACTTCGATCTTTTTAAATTCATGCGCTGATAATTTTAGAACAAAACCTGTCACCCCATTATCGCTTACCAAAAGATTTGATCCATTGCCAATAATAAATACCGGATGCGAATTCATCCGCGCATAGGTAAGTATAAGGCGTAACTCTATTACATCAGCCGGTTCGATCCATATTTCTGCCGGACCGCCAATTTTAAAACTGGTATGTCTGCTCAAAAGCTCATTAAAAAGAACTTTCCCTCTCACCAGCTTAAAAAATATATCACGATCATGCTTTCTCATACGCCCCCCCTATCACATTATGTTATAAAAAGTTATAGGAATACCATACATAAACTTATGCGGTTGATGCAACACATGGGCGAAATTTTTCATCGAGCATACCTGCATATCTACGCGCATGTTTTGTGCTATCACCTGCACCCATAAATATTATTAAATCTCCTTCTTGTACAATAGATTGTAATTCATTTACAATTTCATCAATAGCAGCTCGATACGTAACATTGTTATCCCCTGCCTTTGCCATAGCAGTACAAAGACTTTGAGAGTTTATTTCATTTACCGGCTCCTCGCCTGCACTATATACATCACTTATAAATACCATGTCAGCTCCAGAAAACGCTGATACAAAATCATCAAAAAAATAAGTCAGCCTAGAATATCGATGAGGTTGAAATACCACTATAGTGCGCCCGAACGTCTCTTTTTTTATTGCGGAAAGTGTTACCCTTACCTCAGTGGGATGATGAGCATAATCGTCTATTACCTTTACCCCCTCTGCATCAAATAGTGTTTCCATTCGCCGTGAAGTCCCTTGGTGACTTGCAAGAGCCTTTTGAATAATATCAAAAGTAATACCGAGATCGAGTGCGCATGCAATAACAGGAAGTGCATTAGAAACGTTGTGCATACCTGCAAGGGAAAGTAGTATTTCTCCAAGGATATGTCCATAATAAATAACGTTAAATGAACTATATGTATCAGATGTTACAATGTCAGTAGCATACACATCTGCTACGCCTTCTGCAGAGTACGAGACACAACCATTTTTGCCTTCAACAAGATGCCTAACATTAGGACAATCTAGACAGCAGTAAACGTTTTTAATACTCGATGTATTGTCCATAAAAGATGAAAAGACATCACAGATCTCCTGTAGACTATTATAATATCCGATATGGTCCTCTTCAATATTGGTAATAACTGAATATTGAGGAGTGTATGTAAGAAGTGTGCCATCGCTTTCATCAGCCTCATATATAAAATAATCACTTTTACCAATTTGTGCATTACTATTAAAATTCAGTGAAATACCGCCGAGAATAACCGAGGGAGAATATTGTGCATACGTTAAAACGTGTGCAAGCATATTTGTTGTAGTTGTTTTACCATGGGTACCCGCAACAGCTATACTGCAAGACTCCCGGCAAATTTCATGCAACAGATCTGAACGATGCATAACAGGAATACCACGCGCACGCGCCGCAGATATTTCGGAATTATGTTCTGAGACGGCAGTGGACACTATAACCGCATCACAGTCAGGAATATTATTTTCAGAGTGGCCTATTAAAACAACTGCGCCTGCCTTGCGTAAGCGCATTAGGTTTCCGTTTTCTACAATATCTGACCCGCTAACACGATATCCCCTCGCAAGAAGGACTTCAGCGATGGCACTCATACCAATGCCGCCAAGTCCTACAAAATGATATCTTTTATGCGTACTTAACATTTTTTCTTTTTTCTGCGTATATTACGTGTATAGTTTCAGCAATCTTTTTATCTGCATCATATTCTGCAAGCGATTCACAATTTTTTGCATACATTTCTCTTTTATCTGGATGTGTGTATAAGTCACACAAAATATCTACACATTGAGTTGCGGCATGATCATTTTCTTTAACCATTATTGCCGCATCAGCATTCACTAGGTGCAATGCATTTTGTTCCTGGTGTGCGTCTGTACTGTACGGATAAGGGATAAGGATTGAAGGTTTACGGCACAAGGTTATTTCAGTGATTGCACTTGCTCCAGCACGACTCACCACCACGTCGGAGGCTGCGTATGCAAGTCCGATATCATCAAAATATGTTTCACAATATGCGTTAATACATAACTCCTTGTAACGAGTTTTAACTTCCTGGCATGTCCTGCCTGCCATATGTATCACTTGAAAATTGATCTTTTTCTTATGCATTTGTTCTAATGCATCAAGAACAATACGGTTTAACCCCTCAGCGCCTTGACTGCCACCAACAACCAAAATGGTAAAAACGCCTTTTTCTAAACCAAATTTTACACACGCATCATCAGGATCCGCCTTGAGCAATGTATCCCGAACAGGATTGCCCGTATACCGCAAATCATTATGAGTAAAATGGTTCTTTGCAGACTTAATGCCTATCATCACTGTATCCACAAAGCGCGCGGAAAAACGATTCGCTTTGCCTGGAACACTATTTTGTTCATGGAGAATCATCTGTTTCCTGAGCACCCACCCAGCAACAACAACAGGCGCACTAACATAGCCACCCATTCCAAGAATGATATCAGGCTTAAAAGAAAGTATAATTCCCAGTGCCTCAAAGAACGATATAACGAAGGCCCACATAAAAATACATTTACCAAATACTCCGGCACTGATTGGACGCGCGCCTATTTTTCGATATGAAAACTGTTTTCCTTGATAAATACGTTTCTCAATCTCTCTTTTAGAACATATAAAAAGAATTTCAACCTGAGACCACCTTTTACTGCAAGCTTGCGCAACTGATATACCGGGAAGTATATGACCTCCAGAACCTCCAGCTGCGATTAATAATCTCATTTGCACACCCTTTGAACTTCGTTGGCTTATAATACCATCAATTTAGGGGAATATCAAGGGTATTTTACACATTTACTATGCGATTGTTCTTTTTACCAAAAGGGTCACTTACTATACGCCGCTGACTCTGTTTTGCAATACTCAGAAGTATCCCTGTTGCACAGAGCATAAGAACAAGGTTCGTACCCCCAAAACTAATGAATGGGAGGGGCAGTCCTTTTGTCGGAACAGAGCCGGTTACAACACTAATATTGATAATTGATTGTAACGCAATCATCGAAACTATCCCGCTCGCCAGAAGTATCCCAAAAATATCAGGCGCATAATAGGCAATTTTTGCGCCGATAATGGTGAGAAGGACAAAAAGTATCACAACAGATAATGTACCAATAAGTCCTAACTCTTCGCCAAGTATCGAAAAAATAAAATCTGTATGTGCTTCAGGCAAATAAAACAGTTTTTGCATGCTATGACCAAGTCCCACACCAAATATCCCCCCTGACCCAAGAGCAATAAAGGATTGAATAATTTGAAAACCAGCTCCCTGGGGATCTTTCCACGGATCGAGAAATGTAAGTATCCTTCTGCGTCTATATGCCACTCTAAAAATCAGCAGATACAGGGCTGGAATGGAAGCCAGCAATAGCGTAACAATATGTGCTATACGTATACCACCGATAAAGAACATGATTAAAGCTACAAGTGTTATTGCGATAACCGTCCCGAGATCAGGCTGGATAATAATTAAAAGCAATACAGTCCCTAAAACAAAGCACAGTGGGAGAAATCCTTTAAAAAAGCTGCGGACCTCACCTCTTTTTCTGTCAAGAAAATCAGCAAGATACAGTATAACAGCAAATTTCGCGATTTCTGAGGGCTGAAAACTAAAAAAACCAAGTGAAACCCATCTTTGAGCTCCACCTGCAGTTCTACCAAGATACGGAATAAATACTGCCAGAAGCAATGCAATTGACACTATCAATAATATCTTGCTGAACTTTCTCAAAAAATGATAATCAATTTGAGAACATACAAAAAAACCAATAACACCAATAATGACCCATAGTATCTGTCTCTTAAGAAAGAAATTACTAGCACCAAACTTACTGTCAGCATATATAGCACTCGTACTATATATCATAATAATACTGATACTTAAAAGGACCATAACGATTATAAAAATCAAAATTCTTTCACGTTGCATAGAGCTCTTACTCTTTCTGTCATTATTTTTCCACGATAACTACTTATCTCTCGGCATGATGTATCCTACCGTCGATATCCTTTACATACTTTTTAAATTCATTCCCGCGCTGTTCAAAATTGCTAAACATATCAAAACTCGCACATCCCGGTGAAAGCAAAACCACCGACCCTGCCTCCGCAATCTCGTAACTTTTATTAACTGCCGCTTTCAGTGTAAGTTGTTTCTCAACGTTTGTAAATGCATTGAGACTGGTTTCTATTTCATCCGCTGCTTCACCAATACATACTATATGAGACACCTTTTCTTTAATAGCCTCGCCTAAAACACCAAAATCACCCCCTTTGTTTCGGCCCCCGGCAATTAAAATAATTGGCATATCAAATGACTCAATGGCAACAGATAATGAATCAATATTCGTACTTTTAGAATCATTTATAAAACGGACTCCGTTAAGGGTATCAACATATTCAAGCCTGTGAGTAACCCCATAAAACGTTTTGAGTGCTTGCCGGCACCCCTCTGTAGAGACTTTTCCAATGTAAGCACACAGTAATGCCGCCATTATATTTTCTACATTATGATGTCCGGGTATTTTTATGTCCTCTCGATTACACAAAACTGTTTCATTGCCATCTACACACATTATAATAGCATCATTTTCATAAAATATATCAGCTTGAGAGTCTCGGGATAGCCCGAAATAAAATGTTTTAATTCTATCTCTGGTAACAATAGGGTGAACGATTTCTTTACAGCGAATGTTTGCGACCGCCCACTGATCACTTCCTTGATTCTGGTACATATTGAGCTTCGCTTTTTGATATTCAAGTACTGACTCGTAGCGGTCACCATGATCAGGAGTAATATTCAAAAGAACCGAAATGTGCGGAGTAAACGTATGTATTCTCTCAAGCTGAAAAGAACTGAGCTCACACACATAATAATCTAACTGAGAGTGCTCAATACATGCAGTAGATAGCGGATATCCAATATTGCCGCAACTAACAGCATCTATCCCGTTTACATTAAATATATGAGTAATAAGCGATGTTGTTGTTGTTTTCCCGTTTGTACCGGTAACAGCAATAAGAGGAGCTTTTAGGAAATGTGCCGCAAGTTCAATTTCGCTTATGAGGGGTATTTTTCTTTCCCTTGCCCATGTGATAACTTCGCATGTATCAGAAACACCGGGACTAATAATAACGCAATCAACATCATCAATGAAGGAGGAGTTCATGTGACCAATTTCTATTTCAACACCCTCATTTTTTAGAATACGTGTATTTTTACATATATATTTATCAGTTGCTTTAACAGGAATACCTCTTTGTTGCAGCAATCGCACAGCTGCAATTCCGCTTTTTCCTACCCCAACAACTAATATTTTTTTATTATTCAAATTCATATTTTTTGATTACATACTACAGTTACTGCAGCTTCAAGGCAGCAATACTTATCAGCGCGCAAATTATCGCAACAATCCAAAAGCGTATAGTTACTTTCGGCTCCGCCAGACCTTTCATCTCATAGTGATGATGAATAGGGGCACAGCGAAACACCCTTTTGCCTGTCATCTTAAAAGAGAGTACTTGAATCATCACTGATAATGCTTCTATCACAAACACACCGCCAACAATAAAAAGAACAAGTTCTTTTTTAATTAATATTGCTACAACACCAAGCGCACCACCGAGCGATAATGACCCTGTATCACCCATAAAGACTTGTGCTGGATAACAATTAAACCAGAGGAAACCAAGCCCCGCACCAACAATACTTGCGCAAAAAACAGCAAGCTCACCACTTCCCGGAATATAAATGAGCTGTAAATAACGAGCAAATGCAGCATGTCCGGTAACATAACTCATGACACCAAGTGCAAGTGAAGCAATGATAACACATCCTATCGCTAATCCATCAAGACCATCGGTAAGATTAACCGCATTTGAACTTCCTACAACAACAATAGCTATAAACAAAATGATAAAGGGACCTAAATAAAATATTACCTCTTTAAAAAACGGCACGGTAAGAACTGTCCCATAGAGCTTCATCTCTGGAGAAAACACCATTATAAGACCTATCGCAACAGCAAGAACCAATTGCAGGAAAAATTTCATTTTTGCTGTCAGTCCAAGTGACCGTTTCTTTTTTATTTTTATATAATCATCCCAAAACCCAATAGCCCCAAGCCATAGAAATGCCCCAGTAACAATTATTATATTCAGGTTAAATATATCAGCCCACAATAATGTTGAAAACAAAACACTGACAATAATGAGTATACCGCCCATTGTCGGCACACCTTCCTTTTCCTTATGCAGTGAATATAATTTCAGGCACTCTTCTTTTCTGATTCTCTGCCCGATCTTCATGCTGTAAAGCATCCTGATAACTAAAGGGCCCAGCAATATAACAATTATCATTGCAGTAACACTGGCAAAAGCAGCCCTAAAAGTAATATATTTAAACACATTAAACGCAAAGAAGTATTCTCGTAACGGAAACAACAAATGGTAAAGCATATCTCCTCCACAATCAGCCTACATATCAAGCCGTCTATTTATGTAACGATGTTACAATTTCTTCTAGTTTATTACCACGCGACCCCTTAATCAGCAAGAGATCTCCCGCACAGAGCATTGTTGATAATGTACGGGTAACTTCAGTATTAGAATGACATACACATGATTTTAATCTACTTAGGGGATCCACACTTAACTGAGCTAACGATCCTACCGTTATTAAAACTTCAGCGGATGAACCAGCAACATCACGGCCTGCCTCAACATGCGCTTGATGGCTATAATCCCCCAGCTCAAGCATATCACCCAAAACAACCACTTTCTTTCCCGGCACCGTAATCGTATCAATCATACGTAATGCCGCTTTAAGAGAAGAGGGATTTGCATTATATGCATCATTAATGATAAGAACACCATCCGAAGTATACATTTGGGTGCGCATCTTAGGCAACACAATGTGTTCCAGTTCGGATGATATATCATCAAAATCTAAACCGCATATATAACTTACCGCTACAGCAAAGAGAAAATTATATATATTGTGTATTCCAACAATCGGCAGTTCTATACGATGAGACTGTTTTTTCTTTTTTATATGCACCATACATGAAATCATATCCCCACGACACTGAATATCAGAGGCACAAAAATCGGCATCGTTATTAACGCCAACAGTAACTATCTTTTGCTCTACGCGTGAAGAGATATACTCATAGTAGTCATCGTCTCTATTGATTACAAGCACCCCATCTAGTTGTAATCCGTTGACTATTTCAGCTTTGGCATCCGCAATACGATCAACATTTCCCAATTCACCAATATGCGCCCATCCGATATTTGTAATAACAGCAATTTCTGGAAACACCATCTCACTTAATGCTTTTATTTCTCCGGGTGCATTCATCCCAAGCTCCAAAACAGCGTACGGGACATCCTCTCCGATGTCTAACAATGTACGCGGAACACCTATAAGATTATTAAAATTTCCAGACGTGGCATGTACCGAATATCGCGCGCTCAGTAATGTGGCGATCATATCTTTTGTTGTCGTTTTCCCATTGCTTCCTGTTACGGCTATCGTTTTTAAAGCATCACAATGCATTCTGTGATAATGGGCCATAGCTCCATATGCTACTAACGTATTATCCACTTTAATTACAGCTACTGATGGATCGCTCACGGTCTGATCATGCATTTGGTCCTGAAAAACGTATCCCACAGCACCGCGTTTTACTGCTTCTTTGATATACGCATGTCCATCAAAATGAACACCCTTTATCGGGATAAAAAAATTACCAGGAGATATCGTTCTTGAATCGGTAGAAAAGGATGATACTTTCTGGGAAGGAGCACCGTATACTACTTTTCCCCCTGTTATTTGTGCAATGGTAGAAATCGTATATTCTTTCATATTTTTTAGATAAAACTCTTTTCTCTTTTTATGTGTACATTCATATTTTTTAAACAATGCTTTATAACGTTGGCGTCATCAAATGGAATTTTTTCATCTCCTATCAGCTGATATTGTTCATGCCCCTTACCGGCAACAACAACAATATCATTATCTTTCGCTAGAGAAAGAGCATCATATATTGCTTTCTCTCGGTCTAATATGACCTCATAGCGACACTTTGATAGAGAATCAAAACCTTTTTTAATATCGGAAACAATCTTTTGCGGATCTTCCTGTCGAGGATTGTCATTGGTAATAATAGATATATCTGCGCACGTGCCCGCAATTGCCCCCATAAGTTCACGTTTATGAATATCCCTTTGTCCTCCACAACCGAACACAAGAATAATCCGTCCCCGTACAATCTCACGTAAAGCAGTTAGAACATGAGAGAGAGCGTCAGGGGTATGAGCATAATCAACTATTACAGAATAATTCTTTCCTGAAGGGACCTTCATCATTCTCCCTGCCGGAGGTATGAAATTTCTTACAGCATCAATCATGATCTTAAGATCAATCCCCATACCAATGCCGACAGCAAATGCCGCAAGACAATTCGATATATTAAATCCACCAATGAGAGATGTCCAAACATCATACTTTTTTCCCGAAAAAACAAGAGTGAATCGTGTACCGCGAGCATCCATTTTTATCCTGATAGCCCTGACTTGAGCCCGAGGAGAAAAACCAAATGTTATAATATCGGTTTTAATTTTGGGAAGCAAAGAACATACGGCAGGATCATCACAATTCAACACTGCTACCTTATTTTTCTTAGATGATAGTTCGAGCATATCAAACAGGCGCGATTTTGCTATAAGATACTCATCCATCGTTTTGTGAAAATCAAGATGATCATTGGTAATATTTAAGAAAACAGCAGCGTCAAATTGCACTCCCCGCACTCGATCTTGCATCAAAGAATGACTCGACACCTCCATAACAAGAACATCTCCACGCGCATCTTTTATTTCTTTCATTAAACGAGCTATCGTAAGTGATCCTGGTGTTGTGTTTGCAAGTGTCTTCCGGTTATTAGAAACAGAAAATCCGAGTGTTCCCATAACAGCGGGAAGATACCCGGCATTCTTTAAGATATCAGCAATAAGATATGAAACAGTCGATTTCCCGTTTGTTCCGGTAATACCAATAACAGGAAATGTTTGTGAAGGGTTCCCATAAAAGCAATGAGCAACATAAGAAAGCGCTTCTCTCGTATTGTGTACTTTGATAATGGTAACTGTATCAGGAAACCCATCAGGTACTTCTTCAACAATACATGCAGAGGCTCCCTTTAATATAGCATATTTTAGGTATCTGTGTGCATCGCTATTATACCCACGAATAGCACAGAATACATCCCCGTCAAAAGTCTTTCTGGAATCACATGAAATCCCTGTTATGTCTATATCTAAATTACCAGAAACACTTAGTGTGGAAAGCCCATTAATAAGTTCCCTTAAAAGCATACCGTACGACCTATATATAACTGCCAATGATTAAGTCATGGCAAATGATTACGAATCCCTCGTTCCCAATAGCTCGATACTAGCATAAAAAAAGGGGACCGTCCCCTTTTTTAATAGCGTATAGCATTTAGCGTATGGCGTATAGTAAAAATTATTTACGTAAAATCTATCCGCTAAACGCTACCCGCTATGCGCTAATTTTTAGTGAGGGCATGAGGTTCTTTGTCTACCGGAGTTACATTCAGATACTTTAAAACGCGTGCGGCTATATTCTTAAATGCAGGAGCAGCAACTACACCCCCATAATAATGAGGTTTCGGTTCATTTAAAGACACGAGAATAACAACCTGTGGATTATCAGCAGGGACGAACCCTATGAATGAAGCAAAAAAATCAGTATGGGAATACCTCCCGTCAGGACCTATCTTCTGAGCTGTTCCAGTTTTTCCGGCGATACTATATCCTTCAAGCCGCGCCCTACGTGCAGTACCTGTCACCCCCACAACATCTTTTAAGGCAGTGGTAATATCCTGAGTTGCTTTTTGAGAAACAACTCTACGAACCGGCCGTGCAAGATATTCTTTCATAACCGTCCCGTCTTTAGCAGCTATTTTCCTAATAAGTCTCGGTTTAACAAGTATTCCGCCATTTGCCACTGCGGCATACGCCATTGTAAGCTGTAGAGGTGTAACCGTTAACTCTTGTCCCATTGGAAGAGCCGCCATAGATAACTTTGACCAGTGTTTCGGATGACGTAAAATACCCGTTACCTCACCCGGAAAATCAATTCCTGTTCGTGCCCCAAAACCAAAATCTTTCATGTAGCGATAGAATATTTTCTCTTTGAGGCGTTTGGCAACTTTACAAATACCAATATTACTCGATACCTTGATAATTTCTTGAAAGGTTAAACTGCCGTAGCTGTGAGAATCGTGCAGCGTGTGTCCTGATACCCTCCACGCTCCATTTTCACAGAAAAAACGATCACTTAGCGTAACAACACCCTCATTCAGTGCCGACACACCCGTAATTGTCTTAAATGTTGATCCGGGCTCAAAAAAATCTGTTACAGAACGGTTTCTCCTCTGACTCGGATCCGATTCAGAAAACATGTTTGGATCATATGTGGGCCAATTCGCCATCGCGAGAATATCGCCATTTTTTGGATTCACCACAACAACAGAGGCTCCGATTGGTTTGAATTTTTCTATCGCAGCTGCTAATTCCGTTTCAGCTATATGCTGAATGACTTCATCTATAGTTAAATAAACATCATTACCATCAAGTGGAAGTACTTCACGAAATCTATGGGGAATTATTTCTCTTCCGGCAGCATCTTTTTCTGAAAGCCTAAAGCCGGGCGCACCTTTAAGATATCTGTTTAGCGAAAGTTCTATTCCTTCAAGTCCCTCATTATCAATATTCACAAAACCTAAAACGTGTGAAAGAAGAGAACCATTTGGGTAATACCTTTTGTTTTCTTCATGAAAATAAATACCAGCTAAATCAAGCTCCTTCAATTTTTGAGCCTTTTCTCTCTCAACTTTTCGCTTAATATAGACAAACGTTTTATTTTTTGATAATTGTTTTTTTATTCGATCTATATCAACATCCAAAAGACTACTCAGTTTTTGTGCCGTAACATCTATATCCTTTATTTCTTGAGGAACAGTAAAAACTGATATTGAAGGAACACTCATTGCTAACACCCTGCCCTTAGCATCATAAATTTCACCACGTTTCGGGGTGAGCTTAATACTCATCGTATGCTGTTTTCTGGCCTTTGATGAAAAAATATCATTATAGATATATTGAACAAAGACTAAACGAACAATGAGGGCACAAAAAAGGAGCGAAAGGACAATAAAAACAAACCGGGATCGGTTTTGGAAACTTCTCAATTTCATTTTATATTTGTAACGTCATGACGTTACCCTTCAAACTTTTTATTAGATGTAGTTGGTTTGAATGAAATTTTCTTACTTCTGTTTGCTGATGCTACTTTTGGGTTTGGAACAACTGCCTTCACTTTATCATTCACAATCTGTGCGGGTTTTAAATACACATACTGCCAATTTTTAGTATACACGAGGTCTAACCCTAAGCGGGATATCACCTTTTCAATATGAGAAGGAGCCTTAAGCTGACAAATTCTTAATCGGAGACACTGATTTTCTTTTTTAAGCACTGCTAGCGTTTGCTCCTTTTCACGCAATTCATAACCGAGACGTATAGATTGCGTATGCTGCCACAAATATGCCAGTGCAAGACACACCCCTATGATTGAAAGAATAGTGAATTTTTTCGCAAACCCAGTTTTGTAGCCTTCTTTCGTATTCACTCTTCTTTTGACATATCTATTTTTGGCCACTGTGCATCTCCTCTACAATTTTTCTGCTACTCTCATTCGGGCACTACGTGCTCGCGGATTACCATATATTTCCTCGTCCCCGGGAACAACGGGTTTCCTCGTCAGTATCTTTATCTCTTGTCGCTTTTCACAAATACACACGGGAAAATCAACAGGACAAACACATTTTGCCGCAAAATAACCAAAAGTCTTTTTTACGATTCTGTCTTCCAGCGAATGAAACGAAATAACACAAATTCTTCCGCCTTTTACCAAGAGATTAATCGCTTTTGGTAATACCTCCTCTACTCCTGCCAGTTCATTATTAACCGCTATTCTGAGTGCCTGAAATATCCTTGTCGCCGGATGCACCTTCGTCTTACCTCGTGATGTTGGGCTCATGTGCAGTGCATCCAATAATTCAAATGTTGTTTTTATTTCTCCTTTAGCACGCTTGCGGATTATCTTTTCGGCGATACTTCCTGCCGACTTAACTTCACCATACTCTTTCAATATCTTTTTTAATTCCTCTTTCGTGTACGTATTAACAATATCACTTGCTGATAGCTCCTGATCACTGTCCATTCTCATATCAAGTGCGGCATCGCGCTGAAACGAAAATCCGCGGCAACCGTCAAGCTGATACGATGACATTCCTAAATCTAAAAGTATTCCATTAACCTGATCATACCCGGATGAAGCAACAACCTCATCGATACGAGCATAATTGCTATGAAAAACCCGGTAATTCTTTGTGTATTTTTCTAACCGTTTTTGCGCTTCTCGAAGAGCGCTCGTATCTCTATCGATTCCTATTAATACGCCATGAGGAACTATATTTTCAAGGATCACTTCCGCGTGCCCACCCAAACCAAGTGTACAGTCAACAATAACATCACCGGCATGCACATTAAGGTAAGTCGCACTTTCTTCTAAAAGTACTGGCTTATGACATTGCACGTTTTACACCTTTATTATTAAATGATCTTTTTTTAATTTCATTTCATGTTTATACAACTTTATAAGCATCGGATCATATCCTAAGCGAGAAGGATCACCATTCATTGACCGTATTCTTTTTAGCTCTTCCATAAGATTATCAGGAACAGACATGTCATTGCTAAAATCATACGCATCAATTCTTTTAGTTGCTTTTCCAGAGCTCTGACGATCCTGCACCATACCGTATGGCCTATGCGCATTCTTCACTTCTTCACAAAATTCTATCAACCCCCCTAAAACAGCCCTGCTGCAAACTGTCATAATCGCCTCCTTTCGTTCGGCAATTAAATTCCTAAGTCTACCAGCTCCTCCGCAATCTTTTCATAACTTGCGAGTGACTGATCGTAAAAACCTTTCCACGCTTTCTCGTCCCATATTTCAAATCTATTGGATACGCCGATTACTACTGCTTCTTTTTTTAGTGAGGCATATTCTAATAAATGTGCAGGGATATTAACACGACCCTGTTTATCACATGTTGCCTCATAGGCACCTGAAAAGAACAGTCGGGTAAACGCTCGCGATTTCGCCTGCGTCATTGGCAATTCCTTAAACTTATGAGTTAATTTAACCCATTCACTTTCTTCATATACAAACAAACATTTTTCCAAGCCACGGGTAATATAGAACGAGTCTATAGAAGTCCCCTGAGCTATCACACGAAACTTTGCGGGAATAAATATCCGCCCCTTTTCGTCACATGTGTGTTTGTATTCTCCGTAATACATGATATCACCTAACTTTAGAAATTAACCACTTTACACCACAATTCTCCACATTGGTATTAATGTACTCCATACACGCACATTTGTCAAGTGTAAAAGTGAAATTTCGGTTTTCGTGAACGTATAGCGGTTAGGTATTTATGTATTGAGGTTTGTGAATCGATTAGAAAAAGTGCATAGCGTATAATAATTCTCATCCATGATATTTGTTTATAAATTTATATAGATGTAGTCTCCGTAGGGAAATTCGATTGACCGTGGATATCTAGTGAAAAAGAATTATTCAATGAACGATAAACGTATATAAAAAAAGTCCCACCGCAATTAAGAGATGGGACCTATAAACTGTATTTCTTTTTTACTTATCGTAATATATCCTCTTCACCCACTGGCATCTCACCGTATTCACCATTCATTGTTAGCGAGTGGACATCCTGAATTGTCTGACCTGCTGCGTCAGGTATTCTCGAACAAATCACTCTCTTCTCAGGCTGACACATACAACAACCGATAAGTGTTACTGCGTATAAACCTATGAAACCAAATAAAAGACATTTTTTCATAGTGTTATCTCCCCTTTTTTTGCTTTTGTTATAATAAAATAATGGAAATAGAACAAATAGTCAAGCAAAAAGTCAACGATTCCGCATATTGAGTGGAAAACACTTTTAAACAGCTGCTTATGGATAATGGCTAATGGATAATCGGAAACAGATTCTCGTGATAATTTTCTCTCCGTGAAACGCTTATTTCAGCCGGTATTTCAGGGGAGGAAAGACACCTTTATCATCAACCGAACAAAGAATAATTCCGATTTACCAGTCTTTAATTCCGGTTTTATATTCAACGATAGAAAAGCATGAAACAGATAAATTCTATCGTATGACTTTTACATATAACTACTTAAGGTGGGTTAAAAAACGTATTTGCAGAATCGTTGCAAAAAGTATCAAGCTGGCATGTAAGCCGATTTCTGTACTTTATAAAAAGCAGAGATCATTTATCTTGTTCTCATGTTACCACGAGAATCATACGCGACCTACCCGAAACGTATAATTGGCGGGCCACCATACCGTTTCCTATTCGGTCTTGCTCCAGATGGGGTTTACCATGCCACCAATGTCACCATTGGCGCGGTGAGCTCTTACCTCCCCGATCAAGACTGTGTCTAAATCGGGGTCCCGATAAATCGGGACGCCTTTTCACCCTTACCCCGATAAAATCGAGGCGGTATATTTTCTGTGGCACTTTCCCCCGGTCACCCGGGGCCGTTGTTAACGGCCATCTTGCCCTATCCCATATTGCTACAGGACCGGAGTTCGGACTTTCCTCCCCTTACAAATGTAAAGAGCGATCTCCCAACCAGCTTGAAATTTTTAAAGAACGTTTTTTAGTGTTTGGTTTGCGCAACCGCATTAAACTTCCAACATATAATACAATATTCTTCCACAATTTTCACACGCAACAACTTCCTGAGATTTTCTTAAATCGCTAACAATCTGCGAAGTAAGTTTGATATGACATCCCCCGCATGTCCCATTTTTAGCAGGAACAATCGCAATATCATCACCATCCTCAAATATATAAGAATATGTTTCAAGGATATATGTATCTACTTTAGGTATTAATTCTTCTCTATCCTTGAGAAGCCCTTCTAGCTCTCGTTCTTCTCTCGTTAATTGGTCTTTAATATTTTGCTCTTCAATAAGAACAGCATCTTCTTCTTGTTTTAAAAGCGCCTCTTCTTTAGCCGCTTCACTCATCGCACTTTCATTTTTTTCCATTATATCAAGAATTATGTCTTCAAGTTTTATGCACTCATTTTTGATATCTGTAATTTCGCTTTGCAAGGCTTTATATTCTTGATTTGTTTTTATCTGAACAAGCTGTCCTTTATATTTTAACGCTTGTGCTTGTTTTGACTCAACTTCAAGCTCGACTGTTTTTCTTTCACTCTCAATTTTTTTTATCTTTTCTTTCAATTCTTGAAGGGAGTTTTTTCTTCCCGTTAATTGAGCCTTTACATTCAATATCTTTTCAGGAAGCTCTTTCCTTTTCCTCTCAATATCTCTCTTTTTTATGTCGATCTCTTGCACCTTTATTAATATCTTAACATCTTGTTGCATCGTCTCCCCTTTCACCAATTCAGAATACAGTAATAGTATACCATATATCAAATGAATATTCGGTATTTATATGGTGGGCGATACAGGATTTGAACCTGTGACTCCTACCGTGTGAAGGTAGTACTCTACCAGTCTGAGTTAATCGCCCATTCTCGATATTGCCTGCCTAGCCCTCTTCCAATTTTCTTTTACCCGCTGTAAAAAACGGCTGGGGGCCCACATTCCATTATATTCTTCCCAGTATGAAATACGTTCGTCAACTCCTGATGGCGAACCTAGTTCACCCACTTCAGCTGCAGCAAGCTTCACTTTTGCCTTTGTTGGCGATACCATTTCAATACCGGTAACTTTATATGCCCCTAATTTTCTAAAACCTATGAGCCCTATAACAGATTTTTTCTGTGCTTCAAGTATTTCATCACTTAAACCGCTCATATCTGCTTGCCATCTGTGGCGAGGTATATGGTTGCGCAAGTCTTCAGGCTGCAAATCATAAAATTCTATAAATCTCTTATTCTGCACATTCTCTATAAATGCAGCTATATCCGTACGTATTTTATCGCCTTTATTTTCTACAAAGTCTTTATTCATATTATCCAGATCAGTATCTATCTGAACAAGATTCTTTTTTAACTCCACAACTTTGTTTGAACGAGGAAATCTCTTTATAAATAATTCAATATTCTCTTTTGCCCTAACATAATCATGCAAGTGATCCTTGTAGATATTAATAAGATTGAGAAGGCTTTCAGGATTATTTCTATCAAGATATATAACTTCACCAAATTCCTGGACAGCTTTTTCGTATTCCCCCTGTTCGGCATAGAGCACACCTAAATTGTTATATGCCTCACAATAGTCAGGATTTATCCTTCGCGCTTTTTTAAAAGAATCTTCTGCAAGTACATAATATTTTTTCTCTGCATACAACAATCCTAAATTATTAAGCGCTTGGATGTTTTTTGGATTAATCTCTACAATTTTTTTGTAATATGATAGCGCCTGAGAGCAATCACCTTCATCATTGTAAAGAATCGCAAGATTATAACATGCGCCTTGATGCTGAGGTTCGTATTCTAACACCTTCTTAAAGCAGTTGATCGCTTCAGGATCGTTACCCTCTAAACATTGTATAACACCTAACCTATACCAGGCCTCATAAAATCCAGGGTCAAGTGAAATGACTTTCTCATATGCTTCAATTGCTTCAGGAAGCATCATTCTCTCATCATAAATAACCCCAAGATTATAATAAGCATTAATGTGCTCGGGTTTTTTTTCTATGACTTTCGAAAAACACTTCTCGGCTTCAGTAAAGCGATCTTTTTCAGATAATATTACGCCTTCGTGGTAGTAATAGTTGGCATCTTTAATAAGGGGGACATTCTTGCAACCGATAAGCAGGAAGCAGCAAATAAAAACACAGCTTTTACAGAGTATAGTGGACATGAGAAGATAGTAATCGCACCTTAATAGTACTTACATTAACAATTAACTTACACATACTGCACCTTAAAGACATTTTACAATCGGTTTTACAGAAATGGGCCCAGATGGACTTGAACCATCGACCCACGGTTTATGAGACCGTTGCTCTAACCAACTGAGCTATGGGCCCTGAATTTGAACGTACATACTAATATTATTTTATTGAAATAGCAACTTTTTTACGAACTAAATAAAATTTTCAAATACTGATTATCTTCGACTTCTAAGAAACCAACTAATTTTCTTCTGCGCGTTGGATGTCTCATTTTTCTAAGCGCTTTTGCTTCAATCTGCCTGACACGTTCACGCGTAACATCAAATTCTTTTCCAACTTCTTCCAATGTCCGAGGCGTCCCATCCCCGATCCCAAAACGAAGCATAAGCACTTTCTTTTCACGCGGGGTCAAGGTATCCAAGACCTCCTGCATCTGTTCTTTTAAAAGCGTATAACTCGTCGCATCAGACGGTGATTCTGTTCCCTTATCCTCAATAAAGTCACCGAAATGACTATCATCACCGTCACCTATCGGCGCCTGCAGTGATATTGGATGTTGTGCAATCTTTAATATTCCTCGCACCTTTTCAAGCGGCAAATCCATTTCCTCTGATAACTCTTCTGGAGACGGTTCCCGCCCTGAATCCTGGACAATTTTCTTTGACGCGCGTACAAGCTTATTGATTGTCTCTATCATGTGCACAGGAATACGTATAGTACGCGCCTGATCAGCAATAGCTCGCGTGATTGCCTGCCTTATCCACCACGTAGCATAGGTGCTAAACTTATATCCTCTTTTATATTCAAACTTTTCCACCGCTTTCATCAAGCCTAAGTTACCTTCTTGAATTAAATCCAAGAATGACAAACCTCTATTGGTATATTTTTTTGCGATACTGATAACCAACCTAAGATTTGCTTCAACCATCTCTGATTTTGCCTGATGTGCTTTGCCAATCCAATCTTTTAACTGTGCGTTCAACGTATGATATTCGTCAATTGGAAGACGCGAAACAAGTTCAATACGTTTCAATTTTCTCTTCTCATTCTTAAGGAGAGCAACAATCTTTTGAACCTTTCGTCCACCCTCTAATTCTCTAATCCTGTTCTGTATCTGTTCAATCTTTATGCTGAGTGCATCTATCTTCTTTGCAAAATCTTCAATAGCTTTTTGCCTAAAACAGTATTTCTTCAAACTGTTCTGGATATCATTTCTGCTTTTTTCAAGCTCATTGTACAATTTCTTTCTCTTCTCTTCCGATACATTGCTTTTTAAAGTCAGTTTCCATTTTTGAGTACATTTTGTATCAAGTGCTTTCAGTTGTTTGCTCAGTTTTGCGAGTGTTTTTACATAACTCTCCCGGTTTTTAACTTTTTTCTCCTGCACTATCTTGTCAAAACGCTCTTTTCCACTGATTAACCTCTTTGAAAGTTGTCCGAATTCTTTCGGAATAAAACCATACCGAAATATAACTCTCCTGATTTGTGTTTCTGCAGTTTCAATTCTCTTTGAAATGCTTACTTCTTCTTCCCTACTCAGGAGGGGCACTTGTCCCATCTGTTTTAAATACATACGTACAGGATCATCGAGAATGTCTATCCGTGACGCCTTTGCTGTCTTCTCCTGCTTTAATTTTTCAGCTTTTTCAAACTTTTTGCGTTCAATCTCGGTAGAATCAATGATCTGAATATCCATTCCCCTGAGTAACATCATAATAGAATCAATTTCTTCCGAACTCACCACCTGGTCAGGCAATACGTCATTAATGTTTCCGTAGGTTAAATATCCTTTTTCATGGCTGAGAGAAATAAGCTCCTTAACTTTCTGGCTCCTTAAATCTCTACTCAACTGCTTTTCTACACTCTCCATTGTTTTTTTAGATATTCGTACTTTTTTCGCTTTTACCGCTGTCTTCTTAGAAGACGCCCTTACCGCCTTTTTCACCTTCTTTATACTTACTTTTTTCTCTACCTTTTTCTTCTTCTTAACCGGCAGAACTTTCTTTAGTGTCTTAGCCTTTGGTGTTTTTTTCTTCACAGGAGATTTCTTTTTCTCAGGCATTTTTTTTACTTTTTTAGTAACTTTCTTCTTCATATATCATCCCCTCATTCTCAACATACACGGCATTTTACTCGTGTATTGTTTTTGCGGTTTATTTCTATCTATAGTTTTCGCAAAACAGCGCGATCTCACGTGTAATATTTCCTAATTCTAATTTCTTCTTTTCCATTTTCCGCAACAAATCAGAATAGTCTGCATGCTCCCTTTCTGCATGAGCAATTTTCGTTACAATACTATTCATATTTCCTCTAATACTTCTCTTTTTAATGTTACACAAATAATCTTTAAAAATCGATACTTTGTCATCTGCACTCGCGTTAGAATGTTTGAACGCCAATGAACTTACCATATCTTTTAATTCTTGATCCTCAAGACTATTTGTCAGAGTAGAATAATTAAGTTTGTTATCGTTTCGCAAATTTATTATGTTTTCAAGTATCTTTCTCAAGTGCACATTAGAAAAATCAGATACTGCAATTATTACGCCCATAGCATCAAGACACCTATGGTCCTCCATTACAAGCGCAATATAATCACGCTCCCACGGGGGCACCGATATCACTGTTTTTTCTTCCTGTGTCTCTCTTGATGCTTTTTTACCAGTTTTTTTCTTCCTAAATTCCAACCACGTCGCTTCTTCGCTAATCTGCAATTTTTCAGCTAATTTCTTCACGCATTCACTCGCTGATATTGCGGAAGGCAACCTGGCTATTGTCTCAAACATATTCTCAGCAATACGTGACTTGCCATGAAGAGAACTATAATCTATCTTTCTCATTAAAATTTCAAGCTTAAAATCAAAAAGATCGTGCGCCTGAGAAATAAGTTCAGTAAAAGATTCAGCGCCATGTTCTTTTACATAACTATCAGGATCATAACCTTTTGGCAAAACCAGTATCTTTACCGAAAGTCCCTCTTCAATAAAAATCTCACAACTTCTCAAAGTAGCGCTCTCTCCGGCGCTATCAGAATCAAATGAAACAATGACCTTATCGGTATATCGTTTAAACAAACGTGCATGAAAACTGGTAAATGCAGTTCCCTGAGACGCACACACATTCTTTATACCTGCTTGGAACAATGTAAGAAAATCCACATGCCCCTCACAGACTACAATATACCCCTGTTCAATCACAGCATCTTTTGCCGCATTGAGTCCGTAGAGCAGTTTGCTTTTATTGTACACTATCGTATCAGGAGTATTAACATACTTCGGTAACGACCCATCTAACACTCGAGCACTAAAACCAGTGATCTTATTCTGCGTGTTCCAGACAGGGAATACGATCCTATCTCTAAAACGATCATAAAAAGTTCCTGATTTTCCTTGTTTCTCAATAATGAGCCCGGCATCAAAAAGTTCCCTATCAGAATACCCTGCCTTATGTGCACTACTTAGCATAAAATCCCAACTATTCGGCGCGTATCCAACCAAAAACTGCTCACAGGTTCCTGAGCTGAGCCCTCTGTCCTTTATATATCTGCGCCCAATATCAGCATTCTTTTCTTTAAACAACAATCGATTATAAATCTCTGCAGCAAAAGCGTTTAACGCATATATCTTTTCTTTTTTTGATACAGCCTTGTCCGTCTTTTCAAATGCCGGCAAGATAATACCCGCACGTTCTGACAGCATGCGTACCGCTTCAACAAACTCAATTCTTTCATATTTCATTACAAAGTTTATAACATCTCCGCCAACACCACAGCCAAAACAATGAAATATTTGCTTTTGCGGACTGATCATAAAAGACGGTGTCTTCTCATTGTGAAAAGGACATAACGCCTTGTAATCTTTCCCCGCTCTTTTCAGCGGTATATACCCGGATACAATCTCCACAATATCGTTTGCAGATTGAACATCATCAAGTATATTCTCAGGTATAAAACCAGCCATAACTTTCACAAATCCTAAATCCAAATATCGAAATTCTATATTCTCATACCACAGACTAAAAACTTAAAAAAAGGGCATGTCCCCATTTAATTTCTGCTAAAACGATAGAATCCAGAACACGAAATAATGTTCAGTTTCTTGTCTTTTTTAGATGCCTTGTCCAAAAACAAATTAATTCCCAGATTATCACTGGCCATGTGTCCCGCAATAATCAAATTAATATTGTTTTTTTCAGCTTCCTTAACGTGTTCATCGGTAAAATGCATACCAACGACGGTACCAATATCAGTTTTGGATAATTTTTCAAAAATCTTCCTCGACCCTTCCGTTCCACCGGTCATATCAACAAATACATTACCGCATCGTCTTTGCGCAGTACCGCTTACAATCGTGGGGGGGACATCATTTTTGATGCTATTTCTATATTCTGGAATTTCCTCAAGCATTTCAACAATATCTTTTAGTACTCGTGGTTTCTTTTTATTTAACAGTTTTTGCAAATAATCAACCACGTGATTGTCACAAGGAGTATGAGCACACATAAAAGGTAAGTCCAAAAGGCGTGCACCATCAACAGCACGTGTATGATTTACAGGTAAAAGCCGTCTTCGGACTTCTTTAATTCTTTCAGCCATTAACCCTTCAGCAACATTAATCGGCACACCATACTTATTCAGTACGTCAGCCTGTAAATACATTACTTGATATAAGCCCGCGAGAGCTTTCCCTTCGGGATGATGAGCCATGATAAGATCAATCTTTGTCCCTTTTTGATTAAGACGATCAGCAAGAAGCAATTCACCCATTTCAATATCAATTCCTACTAATATTGTTTTAACATCCATCTCAGGATTACCATGCAATATCCGTGTATCCGCATAAGGATTGGTGAGAAGTATTTTATCAAATATATCTTTTTTCCATGACGGCAGATCATCATACCCGTCTTTTACTCTTTTCAATTCATCTGCAACACCTTTTTTGCCTCGTGGATCTACTGCTACACCTTCATTAATAACAAACTTATAAAAATCTTTCAGTTTCATTGATCCCCCTTTCTCAAGCTATAAGCTGTAAGCTATAAGATAATGTCATATATTTACAACCTATTATTCACCAGGATACTCTTCAATATCTTCACCAACTATAAATGGAATGTCATCACTATAGACAGTCGCTTCTTCATTCTTCGGACTACTATCGCTTTTAGTCTCTATCGTGGCAGTACTCCTTATGACTTCATCCGGTTTTTTCTCTTTACGCACCGTGGGTTCCTTATACGTGTCCTTTTTCTTTATTTTTCTATCACGAATGTTTTGAACCCTTACCGAACGTTTTATCAATTTCGTAATTGAAATATTTTTTGAAACATAACTAAACACCCGCGGCGTATATTTAATAGCATAATTGCCCAAATATGAATCATCATATATTTGTTTTTTTATGTATCTGCACGGCACAAAAAATATTGCCAGAAGCACGAGTGAGACAATAAAAAATGACCGCAACCCGCCGATAATCCCCCCGCCAATACCATTTATCCCTGGAGCAAACTCAATGCGCATTATCTTATGAAGCACTTTAAGAACTATGATGACCACAAGGAACACAATCGTTGCAATACCGATAAAAGCAACCAAATGCGCCCATTTTTCTTTTATAAGTGTGTGCGACATAATAAAACGAGCACCGTCAGAGTGAAAAACAAGTGCACTATAATACGCAAGTATAAGTGCTAGGAACCGGTAAAACTCGTACGACAAACCTGTCTTTATCCCAATATATATACCGCGTACCACAATAAGCACGATCAATAGATCAACCCAGTTAAAACTCATTTTACGCCCCGGCAAACATTAATAAAGACACTATTGCAAAAAACATAAGATTATGCTACTCAACAGGTTCCATGTCAAGCATAAAATCAGCCGTTTTTATGATCTTCTACTTTTGTATTGATGATATTGCTGAATAATGGTACATATATATGCATGTTTAGCTTGATAAAAAAAATTCATCACTGGTGGCATAACAAGATTCTGATACTCATGTATGATCTTTATGACACGTATCTTGTAAGCTGCAGAACAAGAGCGCTTATATCAAAAATATTAGTAATAGCTTTTATTATTTTGCTTTCAATATTTCTTTATTTAACTATAACTGAGTATATCCCAAACATGTCTAAATCACTGTATATGGAATCATCCGAGCATAATACAGCACAACAAACAGCTTATTAATAACTATCTAGTATAAAGATGCTTATATGAAAAATATTTTCAAAGGATTGAAAAATGCATTTCTCTCATCAACATCTAACAGAGACAAAATATACGGTTTTGGAGAAAAAAAAGGTTTTGGTTTTGTGCTATTTAATTTTCTACTCATAGCAATTGTTCTCGGATTCCTTCTCTACGCAGTATTTCATTTTGTTGTCAGAAAGAACGCACCAACGAGTGAATATCACAAAAAGATGATGATACAACACAAAGAGAAAGAATTATCAGATCCTAACCCGCACGTACCTATCAGAACAAGAAGTGTGTATTAACCCCGCATCACTCGTTGAATAACTGCTACTTGTACTTGATTTTCATGCATAATATATACAGGGCAAAGAACAATGCAACAAAGTTAGCAATAACGATGGGGTATTCCTTAAGCATAATGCCGTAGACAAACCATAATGTTACACCAAGAGAAAATATAAAATACATGTAGAGAGATAAATCTTTTGTGTGTTTTGTTCTATGTACTTTAATCATCTGTGGAAGAAATGATACGGTAGTGAGTATTCCGGCTGCAAGACCTGTAATTTTTATTATATCCATTTTTACCTTTCTTTTTTCTATCCCCTGCGGGGACAATACCCAGAAAAATTTACTTAAATTTTATGGGTGTGAACTATGAACGAATTTAATATACAAACGTAAATACTATTGGCAGATACTCATACCCCGTAACATCAATAAATCCCTGAGGTAAAGGCTCAAAAGGAGCATTGTTAGCAATCGCCGCAAGACAGAAATCTTTTAATACTTCATCGCCTTTATGCTCAAGCACCTTTATGTTTTTTACTTTACCGCTCGGATACACCCTAAAGAGGATAACCGTCTTATTCCCAAACATACTCCCGCCACTATAGGTAAACGCCAAATAGGGCAGCCAATAATCTTCTATCTTTTCTTTAAGGTTTTTAAAGTACTCACCTATCTCATATTGGTTCGCATTAAAAGTGATCTCTCCAAACCGTGCGACATCGTCATCACTGTCTGTGCTCATCTTTTTAATATCCCCCGGAAGCATCGCTATTTTTCCTTTCTGCCTCAATTGTGACCGAGGTGAACGCGAAACTTTTGAATGTTTTTTTTCTTCACGTTCTTTTTTCATAAGTTCTTCCCAGGTTTTTTCAATTTCTTTGCGTTTGGCAACAAAATCTTCTTCCTTTGCTTTTTCACGGACAATCTTGTCTATCTTTTTTGCAACATCTTCAGGAAGAACCACATCTGATTGCATTTGTTTTATTTTATCCATGAAGGAAATAGACTTTCTTGCTGTTGTCTTGTTATCAGGTTGTGAATGTGCTTTTTTTACTGGGGTAACAGGTTTTGATACTATTTTTGTGGCCTTTTGTGGCGCAACTTTAAGATCATCTAATACCTCCGGATTAGGTTTACTCATTTGTTTGCCTATACCCGGCGAAAGATCACCAAGCTGTTTAACACTAGAAGGCTTCCCTGCATTCGGAGATATTCCACGTTTTCCTTGATTTCCTTTGGTTAGATCTTGCGCAACATTATCATTATTTGAAATAACATTTGTTCGTCTGGGGGACCCACCTTTAAGTTCCTGCTTTACGGTATCAACAAAGAGTAAATCCATCCCTTTCTGCCGCTGGACTTCCATAGCCCTTGCCATAAGCTGCCGGGGATCAGTATAAAGTCCATCATGACGTGCCAACGTAAACGTTGATAAATGTATGCCTAAAGAAAACACAAGTGAAACCGCAATATTTTTGTTCATATGTTACAACCAATCATCCAAGTATTCTTTCGAAAATCATTTTAGCTTTTTCAAATGCACGTGCTCTATGACTTATACGATTTTTTATCGAATCCTCTAACTCAGCAAAAGTTTTCCCATAATCGTTACGGATAAAAAGAGGATCGTACCCAAATCCATTAAACCCTTTTTCCTCAAAACCGATCACTCCATCACATGATCCCTCTACAGTACCAACAACACCTTCAGGTGTTGCGATAGATATAGCACACCTAAAAGAAGCTCCTCTTCGTGCTAGAGGAATATTCTTCATAACTTCAAGAAGCTTTTTATTATTATCTTTATCCGTTGCGGCGTCACCCGCAAAACGGCTAGAATACACTCCAGGTTTATTCTCTAACGCCCACACCTCAAGACCTGAATCATCTGCAACAGTCAATTTATTGGTAAACTTCGCGATTTCCAATGCTTTTTTCTCAGCATTTTCTTTAAACGTTGCCCCATCTTCAACTACATTCGGCACATCATTAAAATGATCTAACGAGGAGATGGTAAGGTCAAACTCCTTCATCAGTAACGCAAATTCTCTCTTTTTACCTGTATTCCTTGTTGCAAAAACAATTTCACTCATTAAGTAAACCTCCGCAGTCTGAGCTATAAGCTATACGCTATAAGCTATTAGTTAAAAACTAGACTAGTTTATTTTGAATTGCAAACAGTTCCTTAATACCTTTACGTGAAAGGACAAGGAGCTTATCTAACTCTTCATCACTGAAAGGGTCACTTTCAGCAGTCCCTTGTATTTCAACAAACTTTCCCGTACTCGTCATAACAACATTCATATCAACATCAGCTGAAGAATCTTCCTCGTAACAGAGATCAAGCATCGGTTTACCGTCAACAATACCAACGCTCACAGCAGCTATCCCAGAAATAAAAGGCAACTCAGTAATGATTTCTTTCTTAATGAGTTTCTGTAACGCAAGCGTTAGAGCAACAAAACCGCCGGTTATTGAAGCTGTACGCGTACCACCATCAGCTTCTAAAACATCACAATCAATCCACACTGTTCTTGCACCCAGTTTTTTAAGGTCACATATCGCCCTTAGTGATCTTCCAACTAACCGTTGGATTTCCTGTGTACGACCACTTACCTTTCCGCGCGAAGACTCTCTCTGCATACGAGATCCTGTCGATGCGGGAAGCATGGAGTATTCAGCGGTTATCCAGCCTTTTTCCTGTCCGCTATTTTTCAACCAACGCGGAACACCTTCATCAATTGATGCGGCGCAGATAATACGCGTATTTCCCATTTCAATAAGGCAGGATCCATCAGCTTGTTTTAAATAGTTTTTTGTTATCTTTACCGATCGCAGTTGATTATTTTTTCTTCCATCACATCGTCCCATGATATACCCTTCTCTTTTAATTTGTTCTTTTATTTTTACTTATCGTTTAAAACTTATAGCTTATAGCTTTTTGATGTGCCCCCTGGGGGAATCGAACTCCCATCACAAGCTTCGGAGGCTTGTGCTTTATCCGTTAAGCTAAGGGGGCGATTTCGTTCAGCTTTAAGCTGTAAGCTATATGCTATAAGACAAAATTTAAAACAAAACAAAAAAATTAACAAGCATTTTGCTTTTAACACCTAAAACCTAGCACAAAACACCTAGTCATTATAATACAAACGAGTGGGGCTTACGAGCTTAAAATAACAAAGCGGGATACATTTAAAAAAGAAGCACCCCGATTTATCGGGGTGCTTCTCGTCTTTCGTCTCTCTTCGTTCATACTTCGTTTTGTTTTATGCCGCAATTTCGAATGCTCTTGGATTATTATAGAGATACTTAAGCATACTTTCTGTCTGACGCACTGGTGGCATTACCTTATTTTTTCTGTACTCTTTGATTTGTTTTTCAGTAAAACCTAGTTCGTCCAATGCCAACACCACTTCGTCTATATCAAGTGGGTTATCAACCGTCATTATGAATGATATTAAATCACCAATAGAAACACCCGGCATACCAACAAAATACGGAATCTTCTCCTTTCCTAATTTTTTGATATAAGTTGTCTGCTTGGCATCAATAAGCCATCTGTTTTTCTCTTTTGGAATCTCAACACCCTTTACCTTTTCCACTTGAGCGATCGCTTTTTCAACATCTTTAGCCAGTACAATCTCAACTTGACCTTTTTCACGTTTGTTTAATTTATTTATCATAGCTTCGTCAATACCCTCTGATTTAAGCAAAATCTCATTTACAAGAGCTTTTATTTGATTCTCTATACTCTCTTTTTCTTCTTCGGTTCTTGCTTCAAGCTCTCCTTTTTCATTAATCTTTTTTGAAATATTTTCATTCTGAAGATCAACTACAATATTCACATGAACACCCATATTGACAAGCTTATTCAGTATTTTATTAAAACCGATACCGCGGTTACGTATTTCATTATTCCTTGCGTCGTATTCCGCAATCAAGTCTAGCGAAATATTAAGCTGATCAACATTCGGACTTTCACCCATCTCCATGATCTGCTTAAGACCAAGATCATTTTCAATAATATCTTTTCTCGCAGTAAGTTCCATAAGCAGCTTTGAAATCGTTTCCTTATTAACAAGGTCACCTTCAATTGTAAAGTTTTCTATCGGTTGCCCCTTACCGATAATAACTTCCCCTTCGTCAGGCGGCAGTTTCACTGTAACACCTGAAACTTCAGCATCCTTGAGAATTGTACTGATAATTACCTTCCTATCGACGACATCTACTGCATCAACATTCCCCATGATACTATCAGCAAAAGCCCGCGCTGCAAGTACCGCTTTGGCAACATCTATCTGTTCAGTTATTTGCGCCTTAAAACCTGAGGTCACGCCCGCTTGTGCAATTTTTGCCTCTTCCTCGCTTATGTATTCTGGAAGCATATCATTATATAGTGAGTCAACATAATTCTGCCCTCTTTCACTTTCACGAGCAAGCTCATCGAGAACTGATACTAAAGCTGGTAGGTATTTCATTTTCTGTGTAGCAGGAAGATTTCCGCTGACTTCACTCATCGCCCAACGCAAATCATTCTTCCATTGATCCTTATGATCCTTATTATTTCTGAAATTATCAATAGCAGTTACAAGTGCCGTCTTTATTCCGTTATAGATGCCTTCATCAAGAAGTTTTCTTCTTTGCTCTGGATTCATACCACCCCCAGATGGTGTCATCACTTGTTCACCGGTTAAACTAACGATCAAGTCACCATACGGGTTTTCTTCTGTTATCGGCATAAAATTACCCCATACTTCTTCAACTTGGCCAGGCAACATAATCCATGGTGATACCTTGAGGATATTCTTACCGGTGTGACCTGCATATGCAAGAATGTTTTTCACTCGATTTGAGGAAAATTCAACTTTGTATCTTTTAAGACCAGGAGCATTTAATACCATGTCATATTGACCGGTCATTTCATTCCTATCAGCAAGTTTCACAATACCAATATCTTGAATACGGGTAATTTCTCCTGCTTCATCTTCAATCACAACCCGCAATTTACTTCTTGCGATTTTAGCAAATTCTTCGTCTTCAATTTCGATTGGATTACCGTTTTTATCTCGTACTATCGCACTGAAATAAAAACTCATAACAGGAAGTTCATCGCCATTGATTATTTCGTCCGCGGTATATTGCGGGAAATAATCGAAAAGCTGGTCTGTGAAAATTTCATTAAATTGTTCTGGCACATTAGGCATAACTTCTTCTTTGAACTGTTCAGCAATGCCAGGTCCTCTGAATTTTTTCTCTAACTCACGTTTAGCCATTTCTATTTGAATGTCTTGCTTGTTTTTCTCTTCCTGCTCAGTGTTTCTGATGTTTGCCACTGTCTTCTGCAATTCTTCCAGGCGATATCCTTTAATCATTTCGTTGCCATACCACGATTCATTGATATTCTTTTCACTGTCAAGCATTTCCGGATGATTTGCTTTATAATCCTCGATTAATTTATCAGCCAGATTTGCTTTGAGAAACTCCTTGTCATTAAACATATCATCGATAACCGGAGCCACGTTATCTCTCCACCAGCTACGCTCCGTGGTGGCACGTAAAGAAACTCGATTTATAAACTCATCAAATGTAAGAACATACTTAAACTCAGGAGAAATTCGAGCAACAACATTTTTATAAATAATCTGTGGGAACGCTTCAACTAAGAGATTTGCTTTTTGTATATCCCTTCTTTTTTCTGCTCTTTTTTCCACTTCTCTTTTAGCATTATCGTACACTAGATCCCCGATTGTATACTGCTCAGGAGACTTTTTAACAAGACCATCCCTAATAATCGGATTATTAAGCAGTCCTACAAGCCTGTCCGTGTTAACAATATTTTGTTTAATGGTTATACCTTTAGGATTATGTGTTACAGGTACACGTGTTTCTATCCAGACAACTTCACCTTTATTGTTTCTTACCGCTAACTGACGATAAAGTTCGTCACCGCGTATAACAACGGTTTTAACGATATCCTTTTCTGATAGGTTGTTGATGTCCGCACCGTACTCATAGACGTCATGCGTTCCGTCAAAATACATCCCGGAAATAAACACTTTACCGCTTTTATCATTAAAGTTTACGTTTCTATCTTTACCGAGCACTATTCGACAATTCATATATATTCCCGAAGGAAGAGCAATGCTGGTACCGATTGGGCCTTCAAAATAGCAATTCTGCAATATCGTATCGTTATTTACTTTTACTTTTATACCGCCTTTAATTACCACATTATCCAGGAACAAGTTTTTTTGCTCGGGGGAAGTTATCAGCTCAGAATCGTCTATAGTATCAACCGCAACGGCATCCTTCTCTCCCCTGAAATATTTCATATGATTAATATACGCGTCAAAAACAACCTCATAATAACTTGTTACGTCACCTGCATCAAGCCACGATCCTTCGATTGATACACCGCGTGTGGTCTCTGCAACACTTTTGAATTCTTTAAACCAATCTTTGAAATTTTTGTTCTTAGCAAGTTCTTTGGCCCACTGATTTAATGCAAGCGCAGATATAGCTTGATCGACAAGTACATCAGGTTGACTTTCCAACTCAGGTTTCTTCTTTAATATAACCTCTTTTTCTTTTTCAACCTTCGTGATAGTTTTCTCATCTTTCTTTGCTAGCTGATCCCTGACCGCTTTTTCCTTAACAGCAATATCGTTTGTGTAAAATACCTTAAACTCCTTCGCTCTGTCGATTATTGCATTACTGTATCCTTTTTTATCAAGCAGTGATATGCTAAACGCTTTAAAGAAACTGTAAAATCCTTCAAATGGCAGAATATCGTTTGGAAGCGGATTCTGTTCGGCTTGCTTAAAGAGTTCCAGCATAAACTTTTTCGCTAACAGCATAACAAAGAGGTTCTTGTTAATGCGCCCTTCACCGTCCGTATAGGCAGCAGCCATAATAGCGATCGGACGCTCTTTTTCCAAAAACAGCTTTATCTCACCTTTTGCATTGGTCGTAAATGCCCCGAGCTGTTCTATTTTTTCCTTGGCTATACGCTCAAAAACATGCGAAAGCTCAGCTTGCACTTTATCAACAAATTTTTGCTCGTCTGGATCAACATTACCTTCAGCATCCTTACCATTAAGAACATTTGTTTCCAAGAAATTCTTTCTTAACACTCTTGCTTCGTTTGGTCGTGCTTTTTTAATCTTTGCGGATAAGCTTAGGTCTTTGTCTTTAATGATACGGTCTACTATATCAGCAAAAGTATCCATATCTTTCGGATCTAGAATTAGAGCTTCTTTACCGGAAAGAAGCATGTTGTCTCTTTCAGGATAGATCTCACTGATCGGACGTTTGACCATGTTTCCTTGCCCATCATCATCAAACCCAACACTATCTCCTCCGGTTATAAGGACATTATCACCTGCATCAATTGACACATAATCATTTACATTCGGAATACGTAATCTTCGACTCATCATATCGATGAAACATGCCCACAACATTCTCATCTGGGCAGTTACGTACCATTCACCCGCTTTTTCAACTGATTGGGTTAACCCGCGGGTTTTATTCCCACCATCAGGTATACCAACAATATCAGAGTTTAAATAAAAATCCTCCCCGAAGAATTTCACAATACGGTATTGCGCGTTCATCAGGCCCGGATTATCCTGCTTCCACTGATCTGGCTTTTCGACTGAAAAGATAAACGTTACATTTCCATTCAATTCACGGGCATAATTCATGGCTTTAGCATAATAATTAAGGAAATTTTCACCACCGGCCAATTCTTTGATATTAATAAAAACAATCGGTTTCATTTCGCCAAGAATTATGGCTCTCTTTACAATATCCGGAAGATTTTCAATGTCTTTACCATTAAATACCGCGGTAGGATTCCTAACCTTCCCGAGCTCTCTTGGGGAAAGCGGTTCTGTTTTATCAATGAGTTCCTGTTTCTCCTCTTCAGACATCGACGCCTCAGCAACACGTAAATCACAGCCGTTATTGTTAAAGTAGTTTGCAACCGCTCCGGTGTAGCCTTTTTGCTTTGAAATATCTTGTTTCTGAAAAAGTTTTACTGCATACTCATGAAATACATTTGCAAGCGGCAATACTTTTTGATCCGTTATCGTTGAGCGCGCCTTCATAACATCAACCAGACTCTGTGTCATTTGAGCCTGACCGCTGATAGTGGAGTTATAATTCAGTAAATATGCCTTGATAAGACGAGCAGTATTGACCGCAAAGAATCGCGTCTTTTCATCTTTTTTGAAGTATGGATTCGCTTCAATTTCCTCAATCTTCGCGTCTGTATTATCAGCCAATTGTTTTATTAGCAAGAAGTTACCACTACTTAAAAGATTGTCCATATACTCAATATAACGTGCTGGTAACGCTTCGTTATCACCGAGCTCAGCCATAAGTCCGAGAACATGAGCATATTTTTTATGATTAACATCCTGATCAGGCGATGCACCTTTTCTGAGCTCATCCATTTCGGCCATTTCATGCTTTGCGGCTTTAACGAGCTCCGCAACCACTTTCGGATCTGTAGACTTCAACGCTTCTTCAGTTATAACAAAGTTAGAACCAATGCTCACTCCATATGCTTCTTTTTCACCAATTTGCAATTGACTGGTATTGATTTTATGATTTGAAGGAACAACTGTCAGATTGAATGTCCCCCCTATAACGTCTATAATGCCCTTTAATGCGTTTGGAACATCTTGGTCTGATATAGTCTTAAATTGACCTTTAAGCCCCTCGATCACTTCTCTTCTCTTCTCATTTAAAAGTTCACCAAAAGTTGCTGCAGTTATCTCCCCATCTAATTCCACAACCAACCGTTCGCGCGTTGTAGCGTTTGGAGCGTACACCTTTACCGTATATCCTGGCAAGGCAAGACCTTCGCCTGCCAATGTCCCGACTGCTTCGGTAACGCCTGGCAATTCATTACCGACAAGCGCAGTAGGAACTGCTTCCTGTCCAGTGAGAGCTATACGATATATCGCGCCCCATGAATCTGTCCCTCGATCTTTCATAAAATAATAAATTCCGAATTGCGGTGAATACTGCACAACAACATCTTTATTCGGATTTAAAACTTTTAGATTTTTCTCTAGGCGTTTTTTAAATTCCAATTCATCTTTTGCCGCTTCACCTGTTTCTAATTTCTGAAGAGTTTCATTAACTTTCGCAATCGCTGTAAAAACCTTTTTAAATTTTTCCTTATCTAATTCTGTTTCAGGAGAAAGCGTTCCGGTTTGCATAACCGTGCCGGTAAGCATCGCTTCAAGCGGGGTTTCTTTACCGGTCATAACATCTACGTATGGATTAGAAACATCAAACTTTGTTATGCGCGGAGTTATGATCATGTAAGAATACCCATCTCTTTTTAGCTGATCACGAATACCTTCTGTATGGAAACCACCTGTAACAACAACAATCTTATTCTGGCCTCTTTTATTCATTACTGATAACGCGTTATCAATAAGTGATTTATCTCGTCTTGTTGCGATTTGATAAAAACTGTCAACGGTGTCCATGTTGTTATCAATAATCGGAATATTCTTTCCTTTCGGCACAAAAATACCGTATTTTTTTGCATGCTTACGTGCAAAATCAAGAAACTTCTTTGATGTAAACGAAGCTTTGTTATTATTAAACGTATTATAATCTTTTATTGAAAGCTTTAAGGCAAAAAGTTTTCCCAGAATATCAACGTCTTTTGCAAGACGATCAAGCTCTCTTTGCGTTTTATTAGCAAACATCTTATCCTTAATCGCACTTTCAAGCTGATCGGCTTCATCAATGAGTTTTTCTTTGTCAATTTTTGCAAACACATTGAGATACTCAATATATTTTGAGAGATTTGAGTAATCTTTGAGACTAATATTGGCTTTTTTTGCATAATCCTTGAGGTGAGAATAGTATTCTTCTGATGTCATGCGGCCAAGTCTGAATGACAAACTCTTTGTGACAAGATCAGACAGTTCATCTTTAGAGAGTTTTTTGCTTAGCGTATCAATGAGAGCCCCTCTCTCTTTCTCAACATCATCAAAATTTATTTGTTTTTCAATAGTTTGGGTTTCCTTTTGAAGGGAAAGATTCTTATACTTTTTGGTATCAAGCTTCATGTGATCAGCATATTCATTGAGCACTTTTGCAAACTCGGTAAATTTGATCTTTCCGTCTTTATATTCCAAAACCTTCGCATTGAACCCTTTAAGCTCTGGGCCATACATATTGTTCATTAATGAAACATAGATCCCTTTTAGCTCATCAATACGTGATGCCGCCTCAGCTTTAAACTTAAGTGACTTCAAGAATAAATCATAGTTTTCTTTATACAGTGCTTTATCTTCTATTCCAAAGAGGGTGAATTTCCTGTCACCGGTGATAGCTAGATATTCCGGACCTGTGATCTTACCGTGTTGCATAAAATAAAAAGCAACGTCATCACGCGCCTTTTTATTGGGATACCCTGAAAAAGGTGCGGTATCAATAACACCGCTTGAACCTTCAACGGCAACAACATCAATGCCGTAATTATCAACAAAGTTCCTCAGGATCTTCGAATTGTTATCCTGCGCCTCAAAGTTACAGTGCGCATCCTGAATATGGAACACCGTTTTATCGTTTGTTCCCTTATGGACCTCTTTGACAATGCCAAAGATTTCCGGGACCCTCACCGCAGTAATGTCAATTGAGTCTTTCTCTGCAGTATATCCTTCTTGAGTTGAAAGTACGGTAAATGGCAAGACAACGATGGTAAAAATGAGTACAGCTTTGTAGCTTGTTTGCACAAGCTTCGAGATTAATGTTTTCATGATTCACCCTCCAGTTAATCACAGTTAAATATCAACATCCTTCTTTGTTACTTGTTGGTAATACTATACCATATAAAATTTACACTGTCAAGGGGCCGGTATATATTTTTTTTAACTAGTTTATTTATTTCGATTATTTCCCAATATTTTATATATTTACGCCATAATAAAACAACATTTCTTTCACAGACTAAAAATCATTAAGAAATCCAGTCTATTTAACATAATAATGACAGCTCTGTCCCATAAACCATACTTACGACCCGACTCTCTCCGCAACACAACATTTTTAGCACAATGCTCTATTACAGCAACTTTAATGCAATCTATGACGATTTATATAGCTTTATAGCAATTCATACCCACCGCCGCAGTAAGTAAATATGACTGCAGAGGTGAAGACGATAGGGTATATGCACGCAAAGATATACAGTCTTTGCTGATTAGGAATCGTTCTTATTACCTATATTCGTTTCTATTATACATACCAATAAGTATAATGCGATTGAGCAAAACACACCTTTTGCAAGTATGTACCATGCAATAAAATCGTTTTCAAACTTCCCCTTAAAAACGCCATTGCCATTCAAGAAAGAGTACACACATATGATCATTACGAGAAAAGCCGCTAAAGTAACGCCATTTTTTAATCGTTTCACCTTTGCCCTCCTTGTATATTAGGAAACTATCCCCCCTGTTTCATGATTTCGCGGGGTGAAACCCGTGAAATCTAGGTGGGGGTCTATTTTTCTTTAACTCCTAATACTTCTATTCCATCCCAATCATCTGGGATCCCATATTTAATTAAATTATCACATCGTCTAACATAAAGCTCCGCGGAAAAATCTTTAGCATTTGCACTATACACTTTCCTGAACACCTCGCGAGCTTCGTGTAACTTTTTGTTGTAATACAACTTTACTCCGTTTTCAAAATCTTCTCTCGTTTTGTCCTTCAATTCAATAATCTCTAAAGACTCACCGTTATATATTTCAAATATTGATACAGGTATTTTCTTGCCGCGCACAGTCACTCTATCAAGATATCGATAATGATACTTAGACGGATCAATTAATTTCATCATAGTCTTACCGCTAATAAGTATTCCTGCACCGTACATCTTTGTAAGCCCTTCTAAGCGTGATGCAAGATTAACACTGTCTGATATGACCGTTCCTTCAATTCTTTCCTCTTCACCGATAATACCCATTATCATATTTCCGGTATGAATACCAATACCATTATTTATGGGATCATATCCATGTTTTGCCCGCTCAGCATTATACTTGGCAAGCCTCTCTTTTATCTCAATGGCCGCCTCTATCGCATCATCAGCCTTATTTGGAAAGAGCGCCATGATGGCATCCCCGATATATTTATCAATAAAACCATGCTTGTCGCGTACCGCTGGCCCAATTCTATGTAAATACGAATTCAAAAAATTAAAATTCTCTTCCGGGGTCATCTTTTCTGAAAGAGATGTAAATGAACGTATATCAGCAAAAAGAATTGTCATTTCTTTTTGAACCTGATCCCCAAGCTTCATATTGACAATACTATCCTTTTGTAAAAACTGTAAAAATTCCTGCGGCACAAACTTTACGTACGCTTTATTCAGATTAACAATCTTCTCAATATAATTCTGTATATACCGGCTCATAATATTAAACCCGCGGCCAAGATCTTCTACCTCATCTCTCGTATTAATAGATACCGTAGTGTCAAACTCACCCTTAGCCATACGGTTAACTGCACGTTTGAGCTTACTGATAGATGAAAGCAGGAAAAATGTCAGCACCGCAATAATGAGCGAAAAGAATAGAATTACGATAAAAATACCGCGTACAAGATTAGAAGCAAAATCAATAGTAACCTCATCGACAATGTCTGCATTAAACATATATTCGTATATGCCGACTATTTTCCCTTCCTTATTATATATAGGGGCTACAGCGCTGTAGAGCTCAGTATCAATATCTGAATATCTTCCATACGATATAGTGCCGTCTTGAAGCGCTTTCATGTGCATAGGACGGGCTTTTACAAACGGATAATAGGAACCGCTAAAACCCGACCAGTCAACACACACATAAGGCATATTATCTTTAAGCCTAATAATTCTTGAGTATGCAAGGGCGTTCCAAGGATCCTTATTATCATTGAGTAACACATGCATCGTAGAGAGAACTTTTTTGTAATCGGCATCTTGATAATTACTGGGGTTATTAATCCGAGCAACTGCCTCAGGATCAAACTTTGTTGCCGCCACTTGCGCGAAGCCCGCCATAGTATTGTAGAGGTCATGTACATACTGGTTATAGATCGCATCATATATCTTAAATGTCACGAAACATACGGAAACAACCAGCGCGGGAATAAAAATAAAAAGCTGTTTTAAAATAAGGGATATTTTGCGTTTTAAAATACGTGCGTAGAGAAACCAAGGGATATATATAATGAGCACAAGAAAAAATGCGAACTCTATCCATAATAATAAACCGTATAATCTATCCCATGAGTTACAATACCCACAGGTCAGTTTTGTTTTCAACTTTCCTTCAGAACTTACAAAATAGAGCGCACTATCAATTTCATTTATCGCAACAATTACCCCATCACTTCGCACAGTTATAGATTTAAAAAGAAATTGTTCACAGGCTTTTGTTTTTCCGCTTTGTTGATATCGGGGATAAACAATTTTCTCTTTTCCACTCTTGTCAACACCGATAACAGTTCCCTGGGCAATGTCAGATATGTATACATCCCCTTCTTTAGTGCATGAAACATCCCACGGCATTGATAGCGTCTCTTCAGGGTATGGAAGAGGAATAACCGCTAACTCCCCGTGCATATTCGTTTTATACACTTTACCGTCAAGTTTGGTAAGGAATATCTCTTGGTTCTTGTTCTGGGCAAACCGAATTAATTTATTAAGAGATCCGATAGTGAATATTTTCCTGGGAATTCTTTCTTGAAGATCATATTTAAAATAAAGCGTCCCCGTATTTTTTCGCAATAAAAAATAATACAATGCATTGCCGCGTACAGATATATTGCTGGCGATAAAGAGATCACGCCGAAGACGTTCGTCCCTTGATCTATCAAACTCCATCACTACCTGGTCGTATTTCCCGTTCGGCAAATATCGCACAACCTGTTGTTTCTCAACATAGCCATCCTGCAAATTCTCGACTGAATTTAATACGTAGAGATTCCCCTCTATATCAGTAGTAATATCGTCGGCACGATAAAATTCTTTCTCTTTACGTGATCCCCCTGTTATAACATGGGAAACAATCCCCTCCGGATCCATTTTGAGTATGCGTCTAAGACCATCATCAACAAGGTAAATATTATCTTCAGGGTCTACAGCCACCAAAGCCGGTGATTGAAATGAATACGATCTGGTAAAAGGATTTTCAACAAAGAAATCCATATTAATATACATATGGACCGAAAGAATTACCGTGAGGAGAAACATTAAAAATAGGCGTACATATGATCTTTTCATTGAGGGAATTGTATCAGAGAACAATGTTTTTGTCTTTTTGAAAAGCTTACTTAGTGCAAACTTACATTTCAGAACTATTTTTTTGATAACGTGTTTATTTTGAAACCAAAATAGCCACGGGAAATTCGCTTAAAACCTCACCCACTGTCAGTACATCTTTTATCGATATCGCTTTATCGGTAAATACATTATGCCACTGACCGGGCATGTTATTAAGATTAATTGCTGTATCTTTCCATATTTTATTTCCAAGCGGTATTTCTCCTTTATTGACCAGTGAGACCAAAAATCGTGGCACAATAATGATCACCCACCGATCATTATGTCTGCGCGTAAACGCAACAATATGTTCTTTACGCGCTCCTTCAACATCAAGCGGCATATACGAACCTTTTTGAAATAAATCTTTCAGTTCTTTACGCGCACGCAATGCTCGATAAACGACATACTGTTTAACTTTCCCATCACACATCGCACAAAGCAGTTCTTGAATTAGTTGAGATACTTTATTTTTTTCTTTTTTCTGGATATCACGCAGAAGCCCCATTCTTTTCTTGTAATCAACGGAACGTCTGTTATCAGGGTCAACAAAATTAAGATCCCACAATTCCGTCCCCTGATAAAAATCAGGTATACCTGGTGTTGTCATCTTAAGCACCGTCTGAGAAAGTGAATTCAACCTGCCGTAATGGGCAACTTTTTGCTGGAATGGAAGAAAATGCTTTAAAAACTGATTATCTGTAGACGGCTTCAGAACGGATTCAATAAAAGATATATATGCACTTTCATATTCATTATCAGGTTTTAACCACGCCGTATGCACTTTTGCTTCTCGAACAGCCTTAATGCTATACTCTTTAACCCTCTTAATATAATCGTCTAAGCCATCTTCAGCTTCGGGATACGATCCAACCAAAGTTTGATAGAAGAAATATTCATCATTCTTGTCAGGAACTTTCCTTCCCTTAACAGTAATCTTCTTTCCTTTATTGTTTTCAGCCCACAACTTAACAGCTTGTTCCCATTCCTTCGGTATTTCTGAAAGAACATTAATCCGCGCCCTTATGTCTTCTCCTCTCTTTACATCATGAGTAGAAGTCGCATTGATCGAGTGCGGCCACCTAGCAGCTCTTTTACTATTAAACTCGTGGAAACTTTTTTCTGATACACCAAATATTCCCGGGTCACCGCCAACCTCATTTAAGGATATTAAGCGGTTATAAATATAGAGCGTAGTATCTTCAAAACCTTTTGCCATTAAAGGGCCGGTAAATTGCTGAAAGTTCATAACAAATCGCGCCCAATTCTGGCGGTCAGCATCGCTAATATTATTTTCTAAGCCAAACAAAAAGAATTTTTCAATAAACTTAAGTTCATAATATAAGCCGGGATTAGAATCAGTCGCTTTCCGGGCAGCTTCTTTAATGTAGTGCTGATCAGCGTCACTAAATTCATCAACACTGATATATGTTCTATACACTGGAAACATTGCCATAAATTCCACTAGCGCACGTTTTAAACCATATAATGTTATATCTATACCGTATTTATCTTTACTTGATATCTTGTTCATCTGATGCGCAATATTATCGATATTTCCAGCCATATGTTTACCAATAATAAGCCTTTTCTTATCGGCAACAAGTCTTTCATACTGCATGTCCGCATCAATAAATTTTGAATAAATGGATGAAGATTTTTTCTCATTTTTATGGTAACAGAAAAGCTCATTTACCATATTCATAAACTCGTATCCTGATGTCCCCTGTATCGGCCAAAACGAAGGAAGTGCCTCATCAAAATCGAGTATCTTTTCAACGACCACAAATGTGTTATCGCATTTCTTTTTTAACTTTTGCACATACGCTGTAGGATCATACAATCCATCTATATGATCTACACGTAACCCGGTAAAGGTACCATCTTTAATTAATTTAAAGATTAAAGCATGCGTATTTTCGAATACTTCCTGATCTTCAACACGTAGCGAAATAAGACCATTAATACTAAAAAACCGTCGATAATTTATTTCTTCATTTGCCACCTTCCAAAACGAGAGCCTATAGTACTGCTCTGAAAGAAGCTTATCTAAGAGCTCCAAACTATCAAAATCGCCTTTTTTTCCATTAAATGTCCTGATGGTATAATCTATATATTTCTTTATCTTTTCATTACTGGTATAGAGTTCCCATAACATCTTTTTAGCATACTTAATATTACTATACCGCTTTTGGAGTTCACTGGTATGCGAAGGAGCTTTAAAAAGATGTATCGTTCCAACAAATTTAATAAAGACAGGATTATTTTCACCCAAGCTCTCTTCAAGCATTTTGATCTCTTGTAAAAGAACTTTTGCGTAAGACTCGATCTTAAGAGGAAATTTGAGTTCATAGTATCTTACGCAAAGTCCCTGCTGGTCATACCCCATTTTTATTTCGCCATCACGTAAACATTCAGCATAAAACTTACCCAAAAAAGGCGCTAATAATCTTCCGCGAATACTGAGGTAGGGATGCCCCCAATCAATATCAAAATACGTATAATACGGTGATGATTTTCCGTTTTCCAGAACATCCATCAGCATCTCATTTTCACCGTCATAAGCCATGTGGTTAGGAACAATATCCTGGAGCCAGCCCATGTTCAACTCTTTGACTTTCTTTACAAGCTGGGCAAAGTCTTCCGGCGTACCGAGCTCCGGATTTATCTGATTGGGATTAGTAACATCATATCCGTGCGTACTCCCTGTCTTTGCCTTAAAAATGGGTGAAGCATACACGTCTGAGAACCCAAGATCAGAAAGATAAGAAACTATCTCCAGATGTTTGCGGAATCCGTATGATGGCATAAACTGCAAACGATAAGTTGATTCTGGAACCCGCATCATATTGTTTTAACCCTCATGTATTTTCCAATAGTGTTAAAATATTCCAGCCATTCTTTTGCGTTTAAATCACCTTCTTCGTCCTGCAACCGCATTTCATTATAATATTTTCGCGCAATAGAAAAGAGCCTATTTTGTGATTTCCATAAATTTAAATCTAAGGGGAAGAAATCAAGAAAAGACAATGTCGATTGGAGCTGTTCAAGCAAACTAAGATCATGCGGGCTTGAAACAAGCTCATGAATCAGCATATTAACTTTTTGACTGACGATAAAACTGAGTTCTTCTTTATTTATCTTTACCCCCCACCGTTTCGCTTCTTCGACAAGCCTGCCAAGCATATTGGTGTCGAATTTTTCTTTCTCAAGCAAACGATGTATATCAGCATTTAATATATATTCAACGATAGAGGTAAACACTTTAGGAAACGGAATCCGTAATTCTCTCATTGTCTGCATAACCGGATAATGGTTTTCTTTAATATTTCTAAATGACGCTTCCATATCAAAAAGTGCCGCACTGAATATTTGTTTTAGGATCTTGCTTTGCTCATCTTTAAAGAGATGCCACAGAGAATAACTATGCGATCCAAAATGTTTGTCTATCAACCGCATTACATCTGAAATATCACTTCTTGAAAATGCGTCTCTTATCTCCCTATGCATTTCATTGAAAGATTCATCGCCGCGAAACATTCTGACACCGCCAATGATATTATGATCTCCAAGATGCAGTACCGCAAAACTGATTAACGCTTCTTCAAGGTTGATCTCCGAACGCATTTTTACTTTGCCAACGGCTATCTTTTGTTTCCCGACTTCAGACTTATCGCACACTTCGGCCTCAGCAGTAAAACAATATATTTTTGACACTGAAGGGTACTTGGTAAAAAGTGATGATATTGCATAATGGGCGCCAAGTCGCAAGAAATCGACTACGTACGGTTTTATAAACATTTCATATATCTTTGCGCCGGTTTTAAATTCACTGATATTGCTCGGCACACGTTCCAAAAGGTTAATATACGCATCTTCAAGCGATAGATCGCCGATTTCACGCGCAAGCTGCATTGCACGAGAAGCATATTGCATAACTTGTACAGTTTCAATACCGGAAGTTTCATCAGCAAACCAGCCGCAACTCGTATACATAAGCATTAAATGTCGTTCCATCTCAAGGAGATTTAATGCCCTTATTTTCTTTTCCTTTGATATTTCGACGCGTTCAAATCGTGCAAGGAATTGGTCAATTTTATTTGGTGAACGGTCAAGAATAATGTCTATGTATTCATCGCGTATTTTCCATGGGTCACTCACCAGTTTCCCCATCGCATCATCATACAATTGATTTAACGTATCACTGAGCCAATCCATTGCACCACGAAGCGGTGCACGCCATTTTTGATTCCACGAGGAATGTTTTCCAGAGTTACAACCGCAATCATTGCGCCATCTTTCGACACCGTGCTCACAACTCCACGATGAGTCCCCAATTATCTCAACTTCGTATTCCGGCTTATTGTGTTCAAGATATTCACCATAGATCGTTATCTTAGCGAGATTATTTTTTTCTAAGTAATACAAACAATATGCCAACGCCATATCACCATGCCTGTGATGATGACCAAATGTTTCTCCGTCTATCGCGACATGAGCAAGCTGCGGACTTTTAGAGTCTTCTTGAAACGGACTCATCATTCGTTTAGCAAAATCCTCCCCCTTATCAAGCAGATTGCCGAATGCAATGTCCTGGGCAATAGGACCTTCATAGAAAAATATCGCAATTGATTTTCCTGACGGGAGTTTACAGGTATACGGTCTTCTGGAATCAATAGTCTCTTCAGTAACATCATCCCACTTACCGCTCCCGATCTTTTGAATGCGTCCAGCCTGACGAGGAGCTAAAACGGTAAAAGTGATACCGTTCTCAGCCATAATATCGAGAGATTCAAGGTCAACCGCAGTCTCAGGAAGCCACATCCCTTCAGGTTTCCGTTTAAACCTATATTCAAAGTCCTTGATACCCCATAAAATTTGCGTGCGTTTATCGCGTGCGTTTGCAAGCGGCATAATCATGTGGTTATAACATTGCGCAAGTGCAGGACCATGTCCCGAAAAACGTTTTTGTCCTTCTTTATCGGCGTCCAAAACTGACTTGTATACTTCCGGTTCATGTTTTTCTAACCAGGAAAGCAAGGTCGGTCCGAAATCAAAACTGATCTTTTTATAATTGTTAACAATATGAATTATACGGCCATCATTATCAAGAATACGCGAGGCGGCATTCGGCGCATAACATTCAGCACTGATTCGCTCATTCCAATCATGATAAGGAAATGCAGTATCCTGCATTTCAACTTCCTCAAGCCATGGGTTTTCCCGTGGCGGTTGATAAAAATGTCCGTGAATACATATGAATTTATTGGTCATAACTACTCCTACTTTTAAGCTGTAAGTCATAAGCTATAAGCTTTAAGAAAATAACAAATATTCCATGATGAGATGCCATACACAGTTATACAACGCTCTCAATGGAAAATATTATAAAACTCAAAGGGTTTACTGTCAAATCTTCTGCACCTTTTATTTTATCGGGTAATAGAGTGCCCAGCCCATTCCATTTCTTGTCCGATGAATCGCATAGTTTTGTATAGATTGATTCCTTGTCCGGTAACGAAAACCGCACTTCTTTATCTTCATAATTAAAGAAGGTCAGAACTTCACTCTTTTCATGCCATCTTCTCATAATTATTGAGTTTGCTCCATTACCGGAAACGATTTCACATGACTTTTTATCAAGATGACTGAGCGCGGGAACCGTTTTACGTAAGTTTATCAATGTTTTATAAAACTCTAACATCACCGCATGATGAGAATGTGATCTCTTATCCCAATCAAGCTTTGAGCGCAAAAATATCTCTTCATTTTGTGGATCATGGATAGCTTCACCTGTATGAAACTCTTTAAACTCTTCAATTCTCCCTTTTCGCACACCGTCAATCATCGCTTTATCGCCATAACTGACAAAATACATAAACGGATTATTTTCAGCATATTCCTGCCCCATAAAGAGAAGCGGGATATAAGGAGATAAAAGCACTGTGCCCGCAGCGAGTTTTAACGCTTCATATGACACAAGGGACGACAATCTCTGGCCATTCATCCTATTCCCGACCTGATCATGATTTTGACTAAACACCACAAACTGCTCAGCAGATCGCTCTAAAGAAGAATTTCCGTGGTCTCTTTTGCGAAACGCTGAATATTGTCCCGAGTAAACATACCCTTCCTGAAACGATTTTTCGAGGTGTGTCAAATCACCAAAATCTTTATAATATCCACAATTCTCACCGGTCAGGACTGTATGAAGAGCGTGATGAAAATCATCACACCATTGCCCGTCGTGGCCATACCCGCCCTGAGATCTAGGCGTAATCACTTTACTATCGTTCAAATCACTTTCAGCAATGAGCAAAAAGTTTCTTTTTTGCTTTTGAGAAAAAACCTCAACACATTCAGCAAGCTGTTTTAGAAACGGACGAGCACTCATATCATATATGCCGTGCACAGCATCAAGCCTGAGCCCATCAATATGATACTCGCCAAACCAATACAGTGCATTTTCGATAAAGTAATTTCTTACTTCATTAGAGTATGCACCATCAAAATTAATACCGCTTCCCCACGGTGTTTTATATTTTTCAGTAAAATACGGCCCATAATCCCACAGGTAATTTCCTTCATGCCCCAAATGATTATAGACAACATCTAAAATAACACTGACATCCTTATCGTGACATGCCGCAACAAGTTTTTTTAATCCTTCCGACCCGCCATATGAATTCTGTACCGCAAAAGGATATGTCCCATCATACCCCCAGTTACGCTCACCGGGAAACTGAGAAACCGGCATTATTTCAATAGTGTTTATCCCGATATCTTTTAGTTCATCAATCCGAGTGATAATATCTTCAAAAGTGCCCTGGTCAGTAAATGTACCGACATGCAACTCATAGATTATCATTTCTTGAAGAACACGCGGTTTATAAGACTGCTCACTCCAGGTAAAAGAAGTATGATCAATTATCTGTGACGGACCATGCACACCATCAGGCTGGAATTGTGACGCTGGGTCAGGACGTTTGATATCACCATCTAACCGGTATAGGTACTGCGTACCCTCAGACACCCCATCTACCGTAGAGTGCCAATAGCCCCTATCATCCTTTTTCATGGGATATACAGTTTCACTGCCAGAAGAAAGAATAAGCAAATCTACTGTAGTTCTCAGCGGTGCCCATACAGCAAATTCACATGTCCCATCACCTAAATAGTGTACCCCAATACGCATAGACATTATCCCTGCTTCTTAAAAAACGAGACACTTAATGGAGGTAATGTTAGTGAAAGAGAGAATTCTTTACCATGAGACGGAATAGTATCTGCGTACATTCCTCCAAAGTTTCCGTGACCGCTCCCATCATATTCAAGCGCGTCACTATTTAACAGTTCTTTCCACATACCGCTTTCAGGAACACCTAAACGATAATGAGCACGAGATACAGGCGTAAAGTTAAACACGACAACAACTTTTTCTTTCGCTTCTTTACTTATACGCATAAAACTGACAATACAACTTTCCCAATCACGAAAATCTATCCATTCAAATCCTTCGGGACTAAAATCAACTTCATATAACGCAGGTTCATTTTTATACAGGTTGTTGAGATCTGTTACCCACCGTTTCATTCCCTTGTGCGCTCCATAATCCAAAAGATGCCAATCAAGACTCTTGTCATGATTCCATTCAGCCCATTGCGCTATTTCACCGCCCATAAAAACGAGTTTTTTACCGGGATGCGCATACATGTATCCGAAAAGCACACGCAAATTAGCAAACTTCTCACAGTCTGTTCCGGACATTTTATTAACAAGCGATCCTTTGCCATATACCACTTCATCATGTGACAGGGGCAACATAAAATTCTCGGTAAATGCATACCACATACTAAACGTTAACTGTCCGTGATGATATTTGCGAAATATCGCGTCTTTTGACATATACTCTAACGTATCGTGCATCCAACCCATATTCCATTTCATCCCGAAACCAAGTCCGCCAACATAGGTCGGTTTTGACACCATTGGCCATGACGTTGATTCTTCAGCAATGATCTGAACATCATTATGCGCCTGATATATAACCTCATTCAAATTTTTGATAAAAAATATCGCATCAGTATTTTCTCTGCCACCATGTTCATTAGGTATCCACTGGCCCTCTTCACGCGCATAATCCAAGTACAGCATTGATGCAACACCATCGACTCTTAGTCCATCAGCATGATATTTCTTTACCCAGAAAAGAGCGCTCGAAATAAGAAAATTTCTCACTTCGTTTCGACCATAATTAAATATGTTACTTTTCCATTCAGGATGAAACCCTTTTTTGGGATCAGCATGTTCAAACAGATGCGTACCATCAAAATAGGTAAGACCGTGTTCATCAGTCGGAAAATGTGACGGCACCCAATCAAGAATAACCGCTATACCGTTTTGATGGAGATAATCGATTAAATACATGAGGTCTTGTGGCGTACCGTATCTACTTGTCGGTGAAAAATATCCTACTGTTTGATATCCCCAAGAGCCATAAAACGGATGTTCCATAACCGGCATAAATTCAACATGGGTAAAACCCATTTCTTTTATATAATCAGTGATCTGTGGCGCCATTTCACGATATGAAAGATAGCGATCGCCTTGCTCTGGGCACCTGCGCCACGAACCTAGATGGAGCTCATATACAGAACATGGCTTATCAAGGCCATTATGCTTATACCGATTTTTCATCCAATCAGCATCTTTCCACTTATAATCAAGATCCCAGACAATTGACGCTGTTTTAGGAGGTATTTCAGCATGTAACGCAAAGGGATCAGTCTTATCAACTTTATATTTATTGACCCCTGAACGGATATGATATTTATATTTTGTTCCTTTAGTCACCCCGGGTATAAATCCTTCCCACACGCCTGAGCTGTCCCACCTTGCATCTAAAGGATGAGAGTCCTTGTTCCACCCGTTAAACTCACCAACAACTGACACATACTTCGCATTAGGCGCCCATACAGCAAACCGTGTACCTTTTATGCCATCAATGGTAACCATGTGTGAGCCAAGTTTATCATACAGGTTATGATGATTCCCCTCTCTAAAAAGAAACGTATCATAATCTGTTACAAGATCGTTTTGTATCATCTTTTCTTTTTCAACCATTCGTTTATCCTTTATCTTTTTCCGATAAGGGGTTGAGAAACAATAATACGACTAATTTGGAGGCTCAGATTTTAGCCGTATACAAGGCACGACGACGCTGGCGTACCATTTGTGGTACGTCAAGGAGGAGCAACGAAGTAGACGGTCAAAGATGAGCCTCCCAGAAGGGGCTGGCCACTTTTGGGCTGCAACTGCGTCCTTCATCGTTTACGTATCGCTCAGGATACGCGGCACTCTTCGCTCCTTGTTTCACTCCAAAATCGTCTCAGCCAAATTTGTCATATTATTATTTCTTAACCCCTATAGTAAAATTTCCTGAAGTGCCTCGATCGATCATATCTTTCATTTTTCTCTTCAAAAATCGTTTAAATATGGTTCGTGTGGAAGGAATAAGTCCCATGAAACCAATGCAATCTGTAATAAGTCCTGGTGTTAAAAGAAGTATTCCTGATGCTAGAATAATAAACCCATCAAAGAGTTTATCTCCAGGCATTTTCCCTTGATTCATATCTGCTTGTATCTTTTGTAAGGCTACGAGCCCTTGATATTTTGCCAGACATGCACCGGTAACACCGGTAAAAATAACGATCATAATGGTATTAAACACACCGAGTATTTGTCCTACTTTAATGAGCAGTGCCAGCTCAATAACCGGTACCAACGTAAAAAGCAATATCATGTAACCAAGCATAACAACTCCTTAAAAAACGTTTTTCGGTTTTTGGTTAGCGAAAAAAACTAAAAAAACACACGATAACCGATCAACGAACACCGATCATCTATAAAAATCGCAAAGCGATTTTTATTTATTTCCCTCTCATTCTTGCCCAGTAGTCATTTGCGGTTTTTCTGAATGTTTCTGCCCCACCGGGAAACAAATCTGCCGTTAACCGTTTACCTAGTTCTTCAGTAACGCCACCCAATTGAACAATCTCCTGACCTGCTTGACGCAAGTCATCGTAATATCCTTTTAAATAATGTTGGAAATTATCTTTACTCAATATCTCTGCACCCGGCCGCAAAATAGCACCAAGATATTTCCAACCAAAAATACGAACATATTCTTCAAACCATTTCACAAACGGATCAAAGTGTCCCATTTCAGGAAATCCGCATGGACACAAAAGCATTGCTGACTCAGGCAACGAAAACCGTGGAGGATGCCCGCTTAATCCCGGCCTGTTCTTGTCCTCAACGAGCCAGGGTTCATACAATGGCAATGTACGATCAATAAAATCTTTCAAGAGCCCACTCATAGTAAAATGATACAGCGGCGTCCCAAAGATAATCAGATCAACAGCCACAAATTTTGAGAGCACTTCATCAACACCATCATTATGTATACAGCTACCGGGCGTTTTTGTCCAACAGGTATAACACCCCGTGCAGTGATTCATCTTAAGTTTACTTAATAGCACCAGCTCAGTCTTTGCTCCGGCATCTTCCATACCGGCAAGAAGAGGATTTAACATGTGATAGGTACTACTATGTTCACCACGTGGCGATCCACATAATGCAAGTACTCTCATAATCTCCTCCTATAGCAGTAAAAAATAGTATCCTGATTCATGTATCCTGTAAACACTAAAACTGTTAGTCAGCACCTTCTCAAATGACCGCTTATGCACAATTGAGCTTAATATCAATGCCTATGGGGCAATGATCTGAGCCCACTATATCCGATTCAATATATGCTTTTTTAACGTCAGATGCAGTGTTATCACTGACAAAGAAATAATCTATTCTCCAGCCCACATTTCGTTCTCGCGCACGGCTTTTCATGTCCCACCATGTATATAACTCCGGTTCAGGATGAAACATTCTCAAAGTATCACTATACCCATGGCCAATAAAGCTATCTATCCATGAGCGTTCTTGCGGTAAGAATCCAGACGATTTCTGATTTTCTTTTGGTCTCGCAAGATCAATCTCAGTATGCGCAGTATTCACATCACCGCAGACGATAACCTTTTTACCTTTTTTCTTTTCTTTTTCTACAAATGAAAGAAAAGCATCATAGAAACCCATTTTATAGCTTAACCTTTCAGGAGATGCTTTACCATTGGGAAAATAAATATTACAAAGCATGATATCCCCAAACTCAACAGCCAGAATTCTTCCTTCAGAGTCATACTCTTTTTCACCAATACCTGTTAACACTCTATCGGGCTTAATCTTAGAATATATTGCAACCCCGCTATATCCTTTTTTTATCTCGGAAGAAGAAAAATATGCGTGATAACCTGGGATATTTCTCAAATCTTTGGGAAGCTGGCTAGCAGTCGCTTTTGTTTCCTGCAAACAGAGAATATCGGGATTAGCCTTGTTTATATAATCAAGCAGGCCCTTCTTATAGATAGCTCTGATACCGTTTACATTCCATGAAATAATCTTTTTTGTGGTCATTGGTTCGCTTTCGACTGATTTTTTACTGCCTGAACAGCTTTTTCGATCTCTTCCGGATCAGCTAAGTAATAGTGCTTTACCGGCTCAAATTTCTCGTCAAATTCATACACAAGAGGTATTCCCGTAGGAATATCAAGTGACGGAATATCTTTATCAGAAATCTTATCTACATGTTTTACCAGTGCCCGTAAACTATTACCGTGCGCAGCAACAATGACTTTCTTACCACTTCTTACATCACGTGCTATAACATCATGCCAGTATGGCAAAAATCTCTCTACCGTATCTTTCAGACATTCAGTTAAAGGCAACTCATCAGGTGTAAGATCATTGTAGCGCGGATCGTTACCGGGAAACCGTTCATCACTCTTTTCAAGTGCAGGTGGAGGGGTGTCATAGCTTCTTCTCCAGACATGCACCTTTTCTTCACCGAACTTTTTCGCAGTTTCAGCTTTATTCAGTCCCTGAAGAGCACCGTAATGACGTTCATTTAAACGCCATGCCTTGTATACCGGCACCCACATAAGATCCATCTCATCTAAAACAATATCTAATGTTCGCACAGCTCTTTTCAGTACCGAGGTATACGCAACATCAAAGGTAAAACCTTTTTCTTTCAATATCCGCCCCGCAGAACGGGCTTCAGCAACCCCTTTATCCGATAGATCGACATCTGTCCATCCGGTAAAACGGTTTTCTTTATTCCACTGACTCTCACCATGACGTAACAAGACCAAGGTATACATAAGGCCTCCATAATATGATATATATTATTCCCAACAAAACCCCTCTATTATATCTTTTTACGGTATTTATACAAGATATTCATATAGCAAGACTTTAAAAGTCACAAGCATTCCTATGTGAATATTAGCCAGTCAAACTATCTCCTTAGGGGAAACCATTCATTTTTAGGCAATTTTCGAATATTTTCTCTTGAAATGTTGAAAAAATAATGATAAATATACATATTATCAAAAGAAAGGGGTGCTTTTATGGCATATAAAATCGATGATAAATGTATAGCATGCGGATCATGTTTACCGGAATGCCCGGTACAGGCAATTGAAGAAGGTTCACCTCAGTACACAATCGACAAAGAAAAATGTATTGATTGCGGTGCATGTGTTGCTTCATGTCCGGTACAAGCTATTTCACAAGAATAAAACATTTACTAAAAAAAGAGGGACACCTATTATCAAATAGGTGTCTTCTTTTTTCACACAGGTATTTCGGCCAATCTCTGGTTTTCAATGATTTTTTCTGCTAAGTATCTATGAATGGCTCGCGCTTCGACCATCCCTATCACAACGTTACTGCCATCTACAACCGGAATAAACTCCACGCTGTAATTGTGCAGCATTTCATTGACTTCTTTAAGCGACGTATCCTGCGCAACCTGAGTCACAACAGGTTCCATCAGGTCATGCGCTAAAAGAAAACTGTCTAAACCGGTTGCCATAAATGTATTTTTAACATTATCAATGCTTATAATACCGAGAAGATTTTTATCATGATTAACCACTGGATAATACAGATTATTGCTTTTACCCAACACTTTGAGTATTTCAGCTAAAAACATATTTTCATAGATAATGGGAACGTCTTTATCCATAACATCTTCTGCTTTACTCATTCGAATGATGTCTTCTTCCGTAACATTCAAACCGACTTCACCGGCCTTCGTAATACCCCACTTTGTGCATATCGGACCAATAATCTGTACAATAAATGTCGTTGTAGTTATAACAACAACGATCGCGTTTCCCAGCTCTCCCGGAAACCGCTGACCAGCAAGAATTGACAGTCCTATAGCGACACCCGCCTGACTGAACAGACATAACGGAAGATACCTCTGTATATTTTTAGATGCCCCCGACATACGAGCACCAAAATACGCACCGAACATCTTACCGCCGGTACGACCCAGAAGATATGCGCCCGCAAGCAAAAGCATGAAAATTGTCATATGATTGAGATCTAGCTTCGCGCCAAAAAGGACAAAGAAAAGAACATATATGGGGGGTGTAAATTTACCGACAAGGCTGAATACTTCCTTACTTTTTCGCGGGAAGTAATTGATCATCATAGCACCAAGTGCCATTGCTCCAAGCAGGATATCTACTTTGATCGCGAGGGCGACACCAAGAACTAAAAGGACTGTACCAATGGAAAGAGCCAGAATTTTTTCTTCATCCACCCATTTTTTTAAGATAATGCCGTGCACCCACCCCGCAACAACACCTAACAGGATCGCACCACCAACCTCATATAGGGGAAACAGAATCATACCAAGAAAACCGGTATGCACATCACCCATAAGACTCATCGCAATACTTGACGCGACTGCAAACAGAAATAAAGACAGGCCGTCATCGAGTGCAACAATACCCATTATGATTGAGGTAAGCGGCCCCCGGGACCTATTTTCCCATAATACGTCGGTTGTTGCCGCAGGAGCCGTTGCTGATGCAATCGCCCCGAGCAAAAGACCCAAAGAACAAGCAATTTTTATATTGGGAAGAAACAACATACCCAGAGAAGTTACCAGCAAGGCTACAACAATAAACGCGATAACACCTTCTGAGATGAGAATATACAAAAACTGCTTACCGTACTTAAGAAGGGTGTTCTTTTTGAGCTCTCCACCGATCATAAAACCGATGAGACCCAATGCGAAGTAGTTAAAAGGCTGAAGCATCTCCAGCATGTGTTTATCTACGATCTTAAGGCCGGTTTGACCAATAATAATACCGACTATTATATAGCCAACAACAGACGGGATCCTCATTTTCTGGAATATTTTTCCGCTGATCGTTCCCACCAATAACGCGATGCCGAAAAAAGTTAAAAGACCGAGATGGATCAACGAAATTCTTGAAAGGATGTGGTCTATATATTCAGTCATCACACTTTTCCATGATAAGCGAATGTATTGTCCCAACTGTATCGCATTGGATAAGAGACTCTGTAAATTCCTTATTTTTTAGATGTGAGATTATTTCTGATAAAAGCTGTATATATTCCCGGTGCTGTTCCTTGCCGGCAATTATCATAACCCCTATCCTCACAGGCTGATTATCTAATGACTCGTAATCATCAATCCCCTTATAACAGACTCCGATCAGGATAAACGGCTCCGCAACGCCCTGAAGACGCACATGTGGGACCGCAATACCACAGCCGATACCTGTACTCATCAGCTTTTCCCTATAAAAAATACTCTCCTTTAAAGCGGAAATATCCTGAACTTTACCTGATTTTTCGATCAAAGCAATAAGCTCTAAGAGAGCTGCTTCTTTAGATGTGCTCTTCAATATTGTAATATGCTCTAATGAAATTGTGTCTTTAAGCTTCACGTATAACTCTCCTTAACATACAATAGGTACATTTTGTTCTCTGGGTTCCCTGTCTTGATTTTATATGTATATAAAAAAAATTCAAGGGAAATATTTTAAAGAAAATTTGGATCTCAGACTATAGTACGTTTATGATAAATCCTGGAGTTTGAGCTACGTAGTATATTTCTTTAATCGCAATAATTTGCTGGAATCTTATTTTTTTTCTTTAGTTCGTTCATACAACATAAGTTGGCGTTTAAATTCTTTCCAGGGAAATCGTTTGCCGGGACATTCTGTATGTGCTTTGCGAACATTTCCATGCCCCAAAATTCTTCTCGCGGGAATATTGTAATAATCTTTTAATGTGCTTACTATATAGACGAGTGATTCCATTTGATCTTTAGATACCTTATCACTATTAAAATTGCCGACAAGGCATACCCCTATCGCTTTAAAATTCATTGCAGACGCTTTACAGTGAGCTCCGTTCTGCTGCTTTATCCATCTGGGAGAAACCTCGATTTGCCCATTCTTTTTACCTTTTGTTCCGTTATCAATAACAAAATGATAACCTAACCCTGAAACAAAACCCCGCCTAATATGCGCGCGGTTAAAACACAAAGCATTGCCGATATCTGTCGCGCTATGATGAATAATAATATATTTCCATTTATTGCTCGCATAAATCGGTATTTTCGGCTTAAGATATTGCGCATTAGGAACTTTTATTTCCTGATCTTTTTTGAGCACCTTAGAACGAGATATTTTATTAGCACGAACAATCTTCTCTACAGGCACATTATACATCTGACTAATATACCAGAGGCTATCACCAGATATTATAGTATGCGAAATATCCTTTTTCTTTTCTTTGTGAGGTGTAATACAAAACTCAGAACCGTAGAAGGACACATTAGGGATAATGATCTTTTGCCCAACCTTTAGCTTCTTAGTATTCCAAATATTGTTTACTTTTTTTATCGTTTTTAATGGCACCTCATAGAGCAAACTGAGCTCCCATAATGTATCACCGTAATCTATTGTATGAATAATATCTTTTTTCATTTCTTTCGAAGATTCATTGAAACGCGCTGACATATCAAGAGGTATACGAATGTTCTGACCAACTTTGAGGCTATCAGGTTTTGAGATATTATTAACTCGTTTAATAGCGTTTACTGAGACATCATATTGTTTACTGATATCCCATAGGTTATCACCGCGTGCAACCTTATGCATAACCTCATCAGCCGATCTTAAGGAAACAACAGTTCCTAACATTATTATGGCCATGCATAATATAAAAAAGGGGACTGTCCCCTTTTTTATAAAAAGTTCACGGGTCTGCTTATTTATCTTTTTTAGTCTTTTCATAAATCGCCATTTAAAAGGGGACTGTCCCCTTTTTTTATTTTTTCCGTGGTCGTCCTCTTGGCTTTGCAGCTACAATACTTTTGAGTCCACACTTTGCAGCAAGTGCACTCATAAATGTCTCTGTACCTATTGGTCTGCCGCAAAAAGTCGCACGATTGATCATCTGTGTTTGTTCAATCTCTTCTTCACGTTTGAGAAATGAAGAGTACTGCTCCCTATCACTATCAGTGCATATCGTCTTTAAAAATCCATCCGTAACAATGCCCGCGTTAATCTTCGCACTAGACCATTGATAGTCAAATGGTTCAGCAACGATCTGAGCCCTTACCGGATTAGACTCAATATACTTACACACCATCCAAAGATACGAATTACGATCAATCACCGATGAATGGTAACGAGACTCCCACAATCTCCCACTTTTTTCATATTTCTTATTGATATACTGTGCATATTGAAAGCTCAGCTTATGCATGGTCTTAGAAAGTGATTTTTCTTGATGAGGGATAACCAACAGGTGCACATGATTGTTCATCAGACAATAGGCATGCACAGAACAGTCAAATTCTTGACAGCTTTTCTTTAACATGAAAAGATAGTTACATCTATCTTCATCATCAAAGAAAACCGGTTCTTTTCTGTTTCCCCTCTGCACAACATGATGAGGGTAATCTATAGCAACAATTCGCGCAATTCGTGGCATATCAAATATATATACACAATTTTTAAGGAGTTTTCAATAAAAAAGGGGACAGTCCCCTTTTTTAAAACAGTAATTGATCTTGTCATAATTTTATCGCTGTAGGGTTATCAATCAATATATAATCACCCATGTCACCTCGCACGTGTTTTGCTACTACCGGACATTTTGCCATAAATAAATAAAAAATAGGGCCCCTTACCTTTGATAATGTCTCAAAATTGCCCTGCCCCTTACTGATAATCATATCCGCTTTTCGAAATACACGCCGAAACTCTTTTGAACACTGCTTCAGGACCGTTCCAGGCGCTTCAGAACCGCTTGATATGATCTCAGAGACCCTGTCCATCTGACAATACAATGCATCGCTCAATAACGCATCATTAATAATAGGTTTTGCTTTTACCGCGCATATAATCCGTATATCAGGATAGTATAATCGTATTTCTTCCATCAATAACTTATCAAAAACTATTTCTCCCGCATTATCGACACAATACAGAATCGTTCTGGATCCTTTTAACGCTTGCCTGAATTTCTTATACTGAAACAGACCCTTTTTTTCAGATTTTATCTTCGTTTTCTCTTTTTTTAGGATCTTTTTCAGCTCGGCATCAACATCCAATTTATTTTTTATCCCATAATCTATCACATTACCGCTTACCGCTAGCTCTAATGCCGTCAGCAGTCTATCACTCGATGAAATAACTTTTTTTCTGGCAATCGGATAGACGCTCAGTGCACGCTCGTTGCTTTTATGCTTTACCTCAGCATATATATCCTTAATTTCTGTAATATCAGATACTATGGAATATATGATGCGCCCCATTTCAGGAGGTGTTGCTGAAAAAGGAAACGATGGCAATACTTGAGCAATACGATCAACGATCAGTTTCTGCTTTTTTGCGCTCGCACCGGCATTACGCGCAGCTTCTATTGCCTGATTAAAAAAACACGGGATACATTCAAGATATGTTTTCATAGGTTATATAAATAAAAAACCCTTATATACGTTCATAATTAATTGTATTACTCTAATTTATTCCAGATAGAAATTATTTCCTGCGTGATTGGCCCTTTCGTATACTCGACAAGCGGAAGGGCATTTACAATAGAGTAACAGGCTTCTTTGGAAAAAGGAACCATTCCGATAATCTCAACGCCTTTTTCACTGCACATCGCCTTTATATCCTGAGAGTTCTTCTCATTTAAATCATATTTATTGATTACAACCTTGGCTTCAGTGTCAAAATGAGATGCGACCTCAAGCACCCTCATCATATCATGTATACCTGACAAAGTCGGTTCGGTTACAACAAGCGCCACATCAACGCCGGATAAAGATGCTATAACCGGACAGCCAATTCCGGGAGGACCGTCAATAATTATGTATTCATGATTCCCCTTATCCGCAATCTCCTTGGCCTTTTTCCTTACAAGAGCCACAAGCTTACCTGAATTCTCCTCGGCTATACCCAGCTTTGCATGAACCATAGGACCATATTTAGTATCGGATATAAACCAGTCTCCTGAAATATTCTCTTCCATCCTCACCGCATTGACAGGACATACATATTCACAGAGCCTGCACCCTTCACACGATACCGGATCAACCGTGTACGTATCATCTATCGCATTAAACCGGCAAAGATCAATGCATTTGCCGCATTCTTTGCAAAACGATTTATTAATTACCGCTGTATGCCCGCTTCTAAACTCATGCTGTTCCTTAACAGAGGGGTGAAGAATCAAATGCAAATCAGCAGCATCAACATCACAATCAACCATAACCTTGCTGCGAGCCAGTGATGCAAATGATGCCGTCAATAATGTCTTTCCGGTTCCGCCTTTACCGCTTATTACCACTATCTGTTTCATATCAGATTCACTATCCTCTCGTACATACCTTTAAATTCTTCTTTATAGGATTCCATCTTGTTGACAAACGGAATACCCTCGGAATAATATTGCGCAATCTCTCTGTCAAAAGGAATCTCCATAAGAATGGGAATATCATTTTTTTCACAATACTGCGTGACCTTATCGTCGCCAATATCTGAACGGTTGATAACAACCCCAAAAGGGATAGACATCTTTTTTAGGACATCAACAGCCAAAACCAGATCGTTTAATCCAAAAGGGGTAGGTTCTGTGACCAGTATGCAAAAATCCGTTTGCTTTAATGTCGCAACAACAGGACACGATGTGCCGGGTGGAGCATCAATAATCACTGTTTTGGACTTATCAATATGATCTTTTGTCTGCCTGATAACTACCGGAGATAATATTTCTCCAATATTAAGTTTCCCATGTATAAACTGCACGTTCCCAGACACACCCTTTTCGATAACACCGATCTCATGATTAACTTCGCTGATGGCATCATTTGGACACACAATATAACAGCCTCCGCATCCATGGCATAGCGTCTTAAAAAACAAAACACTCCCTTTTCCGTCCTTACCTTTCGGCAACACGGCAAGCGCATTATACACACAAAAATCCTTACATTTTCCGCAATAATCGCACTTATCATCATCTATTTCTGGAATTGCAATAACCGAAGGAATCCGCTCCCTTATATCCGGTTTTAAGAATATATGGGCATTGGGCTCTTCAACATCACAATCCAGAAGCTGAACATCACCTACTAATGATAAAGCAAGATTCGTGGCTACCGTAGTTTTTCCCGTGCCACCTTTACCGCTTGCAACTGAAATAATCATAGTATACCACTCTATCTATTTTCCTGACCCGAACTTGTCCGCAACATCAGGGGCAGCTGTTGGTCTATATTTTCCTTCATTAAATGATTGTACCACTTCACGAATAGTTCCTGCTACTGATACATACATTAAAACACCAGCAGCCTGCAACGTCTGAAACGCATTCGGTCCTATATGCCCGCTCAATACACTTTTAATGTCTTTATCAACAACAAATTGCGCGGCTTGTATTCCGGCACCGCCTGTACTGTCAATGTAGGGATTCTGGTGCACAATAAAATCCAACGTGTCCGTATCAACAATAATGAAATTTTGACATCTGCCGAATCGCGGATCAACATTGCTATCCAGATTGTCTCCCTGTGCTGTTATACATATTTTCATTTTCACTCCTTTTGTTCATTCTGTGAGTCATTATCTTCATGATCACACACCGTTTTATCTATTCCATACCCCTTGCCAGCGCCAGGGCTGCATAAACTACTACCACTTATAAGTTCACCTTCAACATATTGGCTAACCGTATCATCAACTGTTCCGCCCACACCGACTATTGCCTGTATGCCGTACTCTTGAAAAAATGTTTGCGCTCTCATTCCCATCCCGCCCGCAATAATGCATGCCACGCCCTTATCATGCAGGAATTTCGGGATCTGACCAGGTTCATGCCCGGGATTATTAACTGTTTCTGTCTTCACGACCTTGTTACACTCAATCGTAACAATCGTGTATGACGGACACCTTCCAAAATGCTCCGCTACCTGGTTGTTGTCTGTAGAAATTGCAATTTTCATATATTCTCCTCTTAGTGCCACACGATAATTACAGGCATTAACAATTATTATACCTGTAATTATCATGCGGTCCATTCCTTATATTATTCTTTTTTCTGAGCCTGCTCGGTCTGCTGAATATCTTTCTCTAAAATTTCGAGTTCACTTTTCAGGTTCTGAGCATGCGATTTCATCATGTCAACCTCCTGTTCGGGCGATACTTGATACATCGGATCGTATCCCATACCCTGAGATCTCCCTCTCACCGAACCGGGTAACCCGGTTGCATAAAACATATTACGATAGCCTCTGCCAGCGCGACCGCCAAATGCCCTCATACCTCCACGACCAAAACCACCTTGAACATTTCCGGGATTTGGAAGTCCTGCACAATATCCGGCACCTCTTCCTGTCATAGAACCCATTCCATTTGGGCCTGTACCATCTCCTCTTGGCATAATAAACACCTCCTTTTTATTTGTTAATGATAACCATTATCATTACATTGCAAAAAAAATATTACTTACACTTTTCGCACAAACCATAAAACTGCAAAACATGACTTGTGATTTTAAAATTAAACTTTTTGGAAAGACCTTTTTCAGTTTTTTTCAAAAGCTGTACCTCTTCGTCCACAAAATCTGTATAATCTGTCACCTTCCCGCATGCGCTACATACTAAATGATGGTGGTGTTCTTTCCCATCAGCCCTTTCTGATATTTCATATCTTGCACGTCCATCACCAAAGTCATATTTTGAGATGATGCCCAACTGCACAAGCATTTCAAGTGTTCTATACACTGTTGTTAACCCTACCGTTGGATGCTTCCGATGAACTTTTAAATAGATATCTTCAGCGCTTAAGTGTTCCGATGCATTACCTAATATATCAAGTATTCCCTGACGAGGAATAGTAAGTCTAAATCCTCCTCCACGCATCTTTCCGTGCCACTGGTCTGACGTTTTACCACATTGATATTTCATACACGCTCCATTTAATGATAACGGTTATCATTATCAATACTACAATACTATGCTATTTCTGTCAACAATAAAAATAAGAATAGTCTCAAAAACCCCACCGCCCCGATTTATCGGGACGGTGAAGCTTGAAAAAAAAAGGGGACAGTCTCCCTTTTTAGAAACTGTCCCCTGACATACTCTACTTATCTTAAGTGTTACTACTCTCCTTGAATATTCTGCATATATTTATAGTAATCACTGTCTGTTGTCATAATAAGAGTCGTGTTCTTATCTACAGTTTTACCATAGGTTTCCAAAGTCTTCTGAAACGAATAAAACTCTGGATCAGCACCGTAAGCACCGGCATAAATGTTTACCGTCTCGGCATCTGCTTTACCCTTTACCCCTTGAGATGTTCTGTATGCTTCAGAGGTAATGAGCTTCATCTCTTTTTCACGCTGGCCGTCAATCTCAGCTTTTCTTCCCTGTCCTTCAGAACGATATCTTTCAGCTGCACGTTTACGCTCTGCGATCATACGTTCATATACCTTGTTACGTACCTCCTGAACATAATTAACACGCTTAATACGTACATCAACAAGTTCAATACCGTATTGCGGCGCTAATTTACGTGCCCTTTTAAGAATTGCCCGCTCTACAGCCTGACGACCGGTTGAGATCTTTTCTACCGCTTCTTCTGTAACAATGATATCTTCTCCTTCTTCTTGTTTTTCTAAAATCTGGTTGGAGTTTCTCACCGTCGCAACAAGAGGATTAGAAGTAATGATATCACGTGTTGCAGAATTGAGGATATCATCAAGACGCGCCTGCGCACCGATTTCATTGTGCACTGACTGCAAAAACAAGAGTGCATTCGCTATTTTCCAGCGTGCGGTTGTATCAATCCAGATATATTTCTTATCTTTTGTCGGTATCTGGTTTGGATCACCGTCCCACTCAAGGATTCTTTTTTCAAAATAATGCGTTTGTTGAATAAACGGTTTTTTGAAATGCAAACCCGCTGTGGTGATCGGCTTACCTATCGGTCTACCAAACTGTGTGATAACCACCTGCTGTGTTTCATTTACCGTATAGACCAATCCGGTAACTAGTGATAACACTACTAAAACAATTATTCCTGCTATTACTTTAATGGCTAATTTCATCAGTTTTTACCTCCCTTTTTCGCATTCTTCCCTATATTCATCAGGGGTAAAATAGATGACTGTTTTTTGTCTACAACATACTTTTGATCAGCTTGAGGAAGTACATTTGACATCGTATCAAGATATAAACGTTTCTTGGTAATTTCCGGCGCTTTTTTGTATTCTGAGAGAATCATACCGAAACGTTCAGCTTCACCTTTTGACCTGTTCACTTTGTCGAGTGCATATCCTTCAGCTTGGCGTATCACTTTTTTAGCTTCACCACGCGCACGAGGGATAGCCTTATTGTACGCTTCCCATGCCTGATTAATAACACGTTCTCTTTCCTGTTTTGCCTCATTCACTTCATTAAATGCAGGCTTAACCGCATCAGGTGGATTTACATCTAGGAGCTTTACCGTTACAACTTGTATACCGGTATCATAGCTATCCAATATCCTCTGAAGTTCTACCTGTACCCTATCATCAATTTCTTCACGCTTTGTAGTTAAAACCTCATCTACACGATAATCACCTACATATCGTCTCATAACAACTTCTGATAGGTCTCGTACCGCGTCCAGTGGATCGCGAATATAAAACAGCAGTTTTACCGGGTCTTTTACCCTAAACTGCACGATCCATTGTACATTCAATATATTAAGATCTCCGGTCAACATCAATGACTGGTCAAGATATGGCCGTGTAGTATACCCTCTTCTAATATTCGAACGTGTAGACTTTGATCCAAACTCTTCTTTAAAAATACGTTTTACTTTTACCGGCTTCACTTTATCAATACCAAACGGCAGTTTCATGTGCAGTCCTGGATCAGTTGTAGCGGTATATTTACCAAACCGCGTTAATACACCAACTTCATCAGGGCCTATTGAATACACCATACCGGTCAATGCAACGATCACTACCACAACAATGATCAGTATCGGTATAAACTTTTTTGAATCTGCAAACTTCTTTTTGCCAAGTTCAATAATTTGATCGGGATTGTTAAAATCCATATTGCCTCCTTTCCCTACAATTATTTATACAATTTCAATAACTTCAATTTCAAACGTCAGATCTGCTCCTGCAAGCGGATGATTTGCATCAAGCGTTACCTTGGTTTCAGAAATATCTTTAACGGTAACAAATAGTGGCTGCATGCCTTCTCTTTTCACTTCGAGCTGCTGCCCGATTTCAGGATCGATATCTGCATTAAACTGTTTTTTCTCAACTTCAAAAACCATCTCTTCTTTACGCGGACCATAGGCTTTATCAAAAGGTATCGCTACAGATTTTTTATCGCCTTTAGCCATTCCTTCAACAGCTTCTTCAAAACCGGGTATAACTGTCCCTGTTCCAAGAGCAAACTGTAATGGGTCACGCCCCTTAGAAGAATCAAACTCTTTACCTTCCTTTAATGTGCCGGTATAATGGACCTTCACTGTATCACCGATTTTTACCTGTGCCATAACATCTCCTCCCTATTATTTCTTTAGTCACAAATATACACAACAAAGAAGATACTATATAGCATCATATGGATATCGTCAAAGACATAATAAAGGACCAAAATCAGTATTTATATACGAGCGAAGATATCGCCCTGATATCGTTGTCCTTTGTATTTGGCCCTGGATTGTTGTTATAATCATCAATGAGGCTGAAACGTATCGCAAGCCACTCAGTGATGGGGTTTTCGAGAATAGTTTCTGAATGAAGCCGGAAATCTCCAACAGAAGTTAAAGACGGATACACGATCACAGCTTCTGAAACTGTTAGATTTCCGATCAATTTTTTCTTAAAAAAAAGCCGAGGGATCATGACAAGTTCGGTTTTAGCATCCATATCATCACGAAAATTTGTGTATGTAACACCGAGTCCTGTTTCAGCTAAAAGCTGAAAATCATCTGTATCGTAAAACCAGTAGCCAATACCAACACTCGGCGTGGCGCGGGCATTAATGTTCGCAAACCGGTCATGATCGCCTTCGATCTTATAATAGTTGTACCATTTTAATGTTTTGCCAAAACTATATGCGTACCGGACAGAACCGCCGTAGCGCTGTGCGTCCATTTTTTTGTGAGTTTCAGAGTAATAACTCGTCCCCTTCACCGTAAACTCATTCTTCTTTGTTTTTCGGGATATCTTAAAATTTGCGTTTGCCTGACCCTGTTCTGTATTTCCCGTCTGGTAATCAAATCCCGCTGAGAGCTCTGCATTCCAAAGCTTTTTCGCTTTTTCTTTCGCGGCAATCATAGTCGGTGTCTGAGGACCAGTAATGATCTTTTGATTTTTTTGATAGACCACTTTCCCGCGTTCACTCACTACCTTTGCAAGATATCCTTTTGATACAGACACGACACCCATAGCATCAGTTTTAACGGAATAGTTCTCGTCATTCTCACTTACAACTTGACCGTTTATCTTGTCCCCATTTGAGAAGTAGAAAACTTCAGCATAAAGAGGCGTAATTGAAGCGAAATAAGAGATGACTATGATGATAGTAATAAACCTTTTCATGAGGGCATTATATGGCAAGGCTGTTATAAATGTAAAGTGATATAGATGATTCGGAAGACATTCGATTATGCACCTGTTTCAACTATTCTCGCGGCGTTGTGAACATCGTTGATGCTAGTGATAAAAACACAAAGAAAAGGAGACCATTAAAATGGTACGCGGTGCTAAAACTCGCGAAACGTTGATGCCCGTTCTCAACTCTCTAAAAAAAACAAACACCCGATATCTTTCTTCACCTCAAATCAGCATTGGATCAGCTTGCCTGTGATTCTTCTCTTGATCCTTACCATTTACTTTTTAATTCCTCTTAGTCCCCCTTGTTACTAACCCCTTACAGTTACACCTTGGAAGTGTAACTGGGTTTATACTCTACGCTACACGCTTTAGAGCGAAGCATCCCCCCCGAAGGGGACGCTAATTTTATGCCGCTGTCAACATCTCTCTCAGAGAATTGACGTGGATCTGCATATCCTTTGTAACACTTTGAGTCGGAGGTATTGCGTCTAAACCAAGTGCCACCTTATCATTTACATTCAGTCCCAGTAAGGTTAGCGATGAGAGGAACTTTTTCTCTAACTCAGGGCCTAAGTAACTTGCCAACTCCTTAAATGTCCCCGTCTCAAAATCAAAATTTTCTCCGGCTATCCTGTGTGCCCTTATCATCAGCTGCGCTACATCAAACAGCGCCTTTACGTCGTTAAATTCAACATCTTGCACAGATTGTGGTCCTACTACCGGTATATTCTTAAACACCTTCGCCACCTGAAACTCCTCATTTGCCGAATTTATCCACGCTATGTCGGTTACATCTACCTTTTTGTCTGTCAGCTTATTCGCGCAGTCCACCACCTTTGCCTCTAAATCCGCGCCGGCATAATTTGTATTTAAATCTATCTCGGTTACAAAGCCCGCTACTATATCTTTATAATCCCTCATAATCCCTGCCCGATAATCGCTTGTCCAAACATAATCGTCTCTTCCAACAAGTATTATCCTCGCGTTCGGGTTCTCCTTTTTGAGTTTCATCACCGCTTCTCTAAATCCCATCATGTTATCGGGGCTTACCGTAACGTATATTATCGACGGCTTATCCTGATTTGCTGATTCCTTACCTAAACTCGCGATTACGTCCTTCCCCTGTTCTGCTGTTAAGCCCTTTATCAGGTTATTATTTATATATTTCGCAGTTTTACTTAGCGTGAGCATATCGGATATAACCGCGTCACGCTCTTCCTTCATCTCTTCTTTTATTATCACGTGATTTGAATCACCAAGGACATGATGCAATAATTCATGTAATTCTATCTTTGCCACTATCTCCGGATTTGAATTCCTCACCATGTCTTCCGCTAAATACACACAGCCGTATTTAACTCCCGCGTGCGAGATTACCTTGTCCCCCACCGTGTATCCTTTTAAATACCTTATTGCTAACTGCCTTTTGCCTTCTGGAGTATTTACCATGGTATTACCGCTTAATAGGCCTTTCATTTCACCTATTAACTTCTCCACAGTCATACCGGAAGGAAGTTCATCCACATTTATAAATCCTTTTATAGCTTCAGGCTTAAGCAATTTTTCAACCGCTTCATCAACCTTCTTTATCTTTTTCGTTAATTCATCATCTGCTTTTAATGTTTTATCTGATACTATAGTCTTATTTTCAAGCTTCAGTCCCGATATCCCCTCTTCACCGCAATCCTTCTGCAGATATCCGGCTTCCATCTTAGCTATGATGTCTTTCCTTGGTTCAGCTTTTTTTACTCCGGGGAGAAGCAGATTACTGGCAATTGTTACTGTACCTGTAGATGTGTCGAACCCATATTCTGATGATGACCGGAATCCCGACGTAGCTGGGGACTCTTCCTCTATAATATTACCTGTAGCAGTATCTATCAACACATATCCATATTGATCCGCCCATGCAGTATTTCGTATTGCCGCATATAATACAGAACCGTCATTTGATACAGCAATTTCAGTAATGCCGTCAGGTCTGTAGTGATGCAAAAGATTGATAAATTCTCTCGTCACAGCGTTATACATCCATACATCGGATAACTGCGAGCCCATGTAAGTGCCCTTTACTGAGCGAATATAATATATATTACTGTTATTAGGTGCTGCTATTGTATCAATGATTTTCATTGAATCATTCGGTCCAAATGCCGGATATTCATAACCATTACGAGTAAAACCAAAATTAGCCTTATAATAACTTATTGCCTTTTGTTCTAAATCATCTTTCGTAACAACAATCGGCTGAAACTCAATTACTGCCGGTGCCGTTTGCCGGACAACACTGATCTCCGGAGCGTAATGTTTGCCAAAACACCCACCCAATGCAAGCAATATCGCAAATAAAAAGAGTGCCTGACCCCCCATAACCAACACAGGCCCACGTTTGGTAAAAAGCGTTCCAGCTCTTCCTGAACCTCCACCCTTTTTACCATCTTTCGGTTTAATAATCTCATCTTTGTTCAGCTTTGCTATTCGATCATCAACCAATTGCATAAACTGCGCAGTTTCAGGAATGTCTCTGATTTCAACTTCAAACCCCGGTTTGGCTTTCTGGAACTCAATTAAAAGCGGCAGGTTCTTTTCCAAAAATTCATTTGCCTCTTCATCGACAGGAGCTTCCTTATTCCTCACAATATAAGAGAACAAATTACCTCCTATATCATAAGGAATAATAATATAATAAATATCCTTATTATTCTTTTTCGAAACTATAACCCTTACCTCTTTAGCCCTCACGTTTATCCGCTTTTTACCTACTCTGTTTTCATCATTATATTCGTCAACCTTTTCCTTGATATCAGATCCAACTACTTTATTGACTTCACTAAGTGACTTACCTTCATCCAGTAGATGCTGAACAGCACTAAATACTGTATCAAAAATAGCCAGCATATCAGTCTCCTGATTCAATATTACCGCTAACTGTTCCGTAGAGAATTGTTTATTCACCGGCTTTGGCGCAAGCGTGTTTTTATTAACCATTTTTTTACCGGAATTCAAAAACATTTGAGGCGCCGCCCACGCGGTAGATGTCAATAAAAATACAGCCGCGGTAAAAACCGACATACACTTAATGAATAGATTTACATGTTTCATTTTCTGACTCCTTACCTCTAATTGTTACGCTAATGTTAATTGTCAATGATAGTGTAGCACATAACTTCACGTTTGTCAAGGGCTCAAGGTCTCCAAAAATGGCGGATAAGGATTTATACGAGAAAATCTGGGGGGATCGTAAATTTCGAAAAAAGTGAGACTAAGGAAAGCAAGACTGCCTAAATCACGTGCCGTACAGCACTAACGAATCATGATTATGAGGTTTTGAGCAACTTTACGTTACATTTGAATGTTTATGATAGAGCTCGTGAAATTGTTTTAGTAATTCCCGTAGTTTCTTCACATTCTTAAGATCCGTTGTCTGTTTTGATTCCATCGCATAGACTAACATTTGATGAAGAACGGTTATTTTATCCTGATATTGTTTATATCCTTTAACATCTTCAGAGGGAACCGGTTTAATTCTTTGTGCCATGAAATAATACGTTACCGTATTCATTATCTTATCAGCATGCACTTCTTTATTCTCTATCCACCGTACAATTTGGTTATAGTTTTTTTCTTTCTTTTTAGATAACGAAATGATTTCATTCATAGACTTTTCAATAGTGGTAATGTCTTCAGCAATCATCGCGAAACGCGCTTCATCATCATATATCCCGCATGGTATTTGACAATGCGAATAACACACTTGAGTAAATATCAATACACTTATAATACAACTTACTATCAGCATCGTTTTCTTCATACTATTCCTCTGGTAGTTCGTAGTTTACACCTATAAAATTTACAAGTAAATTTTTCTGGGTATTGTCCCCGTAGGGGATCGTTCATTGTTCTTAGTTTTTAGTCTTCAGTCTGTAGTCTCTGGTCTGGGGTCTCTAGTCTTGATGTTAAGTTATCTTCTTATCTTTGCGAGAAGGCGCAGCATCTCAAGATAGAGCCAAATAAGAGTGACCATAATGCTAAATGCACCGTACCATTCCATATATTTTGGAGCACCCGCTTCGGCACCTTTTTCGATATAATCAAAATCAATAACGAGATTAAGTGCAGCAACGCCGACAACAAACAAACTAAAACCAATACCCATCCACCCGCTTTGATGTATAAGCGGCACCTGCACTCCAAAAAATCCGAGAATAATCGCAACAAAATAAAAAAGCGCTATACCGCCTGTTGCAGCAAACACACCAAGTTTAAAATTCTCCGTTACTTTTATTAAACGTGTCTTGTACGCAAAAAGCATACAGAAAAGTGTCCCTAACGTTAATCCTACCGCTTGAGCAACAATCCCCGGATACATCTTCTCAAACATTGCTGATATACATCCTAAAAATAATCCCTGAACAAAAGAATAGATCGGTGAAGTGATGGGCGCCCACTCTTTCTTGAATATTGTTACCAAAGCAAGTATAAAACCGCCAATAAGTGCCGGCCATATGTACGGGGCCATTGAAGCAGGGTTTTTCCATACCAGTGACGCTCCAAACACAACAAGCGCAAGTAATATAAATGAACGGTTTACCGTGCCCTGAATAGTCATAGCATTAGCCGCGCTGTCTGCACGCACACTGGTAAACGCATTACCCATAAGTGCAGGATTTCCTGATCGCATCATATGTATCCTCCTTTAATTATTTCAAATCTTTTAGCTCTACAAAAAAGGTTGTTCCTTTTCCTTCTCTTGATTCAAACCACACCTTACCATTCTGTGCAGAAATAATCGATTTTACCGCACCGCATTCCGTACAAAAAACCGATGTACCGCATCCTGCAGGCATTTCAGTTGCATGAACACAGCCAAACAACTCACCAGGCCGTTTACCAATCACTTTACCGAATGCAATACCGATATAAATTAACAGCATGTTGTTACAGTAAACAATCTGACGGTTATTGTTTAATACCATGATGCTTTAGAGAAAAATTCATGACATTCAACGATATCATGTTCACGGGAAAGCGTTTGCGTTGGCGAACGATCAGGTGTGGCAAAATACGATTTCTTTTTAGCCATACACATTCCTCCATATTATTTATTGTAAACGCGTACTCAGGTCCATTAACGTCTTTACAAGAAATGATTTCACTAAAATGATCGCAAGAAATGCAATGATAGGAGATATATCTATTCCTATACTCATTGGAATCAAACGCCTAATTGGCCTAAGGATTGGTTCTGTTAACTTATTAAGATACTGAACTATTACGTTATACGGATCAGGATTTACCCAGCTAATAAGCGTACGAATCAGTATCAGCCAATATAAAATAGTCAGTACAATATCAACAATGGTCGCGAGTGCTGAAAATAAATTACCAATTACAAACATACCTCTCCCCTTACTCTATAGTTAATGAATTATAACCCGCTCATTTTACAAATACTTACATAATAATACAAGTATTTTGTAAGAGAATTAAGAGGAATAAAAAAGGCTATAGGATAGAGATCAAGTCATTCATACGTACTCAATGCTACCCTATAGCCTTTTTACTAACCTTAATTACCTGCGAGTGTATCTTGAATATCAGCATCGACTTCACCAATCGGCTTGATACTGAATTTCTCAACAAGAATATTCAGTACATTCGGTGAAATAAATGCAGGGAGAGTTGGCCCTAACCTGATATTTTTAATGCCAAGATATAGTAACGTAAGAAGAATGCATACCGCTTTTTGCTCATACCATGAGATTATCATCGATAATGGCAAATCATTCACACCGCACTTTAGAGCATCTGCAAGTGCACTTGCGATCTTTATCGCCGAATACGCATCGTTACACTGCCCAACATCTAAAAGTCGAGGTATACCGTCTATAGTTCCGTAATCTTCTTTATTGATCCTAAACTTACCGCACGCTAATGTCAAAATGATGCAGTCTTTAGGAACTTTTTGCGCAAATTCAGTAAAATAATTTCTCCCAGGTTTTGCACCGTCACAACCGCCAATAAGATAAAAATGGCTGAGTTTTTTCTGCGCAACAAGATCAAGTACCTTACCGGCAACACCGAGAACCGCATTATGTCCAAAACCGACGGTAATTTCTCTTTCTATTGCATCTTCTGAAAAACCGCCAAGTGCAATCGCTTTTTCGATCACCGGTGAAAAATCTTTTTCGCCGCTAGTTTCATCAACGTGTTTTACATCAGGCCATGCAACAAGTCCTGTCGTAAACACATTGTCTTTATAGCTATCAAGCGGTTTCTGGATACAGTTTGTAGTAAACAGTATCGCCGCGGGAGCATCTTTAAACTCTTTCTGCTGATTCTGCCAGGCTGTGCCGTAATGGCCTGCAAGATGCGCATGTTTTTTCAGTTCCGGATATCCATGTGCGGGCAACATCTCACCGTGAGTATATATGTTGATACCTTTTCCTTCAGTCTGCTCGAGTAACGCTTTAAGATCCTTAAGATCATGACCGGTAATAATGATTGCAGGACCTTTTTTTACTCCCCACGATACTTGTGTCGGTACAGGATGACCGAAATGGCCGGTGTGTGCGCCGTCTAAGATTTCCATGCATTTGAGATTTGCCTTACCGCATTCCATAACGAGAGCAACAAGCTCATCAGCACCTAATGTTGTATCAGCAAGCGCGGATAAACCTTTGTAAAAGAATCCGGATACTTCTTCATCCTCAATAGCAAGAAGACGCGCATGGTCAGCGTATGCCGCAATTCCTTTCATGCCGTAAAGAAGTATTTCCTTTAAGCTTTGGATATCTTCATTATCGCTTGCAAGAGAATCAATTCTGGCAGATTCCCCTTGTTTTATCATCTCTTGAAAGTTTGACGCCGGCCTCCACTGAGCAATCTCAGGAAGCGATTCGGAAAACTCTTTTCCGTTCTTACTTTTATATGCATCCAAAAAAAGCCTTTTGATATTTTCTTTTACGGCTCCCGAGGCTAGAATCATCTTTTCAAGCCTCTTCTCATCAAAATTCACATTCGTAATAGTTGTAAACAACCCTTCAATTATATATTTATCAGTATCACTGTCTGTAACGCCAAGTTCACGGGCTTTTTGACCGTATATACTAACAGCAATCAGCGCGTGGATTAAAAGATCCTGAAGATCTGCCACTTCCGGAGACTTCCCACACACGCCCTGAACGGTACACGCTTTCGTTTGAGCCGTTTGTTCACATTGTCTGCAATACATATCCATAAAAAATCCTCCTTTAGATTATTTCACCTTTTAATGATACATTATATTCCTTTATAATAACATTTTTACCGGATCGTTTTAGCGCTTCTTCAACAACCTTGATTGTCCCGGAACAACACGGCACTTCCATATGTGCAATCGTTATAGATTTAATCTCATTGTTTTTAAAGATCTCAGTGAGTTTCTCTATATAGCTATCAATACCACTATCAAGTTTTGGGCAAAACATTATAAGCTTTTTGCCCTTCAAAAATTTCTGATGGAAATTACCATATGAAAAAGCTACACAGTCAGCTGCAACTAATAGCTCTGCATTCTGAAAATATGGCGCGTTAGAATTAATCAAATGCAACTGTATTGGCCACTGGGTCAATTCAGAATGAGTAGAGACAGGCGCATCAGACTTTGACCGAGCTTGAGGATCAAATTCCATGGTCTTAATCCCAGGACATGCGCTATGACCGGAATTTTTGTTTTCATATTCAGGCACATCTATTCCTTTCTCTTCTAAATAGGTAACAGCTTCGTTGAAATAGACCGTCTCACCATGATCTTTAAGATGTTTTAGGTGGGCTTTTATGACATCATTTCCTTGAGCCGCAATATTTTCCATTGTTTTACGTTCACTATACTGGTCGGCTTCACGCTCCTCTATAGTAATAGCATCTACCGGACAATCACCTATACAGGCACCTAATCCGTCACAATATATTTCACTGACAAGCTTTGCTTTGCCATTAATCATCTGAATAGCACCTTCAGGACAGCCCTTAGCACATTGGGCGCATCCGTTACATTTTTCTTCATCGATCCGAATAATTTTTCTTTTCATATTTAATCCCCTTCAATTAGTGATGCTATCGTTACAGCCTGTAATTCTTCGACAACATTCTTTTCAATTTTGAGTATCTTTTTACGTAATGGACATGTCTTTTTATTAGGACAGATTTTTTTCTTTAAAACACATTTATTAAAAGAAACTTTCCCCTGTAATATTTCGATCACTTTTGAAAGACGTATCCGCCTCGCAGATACAGCCAAAGTAAAACCGCCGCCTTTGCCCTTTATGGATTTTAAAATACCTGCTTTACCTAACTGCTGAAGGATTCTCCTTAAAAATGCTTTAGGAACACCAGCCTCATCAACAAGCTCCTGAACTGAGACAAGTCTCTCGGGTTTCTGTGCCATGTAAAGCAAAGCGCGTATTGCATAATCTGTATCACGATTTATTAGTTTCATGGCTTAATGATACTATTTTTGTATCATTTGTCAATAAAAAAATATGCTTTTTATAGAAAATATTATTCGAGTGTAATACGGCCCAGTTCGTACCCTTCCCCTACAGGAAAGAAATACCAGTTATACTTACTTTGAGTGTTATCATTGTCACTGTCATGAAACGCGGGTGAAAGACGTATAGTCTTGCCTTTTTTAGGGATAATGCCCAGATATTTCCAGGTAACTTTTCCATCAATGCTATATCCATCATCTGACTGGATGATATCTGTTACGATATTATCGTTTTCCGTTGGATCCTGATTTTGAAACCACGACCACACCTTTACTTTTTCTAACATACCATCCGGACTGAACCCTATTTGAAAATCCTTCACATTACCCCATTCCAGGGAGCCACCTTCAGGGTTAACAAACAATTCTAAGCAATCATCATTATAAATTTTGTCTCCGTCATTTTTGGTGACGAGAGAATCATCCCTAACCATAATTTTAAAGTAAAGATACGTACTGTCCCATGCAAACTGTATCGAAGCGTACAGATCACCCTCCTTATCAATCTCACCCACCTCACGTAAACGCCTACTGCTCAAATCGATCTGTTGAACACCATCCCATGAAAAAACTTCGTTTTTCTCAACTGCCGTATATTCAGGAGGTACAGGTAAAGTAATTTCTTTGGTTCCCGGCTTAAACCCGATCTTTTCAAGAGCACGTATCGATTCCGGTGACTGAGAAAATAGTTTCCAGATAAGACCCGTACGGTAATTTTCGATTCCGAGCAGGATCGCTCCCTGATCGATCCCGATAACATCAGGACTTTTCCAATGCGAATCAAGATTAAACGCGTCTACAAATCCGTACCTTCCCCACAACCATCCTTTTTCATGTACATACAGTTTCTTCATAAACTTAATTGAAAGCTCAGGCGTAAACATAATCGAAGTAAGAGCTGCCGTTGGCGCTACTGTTCCGTCGTATACCGCCGCTCCGGGTTTTGCGCCATAGGCTTTATATCCGAGAGGTCCATCACAGGCAGTTAACCCCCAGTAACCTTTTTCAAACGTTTTATATTGCTGGGCATGATTCATGCAGAAAAAATAATTACACTTTGTTACATTAACCGAATTCTTAAAATAGTCGGCATACTCATCATGTTTGTCACGCAGATCAAAAAACAACTGCGGATACTGATGCGTGAAAAGCGGCGGTGACTGTATAATCGTTATACCTTTATAAACACCTTTTTTTCTAAAAATATCGTTCCATGACTGACTTGATATCGCATTTCCATCGGCACCTATCGCAAGAAGAACTAAAAGTATCCCTTCATTATAATCGGACCAGCGCTCTTTTATAAAACCAGACGCCGGTTTCCATCCCATACTAAACGTTTTACCCTTATTCATCATCCACTGAAAATCTATACGGTCATAAATCTCTTTTACATACTCAGTTATTTTTGGATCTTTGAAGTATTCACGAGCAGTAACGGCACCTGCTAGTAAGATCGCTGTATCAATAGATGATATTTCGGTATCTGAGACACGTTTTCCAGAGGTCATACCAAGAAAATGATAGAAAAAACCTTTTTTATGCTCGGCTTCACGAGCAAAAAAACGCAGGGTGTTAGTGGCACGTTTAAGTGCCTTATCCCTACTTACCCACCCGCGTTCAACCGCAACGGGAAGTGCTGCAAGACCAAAACCTACAGAAGCAATACTGGAAATCTGATAATCATCACGCTTAAAATTGTTCGCACGATCCTTTACAAGCCCGTTAGATGTATTAGCTTCATTCCAGAAGAAATCAAACGCGCGGTGCTGGATCGTATCGAGCAAAGAATCAGTATCAGTAGCGGTATGATTAGGGACAGATGTGTATTCTGAATCGCTCTGAGCGGGATTGCTCACGCAAGATGTCGTTACACAAAAAATGTATACTAAAATAACAGCACATATAATATGTTTTATCACTCTCATATATCACCTGTAGCTAGATAAGGCGACAGTCCCCTTATCTAATTCGTTTACTACTTTCTCAATGAGCTTCTGAAACATTATTTACCACCCGTGCAATTTTTATAGGTATATCAATATCTTGAAGAAAATTACTTTTCCTACCAAAAGCACCCAATGCTAGTGCTTCATCATACAAAGCATCTACCATTCTAAAATTATCGGTTATACTGAGCTTTTGCTTCTTCATAAACTCTTTTTCAAATTGTGCCAACAATGCCTTATTTTTTATCATATCTTTCACACTTTCTGTACATATGATACCACAATAAATAGGGGCCGTCCCCCTTTTTTTTATGCAGATATGAGCAATTCCGCATATTGATTAGAAAAAAAGGGGACAGTCCCCTTTTTCATGTGTTATTATACATTCATGACTATTGTTATATCATTTGCGTGTCTCTGTTTATTGTTAGCACTCGGAAAATTTCTTCGGGTAAAAGTTGGATTATTTCAACGTTTGTTTCTTCCCGCTTCTGTCATAGGCGGTATTCTAGGACTTATACTGCTACACACTGTTAAAAACTATATCCCTGCTTCCTGTACCGCCGGATGGAGTTTTTTACCAGGATTTCTTATCAATATCGTTTTTGCGACACTGTTTTTAGGTGTGACACTCCCCTCGGTTCGCTATATATGGAAAGAAGCCGGACCACAGCTTGTGTATGGACAAATCGTTGCGTGGGGACAGTATGCCGTTGCACTTTTTATCTCTATAGCTGTCCTCGCACCACTTTTTCTAGTCCCAAAATATTTCGGCGTCATTGTCCCCGTAGGATTTGAAGGCGGACATGGTACCGCAGCAGGTTTAAAACCAACGTTTGATCTCCTGAAATGGACTGTTGGAGATGATTATTGCCTCGCGGCGGCGACATTTGGTATTACAACCGCTATCATAATCGGTATCATTCTCATTAACTGGGCAGTAAGAAAAAAATATGTATGCGGCACAAAAGAGCTTAATGAAAGTGAGAAAAAAGGGATCTATAATATTGATGAACGTCCTATCGCCGGTCGACAAACAACAACACCGAGCTCGATGGATAGCTTAGCACTCCATATCGCTATTGTCGGTATCGCTATTTTTGTTGGTTTTGTCCTTAAGGTAGGTCTCGTTCTTATCGGTTCTCTGTTCCTTACACCTATACAGAACGAATTTTTTAAGGCGTTTCCTCTGTTCCCGCTCTGTATGATGGGGGGAATCATTGTTCAGATATTTATTTCAAAGATTATCAAGATCGATATTATCGATCACGGGCTGATGGAACGCATATCATCGACTGCACTCGATTTTCTTGTTGTTGCCGCAATATCGATTATTTCTCTCCCACTTATAATGAAAGGGTTGATACCTCTTATACTTGTTGTTGTTGCGGGTATCGGCTGGAACCTTTTTTGCATACTCGTTCTCGCAAAAAGAATGCTTCCTGACGCATGGTTTGAAAGAGGCATAGTCGAAATGGGACAATCTATGGGTGTTACCGCAACAGGATTACTTCTACTGCGCATTGTTGATCCCGAACACAAAACACCGGCGTATACTGCATTTGGGTGCAAACAACTTCTGCACGAACCGTTTATGGGTGGCGGCTTGTGGACATCTATCGCTATACCGCTTGCGATCATTCATGGCTCGTATCTTGTATTAGCAATAAGCATTGTCGCACTTATCGTTTGGTTTGTTTTGTGGAGTGTGCTTTTTCGGAAACAATTAAGGGGACAGAATATTTAATCATACCCTACCCACCGCGTAGGAGTCACTGCGTGCCACCTACGCGGTGAGGATACCTAATTATACTGTTTCTGCGACAAGTTTCTGCTTATAGTCTTGCAGAGCTTTTGGTGCAATCTCACCTTTTAACTCTTCTTTAATACCTTCTACCGTTGCTTGTGCAGCTGCCATTGATGTTACATACGGTATTTTACGCTGCACTGCCATCATACGGATATAGCTATCATCATACTGGCTGCTTTTACCGGCAGGCGTATTGATGATAAGCTGTATTTCTTCGTTGGTAATAGCATCTGCAATATTTGGTCTTCCTTCATGCAGTTTCTTGATCTCTTTAGCTTCAATACCTTTTTCTTTAAGATACTTACAGGTATTTTCAGTTGCAAGAATATTAAACCCACATTTTACCAGCTCAGCTGCTATTGGCTCTAAGGTGTCTTTTTCACTGTCTGAAACAGTTAAAAGCACAGTGCCTTTTACCGGAAGAATCGCACCCGTCGCTTCCTGAGCCTTATAAAACGCAAGACCGAAACTATCACTCATTCCCATCACTTCACCCGTTGCTCTCATTTCAGGGCCTAATAAAGGATCTACTTCAGGGAACATATTGAACGGAAACACTGCTTCTTTCACACCGATAAACTGCATCTTACTCTGTTTGAGCTCGGGGAAATCTTTTATTTTCTTACCCATTACGAGCTGTGTCGCGACACGCGCAAGCGGCACTCCACGTACCTTTGATACTAACGGTACTGTACGCGATGCACGCGGATTTGCTTCAAGAATATATACTTTATCATCGGAAATCGCATACTGGATATTGATGAGACCAACTACATTCAGCGCCTCTGCAATCTGTGCGGTATTATCCTCAATGATCTTCAAATGCTCTGCTTTAATGTTTCGCGACGGGATGACACATGCCGAATCACCTGAGTGTACACCCGCATGCTCAATGTGTTCCATCACAGCAGCAACAAATGTCTCTTTACCGTCACATAACGCGTCAACCTCTACCTCCATCGCTTTTTCAAGAAATCGGTCAATAAGCATTGGATATTCCGGACTAACATTTATTGCCTCAAGTGCGTATTTGCGGAGTCTCTCTTCATCATAGATGATTTCCATACCGCGTCCGCCGAGCACAAATGACGGCCGAACCATTAATGGATATCCGATCTTTCGAGATATGACTAACGCTTCATCGAGTGACCGTGCTATACCTGACTCCGGCTGGAGAACGCCAAGCTCGATCATCTTCTCTCTGAATCGTTCACGATCTTCCGCAAAATTAATGCTTTCCGGTGTTGTACCAAACACGTTTACACCATTATCTTTTAATTCCTGTGCTATTGTAAGCGGTGTCTGTCCGCCAAACTGAACAATAACACCTTCAGGTTTTTCCTTTTCATATATCGTTAGCACATCCTCAACCGTAAGCGGTTCAAAATACAGTTTGTTTGACGTGTCATAGTCAGTTGATACTGTTTCAGGATTACAGTTGATCATGATTGACTCATACCCTTCATCACGCAAAGCAAATGCCGCGTGGACACAGGTATAATCAAACTCAATGCCCTGCCCTATTCTGTTCGGGCCTCCGCCAAGTATCATTATCTTTTTGTTCTTTGTTACCGGAACAAGATCTTCTCCCGGTGTATAGGTTGAATAATAATAGTACGCGTTTTCGACACCACTTACCGGTACCGGTTCGTAACGAGCTATCTTACCGAGAGCCACCCGTCTTTGCCTCACTGCTTTTTCTTCTACCTTAAATATCTTTGCCAAATACTTGTCTGAAAAACCCCATTCTTTCGCTTTAAGGAATTTATCATCGGGTACCTGGTCAAATGAAGTGGAAAGAATCTCCTCTTCGTACTCTACAAGCTCTTTCATTTCATTTAAGAACCATGTACCGATATAGGTGATACTGTAAAGCTCATCTACAGTCATACCTTTTCTGAGCGCTTCATACACAAGAAAAATGCGTTGGCTTGAAGGATAACTTATTAACTGCTTGATACGGTCAAGAGACAATTCATTAAAGTTTTTCGCATAACCAAGACCGAACTGACCGATTTCCAAGGATCGTATCGCTTTTAAAAACGCTTCTTTAAACGTTTTGCCGATACTCATTACTTCGCCGACGGCTTTCATCTGTGTCCCGAGGATATCTTTCGCTTGCGGGAACTTCTCAAATGCCCATCGTGCGAACTTTATTACAACATAGTCGCCGCTTGGAACATATTTTTCGAGTGTCCCTTCTTTCCAATACGGTATCTCGTCCATAGTGAAACCCGCAGCAAGCTTGGTTGAAACCAATGCAATAGGAAATCCTGTTGCCTTCGACGCCAGTGCAGATGAACGCGATGTGCGCGGATTTATCTCGATAACCACTAAGCGATCATCCTGTTTGTTGTGCGCAAACTGAACGTTTGTACCGCCAACAACTCCGATCGCCTCTACGATCTTATATGAATAATCCTGCATTTTCTTCTGCAATTCTTCCGGCACGGTTAACATGGGGGCGCAACAGAAACTGTCGCCGGTATGAACGCCCATCGCATCGATATTCTCAATAAAACAAACGGTAATTTTCTGATTCTTCTCATCACGAACAACTTCAAGCTCAAGTTCTTCCCATCCAAGCACAGATTCTTCAATCAGTACCTGATGGATAAGACTTACTGCTAAACCGCGCGCTGCGACTGTGCGTAATTCTTCAACATTATACACAAGGCCACCACCGGTACCACCCATAGTAAATGCTGGTCGTACCACAACCGGATAGTTTAATTTCTCAGCAACTTTTTCACATTCTTCAACGGTAAGACATACTTCTGATGCGGGAAGAGGTATACCGAGTTTATTCATTGTCTCTTTAAACGCGAGCCGGTCTTCACCACGCTCAATGGCATCTGCCTGAACACCAATAATTTTTATTCCATGTTTTTTAAGGATTCCCGCTTTACTGAGGTCTGATGAAAGATTTAATCCTGTTTGCCCGCCAAGATTAGGCAATAACGCATCAGGTTTTTCTATTTCTATAATCTTCTCTAAACTTTTAACGTTTAAAGGCTCAATATAAGTCTTATCAGCCATTCCGGGATCGGTCATGATTGTTGCAGGATTTGAATTAACGAGTACTATTTCGTACCCTTCTTTTTTTAATGCCTTACATGCCTGTGTGCCCGAATAATCGAACTCGCATGCCTGACCAATGACGATTGGTCCTGATCCAATGATCAATACTTTGTGAATATCACTTCTTCTGGGCATGACAACCTCCTCGTTACCTTTTTATCCACGCCTATGTAGATTGCTTACTGTAGAAATTTGAAGACATTCTCTTTTGAGTGCCACACTCCTATATATCAAAAATATGGTTGTTTGGCTATATGTTTGTGAGGCTCGAAAGACAGTGGCTTTTGCCAGCCGCCCTTAGGAAACGGGTAGCGTTTCCAAGAATTTGGTCCCCGTAGGGGAAACTATCCCATTTTTGAGGATTTTCCTAGAAAATCTAGGAAGGATTACTATGGTACACCGCGGCGGTAAGAGAATAGGATAGTTTAAAAAGGGGACAGTCCCTATTTATTCAAAATAAATGGGACAGTCCCCTTTTTAATTTCATTCAGGGGTGCCGATTTCGTCATAACCTTCGTCAGCTTCTGCCGGCAAACGAAAACTTTTATCTTCTTGCACTTCCATTGCTGTAGCTCTGTCTGCATTAGGATATTCCTTATAGCTTCCAATTTCTTTCGGAGCACATCCCACACACATCATACCCATTAAAGAAACAACACATACAATCTTTGAAAAAGTGTTCATTATGCCTCCTTTATTTAGCCCTTTATAGATAGGTTTCATCTATCTGTTTTGCATATAATTATCTATTGATCTGTCATACGTTTTTTCGGTTTCTTTATCAAAATAACATGCGGTAAGCTCACCGTTCTTTCGGTGGTACGCTACACATTCGCGGCAAATACCGTGCCGCGGACAGCCCGGATAGGTGCACGCACAATTCGGATTTCTGTTATCACTGTTTCCCATTACCTGAGGCTCCTTACTATTTACAATACTACTACAAATAAAGTTCTTTAACTATATTATAAAAGCTCTTAAAGACATCGCGCCTACCTACCACACCAACCATTCTTCCTTTATCAAACACCGGTATAGTATGTTTGTTGCGAAATTTCATTATAACAAGTATTTCATCTAATGAGGTCGTTTTCTTTACCTGGGATATTTCTGTAGACATGCTAAACCGTACCGTGGGGTTTGATACCGCAAGTTTTCCGTTTTCCATAACATCGCCGGATTTGATCATGTCCATAACAACAAATAAATCGTTCTCAGTAATAATACCGATTACTTTGCCTTTCTTATTAACAACCGGCATACCGCTTATGCGTGACTCTAACATAATCTCGGCAACATCTGCCAGATGCGCGTCCTCAGTAGTCGTTATGACATGTTTTGTCATAATATCGCCTGCTTTAACAGCTTTTAGTTTCCGTGTAAATGCCTTCAACTTACTTGTACTATTCTGTGCCATACCTGCCTCCTTTTAGACGAGAGGATTTATACAATGCATTTTTAGATGTTTTACTGCTGCTTCATGAAACTGTTTCTTAAAGTGGTCTTTATACATAAATTCGCATGCATGCAGTTTGGTGCATCTTCCTTTAACAATTTTTGCTTCCTGCGCTTCTTTTTTATTCATCTCACTTTTCTTTAATGCGCTACAAACAATGACCGGCACCTGAGTATTTTTAACACCTCTGCGGACAATGTGTATAGGGGTGTCATCCATATTGGTACTCATCTTATACTGAACAATGGCAATGCAATATCTGAACGATAGTGCATGATAACTATAGGTGTGTATATCGTGCATTAGATCGATCTGAAAACCGTATTTATCAATATTACTAATAATGTCATCTGCAGACTTTTTATCGCTCACTAAAACTAAAATCTTTTTTGTTAAAATATCTTTTATTTCATCAATAAGCAGTTTCACTGAATACGGCTTTACAAAATACTCGTCAACACCCATCGTTTCAAATGATTCCCGCATTGCAGCTTTACTCGTCTGAACAATAACCGGTATACGTTGAAAATCCTTGTCCTCTTTTAATATCTTAAAAAGCTGAAATCCGTTCATATCACCATCTAGATCAATTTCCATGACAATCAAATCAATCCAGGTAGAATTCAATACATCAATAGCATCTTTGCCGTTATGTGCAAAATCGACTAAATACCCCTCTTTTAATAACCGGGCTTCAAGCACTTCAGACAATACTGCGTCACCATCAACTATAAGGACTCTTTTTTCCTGGGTCATATAATCACCCTCCTTTACTTCTTTTTTAAAGGTATCGTACGCTTCGCACCATACAACACACGGTAACTTTTTCCCTGTACTTCAAGAGGGAAAGATTTTCTCTTTGTTTTTTTGCTTCGTATCTCTATTGTAAGAGAACTTTTTGTCACCGTAAAAATAAATACTGTTCCCTTAAATATAAATTGCACCCGGACAGAGTTCCACAATCGTGGAAGATGCGGATCAACCTTTATGTGATCGTACCGTATATCAATTCCCGCGAAACGGCGCATTGCTATATCAATTGATCCACCCATAACTCCCGTATGTATTCCTTCTGCAGTGGTTCCTCCCTGTGTATCATTCAAATCTGATTTGAGAACATTGGTATACCACGACCACCCTTCACGAACTCTACCTAACATATAGGCGATATAACAATGCACAATCATGCTGAGCGTAGATCCGTGACTTGTTCGCTTCTCATAATAATCATAATTCTTCCGGAGAATATTTATGTTCATCTGATAGCCTAACCGTTCAAACAACTCTTTCACTTCATCAAGAGGAAAGAGATAAAAAAGCATCAAAACATCAGCCTGTTTCGCTAACTTATACTCGTCGGGTGATTTTCCTTCAGATTTCAAAATTCTGTCCATACGATGAATATTTCCGTATTTTGTTCTATAGCTTTCCCAATCAAGTTCCTTAAGGTCAAAGTACCCGTCAAACTGGCTAATAATATTATCATCATTCATGACGATATTCATTTTACGGGTAATATCATCCCATCGTTTTAACTCCTGTTCGTTTACCCCTACTTTCTTAAGTATATTTCTTTGCTGACTAGGAGATAACACTTGTAAAACTTCTTGTGCTTTTAACAAAGTCCAGACAATCATCATATTTGAATATGCATTATCTTTTACCCCCGGTTCTGATGATAAGGGTAAGCGTTCGTGGAATTCGTCCGGGCCCATAATACCTTTTGTATGATACGCGTCGTCTTTTTTATCATAATAAGCAAGGCTTCCGCCAAACTGTGCTATTGATAGGATTAATTCAGCGCCATATTTATATAAAAATTCAATATCATTTGTATGTTTCCAGAATTGCCATACATTATAAGCAATATCAAAGGAAATGTGCCGCTGAATACAACTGAAGTCGGGACCCCACTTACCTGATATGGGATTTAAATGTATAGTTTGTGTTTCCTCAACACCTGTTGAGCCGCTTTGCCACGGAAACATTGATCCTCTATATTTATTTTTCGCGGCATATTTCCGTGCTTCCGGTAAACGATTATATCGATACATCAAAAGCGCTTTTGCGATAAGCGGTTCCTGGAGATAGAAAAACGACATAACGAATATTTCATCCCAAAAAATATGTCCCCGGTAAGATTCGCCATGCAATCCTCGTGCAGGAAGTCCTGCATCTATATTCTGATTATGTATGGAGGCGGTTTGTAAAAGATGAAATGTATGGAGACGTAACACCCTTTCGGAAAAGGTATCACCGCTTATCTCGATATCAAACATCTTCCAGAGTTTTCGCCATGTTTTTTTATGCTGATTAAATACTTGGTCAAATCGCGGTGCTTTTTTTACTGAATCACATGCTGCTTTAAGCGGGTTGCGTATATTTTTGTCTCGTGACGTATATATTGAGACACTCTTTTCAAATGTATACTTTTTCTTCCTCTGGGCATGAAAGTGTAGTTCCTGACATATCTTTTTCTTCTGAATAATTTCTGTGTGTACCGCCGGATGAATCTCACTTGCTCCTTTAAATACACGAAAAATTGAAGCCTGGACGATTATGACACGTGATCTACTTGTTTTCACTGAAAGATACACGCCATTTTTTCCCATACGACCAATTTTATCGAGTGTGAGGTGCTGAGAATTTAGTTCTTTGTACCGTGGAACACCAGTATTTTGTACCGTACCATCAAGCACCGACCGTACCGTTACAGTATCATCATAGTTTTCGGGAATAATGGTATATTTAATTGCCCCGCAATGCGGATCAGCCATACTTGCAATAACATGTGTCTCAACTGTTGTCCTGTGACCTTCTTGGTCTTGAATACGATACTTTCTGGTGAGGATACCGCTTTGCATATTGAGCACTTGTTCGTATGAGAGGATTTCACGTAGAGAGACTCTGTTCCAGTTACCGGTGCCGACTTTAAATGTGAGGATAAGCCAGTTCGGGCAGTTTACAAAATCTTCGTTATATATGTTTTTGCCTGCTATAGGGGTCGGGATCTTGTTAAACACTCCGGCCATATACATTCCGGGATAATTAATACGGGTCGCAGGTGTTTCAATCACAGCGCCGCGTACACCAAAATACCCGTTCCCAAGAGTGCACAGTGATTCCCGTAACCCTTCCTGAACAGGATCGAAATGATTATACGTAAGTTTCCAACAGGAAGTATCTTTTGACTTTTTTTGGTTAAGAGCTTGAAATGATTTTTTCAAAAAGGGTCTTTACCTCATCAGGTATTGATACTTGAAAATCTGCAGCTGACGGTCTCGTTGATTCATCAACGAGTATTCCTGTGCCCCGTGTACGAATAAATCGAAATGCGTTTTCATCAGTTACATCATCACCGATATATATCACAGATGATTTCAACCACGTAATCTTTAATGCGCTCATTATCCACCGAATAGCTTTACCCTTATCCCATTCAATGTTAGGCAAAATCTCAAATACTTTTTTACCGTTCATAAGCCGCAGAGAATGCTCACTCTTTACTACTTCTTCAACAACACGGATGATCTGCGGTAAATGTTTTTCATCGACTAACCGATAATGCACTGCTACAGAGAATTTTTTCTCTTCAATAATCACTCCATCAATGGTTCCAAGCTCTTTTTTGAGATGGACTATAACTTTATCGACAATGTGAATCGTTTTTTCGGCTTCATGCTGTACCATTGAAAAACCAGGACCAGCAATATCAAAACCATGACTGCCTGCATAGAATATATTTTCGATACCCAGTAGATTCTGTACATCTTCTCTCATTCGGCCACTAACGATAGCAACGGTATACTTTTCGGCAAGTTGTTTTACGGTTTGGCGCATATCCTCAGATATCACCGCGAGCTCTGGTCTTTCAACGATCGGGGTAAGTGTCCCGTCATAATCAAGAAAAATGACCGGTTTTTTCTTACCAAAAAAAGCCCATTTGGCCGGCCTAAAATAACAGGGGTTGATTGTCCCTACGCATTTCATTTCTGATTCCATGCCAACAAGGTCTCTTTGTGAGCCCCGAGTATCCCACGAAGAAGAAAGTGGCCGAGCAGTTTTATGAAACCACTCTTCGACACATCCTAACGTCACTCCCTCCATATCACACACAACAACGTCTGCACCATTACGGTTAAGCTCTGCTACATTATCTTTTCTGGCAATACCTAAAACCAAACCAAACCCACCGTTCCTACCGGCACGCACTCCAGAGCTAGCGTCTTCTACCACAACTGCCCGTGCGGGAATCGTCCCCAACTGTTTTGCCGCTAAAACAAATATGTCCGGTTCAGGTTTTCCATTAAGATGAAGCTTAAGTGATACCTCCCCATCAACACGTGTTTCAAAGAGGTGTTCTATACCCGCATTTTGGAGTATGGGAAGACAATTGCGTGACGATGAGGCAACTCCTACTTTAATACCTTTTTCATGTAAAGAATTGATAAATGCTATCGTAGAAGGATAGACATCAGCACCTTCTTTATCAAGTGCTGTACGAAAAGTGTCATTCTTTTTATTTCCTATCCCGCATACCGTTTCCCTATCAGACGGATCAGTCATTGCGCCGAAAGGAATTCTAATATTTCTTGATTTTAAGAAGCTTTTAACGCCATCATAGCGGGGTTTACCATCAACAAACTGGAGATAGTCACCGTCAATCGTGAACTCTTTATACGGTTCATTATATTTCTCTTCTCTGAAATGGAGATATTCGTCAAAAACCATCTTCCAAGAGGTCGCATGGACCTTTGCAGTGGTTGTAATGACACCATCAAGATCAAACACTACTGCATCAAATGAAAATTTACTCAAAACTACCCCTTATAAAACCTTGTTTGGCTACATATCCCCTTGGACTTTAGTGATTATATCTAAATTTTTTCACTTTGGCAAGTAAAGAATGTCATTTTTCAACTAAATGGGAGCGATCCCCTTTTTTGAGACCATATCTGTTTTGCATGGACTATTATTCTTGATATGGTATATTTATGTTTAGTTTATTTACCCTGTCAAAACATAAAACAATGGGGGTATTATGCACACATCTAGATTTATCTCTGTAGCATGTATATTTCTTGCAGCTTCTCTGATCTGTTACTCCTGCGCTAAAGGTCCGGACTATTCCCCTGAAATTAAAAGATTACAGGAAGTAGTTAACGAAAATCCTGATAATCCTGTAACGTACGAAAAATTGATCATAGCACTAAATAAAGACTCCTATTATAAGGAGGCATTACAATACGCTACAGAAATATCAGATATTAAACCTGATTCACCGATCGGCTTGTTTTATATGGGTGTCTGCAATGAAAAACTCAAAGACTGGAATGCGGCTGAGGAAAACTATAAGAAATTGTGTGAACTTTTTCCTGAAAACATCAACGGTTATAAAAGATTAGGAACATTGTATTATAAAAAAGGCGATTTCAGCAAATGTATAGATACACTCAAAAAAGCGCTTACGCTGAATACTGCCGATACCGCAATACGCATAAACACGTTGCTGTTCATAGCAAACGCATACTATTACAATGGTGATATTGATAGCGCATACGCATCATTAGACACCATATTAGAGATAGAACCTGATAACAAAGAAGCGCTCTATGATTACGGACTGTTTAAATTGCGTGAAAACAACTATTCTGATGCTATACAATATCTTTCCAAATTAGTTTACGAAAATCCCAAAAAGGCTTTACCATACTTCAGGTTAGGTAAAGCCTATTATCATTCCAGACAACTTGACAAGGCTAAAGAAGCATTTTGGAATGCGGGCCAGTTTGACCCCACACTAAAAATACTTGCACGATTAGTATATGCACAAAATCTAGGAAGCACTTATAATGAAATTAATTCGGCTATAATAAAGGTCTTAGAAGAATATAATTACCGTCAGGGAGACACCTTTATCGTTAAGGGTATGGTTGAAAACATGGGATTAGAAGTCGCAAAAGACGTCAAGCTCACCGTGCAGTTCTATGATAAAGATAACAATTTATTGGAACAGACTTATTTTACTACATCGCCACGCAATCTCAGGCCTGAACAGTACACTTTTTTTAAAACAGAAATCCCTTATTCAGAAAAGATCTCTCACGTAAAAGTTGAACCAAGCTGGCAAAAACGTTCAACACACATTAGATTTAAATAGGGACTGTCATACTACTTGCACCGCCCCGATAAATCGGGGCGATGCAAAAGCTATCGCTGTTTAACGCATCCCTAATTTTTTAAGGATGGTTATCATCGGACACCAGTTAGTAAATGCTGATTGCAAGAGATTCACTCCGATAAAAGCGGTAAATAAAAGCCACCAAATACTCACAAAATACGCTAAGGCTAAACTGATAAGAATAAGACCTCCTGAGATACCCCTCAATAATCTTTCTATCATATGTGTTCCTTTCTCGTAATAATAATTAAAATGCTTAGAAATAGGCACTGTCCCTATTTCTAGTGGTTATTTAAATAAAGGGAACGAAGTTCCTAGAAGCTATACCTTACGCGTACATATATGTTCTTGTTTTCTTCTGCCTGACCAAACTCTGTGTAATCGTTCTCTCCCCAAAAAAGATTTGCTCCGAGTGTCGCTTTCAGCCGGTCATTAATGTCATAGGTTACCGAAGGGCGCCAATAGGTATCCACATCTGTCGGTGAGAAAAATATAAATGAATTAACATGTAATGTCTGCTGGAAAAAATCTTTCCTGAACGAAAATGTCAGAAGCTGCTTAAAATGATCGCGTTTATAATCTCCCGGCATCAGACTTCTCTTAAATCTGCTGTATTCCAGCATTTGCTCTACGTAATACTGAAAAACGATATTAATATCGTTTTTCAGATCTTGTGCGTACCCCACCAGATATTGTACCGATGAGTTCTCAAGCATTCTGTTTGTGCCGTCCTTATTATCAAGACTGTATTTATACCCAACTTCTGTACTTACTATACCGTTAAAAAGTGGTCCACGCGCACTGCCACCAAACACCAATACCGGCGGATAATACTGTTCATCCTTATTATTCTTAAATCCTCTGGGATTTTTATAAAAACCCCGGAAGAAATACCCTGCCAGTTCATACCGATCGACAGTTCTAAAAAGTCGCAGAGCTATTTCTGTCTGCTCAAACTGATGAGGAGGTTTGCGTAAGTATCGCTCAGATTCCTGACCTGTGATTCTTCCTTTATATGGATCATAAAATGATAACCGGTCACCGCTCATGACAATATTCGGCTGAAACCACGGGATAAAAACCGCATCAATATTGACTATCGGTGTATAAAAAGATGTCTTCACCGCGTCAGACGGTACTTTTAGATATTCATCGTCCCTACCGATAAAAAAAGATATGTAATCTTTTGGGAACATATCATTAATAAAGATATAGTCCCCAACCCCCCAAGTAAGGATCTGCCGGCCAGCCTTGACATCAAAAAACTCCATCGGGTTTGTAAACAAACTAAACTCACGTGTATTGTACGAGATATTTCCAACGTACTCATCCACTAACAGTTCTCCACGATATTTTAACTCGGTTGCCCAATCTTCAAGAAACCCGGGGAAATGCGGATAATATGCTGTCTCAAGCTGTAGACGCTGCTCAGCCATATTAAATACTGAATGTTTCGTATTTGATTTTGGCGTGAGCCGCTGACCGTAATTACCTTCGAGAAAACCTTTTATCGGCGTAAAATGTTCCTGATAATATTCTTGCATTGTTGTTACAAACGAAGGGCTTTTATCTATTTCCTCAGCTGATACACCTTGAGAAATAACCAACCCAGAAAACGCCACAACGATTAAGCAATATACACTCTTTTTTATCTTCAGCCCCATTTTCTAACGCACCCATTTTCGCGGTGCTCTTCGTAAATACCGCTCAGTAAAAACATCATCTCCAAGACCAACATCATATTGCACTTTCTTGAATTCTGAAACAGTATTGCCACCAGTCTTAAGATTAGACACCTTTGATTTCACTACCGTAGGATATCCTTGTATATCTTTGACCTCCAAAGCTTCAATAATACGGTATTTGTTCCCGCCCTGATCATAATACTCAATTTTTGTCGGTAGGAAATTCTTTTTGTCCACCCATACCTTGTATGAGGCAAACTCTACCGCACTTTTTTCTTTAGGCACATTATTCAAGATATAATATTTATCGGTTTCTTCAATAAGCTCATGCGTATCTTCTTCTATTCCGCGACCGGAAACATCTTCATACAGGAAATCTGATCCCGCAAAGCTTGTTCTTTCATCATTTGCCGATATCCTTCTTACAAGGTCAAGCGCCGGTAGATAAAGCCACCTGTCGTCGTCACTACCAATATGTTTCCATACCATAAATACCATGTTGCGTACATCCGCCGGTTTTTTAAAATGAACGTAAAACTTCTGTTCACCGCCGTCTTCTTTATCTAAGCGCAATATGGTGAACTCACGCATACGAGTCCTCCCCTGATTGTCAGTAATAGTCATCTCAACGCGCGCTTTACCGTCTTTTCCCTGATAAAACGCCATTTTATTTGCTTTATCAACTATTTCATCAACGGTAACGGCATACGATACATTCGTAAAAAACGTAAGACATATAATCCCAACCATCATTAATAAAATCTTTTTCATGACTTCTCTCCTTTGTTTTCAATTGTATCGGTTTTGCATCTCCTGCGCATTAAACAGCACCCAAACGGCACTAGTATAAAACTCGGTACAACATACCACATAAGACTGCTCCATGGTATTCCCGCAAATTGATGGATATTAAGCGCTACAAATACTATGAGTGAAGCGATCATAATACCACACGTAGCACAGTTACACGCAAGTTTTACTTGTGACATATCTTTACCGAATAAATATTTTTCCAATACTTTAATCATAGCGGGCAAAATAACCAAAGTAGCGATACCCGATACAGCTAATATTGCCGCCAAAAACACCCCTACAGTTTTATACGGCATCAACGGTGCCGCAAGAAGAGGTAAAAACCCGACTGCAATAACTATAACGTTTCGTGCAATAGCTCTTGCCGGTTCACCAAATACTTTTGTCACCGTTTTTTTCCAGCTGCCAAATTCTTCATACATTACCCGTGCACGGGACAAAAAGTGGATAGAAAAGTCCACTGCCAGCCCCAGTGTCAGTGAAGACAATACCGCTATAGGCATATCATAATCTTTACCTACAAGACCGATCGCGCCATAAATAAAACCGATCGTAACCGTTAAGGGAATCATACATAAAAAGCCCCATAACGCTGACCTGAAGAGAAAGGTCATCATCAAAAATACTACGAGAAAACTGCCAATAAAAGCCTGCATCATACCACTAACCATCTTCTGCTGCCATACAACATTAATATAGGTAAGACCAAACCAATTAAATGATAACGGTACCGGCGGCTTGTGTGTCTTTATATACTGATCTATATAATCAACCATCTGCGACATATCTTTATTATCACCGCTTTTCAGCTGTATCCACAAAGCAGTTTTTTTATAGTCTGTTGATACAAAATGCCACAGATCATGCGGCCGGTGACTATTTTGAAATGTCAGCAAACATTGCGCAACCGCATCACTCGTATCAGGTATGCGAAACTCTTCGTCTTTACCTAAAAGGAGCTCCCTGTGTACCGTTTTTACGATATCTGAAAGGGAATTAGATTTACCAACAAAACCTGTTTTCAGAAGTGCTTTTTGAAGATCCGTTATATAGTTTAATACTCTAGGATCTTTAAACACCTGTCCACGCTGTTTTTCCTTATCAACAAAATAAGCCAGATCTTCCCATTGATCTATGGTATCCTCACCGGCAGAATCTATCTTCTTTTCACAAGATTCGGTCATGTTTTCTAAAAACCGTTCTTTGGTCAATTCTTGACCTTTATTCTTTTCGGCTTCATCTTTAAATTGGTCGTAGATCGCACTATTGACATCATCATTCTTTACACGTTCCAATAATTCATCTATAAACGTATGCAAAGGTACATCTTTTTGATCGGACTGAAGCGTTAAATATGACATATATGTACCGCCAAAATGATGATTTAACACACGGTCCGCCACACGTATCGGATGTGATGGAGTAAACCAACGAATAGGATTATCATTGATCTGAATTTTACTGATACCATAAATCGCTATTACACAGAGTACTAACGACATGACAATAATGAGTTTTGCCCTTTTAAACGTGAAATACGACATACCAAACATCAATTTTCCAATAAACGTGTTTGGGACACCAGTTTCATGATGCGTCGCCCCAAAGTTTTCCAGCGATTTTTTCGGTAAAAGCATTATATATGCCGGAATAAAGATGATTGTAAGCACCCATGCGGACATAACACCGATTGCTATGAATACTCCAAACACCTGCACCGGCGGGATAGGGGTCAAGGCAAGTGAACCAAAACCTGCGGCAGATGTTAGAGATGTATACAACATTGGTTTGAAAAGATCTTTCATAACAACCCGTATAGTATCTTTACGATCTTTATACTGCTGATACCGCTCAAAGAACTCTGATAAAATATGTATCGAATCAAGTACCGCAATCGGCATTATAAATATTGGTATCATTGAGCTCATTATGTGGACCGTGTTTCCCGTACCGATCAAAAGCCCCATTGTCCATATCACAGAGACCATGGCAACTATCATCGGAGAGATAATAAGCACCAGTTTGCGAAAGAAATACAGCATCAAAAGAAAGATAACAAACATGGCAAGCGGTGCCGATACTGCCATCTGCACGAACATTTCCACACCAAAGGTATCCTCTGCGACAGGAAGCCCGGTAATATAATATTGTTCATCACCGTTTAATGTTCCGATTTTCTTTTTCAGGCTTGTATACACCTTATGACTGAGATCTTTTGATGTAAGAGGAATATAGAGGCACAGTGCTTTCCCGTCATCTGAAAGTAACGTATCTTTAAGAAACGGTATTCTTTGAGCACGGTCACGTATAAGCAGCGCATCAACTTGCGTGTCAGGCGGTTCTTTCATCAACCAGCTGAAGTTAACAACACCGAGCCCACCTTGCTCTATGTTATCGACAGTAGAAGGAGCTATAAGATCTACCTCGATTACACCTGCTTGTTTTTCAGGATCATCTTTATCCTGCCACCTGAGTGTTTTTGTATATTCGGTTAACTCGTATATTTTTTTAAGCGAATCAGGATTAAAAACACCGTTAGGATTCTTTTCATTAACAATACCCAGAACTACCATATCATGAAACGCAAACTCCTTTTTCATCTTGTCGTGAAAAACACGTACCGCTTCATTTTTCGAAAGCATGTTTTCAGGATCAGTATCAATTTTAATCATCGGTATAAGCGCGCCAAGAACCAGTGTCAGCGCAATCATTATCCCGATAATAAGTTTTGGATGCATCAATGCATATTCTGTTACTTTATTCCCTTTCATAATTCACCTTTCCGCAAATTGCACCGCACTGTTTTTCTTTTAATCGCTTTACGGTTTCGTCTACCGTATAGTTGCTTTCCTTAACAACGATCATGAGTCTCGGCATCAGAACAAACACTGAAATGCCGCATACAATCATTCCGACAACTACTCCACCAATATATTTTTTCATACATCTACCTCACTCTCTATTACGCGTAACAGTTTTTTGATATTTTTATCAATAACTTTATAACATGTTCTCACTCCATCTTTGTGTGAATGAATTATTCCCTGCGATCTTAGTATTCCCAGATGCTGTGATACCGTTGATTGCGGCAGTCCTAACGAATCGACAATCTTATTAACGTTACATTCATGCTTCAGTAAACCGCATGCTATACGCAACCGCACAGGATGCCCTAACGCCTTTAAGAGTTCACTCTTTTTTTCGTAGTTCATATTTGCTCCTTCTATCGTTATATTGTTATATTACGATATAACGATATATATGTCAATAAGTTTTTTAACCACTCTCTTACAACGTCAGTGTATGTCATACAGTAAAGTTTCATACTTGGTGAAAGGTATCTTTAAGAAACAGTATCAATCTTAATTAAAGAGACAATAGCTCCTAAAAATATGGTAATCGCAATCAATGCCCCTGTAATATTTTCGGATAAAACACCACGTAATGTGCTATATTATTTGTTTTCATGCCCCACTTTTCCACAGATCACGTTACATTCTTCTCTCTTAACAACAGCACTAATAATTCTGTTTTCATCTACGGAAATTTTCTCTCCCATAATCTTATTTACAACACCGCCATATATCTTCGCTATTAGACCCATATTCATTTTGGAAATATATACCTTACCATCTTCCCCCTCATAAACAGCAATAGAAGGCGGCATCATACATGCTAATTCTCTATGATCTTCTAATATTTCTTTTGCATATTCCGCTTTGCTAAATTTAATTATCTTTATTTTTGGCTTTAACTTCACCCCAGCTCTAGATAATGACTCATTAACGTCACTCTCAACAAGGACATGCCATTTTTCTTTTTCTATCGCCTTCGCTAAATGTTTAATCGTTTCATCTATCGTGTATTTACTTTCCTTTACTAAAAGCACATATTTAGGCACTAAAACAACTGACGCGCCTACACATACAGCTATACCAATAACAAAACCAAAAACAAGACCGATTATTACTTTTTTCATTTTGCAACCTCCTTTTGAAGAAGTATTAAAAGTTTTTGAACCCTTTTATCCACCACTTTATAACATGTTCTAACACCATTTTTCTGTGGATGAATAATTCCCTGTGCTCTTAAAATCCCCAGATGTTGCGATATAGTTGATTTCATCAGCCCTAACGAATCATGGAGATTACTATTTATCTTTGTATTGCGTAATGCCGGACCATGAATCGTCCGGAGGATTGGTAAGATATTGCCTACATAAATGCAGTAATCGTTTTGTCGCTGAATCACTCGGGGTTTTGTTTATTAATTCTTCTAATACAACAGATGCTTTCTTAAATTTTTTATCAGAATACATTCTCAAAGCTTCTTCATATTTCTTTACAGATACTATTCTCTCCTCGGACACGTCGCCTGATCTACCAATAGGCTCATATATTTTCACCGCATTCTTTTTCCCTTTTACGTTAACGGTATCAACCAATCTCCAGACATACTCTTCGCCTGTCTTATTTTTTACCGTTTCTGCTGCAAGAGCGCCTGTTCCATAAAAACGATTCAATCCTTCAATACGGCTTGATAAATTAACCGTATCACCCAAAACGGTATAACTTAAACGTGAACGTGCCCCAACATTTCCGACCGTCATCGATCCTGTTGCAAGACCAAATCGTGTAGGCAAAGCCGGCAACCCCTTTTGCACCCAGCGTACATTATTAGCTTCTAATTCTTTAAGACAGTTCAATACTGCGCATACCGCGTGCTGTGCATGATGAATATCCGGAAGCGGCGCACCCCAAAAAGCAACTATGGCATCCCCTATAAACTTATCGATTGTCGCGTTATGTTTTCGTAACACTTCGATCATGCTTTCAAAATATTCTTCCATGAGAGATGTTATACCTTCAGGAGACATCTGTTCAGCTATTGAGGTAAATCCCTGTATATCCGTAAAGAGTACTGTCAACTCCTCTGTGGTACCCCCTATTTTTGCAACTTCACCCTTTTTCACTAGTTGTTTAACCACTTCAAGAGGAACATACTTTGAAAAAGATTGTAGCGCTGAAAGCATCTGAGCCTGCGTATCAACGAGCTCCTTCACCTCTACAATACGAGTATTAATGTGCGCCATATCTTTATCGAGATCAAGGTCACGGATACGCCGTGCCTCCTGGGCGAGTATTTCAAGAGGCCGACTGTAATTACGGGCAACATAACGGGCCAAAAATATTGCTAAGACAATAGTCACAACAATAATAAATAATATAATAATCCTCTGTTTGTAGAGCCAAGGCAAAATATCTTTTTCAGGCATAGCAACACCGATTAATAGCCTGAGATTCCCAACGGTAAATACCCGGCTCCCGCCCCACCACGACACATCTTCGCTGGTAAAATGAAATGGCTTAACCTTCTCTGCCGGCAAAAGCTTTTGTTGCGCTTCAAAAAGATTCTTGAGCGGCATTATACCGAGTGACTGGTACGACGTGAATACTTTCTGCTTTATCTGTGTATCAGTAACAAAACGTTCACTTTTTGGTAGACCGATAACTTTACCGTCTTCGGTAGTAACAAAAGCCATACCGTGCTTGCTAATGGCAAACTGTGTCGTAAATTTTGATATATCAAGCAGCAGAACATCATATGCCACCACATATTGAATATCCGCATCTCCCACTATTGTTGATGCTGTAATACCTGGTTCTTGTGTAGTGAAAAAAGTATATGGCTCAGTCCAATATATCTCATTTTCATCAGTAAGAGTCAATGCGCCCTTAAACCATGGTCGTTTTCGAGGATCATAATCTAAAACTTTTTCCCATTTATCAAGTAACGTCTGAGCATCTTTCCAGCTCATCCATTGTGTTCGCTGTCCTCTCTCTGGGATGTTCGTAAGGCGATTCTTCCACAGTTTATCTGCGCGGAGCAGCAAATACTCTATTCCTTTTACATCTGCAAACAGTATGGAAGATACATTTGGGTTTTCTTTCAGCAAAGGGATTAACAAGAGGTTGAGCGCTTTTGGATCACTGTGATCCAATAACCCTTCTTGAGCCCAATCACGAGCAACAAAGAGATTCCTTTTCACAGAATCAAATAATTGATTAAGCTCGGCTTCGGTTTGATCTAGAGAACTTTTTATGTGACTTTGAGAAAAATGAGTAATAGCGATGCGTGAACCATAAAAATAGCTCGTGGCAAATATCGCACCTGATGCAAGTAGTATCAAAAGTATCATGTGCTGTGTCAGACTACGTTGAATCGTTACATAATACTCTTTAAACCATTTAAAAGAATTCATTATTACTCAGCCTTTTTCTCTGACGTTGGTTTTTCTTCGCGATTTGGCTGAAACAGGGTGTTTCTCGGCTCAGCACCTTCCTTCTCATCCAGGATTTCAATAGAAGGCTTGCTTTTTTCTTTCTCCCGTCTTAACTCATAATTTTTTTGAAACGCCTGATTTTCAGCTCCAACACGTGGTATTGGCCCAAAGGCATATGCAGAACCGCACAGCATCAAGACAAATAAAGAAGACAATAATACTAACTTTTTCATACACCCTCCTTACTATTCATTACACTACTCTTTAACAGCGTATTTTTCCTTTTGTCTTTCTCGTTGTTGGTTTATACCCTGGTTGGTTTTTGTAATGGTCAAGAATACGGTTAATATCTTCAAGTAAAAGCTCTGCCATATCACGGCTAAACCCTTCTTTAACAACAATACGCAACACTGCCATATCCTCACAATTTTCAGGCAACGTATATGCCGGGACAAGCCAGCCACGATGCCGCAACATCTCTGATATATCAAAAACCGTATAATTTACTTTTGCCTTGTCTTTGATCTTAAATGCAAAAACCGGTATATCTTTACCGCGTGTGAGACACTCAAACGGTCCAAGTTTTTCAATTTTACCCGATAAATACACCGCTACGTCTTGAGACGCTTGTTGTATGCGTTTATACCCGTCAAATCCTAACCGCAAAAAATTGTAGTATTGAGCTACGATTTGATTTCCCGGTCTGGAAAAATTTAACGCAAATGTCGGCATATCACCACCAAGATAATTCACATGAAACACAAGATCTTCCGGAAGCTCCGCTTTATCACGCCAGAGAGCCCAACCAACACCGGGATACACTAAACCGTATTTATGTCCCGATACATTGATTGACTTAACCCATTTTAAACGAAAATCCCATTGAAGTTTTGGCTGCAGGAACGGAGCTATAAATCCTCCGCTTGCAGCATCAACATGAAGAGGTATATCGTATCCTGTTTTTTTATTAAATGTATCGAGGGCATCATCTATTTTTTTAATGGGCTCATATTCACCGGTAAATGTTGTCCCTAATATTGCTGCAACACCAATCGTATTTTCATCACATCTTTTTAATACTTCTTCCGGCGTAATACTATAACGGCCTTTTTCCATAGGAATGAGCCGTGGCTCGATTTCCCAATAACGGCAAAACTTATCCCAACATATTTGGACATCTACACCCATAACCAAGTTCGGTTTATCTGTAGGCTTACCCTTCTTTTTCATCCGCTCTTTCCATTTCCACTTAAAAGCCATACCACAAAGCATGACAGCTTCACTTGATCCCGTTGTAGAGCAGCCAACCACATCTTTTTCATTTGGCGCATTATAGAGATCCGCCAATATATTGACACAGCGCATTTCCAACTCCGCGGTTTGAGGATATTCGTCTTTATCAATCATATTCTTATCAAATGTTTCAGCCATCAATTTGTTTGCTTCAGGATCCATCCACGTCGTTACGAATGTTGCAAGATTGAGCCGTGCATTGCCGTCAAGCATGAGTTCATCATGTACAAGCTGGTACGCATCACGTGAGGTCATTTCTTTTTTTGGCATTGTATATTTTGGCACTGGCGCACTCAACTCGCGTGAACCGAATGTCGGATACAACATCTCATCTTGCAATCCAGATTTTTTTGCTTTATGTTTTTTATGTAGCATATGATATCCCCTTTATATTATTAAGATAGTGCAATTAAAAAAGCATTGAAATATAGACTGTTTGGTTGAAAGGATATACGAAAAGGACAATGATCTAAAAATCGCATATTTACAAATTGTTCCCACGTAGTAGAAATTATTATGGCTGTACAACGAAACACAAAAAAACGGTCCGATAGTTTATAGAGCCGTCTTTAATTTGATCTCATTACTTTTGTACGTGTGCTCGTCTCAAATGCATCATAACGTGATCCATCTCACCAAACTTGAAATAAAGATCGCTCATCATATACGCAGTTGCAACAACATAGAACATCACGGCTATAAAAAGTAGTATCTTAAAAAATGGTCGCACTTTGTTCATTATGACCCCCGTATATATAATATGAACCGTTACTTACAACTAGTGAGATGGTAACACAGTAAAGAATGACGTAAAAGACAAATATATAAAGTATACTGAACAAATCTATATTCTTTTGAGAAATTCAAAGTTACATAGTCTGATTTCAGGTATGCCGTTTTTATCTTTTACCAACGCGCCTTGCTATTCTTCTAATATTCCTATTTTTACCGGCACGAAGGATTATTTAATTATATATACTTGCATTATAAAATTTTACAAAGAGTGTCCCGAATATTTCGTGCAGCGGTATACCCTTGCGCAATAGTTTCTTTACCGCGGAAAAACTCTAACGGAGCGACAAAAGACGTGTCTGGAGTTATAACAATATCTGCGTCCTTTACCTTAGATTTTGCTAATTCATATTCCATTGCCATTATCGTCCGGGCAATAGTTTCGAACATATTCGGCATTTGAGGTTCAAGAGGCTGCTTCCTGCTATTAAGCTTCTTTTTGAGTGTACCTACAATTTCCTGTAAAGCACTGACCGCATCGGCGTTGTCTTCCATGATGCTCATAACCACATTATTCACTCTTTCAAATATGACACTGTCGCTTTTCTTTTTCACCACCGGAACCTTTATCGTTTCTTTTTTCTTGAACGGAATCGGGAGGGTTTTTGGGTCATTTATCACATTACACGCAATAACAAATGTCGCGCCCATATCTTTAACTACATCTATCGGTATCGGATTAACAATCCCTCCGTCGATCAGGTACCGCTCTTTTATTACGCCCGTACGTGCATCACCGCCGGAATATTTTACGGGCATGAATATTGCCGGAATAGAGATACTGGCTCTCACCGCTTCAACAACCGACCCTTCGTGTATAACGATCTCTTCGCAGGTATTCGCGTCGGTCGCGACAATCGAAAGCGGAATCTTCAGGTCCTTGAATTCTATGTCGCCAATGATGCTTTTTAATAGCTCTTTTACCTTCTTTCCGTGAATAGCTCCCCTGAAAAGGAACGCAAAATTCGGATCCGTAAGACGGAACATTTGTTTCCAATCGACCTTGAGCGCTATCTCTTCGAGAAAAGTTATGTCACCAGAGGTGGCATAGCACGCACCGACAAGCGCCCCTATGCTCGAACCGGCTATCATGTCTATATCGACATTTTCTTCTTGAAGTGCCTTTAAAACGCCGATATGAGCAAGCCCTCTAGCCGCGCCGCTTCCTAATGCCAATCCTGTTTTATGCATCAGCACTCCTTTTGTATCCATTGAAAGTGTGTTTATGTAAAGGAAAAGCTGTTACTTCTTTTTCCATCTCATTTTAATATCTAATACAGGCGTACCATTAACCGCATCTAGCCCTTCAACAACCAACATGGTTCCACTGACTTCAAGAAGCTGAACATCTTGAATACCAATTCTTGAGAGCCTATCCGGCGTACGTGAAGCGAATACCCCCACTTTTTTACCATCATATCCACGTTTAAATTTCGACCGTACCATTCGGGACTTATGCAAATAATACACCACCGTAAGACCACTCTCTTCTTCCAGTTTGTACATAAATCTCTTTTGCGAATCAAATAGCTCAATGCGAGACACATTGCCCTTTTTAGACAAGCCAAAATCACTGCTATCTCTGTCCTGTTCATTTAAAACAAAACCGATCGGATAGAAACTAACAGGAGAAACATCCCCAAATAGACACCTGTAACACAGTGTCTTATTGTCAATAATAGAGCACTCATCTTTAGAACACCTAGCTCCGCATTCTACACAATCAATAGCTTCTTCTTTTGCCATATTTACCTCTCTAAAGATTTGCCAACATTAAATAGATATAACCTTATAGCAAATGACGGTCAATTTAATTATAAGCTTATCTATGCATCCTACAAAGCAAAAAATATGCACATTATTACACCCACACATTACGAAAAAACTCTCTCCGGAAATGGGTATACATTATGTCTATTTTTGGATAAACTGCTCGCATCAGAACATAAGGAGGTATCACATGGCAATCGTAACCGTATCTGAAAACTGTACAGGATGTAAAGCATGTATAAAAACGTGCCCACAGATGATATTGGCCCTCGGTAAAAACAAAAAAATGTACGTAGCGGACCATGATAGATGTATGAGTTGTTACGGTTGCGAAGACGTGTGTGAATCTAATGCGGTATTTAACAAAAAAGCTCCTCTCCCCAATATGAAGGAAGATGAGATCCAGACTGAACAGAACCAAACCATAGAGCCTGAATACGACGTTATTATTGTCGGTGCGGGACCTGCAGGTCTGGGTGCAGCCATTAGCTGCGCAAGAGAGGGTCTCAATACTGCAGTGTTTGAACGATTACCAAACAGGAATGTTTCACATCATGCTGACGGTGGTATACTCTTCAGTTTTCCGGGTGCAACAACCATGAAGAAAACTGAAGGCTTTTTAGAGTTTCCGGAAATTGAGTTTAAGCTCAAAGATGACTTTATACATTCAAAAATGGAATGGCTGACAGCGGACGGACCCGACGGATACTGCTTTGATGATACGTTTAAAAAAGGAATGACGGGTTATGTAGCTTCAAAAGACGCACTCGTACACCAACTTGCTGATGAGGCGCAAAATAGCGGCGCCCACCTCTTTTACAATACTAAAGTAAAAGACTTTATCTATGATGACGGGAAAATCGTCGGAGGCATTCTTTTGGATGGCACCAATGTGCACTCAAAGGTGGTCGTTACTGCTGATGGCATACTGGCAAACCTCTCTGAAAAAGCCAAAATACCGGTAAACAAGAACGCGCAAGGGTATGTACAATATCAAACGTTCGTTTTCGAAAAACCACAAGGCCTCAAAAGCGGTTACAGTTTCGTAATGGGAGATCTAAAGCTTGATGAAGATTTTCCCCCGGCTGTTGCAGGTATCGGTATTGCAAACAATGTTGAAATGTCTCTGGTACTCTATTCAAACACGAAATACTACTCATTAAAGAAACCGATGGATCATTACCTGAAAGTATTTATCGAAAGTGATTCTCGCGTGAAAAAATACTTTGGAAATAATCCGGACTCATTGAAATTTATAACTCAAAAAGGCACACGATTAAGAGTGCGTGACCTCTGTAAGGACAATGCAGTAGACGGTGCCGTGGCAATCGGTGACACCTGGGTAGCAGGCGCACAATTAGGCAATATCAACTCACTGGCAAACGGTATCTATGCCGGAAAAGAGCTCAAAAAAGCGTTTGATAGAAATGATTTTTCAAAAGAATCGCTCAATAACGTTTCTCATTTCATTAATAAAGACATTGAAACCGCCGTAAACCAGGTAGCTAAAATGATGATGTATCCGATAACAATGGATGCGGAAACATTAACAAAATATTTTGAGATCTTTCGACCTCTTAACTATCCTACGTTCTTTTATGGCAATAATATGCAAATTGGTCTGATGATGATGGGCTTTATGGCTAAAAACTTTTTTAAGATCTTAAAAAATCCGAAAATGTTTCAATATATGAAATAGTATTTGGGTTCGGTATGGACCGCCTTCCAAATGGTAGCTCGCTTTGGGAGAAAACCCAAGAGGATGAATTACCTGATAAGATAAAAAGAGAAAATATAATACAGGCAAGAAACATAGAAAATCTTAGAATTTTAAACATTATAAAATCCACCGATTTACTAGGATTATATTAACCTTAAATAGCGTTGGGAAAAGTAAATTTATTTGAGTGTTATATCCCGATAAATCGGGATATTCTTTAAATAATTGCTGTTTCCACTCTATTATGGTTTCAACCTATCTATAATAAGTCGATATGAGGAAATAGCTTCTATAGAATTGCTGCCGGAGAAAGGTCCTTCATTATAAATCTCTTTTGTAGAATCTTCGGATTGTTCGGTATTAAAGAGCAACATGCCTTCCTGTGTTCCGTTGATACACCACTGAACGCTGTATAAAGATGAGATAGTGTTGTATAATGATGCGACGACGTTTTTGGCTTTATTGAATTCAGTGCTGGTTACACCGCTTGGGACTGCTTTGTATTTAATCGTCAAGGTTCCATTAACATAAGCTATGCCGTATCCCAAAAGTGAAGTATATCCACTAGGAATAATCGTATATGTTCCCTCACTTGTGGCTCCCTGAGATGTTCCGGAATAAGTAAGTGTTCCACTGAATGTTATGGTCGATGTGTCTCCATTAACAAGTCCGCTTTTTGTAACACCGTTTCCTCCGGAATACGGAACTCCGCTATACGTAAAAGTTTCATCTTTAGCCGTAACGGTTGCTGTAGGTTCTTCTCTATATATAGCATAATCGCCTGTTCCTAATGCGGTAGTATAATTGGTCACTATTTCATCGCTATTATAACGAAATCTACCGCTGCCTGATCCGACACAAGCTGTCAGGCCTGTGCTGCCGCTAACGCTTCCTGTATAAAATGTAGCCCGCCCTCCGACACCAACAGCAACAGCACCTCCATTAATAATTATACTGCCTCCGGTTGAGATACCAACAGCCGTACTTTTGCCTGCATTAAGTTTTACAGCGCTTGCGGTAGCGTCGGTAGTATTAATGGCACCGGTAAGTGTTAAATCACCGGTTAGGGTAGCAACATCAACTGTTCCTGTTGATGTGACAGCGCCCAAGCTCATTGCATTAGCGTCTATCAGGCTTAAGTCTTTTACGGAGACAACAGTTACTGCTCCTGTGAAATCATTACTGGTGTTAGAAAATGTTACATCGTTTGCGCCTGCAGTGATGCTTGTCGTACCAGTTACTGTTAAAGCGCCGCTTTGCGTCAGGTCTCCACCCGTTTGCAATGTTAGGGTCCCTGATATTGTTGAAGAGCCTAAGTCCATTGCATCAGTATCGCGAAGGCTCACATCATTCCCGCTTACTATTCTCACTCCACCGGTAAAATCATTTGTAGCAGTTGTTAAAGTAATGTTATTTCCCGCTCCGGCTGTTACATCTGTTGTTCCTGTTACAGAATATGCTCCGCTTTGTGTTATAGCACCGCTGGCAACAGCTATCAGATCTCCGCTTACTGCACTCACACCGTTTGCATTCCCCAATACCAAAGCATTTGTGTCTGTAATGCCTACATCATTTCCACTTACTATTCTCACTCCACCGGTAAAATCATTTGTAGCAGTTGTTAAAGTAATGTTATTTCCCGCTCCGGCGGTTATATCTGTTGTTCCTGTTACCGCTAATGAACCACTCTGCGTCAAGCCTGCGCCTGTCGCTGTTAAGTCACCTGTTAATGTCAATGCCTGTAGATCTAATACCGTCGTGTCCAAAACTGATACATCCAGAAGGCTCCCGCCGGTACCAACAAATGCTACTGTGCTTCCAAAACTGTTCCCCGCATTTGCTACGCTTATAGATTGGCCTGTGGCCGCGGTAAATGTCGATGCTCCCGTAATAGCTAGAGCTCCTGTATTGCTGATATCTCCACCGGCCGTTGCCGTTACAGCGTAGGTGCCGGTTACGGTTGAGGCGCCTAGCTCGATAGCACCGGCATCCACTAGCGCTACATCCACACCCATTACCCCTACTGCACCACCAAAATCGTTCGTCGCATCACCTAACGTCACATCAAAACCAGTATTGGTTATCGTCGTCGTGCCTG
>Ga0207996_1000016_pt1 | contig 172009 bp, 150 predicted proteins | sample AntAceMetag02UKG_FD_184773 | JGI IMG/M metagenome (GOLD analysis project Ga0207996, IMG submission 184773) | Saline lake microbial communities from Ace Lake, Antarctica - Antarctic Ace Lake Metagenome 02UKG (SPAdes) (version 2) | ecosystem: Environmental > Aquatic > Non-marine Saline and...
GTGTTACAGTATGTAAAGAGTCCATGGAGAAATATAACGAGTTTGTTGTACGTATGCCATCATTAGAGAAATGGTTTCTGAATATTTCTCCTGGCTATTTTGGATGATTATTTTTTTCCATCTCCCTTAGTGGTACCTGCTGACTCTGCAACCGACGCCACAAGTTCTGCTTTATTCATACCAATTTCCCTTTCTCATTTCTTCCAGTCCAGCACATTCACGCCCCACAAGGCCTAAATGACAGGATCCTTAACTGAATGGCAATTCAGTCTCCGTTTCTTTAAAGACCACAGCTGAAACAAAAAACAATTGAGGGAAATACGTATTCTCTACTAGGTATATTTACCCAGTAGGGACGAATATGATCGAGGAAACAAACGTATAGGAGGGAGAATTCTATTAGGTAGAATAAATACTTTTTTCCGTACAAATACACTTTTTTCGCAATTACGAGAAAAGGATTGAGTAATATCAGCTCAGTCGCGTGGCGATACGAAACCGTTACGTACTGCAAAGTTGACCAGATCAACGCTATTTTTCATATCAAATTTTCTGAGCAGATTGGCACGATGATGGTCAACTGTCCTTGGACTCAAACACAACATAGCGGCCATAACCTTACTCGTATGCCCTTCAACTACTAGATTGAGCACTTCTCGTTCTCTGTTAGTCAGGGTTTCAAAAGGAGAGCTTTTATTATTGCGATAGGCCGATATCACATCGTCGGCAAAGTCCTGAGAGAGAAAGGGAGACAGGTAGGATTTCCCATCCTGGATACGTTTAATGGCAAGGAGCAACTCTTCATCCGAATCTTCTTTCATCAGGTAGCCATCTGCTCCTGCTGACATAGCATGATAAAAATACTGCTTATTCTTGTGCATGGTTAGCATAAGAATCTTAATTTTCGGGTATAACTTCTTCACCCTACTCACAGCCTCAATTCCTGTCAATTTTGGCATGGAAATATCAAGTATCAAAAGCTCAGGCTGCGTTGTTTTGAGAAATTCCAGCAGTTCCTCACCATCACCAACCTCACCGATAACTTTTAATGCAGGATTATTACTGATGAGGTTCCTGATACCATGACGTATCAAAGTATGATCATCTGCCAGGAGTATGGTGTAGTGCGATTTTGCTGATTCCATTGCCTTCTCCCTTTTTTATTCTCAAACAACTGAAACTTCATTGTAACTATTCACCATGCTATGAAACGGCGCAATGTTTACCCGGAAACTGGGGACACGATTCCAATTCAAAAGACAAAGACGAATTGGATCATGTCCCCAGTTTCCTACCAGCTTATTCGTTATGCAATTCCGGCTCAAACTCAATTTCGGTGAATAGTTACACTCTATTAAAGGTATCTGAATTAGCGGATGAAATCAAGTACAACCGGACAATGATCCGATCCATAAATGTGCTGATAGATATCTGCATCCACAATTTTTTTCCGGCTGCCCTTATCCACACAATGATAATCAATTCTCCAGCCGATATTTCTATCCCTGGCCCCACTCCGATAGCTCCACCATGAATACTGATCAGCCTCTTTATTTTTCATGCGGAAACTGTCTATCCACCCAGCGTCGGTAAAATCATCCATCCATGCACACTCTTCAGGGGTAAATCCTGCATTTTTTCGATTCTGTCGAGGGTTGGCAAGATCAATCTCCTTATGGGCCACATTAAAGTCCCCGCAAATCACCACTGATTTCTTAACAGCCAGCTCCTCTGCAAATTTCTGAAGTAACACATTAAAATCGTGTTTAAAGTCCAATCGACTGAGATCATTCTTAGAATTTGGAAAATAACAGTTGATGAAAAAATAGGTTGAAAATTCAAGGGTTAACACTCGTCCCTCGGAATCAAAACGGGAATCGCCAATACCCCTGATAACATTTACAGGTTTCTCTTTACTGTAGGTGGCAACCCCGGAATAGCCCTTACGTTCTGCGCTGTAAAAATGGCTATGATAGCCGGGAAGATTTTGTAATTCGAGTGGCAACTGTTCAACCATGGCTTTAATTTCCTGCAAACCAAGGACATCTGGAGCCATTTCCCCCAGACTCTCCATAAAGCCTTTTTTGAACACCGCCCGTAATCCGTTCACATTCCAGGAAACAAGCCGCAAAACATCTTTGCTTTGAGTTTTTTGTTTGAGTTTTCTTGGTTTCACACCAAGACGTAAACAACTCTCAGCAAGGACACATCGATCACAGTGTGGCCCTACAGGTCTGCACGTCCCCTGCCCAAAGGCCACCAGCAGTGAATTCACTGGTATCCAGTATTTTTCCGGAAGCTTCTTGCGAAGTGCCATCTCCGTCTGTTCTGGTGTTTTGGTCTCGACATAGCCCCAGATATTCATAATACGATGCACATGAGTATCAACGCAGATGGCTGGAATTCCAAAGGCCTGGGCAAGCACCAGGTTGGCGGTTTTCCTCCCCACTCCGGGAAGGGTCAGCAGGGCTTCCATGGTGTTTGGAACCTTTGAATCAAAATCAGCTGCCATTTTCCCCGGTAGGGCAGCAAGGTACCTGCCCTTGTTCTTATAAAAACCAACCGGAAAAATGAGCTTTTCCAGAGTTGCTGTATCAAGTTTTGCCAGGCCATCCACGGTTCCCGCCTTTTCAAACAACCGCTTAGATGCCTCTGCTGTCACCTCGTCCTTGGTTCTAGCTGAAAGGATTGTAGCAACCAGTACTTTAAAAGGATCTTTGGTTTGAACTGCAATTAAATCGACAACCGGAACCTGATAGGTCGCCACCTCTTTTTCCAGAATTTCTAAAAATCTTTCTATATTCATCGCCTTCCTATGGGTGTACTTTTTCAAAATTCAACACATTTTAACGGGTTCTCCTCCAAGAAACAAGAAAAGGATCATAATCCTGTTTGCACAAACGCAACACCACCGTTAAGATGAAAACACCATGAATACAGCAAATAATACCATCCTACCGTTGCCTGCCACCAAAAAAGAATGTGAAGCACGTGGCTGGCACGAACTTGATATCGTTCTCGTCACAGGGGATGCCTACGTGGACCACCCTTCCTTTGGAGTTGCCCTCATCGGCAGACTCCTGGAAAGCAAAGGCTATCGTGTGGCCATCCTTGCCCAGCCACGATATAACAACAACTCTGACTTCAAACTCTTTGGCAGGCCCCGCCTCTTCTTTGGAATTACTGGCGGCAACCTTGATTCCATTGTTGCCAACTACACCGGCAACGGGAAAGTGCGGGAAAAGGATTCCTACTCGCCGGATGGCAATCCCTGGTTTGGAACAAAGAGAGAAAAGACTTCAAGACGTCGCCCTGATCGAGCCTCCATGCTGTACAGCAATCTTGCCCGTTCCGCCTATAAGGATGTCCCCATAATACTCGGGGGAGTGGAGGCGTCTCTGCGTCGTTTTGTCCACTATGACTACAAACAAAAAAAATTACGCGGCTCATTACTCAGCGATGCCAAAGCGGATCTTCTGGTCTATGGCATGGGAGAACAGGCCGTTGTTGAGATTGCAGAACGACTGGATAAAGGGCTTACTCTCTCAAATATCGCAGGCACCTGTGAACGACTCAGCGACCAGGCCTTTCAACAAGGACAGAGTAACGAAGAGCAAAAGACTATCCGCCTTCCCTCCTGGCAGGACATTCAGCAAAACGACGCCCTCTTTCTCCGCGCCGAAAAAGAGATCGACGCTCAGGCCAGAAGCTATGTAGATACCCAGTTAATCCAGAGACAGCAAAGTTCATGGATTATTCAACATCCACAGCAGCCACAACTCAGCACCGCAGAGATGGACAGCCTTTACGAATTACCCTATACACGTTGTGAACATCCAGGGTTTCCGAATGTCCCTGCCGCCAGAATGATACAGCATTCCCTCACCACAGTTCGTGGTTGTTCCGGAAACTGTTCCTTCTGCGCCATTACCCGGCATCAGGGACCGGCCATAACCAGTCGCAGCAAGCAATCACTTCTTCGTGAAGCCAAGGCTGTCAGCAATATGAAAATTTTCACCGGCACCATCAGTGATCTTGGCGGCCCCACGGCAAACCTCTATGGCGTTTCCTGCCGCATAGGATCCTGTAAAAAACATGACTGCCTCTATCCTAAGGTATGCAAGAATCTTGAGATAGACGAAAAAGCATTTCTCTCTCTGTTACGCGAGGTATCGGCCATACCCGGAATTCGTAACGTTTTTATTTCGTCCGGCCTGCGCCTGGAACTCCTCCGCAGAACACCAAGGCTTTTCAAAGAAATAATCCGCGCTCACACCCCGGGAATATTGAAAATTGCCCCGGAACACACCGAGCAGGAAGTCCTGGATATCATGCACAAAGAATCCAGTGATGAATTAGAAAAATTCCTGGAACTTGCCCGTAAACTCAGCCGTGAACTCAACAAAGAGGTCCACTTTAGTCCCTATATTATCTCAGCCCATCCGGGATGCAAGGAGTCACATACTGCAAGCATGGTCAAAACGCTGAAAAAATTAGGTCTTGAATTAAGACAATTTCAGGATTTCACCCCCACTCCCGGGACACTTGCCACGGCCATGTATGTGACCGGACTGCATCGTGATACGGAAAATCCCATTTTCGTTGCCCGCGGCCAATCTGAGCGCATGAAACAACGGCGAATCCTGGAGCGCCAACTGATAACAACGAAATCACCGCGTAAAATCAGCACTCACAAAACACAACGAACAAAGACACATCCTGGAAAACGCAAAAAATAAAATAAGTATTTTGCGAATACCTGTTAGGAATGAAGTTTTAATATATTGAACACAGTAAGCTCTTGGAAGTGGGACTTCAGTCCCGCCGATTACACTTTCTGGCGGGGCTAAAGCCCCACTTCCGGGGGGAGTAATAAAATTCCAACATGCTGATATTTAGTTACTTTTATAATATATGCCGCCCCGCCGGTTGGGGGGCTGAAGGAAAGACAGCATTACACGCGACCTTCAGCTTTTCTGTACCTTCAGTCTCAAAACCTGGGTTGTGGGTAAAACCCACTTTAGCAATTCAATAAAAAAAGGCCGATTGTGACATATATCACAATCGACCTTTTTTCTATCAGTAAGTGCGACCGCACTTAAATTTCAACCACTTCAGCCGCTCTTCTTGGGTGCTTTCTTTTCGGTATCTTCGACGCTACCTGCGTCGTCTTTACTTGCGCCTCAACCACTACCTGCTGGTTCGGGTGCTGCCTCTTCTACAGCATGTTCTGCTGCTTCTGCAGCTTCTTCCACATGTTCTTCGACGCTAACTGCGCCGTCTTTGGTTCCGCCTCAGCCACTGCCTGCGGCAGGTTTTTCTTCAGTGCCAACTGCACTGGGCTTTTCGCCACCTTAACCGCTGGCCCCGGCACTCCCTGGAACGGCAATACCGCCACCAGCCAACAGGCCGACGACACCGATTCCAGCAAGGATCTTTTTCAGTTCCTTTGTGTCCATGGTACATTCTCCAAAATTAGAATATGCCTTTTTCCCTCTGAAAAAGACAGGATAGAATCAGTCCATAGGGACCGAACCCTAATATAATAAACATTATCACAATATAGCACACTCTGTCAAAGAGAATCTATTCAACAAACCCCTTACATATCAAGTTCATCGGGTGAAAATGTAACTGCAGCATTCAGGGTGTCCTGACCGCTGAGGAGCATAAATAACCGATCAAGCCCCATGGCAATCCCAGCTGCAGTATCTATCTTATCAAGATCTCGTAAAAAAAATTCTGGCATCCTTCCCTGCCCTTTGCCCCACACACCCATTTGTGTATATTCATCCTCAAAACGATCTCGCTGCTGCACAGAATCCGTGAGTTCGGAAAAACCATTGGCCAGCTCAATCCCTGCCATATACAGCTCAAATCGTTCTGCCACTTCCGGATGACTCGCCTTGGGCCGAGCAAGAGACGCCAGTTGTAACGGATAATCATAGAGAAATGTGGGACTATTTTGTCCCAGATACGGTTCGATGTTTTCCACCAGGAGGAGATCAAAGCGATCCTCCTGCAAAGCCTGAGTTGCCGAGACTGAACAGTATTTTTGAAAGGCCTGCTCTACTGTTATATGTTCCCATGCCCCATGTGGGGAAACCGGGAACTCAAAACCTACGCTCTCTTCCTCTATAAACTGAAACAGCTTCTCACAATCTGACATCAGATCACCATAATCGGCATCCAGTCGATACCATTCCAGCATAACAAACTCTTCCAAATGAAGCCTGCCACGTTCACCGTACCTGAAGCAGCGGCAAATCTGAAAGATCTTATCACAACCGGAAGCGAGTAAACGCTTCATATAGAGTTCCGGGGAGGATTGAAGAAAATGGGTTCCGGAGGGAACATGGACAATATTCTGCTCCGGAATAACTAGCGGCTGGCGAATGGGTGTGTCAACTTCAAGAAAGCCCTGATTCTGAAAGAAAATGCGGATTGCCTGAAAAAAGGCCGCACGAAGATGCAGCCTTTTCTGATCAAGCACAGGAAATTACTCTTTTACACGGGTCACATAGGCCCCGGTTCTTGTGTCAATCTGGATTTTATCGCCTTCAACAACAAACGGTGGAACCTGGAGACCATAACCGGTTTCCACTTTCACTGGCTTGGTATCACTTCCGGAGGTATCACCTTTGGCCCATGGCTCAGCAACTGTAACTACAAGGTTCACAAAAATAGGCAGTGTTACACCGATAGGCCTGTCATCAAAAAAGAGGACATCCAGATTCATATTATCCTGTAAAAAATACACGTTATCACCGAGCTGTTCCTTGGTAATAAAGGTCTGTTCGTAACTTTCAGTATCCATAAAATGGTACTCGTCGTCCTGATTATAGAGATACTCCATTTTACGTTCTTCAAGAGCAGGTTTTTCAAATTTTTCGTTGGATCGATAGGTTTGAGTGAACTGATTTCCAGTAATCATGTTGCGCATTTTACAACGGTACAGAGACTGCCCCTTACCCGGTTTAGAAAATTCAAAGTTGGTGATAACATAAGGTTGGCCGTCAATTTGAATTTTAAGACCTTTACGTAAATCAGACGCTGCAAACATAATTTTTCTCCGTTAAATCCCAGTCTCCCGGGAAATATTGTATTCAAAAACAAAAAAACATGGCTTTATCTACCTGAAGCACGGATACTTTATTCAACTAGTCCGAGAAAGAGCTGAGCTTCAGTGGTAATCAGATTGTCCATTGTATTAAATCTCCATTCCGTATCAAAATATTTTTCGAGAAAGCACAATAAAATATTCTGTAATGCAATAAAAACCTGTTATTATACCCACGGAAATGCCTCTTTGGCAACCCATAAAAGAGAGAAACACCTCAGGTGTTAAAGCTGAAGGCTGCAGGAAAAGCAATGTGTGAACAAACCATAGAACCATCAAAAGAACTCATAGACGATCCATCCTGGTTTAAAGATGGGGCCATAGCATCCTGGCCCATCTGTTTTGGATATATCCCCATTGGCCTGGCTCTGGGAGTGCTTGCCAACCAGGCAGACATTCCTTTTTGGGCCGTTGCTATGATGTCCATGCTGGTCTTTGCAGGATCTGCTCAGTTTATCTGTGTGGCCATGCTTGCTGCAGGTGCCTCAACTTGGTCCATTATATTTACAACTTTCGTCGTCAATCTGCGTCATTTCCTGATGAGTTCTGCAGTGGCAGTACACCTGAATGGACTTCGCCGTCTGTTCCTCAGTTTTTTTGCCTATGGCATCACCGATGAGAGTTTTGCTGTAAACATGACCCACTTCCGCACAGGAAACTGGGACCACAAACGCGCCATAACCGTCAATCAGCTGGCAAATACAACCTGGATTCTCTCCACTGTTTGCGGGGCATTACTTGGTCAATTCATCCCCCGAGGTGCCTTTGGCACCGATTATGCCCTCACGGCCATGTTTCTGGCCCTGCTCCTCTTTCAGCTCCACAATATTGTCTACGTATTCACCGGAATGGCTGCTCTTGGAATTGGTGTGGCATGGTATTTACTTATTCCCGGTGACAGTTATATTATCGGATCATCTATCAGCGCCGCCACGCTTGGCTATTTTTTCAAACAGTATCGGGAAAAACACAAATGAATTTCCCCGACTATCTTTTTTTGTTTGCAGGTATGGGCCTTGTTACCTATCTTCCGCGCTGGCTGCCCCTCTTTTTTCTGGCACAGAGAGATCTGCCGAAATGGCTGGTTGACTGGCTAAGCTTGATTCCCGTAGCCATCCTCTGTGCACTACTTGCTCCTATTCTCTTTACCGATCAAAATTCGCGTTGTCTGGAACTTGGAAAGCCCGAACTTCTGGTGGCAATTCCCACCCTCCTTTTTGCGGTGAAGACAAAAAGTCTCGGAGGAACTGTGCTGGTAGGAATGGGCTTGTATTGGTTTTCAGGATTTCTGATACTGTAATTCAAGTTTCTGGCTTGTGGTAATCGATTGATTTGTTAAGTGATTTTTAAACTTTTTATCAAACATTTCAGACTGAAGCCGTTAAGGCTGAATATTGAAGGTAAAGAAAGTAACTATTCGCCATGCTACTGAACGACACAATATGTATCCGGAATCGGGGGACACGATCCCAATGCAAAAGACAAAGACGAATTGGGTCATGTCCCCAGTTTCCTACCAGCGTATTCGTTATGCAATTCTGACTCAAACTCAATTTCCGTGAATAGTTACGAAAGAAAAACCATTAACGGTACCAATGACCGACCTTACAACAACAATAGACTCCAAACCATCACCACCATCAAAAGAGAAAGAAAAACTGCAGCAGAGCCCTGATCTTTTGCCCGCCCGGAGAGTTCATGTAGATCTCCTCCAAACCTGTCGACCACGCTCTCGACAGCAGAATTGAGAATCTCAACAATCAAAACAAGACATATGCTGCCGACAAGCAGTACTTTTTCAACTCCACTCTCACCAAGAAAAGCCCCAAGGGGAATCAGAAAGACTGCCAGCAAGACCTCTACCCGAAAAGCTTCTTCTTCCCTGAAGGTAGCCGATAATCCCTGCAGAGAAAAAGTCGTGCTTTGAACGATTCTTCTTGTAAACAGACTACTGGTATGTTTTGCCATTGTATCGTAACCAACCGTTTATATGGCGACCGCCTGGATCATGATGCGTCCAGTGAATGACACCGCCCTGTGCCGTCCACTCATATTCACCATAAAACTCAACGGTATCACCTTTTTTCAATCCAGGGAGCCTGTCGGCCACATCGATATTATGCGCAACAAGTACTGTCTGCTCAGGATCCACCTGCAGGATAAATTTTTGATGCTGCGAACCCTTTCGATCATCACTCAGAACCTTTTTAACAACACCCTGGCCCTGAACCTGCAGATCACTCTGCTGATTAACAAAAGCAGTCTGCAGGGTGGTGTCAGACACACCAGGGGTAAGAGATGTAACTTCTGCTACCTTCTCTCCCTGTTGAGCCAGTAAATAAATAACTAATGCAAAAATGGCTAATAAAACATTATTTCTCTTTGTTTTGTTCATGCATCATCCTTCCAGTGCAGCCAAAACCACCTTGGCAACCTGATCATACCTTTCAGCAAAATGCACAGTAAACCCTTCTTTAATGTACTCTGGCAGAGTCTCAAAATCATCCCGGTTCGCTTCCGGTAAAATTAACTCGTTGATATCATTCCGTTTAGAGGCAATCACCTTCTCCTTAATACCTCCAACCGGAAGCACTGTCCCTGTCAGGGTCAACTCTCCTGTCATGGCAAGATTACGTTTAATTTTTTTCCCCATACCAAGACTCAGCAGGGCAGATGCCATGGTCACGCCGGCACTTGGCCCGTCTTTTGGTGTGGCCCCTTCTGGGACATGGAGATGGATGAAATTTTCATTAAAAAACTCTTTTTTTACTCCATAGCGCGCGGCATTGGATAGTAAAAAACTGTAGGCAATCTCAGATGACTCCCGCATAACATCGCCAAGCTGGCCGGTCTGTTTAAAACCCGCATGTTCACGTGGCACAGCAGTAGCTTCTACGGCAAGAGTAACACCCCCCAGAGCAGTCCAGGCAAGCCCCGTAATAACACCGATCCCTTTAATGCGAAATGTCTTTTTGAAAAATGGCTTTCCTAAAAATTCTTCTATATTTTTGACCGTTACTGAGAGCACAAGTTCCGGATCTTCAAGAAACCGGACTACGGCTTTGCGCACGATCTTTAACAGATGCTTTTCTGTTTTCCGAACACCGGCCTCACGGGCATAGCCCTCAATAAGAAGTCGTAAAGCGGCATCACTGATCCTTAACTGGCTCTTTTTGAGTCCTGCTTTTTCTAATGCTTTAGGCCAGAGATGATTCCTGGCAATAGTCATTTTTTCTTCAGTTATATATCCTGAAAGACGTATCATCTCCATCCGATCTAGTAGAGGGCCTGGAATACTGTCAAGCTGATTTGCTGTGCAGATAAAGAGGACCTTGGAAAGATCCACCCGAAGGTCAAGATAATGGTCAAGAAAGTCAGCGTTCTGTTCGGGATCAAGTACTTCAAGCAGGGCAGATGCCGGATCACCACGAAACGAAGCTCCAATCTTATCAATTTCATCCAGCATAATAACGGGATTGGCGGTCTTCGCTTCCTTGAGAGCCTGGACAAACTTTCCGGGCATGGATCCAATATAAGTGCGCCTATGTCCTTTAATTTCCGCCTCGTCTCGCATACCACCGAGACTGAAGCGATAAAACTCTCTCCCCATGGCGTCGGCAACGGAGTGGCCAATAGACGTCTTCCCGACACCCGGTGGACCAACGAGGAGCATTATAGAACCGGCTATTTCTTTCTTATAGGCGCCGACCGCAAGAAATTCGATGATCCGCTCCTTCACATCGTCAAGACTATCATGATCTCTGTCAAGAATCCTCCTTGCCTCTTGTATTCCAAGTTTATCTTTGGAAAACACACCCCAGGGAACAGAACTCATCCAATCAAGATAATTCCTGGTCACTGCATACTCCTGAGATCCCTTTTCAAGATAACTCAACTTTTTCAACTCATCTTCAATACGTTCGACTACCGGTTTAGGAGGATGTAGCGTCTCCAGCCGCTTTTCAAATTCCTCGGCATCGGATTTACGGTCATCCTTGGTAATGCCCAGCTCCTTCTGTATGGTTTTCAGCTGTTCCTTTAGAAAAAACTCTCGTTGTCGTTTAGAAATCTTAGTGTTGACATCCTTACTGATTTCACCGTGAAGCTTTGTAATTTCCACCTCTTTGTGGAGCAGTGGAAACACTCGCTGCATCCGTTTCAAAACCGGAATAGTTTCCAAAACCTTTTGCAGCTCATCTCCCGTTGCCGTTGTAAGAGTTGCTGCAAAATCGGTGAGGGGAGCGGGCTCACTTGGTGAAAAATACTGCAAAGCCTGTTTCAACTCTTCACCATGTAATGGATTGGCATGTACCAGCTCTTTTACCGCTGCAATGATAGAAAGTGCATAGGCCCTAGTCTCGGTATCGTTCAGAGTACTTTCCTGATCCTCATCGGGGTAATCTACCTCAACCAGAAATGGCACCTTGCTATTAAGCCATTTTTTTATACGAAACCGGCGCATACCCTGGCAGATAAAATGGATATTGGACTCTTCCATGGTGGGTTTTAAAATCTTTCCCACACACCCGATTTCAACAAAATCTTCTGGAGCAGTATTCTGGGCAGGAATGTTATTGGTATAGACCAACCCCACCAGTTTTTGATCGGTTTCACCAATTTTTTGTATGGTTTCCTGCCAGTATTCTCCCGACAAAACAATAGGTTGAACCTGTCCCGGAAAAAACGGACGACTGGCAATGGGTATAAGATAGAGGAACTTCGGGAGAATTTGGTTGGGAAGAGCAATATCACTCTGCTTACCGCCCTGACTTATCACCTCAGCTTCTGCATGGTTTGCATTTTTATTTTCCATATATTGTACTCCCGCATGTTCGACACGAATCGATTGGAATCAGTTTTCCCGGACACAAAACAAGCTTTTATAAAGTCTACCAGTTACCACTAAAAAAGAAAAATTTTTCAGGTGCTTCGTCAACTACTTCAAGTTATAATAATCACCACTTGATAACTCACAAGTCAAAGACAAGTAAAAACAGGAGAGTAGCTTCCCGTGATCCGTATCGGCATTCTTTCAGACACCCATATCAGCAGCCTCTCACCGTGGTTCGTGAAACAGGTTCAACTTGCCTTTACTGAGTGCTCCATAATACTTCACGCAGGAGATTTGACTGATATCTCCATCCTGACAGCTTTTGAAGGAAAAGAAGTGCATGCGGTATATGGAAACATGTGTGAGACATCCTCCTTCCACACACTTCCTCATGACAAAATTATTAAAATTGATGGCTATAGCATAGGGCTTTGCCACGGTGCCGGTGCCAGACATAATATTGAAGAACGCATGTGGGATCTCTTCCCAACTGCCGACTGTATCGTTTATGGCCATACTCATTTCGCGGTAAATCATCAATTGGCCAAAACACTTTTCATCAATCCCGGTTCTTTTGCTACCACCGGTCGTTATGGTGCACCTGGAAGTTATGCAATTCTGACCATTGATGAGAAAGGTTTACATGCATCCCTCCATCAGTTTGCTGAACCGCAGCTATGAAAACACTTATGGCGCCCTGGCGTATGGAGCATGTGCAGGGAAAAGCAGCAAAGGTTTCCGGATGTCTTTTTGAACCACCAGGCACAAATCCTTTTGACAGGGATTTACTGCTTCTCTATCGAGACAAGGAAAACGTTGTCCTCTTGAACAGATTTCCCTACGCCAACGGACATCTCCTAATTGCCCCAATTAGACACATTGCATGTATTTCATCACTGAAAACCAGTGAACAAAACTCACTTATGAATATGATCACAGAAGCTACACAAATACTCCGTAAGCACTTGCAGCCAGATGGTCTCAACGTGGGGTGCAATCTTGGAAGTGTTGCAGGGGCAGGAATTGCTGACCATCTCCATTTCCACATTGTTCCCCGCTGGGAAGGTGATCATAATTTCATGACGGTGCTCGCAGAGGTCCGCTCAATCCCTGAGCACCTCCACACAACCTTTGACAGGCTTCTGCCTCCTTTCCAGGAACTGCTTCACGGCGGGAACAAGAAACAATGACTATGGCACCAAAACTCACCCCCATGCTCCAGCAATATTTAGGGATCAAAGAACAGCACCCGGATACCATCCTCTTTTACAGGATGGGAGATTTCTACGAAATGTTCTTTGAAGATGCTGAGATAGCCTCCAAAATTCTTGGAATCACCCTGACTTCACGCAACAAAAAAAATGCGGCCGACAAAGTTCCCATGTGCGGAATACCCTATCATGCAGCAAGCACCTATCTTGCAAAACTTGTAAAATCCGGACGCCGTGTCGCTATCTGTGAACAGACCGAGACACCCGATGAGGCAAAGGGAATTGTCCACCGTGAAGTTGTTCGGATCGTTTCGCCTGGTGTGGTAACCGATTCAGGGCTTCTTGATGATAAGGACAACCTCTACGTAGCAGCAATCAGCTCCAGAGTAAAAGGCGCTGAGCTTCTCTACGGAATAAGCTTTCTCGATCTTTCCACAGGCGCCTTTTTTCTTGGTGAATTTGCTGATGCTGAGCACAATGGTGATGCCATCCTTGACCAGCTCACCCGTATGACTCCTGCAGAACTGCTTGTAAACGAAAACGATAAGGCATCACTCAACGACCTTATCAATACCGCAACAACTCTACTTCCAGGGCTCTGCGTCACCTACCGTCCTGCAACGCACTTTCATTTTGGCAACAGTGAAGGACTCCTTATAGAACATTTTCAAGTAAGCAACCTTGCAGGTTTTGGCTGCAGCACATTTAAACAGGGGATAATTGCTGCAGGAGTGCTTCTTGAGTATATCATAGAAACTCAGAAAAGCGATATCAGTCATATTGAAAAGCTGACTCCCATTGATCTTGAACTCATCCTCCAGATTGATGATTCATCGCGTAGAAATTTGGAGCTCACCCAGACAATTATTGGTTCCCAACGTGAAGGTTCCCTCCTCTCCGTGCTCGATCATACCTGTACTCCCATGGGTGCAAGAATGCTGAAACAGGAAATTCTTTTCCCGCTTCAGGATGTTGCCCGTATTAATGGTCGACTTGGCGCAGTACAGTTTCTTCATGGTAACACATCCATTCGTAATACCTTCAGAGAACTTCTCACAACTATCTACGATATGGAAAGGCTCAACAGCCGTATGGTACTCGGCAATGGTAATGGCCGCGATATGCTGGCCCTGAAACAGTCCCTTGCCAGGCTCCCTGCCATAAAAGAACTGTTACTGAAGTGCGATGCTAAGCGTATTCATACCCTTGGAGATGATCTTGATATCCTCGACGACCTCTACCAGCTCCTTGAAACCACCATCAACGAAGAAGCCCCTATTACCCTGCGTGAAGGCAGATTAATAAAGGAAGGATACAACGAAGAACTAGATGAACTGGTAAATATCCAGCGTCACGGGAAACAGCTTATTCTTGATCTTGAATCCGAGGAACGAAAAGCCACGGGTATTGCAAAACTTAAAGTTGGATTCAATAAGGTCTTTGGCTATTTTATAGAGGTTAGCAGGCTTCAATCTGCAAATGTTCCTGAAACCTATATTCGCAAACAGACTCTAGTCAATGCTGAACGCTTTATCACCCCAGAACTCAAAGAATTTGAAACAAAGGTTCTCGGAGCACAGGACAGAAGACTTGAACTTGAATATCAACTTTTCACAGACATCCGTTCACAACTGGCTACCGAAAGTTCCCGGTTGTTAAAAAGTGCTGCATTACTCGCCAAAGCCGATTTTCTCGTCTGTCTTGGTGAGGTTGCCCACCGCCATCGTTATAAATGCCCGGTTGTTAACGACACAGACGTCATAGATATCATAGAAGGCAGACATCCGGTAATTGAACGTTCTCTTCCAAGCGGAAAATTTGTTCCCAATGATGTGCACCTTGACCAGGAAAAAGAAGAAGTGTTGATCATAACCGGCCCGAATATGGCTGGAAAATCTACGATACTTCGCCAGACTGCACTCATAGTTCTTATGGCCCAGATGGGTTCCTTTGTTCCAGCCAAGACTGCCACTATTGGTGTGGTTGACCGAATTTTCACCCGGGTCGGTGCCATGGATGATCTCCGACGTGGCCAGTCAACTTTTATGGTTGAGATGAATGAGACGGCCAATATCCTCAACAATGCTACGGAAAAAAGCCTGGTTATCCTGGATGAAATCGGACGAGGCACCTCAACCTTTGATGGCCTATCCATTGCCTGGGCTGTTGCAGAGGACCTTGTCCAAAAAAATGACAAGGGTATTAAGACACTCTTTGCTACCCACTATCACGAGCTTACGGATCTTGCAAAAACCGAGGAACGGGTTCGAAACTATTCCATTGCCGTACGTGAATGGAATGATACTATCATCTTTCTCCACAAACTTGTGAAGGGTGGCACCAATCGATCCTATGGCATTCAGGTTGCTGCCCTTGCTGGCGTTCCCGATCGTGTTGTCAAGCGTGCCGGTGAAATCCTCAGGAATATTGAAGGTGGAGAATTTAATCATGACGGGACACCGAGTATTGCCAAAAGTGCTCATCCAAAGAAAACTCGCAGAAAAACACATCCCAACCAATTGTCTCTCTTTCCGCAAACGCAACAGGATCCATTGCGAGCCCTGCTTGAATCTCTTAACGTTGATGATCTCAGCCCACGCCAGGCTCTGGATGTAATATACGAACTTACGAAGCTATTGAATTAATGGTACTCTTGATCAATTAATCATTCCAATTTTATTACGTATTTTCATGCCTGATAAGCGTATTTTCTTTTGCCTTCAGCAATTCTTTTAGGTATACTTGTGTAAACATGGTAAATGATACTGTTTATTTGGTATTTTTGTTATTTCGTACACTGCTGTTTCCCATCTGAAAAAGTCCCTAACAAGGTGTAATGCTAAGATCTTTTCCAATTTTTATACTTTTGCTAATACTCAACCTTCCCCTGTATGCTGACTTTTGCTCAGCTACCGAGGTTAAGGACGATTCTTCTAATTTTGGCACTATTGAGAAACGTTACCAGCAGGCCAAATTCTACTACAACGAGCTTCACACAAACACAGCACTTGGTGCCTCCCGAGACAACTGGCTTAACGGGGTTCGTAATTTCAGAAAAATATATCTTACCGGTCCAAAATCTGAATTTGCAGCTCCTAGTCTTTATATGCTTGGACGTATGTATGCCAAGATGTATCGTCGTTTCAAGAAAGATTTAGACCTGCAGGAATCACTCTCCTACTATCATGATGTTTCAGATCTTTTCCCTGATAACAGTCTTGCCGATGATGCCCTTTACGCCACTGGAAACCTCAATCTTGAAAAAATAAAGAACCCCCAAAAGGCCGCAGTTAACTACACCCGTATTATTGCTGATTATCGAAATGGTGATATGTACGCCCACGCCTCCGATAAGCTTAAAATGCTTTCCCAGGAATATGATATTCCCTTACCCGATACCATGCTTAAGCGGACCTATCTTGAGAACCTCAATTACGTGCTCCCGGTAAAATACTGGTCGTCCAAAAGTTATACCCGGGTCGTTATAAAGGCATCCGGTCCTGTCCGATACCAGGAAAGACTACTTGAAAAAAACGGAACCAAACCCAGAAGACTTTACCTTGATTTCCAACAGTCCTACATAGACCCTAAATACCGTTCACCAGTTCCCATTGAAGATGGCTTGTTAAAGCAAATCCGAACTGGGCAGTTTACTCCTGAAGTTGTTCGGGTCGTGCTCGATATAGAATCTATTTCGGATTACAAGATTTTCAGTTTACCAGATCCTTTTCGTGTGGTGATTGATGTTCGCGGCGAACCAAAACTTTCTTCAGATAAGCCGGCAAAGATTACCCCTAAACCTCCTGTTCAGGTTGCATCAGAAGAATCACCCGATCTTCTTATTGTAAATTCCATGAAAGAGTTGGTTGTTCTCGAGGATTTTAAGAAGATTGCAGTAAATACCAGTGAAGCCATTGCCAGTCCCAAAGAAAGTGATGAGCAGATCACTAAAGAAAAGCTATCCCTTGCACAGCAACTTGGACTTGGCGTCAGAAAGATTGTTCTTGATCCGGGCCACGGTGGAAAAGATCCTGGTGCATCTGCTTTCGGACTCAAAGAAAAGAATATCGTCCTTGCAATAGCCCAAAAACTTGCTCCAATTTTATCTAAAGAGACCGGAGCAGAGGTCATTCTCACCCGTGATACCGATATTTTCATTCCACTTGAGGAACGAACTGCCATAGCAAACACCAACGAGGCGGATTTATTCATTTCCCTCCATATCAATGCTCACCCTTCCCCTAAGGTTCATGGTCTTGAGACCTATTACTTGAATTTATCAACAAATGCCGAGGCCATGCGAGTCGCCGCTTTTGAGAATGCAACCTCTACCCATCAGATGAGTGATTTACAGGATATACTTTCTGATATCTTACAGAATTCCAAAATAAATGAGTCCTCCAGACTTGCAGGATTCGTACATAAGTCACTGTGTACTGGAATGGGCGCTGCCCAGAACCAAAAATTTAAGAATCTAGGAGTTAAACAGGCACCATTTTATGTTTTGATTGGGGCAGAGATGCCAGCTATCCTGATTGAAATTGCTTTTATAACTAACCCTGTAGACTCGGATAATCTTAGTACAGATTCATTCCTTGATATCGTTGCCGATGATATCGTCTCAGGAGTGCAGAGTTATATTCATTCTACTGCTGCAAGTCTGTAGGTTAAGAAGGCTGAAGAAGTATTGTTAATTCGAAGCAAAAAGGCTCTAAATTCCGTAGAATTTAAAGCCTTTTTTTTGAGGGGTTATCTTGTAGACGAATCGGCTATGCTGACTCGTACGATATCAGGTAATATGATTTAAGGGACTACCAATCAATTTGATCGCAGAGGAATTCCCTGTCTTCTTTGAGATCCTGGCCATTGAGAAACCTTTCAATGGACTCAGCAGCAACCTTACCCTGATACACTGCCTTGGCAACAGTCTGTGGACCAAGTACGTTATCTCCAGCAGCAAACATAAATTTAAGAGAAGTCTGTAGGGTCTGAGGATCTGTATTGTAGGTTCCCCATGACATCAGATCGATATCCTGTCCCTTATCTGCGGTATGATCTACATTCTGACTGATTGCCGGGATAATGGAATCAGCCTCAATCATGAAATTGGATCCCTCCTGAATTACAGGACGTCGGCGCCCTGACTCATCTGGCTCACCAAGTTCCATCCTGATACATTCAACCTTTGTGAGTTGTCCGTTTTCAGAATGTATCTTCACTGGTGCTGCGAGGAACTCTACACGAACTCCCTCCTCTTCAAGATGATGTATTTCAGCGGCTGAAGCCGGCATCTCCTCACGGCTTCTCCGGTAGAGAATAAAGACTTCGGTAGAACCAAGGCGAAGTGAGGTTCTTGCAACATCAATAGCTACATTACCGCCGCCTACAACCACTACTTTTTTACCAAGATTAAGCTTTTCACCAAGATTCACCCGCCTCAGATAATCAACACCATGAAGAACCCCCTGAGTAGTTTCTTCATCATCCAGGCCAAGTTTTCTGCTGGCATGGGCTCCAACACCATTAAATATGGCATCAAATCCTTCATCACGGAGATCCTCTATGGTTTTATCTTTTCCGATGACAGTGTTCGTATGAAGAGTAACTCCACAGTGCTTCAGTGTATCAATCTCGGCATTGATTATATCCCTTGGAAGCCTAAATGGTGGAATTCCTACAGTAAGCATTCCACCATAAAGCGGGAGGGATTCAAAAACGGTACATGGAATTCCCTTATGGGCGAGCCAGTAAGCAACTGTCATACCGGCAGGTCCTGACCCAATAACAGCGACTTTTTTATCTCCAGGGATACCACAGGCAGATTGCATCGGTTTCTTATTCTCTACCATCCAGTCGACAATAAAACGCTCAAGCATTCCTATAGAAACAGACTGCCCCTTCCCCTTACCACGGATGCAAGATCCCTCACATTGAAACTCATGGGGACAGACACGGGAACAGATTGCTGGCATGGAGGAAGTTTCTCGAATTTTCCAGTAGGCTTCTTCAAAATTCTTTTCACGAAGTAAGGCGACAAAAGCAGGAATATTATTATGGATGGGGCAGCCCTGAATACAGGTTGGTTTCTTACACTGCAGACAGCGTTCAGCTTCAAGGACTGCGGTAAATTCGCTAAACCCTTCAACTATCTCATCGAAGTTCTTCACTCGCTCACCTGGAGTCATTTCCACAGGCATTTGTCGAGCAATACCCATACGTTCCTTCGCTTTCATACACACACCTCAAAAAGATAGATTATAGACATAAAAGATACTGATACAAAAAGATAAAAAAAAAGGTCGTCCCAGAGGACGACCTTTTCATATTACTATAAATTACTTAATCAAGCAATCTTAGATGCCTTGATTCGTGCTAATGCGCGTTGTAAAGCAGCTTCTGCTCGCATCTGATTAAACTGGTCATCATGCGCTGCAGCCTGTGACATGCGTTTTTCCGCACGCTCTTTGGCCTTCATAGCTCTATCCACATCAATACTGCTACCAGCCTCGGCGCTTTCGACAAGAAAAGTAATTTTATTATTGGAGACTTCAGAGAAGCCTCCGCTAATCATCAAACTTTTCCGATCTTTTCCCTGCTCATAGGTCAGGAGTCCGATTTTAATAGTAGAGAGGAATGGAGCATGATTGGCCAATACACCAAAGTCACCACCATAACCAGGTGCGTTAACGATATCAACTTCCTCGTTAACAACAGCACCGGCTGGAGTCACTACTTCCAAATGTATTTGTTGTGCCATTATATATCCTCGTTTTCTTGTCAGTTAACTTAGGCTTTTGCTTTTGCAGCAGCTTCTTTCTCAAGAGCTTCAGCAATAGAACCAACCATATAGACAGAGTTTTCAGAAATACCATCATGCTTGCCTTCAAGGATTTCCTTGAAACCAGAAACGGTATCTTCAACTGAAACGAATTTACCAGCCATACCGGTAAAAACCTCAGCAACTGTAAATGGCTGTGAAAGAAAACGCTGAATCTTACGAGCACGTCCAACAAGCACCTGATCTTCCTCAGAGAGCTCATCCATACCAAGGATAGCAATAATATCCTGAAGATCTTTATATTTCTGCAAAGAAATCTGGACACCACGAGCAACATCATAATGTTCCTGACCAACAACATTTGGATCAAGAATACGTGAAGTTGAATCAAGTGGATCAACTGCAGGATATATTCCAAGCTCAGCAATCTGACGAGAAAGAACAACAGTACCGTCAAGATGGGCAAAGGTGGTTGCAGGAGCAGGATCGGTAAGATCATCCGCAGGTACATAAACACACTGTACAGCAGTAATGGATCCTTTGGTGGTAGATGTAATACGCTCTTGAAGACCACCAAGATCTGTTGCAAGTGTTGGCTGATAACCAACAGCTGATGGAATACGACCAAGAAGGGCGGAAACCTCAGAACCAGCCTGGGTGAAACGGAAGATATTATCTACGAAGAAAAGAACATCCTGTCCCTCTTCATCACGAAAGTACTCAGCAGCGGTAAGGCCGGTAAGTGCTACACGAGAACGAGCTCCTGGAGGTTCAGTCATCTGACCATAAACGAGAGCAGCTTTTGGCAGTACGCCGGACTCTTTCATTTCGTTGTACAGATCGTTTCCTTCACGGGTACGCTCACCAACACCGCAGAATACAGAAATTCCACCATGATGCATGGCGATATTATTTACCATCTCCATCATAATAACGGTCTTGCCACAACCAGCACCACCGAACAGACCCATTTTTCCACCCATTGGGAATGGAACGAGAAGATCGATTACTTTGATACCTGTTGCAAGTACACGAACTTCGGTATCAAGGTCAGTAAAATCAGGGGCATTACGATGAATAGGCTTTTTTTTAGTGTCATCAATAGCTCCTAATCCATCAACAGGACGACCTACAACGTTCATGATTCGTCCAAGGGCCGGCTGACCAACAGGAATTGTGATAGGAAGTTCACTGTCACGAGCTTCCATACCACGAACAAGTCCATCGGTTGCGTCCATGGCGATACAGCGGACTGCATTATCACCGAGATGCAGTGCTACTTCGATAACAAGGTTATCAGCATCATCGTTGATTCCTGGATTGGTTACAAACAGTGCATCCAAAATTCTTGGTAGTTTACCAGCTTCAAACTCAACATCAACAACAGGTCCAACTACTCGTGTTATTTTTCCTACGTTTTGCTCACTCATCGGGATATCTCCCTCCTCAAAGTATTAAATTTGCGTATGGTTATTATCCCTTAAGGGCTTCGGCGCCGCCAACGATATCCATCAGCTCTCCGGTAACTGCAGCCTGTCTTGCTTTGTTGAAAACAAGGGTAAGGTCGTTAACAATATCCTTACATGCGTTAGTAGCATTATCCATGGATGTCATTCGTGCAGCATGTTCAGATGCACCAACTTCAAGCATGGCATTATAAATAATAACATTCAGATACAGTGGCTGCATTACATCCATAATCTCTTCGGTAGAAGGCTCATAGATATAGTCTCCAGCCTGCTTCTTCGTTTCTTCTCCTTCACTCTCAATAGGAATGATGGGAAGCATATCTTGAGCTACAGGTCGCTGTACGGCAACCGACTTAAAACTTCCAAAAATTACTTCAACTTTATCTGCAGCACCATTTAGAAAATTGGCCGCTACATCCTGGGCAATCTCTCTGGCATTAAACATCTGGAAATCACCCATGATATCAAGAAACTCAGAGCGAATTGTGCCGACTTTCTTAAGGGATTGTTTTCCTTTTTTACCAACACAAACAAGGCTGACTTTCTTTCCTTCAGCTTCATACTCACGCATTTTCTTTACCGCGAGTTTTATGATGTTTGCATTAAAAGATCCACAGAGTCCTCTGTCAGATGTAACAACGACCAGCTCAACAGTCTGTACATCCCTTACTTCCATAAGGGGGAATTGAGCTGTATTGCCGCCACCTGACAAGTTTGACATGGCCTCATTAAACTTATCAGCATAAGGACGGAAATTTTCCATCTTCAACTGAGCACCTCGGAGTTTCGCCGAAGCGACCATGTTCATGGCCGATGTGATCTGCGATGTCTTTTTGACACCAACGATCTTGTCTTGAACGTCTTTTAAACTAGGCATATCAAGCGTTCTCCTCTATTATTTGAGACCCTTGGTTGCCTTAAAAGTTTCACCGAAGGCATCAAGTGCCGTGTTCAGTTTAGCTTTAATGGCATCAGTGAATTCTTCCTGCTCTTTGAGGTCTGCAAAGATTGAGGCATCATTTGATTCAATATAACTGAACACTTCATCTTCATAGTCTCTCATGGTTTCGACTGGAAGGCTATCAAGATATCCATTGGCACCTGCATAAAGAATGGTGACCTGTTTCTCCATAGGAAGAGGCGCATACTGAGGCTGCTTAAGAATTTCAACCAGACGTTCACCACGGGTAAGCTGTGCCTGAGTTGCAGCATCAAGGTCAGATCCAAAGGCAGCAAATGCAGCCAATTCACGAAACTGAGCAAGATCCAGACGAAGGGTACCTGCAACCTGTTTCATGGCTTTCACCTGCGCAGCGCCACCAACACGGGATACAGAGAGACCAACATTAATGGCAGGACGAACACCTGAGAAGAACAGGTTTGGTTCAAGGTAAACCTGACCATCTGTAATGGAGATAACGTTTGTAGGAATAAAAGCTGAAACATCACCAGCCTGGGTCTCAATGATGGGAAGCGCAGTAAGTGAACCGGCACCAAGCTCATCAGAAACCTTTGAAGAACGCTCAAGAAGACGTGAATGGTTATAAAAAATATCACCAGGATATGCCTCACGTCCAGGTGGACGACGAAGCAACAGAGAGAGTTCACGATATGCAACAGCCTGCTTTGAAAGATCATCATAAACGATGAGTGCATGCTGACCATTGTCACGGAAATATTCGCCCATGGAAGTTCCAGCAAATGGTGCGACGTACTGCATTGGAGCAGGATCAGAGGCACAAGCTGCAACAACCGTGGTGTATTCCATGGCACCATGTTTTCTCAATGCTTCAACAATGAGTGCTACAGTTGATTTTTTCTGGCCAACTGCTACGTAGACACAATGGACATCGGTATCTTTCTGGGCAATAATTGCATCAACACAAAGTGCTGTTTTACCAATCTGCCTATCACCAATAACAAGCTCACGCTGTCCACGTCCAACAGGAGTCATAGCATCAACTGCTTTTGCGCCTGTGTAACATGGTTCATGAACACCTTTACGGGCAATAACACCAGGGGCAAGTACTTCAATCTTGGAGCTCAGCTTGGCGTTAATTGCACCCTGTCCATCAATTGGAAAACCGATACCATCAACAACACGGCCTTCCATCTCAGGTCCAACTGGAACCTCTGCAATTTTTCCGGTACGTTTAACAAGGTCACCCTCTTTAATACCTGAAACAGAACCAAGGATAGCACAACCTACGTTATCTTCCTCAAGGTTGAGGGCAAGTCCCATGATACCGCCAGGAAACTCAAGAAGTTCCATGGCCATACAATTTTTGACTCCGTAAACACGGGCAATACCATCACCAGCGGAGATGACCGTACCGGTCTCATTCAGGTCAATACTGGTTTCGTACTCACCAATCTGATCTTTTATAATCTGACTGATTTCTTCGGCTTTGATTTGCATTGCTACTCTCTCCCCTTAATGGAATCTTTTAAACTCGCAAGTTGTGTTCTGATACTTCCGTCCAATTCAAGATCTCCAACCTTGGCAATAACACCGCCGATGATTGAAGCATCTACACTGGTTGTCAGTTTCACATTCTTGCCAGTAAGCTTTTCTAATGTTGCCTGCACTTTGGCCTGCAATTCATCACTCAATTCTACTGCCGAGACCACGCTGCCGTGACTGACATTGTTTTCCTCGTCAACCATGATCTGGAATTCTTCTGCTATCTCTGGAAGAACACCAGCACGCTTTTTCTCCACCAGCAGGTTGAGAAAATTGCCCATCACTTTATCAACACCCATGGAGGCAACAATACCTTCCATTACCTTTTCACGAACATCCATCGGGTAGAGTGGATTAGTCAAAGAATCTGCAAGACTACTGTCCGATGCAAAAACTCCATTCAATCCCTGAAGAGCATCACTGTACTCATCAAACTTGCCATTTTCCTTACACACTGCAAACAGTGCCTTGGCATATCGTCTTGCTAAAATTATCTGTTTCACTGGACGGCCCCTACTTTATCTAAGTAATCTTCGATAATCTTGACCTGATCGTCAGCTGTCAGATTCTTAATGATTAACTCCTCAGCCATAACAGCAGCCTGCTCGGTAGCACTTGTCTTCAGTGCTCGTTTCGCAGCTGTAATCTCATTAGCAATCGCCATCTCAGTAGAACGCTTGATATCATTTGCAGATTTTTCTGCAGCTTCTATGATCCTGACTTTTTCTATCTCAGCCTGAGCCATAGCTTTCTCTACGATACTATCAACATCCTTTTCGACAGATTCAAGTTTTGCAGAAAATTCCTTGTAGGCCTTTTCAGCTTCAACTTTTTTTGCCTCGAGATCTTCAATCTCATCTCTGATTTGTTTGCGACGTGCCCCGAGACCATTGGCAATCGGTTTTGCGCCAAACTTCACCAGAATGATCATCAGGACGATGAAGTTCATCACCCTCCAGCCGAGATCCTTAAGTTTTGCAGGTGACAGACTATCCACCACGGCACCATGTCCGCCAGCCGCAGCTTCTCCGTGAAGCGCTGCACCTTCTGCTGCGTGCCCTTCAACTATTGCGTGGCCGGCATTTGCTTCACCAGCCATCTCAGCAGATGCATGAGCATCCGCCGTGGGCATCCCCTCACCTGTCGCTGCTGTAGTTCCGTGGTCAGAAGCCCAGACACTTCCTGCTGCCAGGGCAAACCACAGAATCAGCGCAACAAGTGCACTTTTCCCGATTGTTCGCTTCATTCCCCTCATCCTTACAGACTCCTTCCCAAAATTTTTCCTGCCATGGCAGAAGCAAATCCATCAAGTCCGGCTTCAAGATCCTTCCGAGCAGCCTCAACCTGGGATTTAATATCTACCAGCTGTTTATTTTTATCAGCATCAGCTTCAGACTTGATTGCAGCGAGTTTCTCTTCACCGGCAGCTTTTGCTCCGGCGCGCGCATTATCAAGTGCATCCTTGGCCCGAGTGGAAGCCTTATGCATTTTTTTGTCTACTTCTTCCTGGCGCCTGCGGGCGTTATCTTCGTACTTAGTTACATCGTCGCGCATGCCTTGCAACTTGACTTTCCTTTCCTGCAAGATCTTCAGAACCGGCTTGTAGATGACTCCATTAAGAAGAAACATCAGAACGAAAGCATTCACGATCTGAAGAAACAGGGTGATATCCATTGAAACCATTTTGTCTGCTCCTGATTAGCTAAGATAACTCAAAAAAATCGCCCAAAATGAATGGTGATTCACAACACGAAAAACGGTTCTACCGCATATAGACTGTACTGTCAACGTTTTTATAAGAGTATAAGGGGCTTGAATTTCTCATTTTGAAGGACATTGTTTTAAACAATCGCTCTATTTATTTCACTATTCCCTATAATTACAATATACAGATCATTTTAAAATAATATCATCACAACTAACATCTAAATTTTTGTGGCAGTCGCTTAGATACTTTCTCACTCAAAAACCAAAAAAAGAGGTCTCTCTCCTGCAGCAATTTTCCTACCAAATAGATACCTCCATGGCCTACTGTACCCGTAATCTGGATTTACAGACTGAAGGTCACAGTAGTGCTCTTTCCCTTCATCCTAAAGACCTTATCATTTTCCTTTGCCCAACAGCTCCCGGACAAATTCATGGACAGAAGCGATGGCCTCACTCATCTTGTCGGGCATGGTTCCACCTGCCTGTGCCATATCGGGCCTGCCTCCTCCCTTGCCGCCTACAATAGCAGCAACCCGGTTCACCAGCTCACCAGCCTTGATCATCTTGGTAAGATCTTTTGACACAATGGCAAGCAATGCGGCCTTGCCATTAATCTCACCACCAAGGACTGCAACTCCGGTCCCCATATCATCGCGCATCCTGTCACCAACTTCACGCAAAGTCTTAGGGCTATCCAATGGAATAACAGCGGCAACAACTTTAATACCCTCTATTTCTTTTGCACCATTCAGAAGATCACCAAGGTCGGACGTTGCCAGCTGGGTAGATAATTCAGCAACCTGTTTTTCAAGGCGCTTGGTGGTACCTGCCATGCTCTCAAGGCGAGCCACAATATCTTCAGGATGGACGTTTAAAAGCTCGCAGACATCATGTTCTCTTCTGGCTTGGCTGAGAACTCTCTCCTGGGCAGCACTTCCGGTTACAGCCTCAATTCTGCGCACACCAGCTGCGATACCGCCTTCCGAAATAATCTGGAAGAGGCCAATCCCACCCGTTGCTGCAACGTGCGTTCCACCGCAGAGCTCTTTGGAAAAGTCGCCTAGACTTACCACGCGAACACTGTCTCCATATTTTTCGCCAAAAAGAGCTGTTGCTCCCTCTTCAATCGCCTGATCCCGATTAAGAACCGCTGTGCTGGTACTAACATTCTCTCGAATCTTTTCATTGACCCGTCTCTCGATGGACTCTCTTTCATCCAGTGATAACTGTGAAAAATGGGTAAAATCAAAACGAAGTCGTTCAGGTGTTACCTGGGAACCCGCCTGCTTGATATGATCACCAAGGAGTTCTTTTAAGGCGGCCTGAAGCAAATGAGTAGCTGTGTGATTTGAAGCGGCATCATTACGCCTGTTCGCCAGTACCTGAAGCTGAACGTTGCGTCCTGTACTCAGTGTTCCTCTGGAGACCTTCACACTATGCAGGATAATGCCCTCACCCTCCGCCATGGTTCCATAAACCTCAGCTTCACCGTCCTTCCAAGTAACAGTACCCTTATCCCCTGACTGGCCACCGGATTCCGCATAAAATGGGGTTGTACTTACGAAAAGCTGCCCCTCTGCTCCCTGTGCCAGCTCTTTGCATACATTCCCCTCATGATCGAGAAGACCATACACCTCTGCTTCAGAACCCAGCCCTCCATAGCCTACAAATTTACTTTTCCGACCGCTTTCAATAAGCTCTTTGACCCCCTTTCCGAGAAGTCGTACATTCTCGCCCTTGCGTGAAGCACGGGACTGGGATCGTTGTTTCTCCATGGCTGCAACAAAGCCGTCATTATCAAATTCCATACCGCGTTCAAGTGATATATCGCGAACAATGTCCACCGGAAAACCGAAGGTGTCGTAGAGTTTGAAAACAAATTCTCCGTTTATGAGCTTGTCGCCGCCCCGGTCAAGACGCTCGATTTCCTCGTCAAGCATGTTCAAGCCATGTTCCAGAGTTTCTCCGAAACGTAGCTCTTCATTATTCACAACCTTGGCAAGAAGATCGGCGCAACTCTTCAGGTGAGAGTGAGCGTCTTTCATAGTATCTGTTACCACAGCAGTCACAGCATCCAGAAAGGGTTTGTTCAGGCCAAGGTTACGACCATAACGAATGGCACGCCGCATAACCCGACGTAGCACATAGCCGCGCCCCTCGTTTGAGGGAAGGACACCGTCTGCCACTAAAAATGTGGTGGCACGAGCATGATCAGCAATAACGCGCATGGCAGTGGTATCAGCCTGATCTGCTAAATAGTTTCGTCCTGACAACTCTTCAAGCTTCCGAATGACAGGTTGAAAGAGATCGGTATCGTAATTATTGAATTTACCCTGGAGAACTGCAGCCACACGTTCAAGGCCCATTCCTGTATCAATGCTGGGCCGTGGCAGTGGAGTCATTGTGCCATCCTGAGAACGGTTAAACTGCATAAAGACAAGATTCCACAATTCTAGAAAGCGATCGCAATCGCAACCAACGGCACAATCGGGACGATCGCAACCGGCCTCTCGCCCCTGATCGATATGAATTTCGGAACATGGTCCGCAGGGTCCGGTATCTCCCATGGCCCAGAAATTATCTTTTTCTCCGAGGCGAACAATACGCCCCTTGGGAAGGTCTTCAACTTTTTCCCAGAGTGCAAAGGCTTCATCGTCGTCGTCGAAAACAGAAATCCACATTTGCTCTGCGGGAAGTTGCAGTTCTTGAATAAGAAACTCCCACGCAAATTTAATAGCATCCTCTTTGAAATAATCGCCGAAGGAGAAGTTACCGAGCATTTCAAAAAATGTGTGATGACGTGCGGTGTAGCCAACGTTTTCGAGATCATTGTGTTTGCCGCCAGCACGGACACAGCGTTGACTGGTGACAGCCCGGTTGTAGTCTCGCTTGTCCTCTCCCATAAATACCGTTTTAAACTGTACCATTCCGGCGTTTACAAAGAGCAGGGTTGGATCATCCTGGGGAACGAGAGATGAACTCTCCACATGGGTGTGATTATGTTTTTCGAAGTACTCGATAAAGCGCTTGCGGATTTCTTTTCCTTTCATGGCGTATTCTTTGCTTTTTTGTTTTTATTATTTTTAGTTTGGGTTGTCTGGTTTCTTATAAGCGAACTAAGGAACGGGAGATAAATAGCCGGATAGTGTTTCAGGCAGCACCTGATTTACTACTCCCCTGGAAGTTGGGCTTTAGCCCTTCCAAAAAGCGTAATCGGCGGGACTGAAGTCCCGGTTCCAGGAGCTTACTTTGTGCAAATTATTAAATTACTATTCCCCAGACAACTACTTATTTAAATATAGTGTTATACGATATGAGGCAGGACTTCTTTAAATTGAGCTGTTCCAGCTTGTCCAAGCAGTTCATAGAGTATCATTTCAGCCGGTCCCACTACCGCACCAATATCACGTAGACGAGCCAGCCCTAAATTATAATTTTCTTCTGTCCGAGATGACACTCCATCTGCAACAATCCAGGGTGTAAACCCAATTTTCTGTAGTCCAAGAGCAGTCTGATAAATGCAGATATGTGTCTCAACACCAACGAGTATTGCGGTATTCACTTCCGTCGGCAGTGAAGCTACCAACTCCCTTGTCTCGGTATTGGCCAACCCATTAAATTCCGTTTTATCAGGCCTTGGGATACCAGGCATCAGCTTTTCTATATCTGTAACATAGAGTCCAAGCCCTTTTTTATATTGGGTGTTGCCAATAATCGGTATTCCCAGGATCTTTGCACAATGTACCATTGTAATAATCGTATCGCTGACCCTGTCAGCTTCATATATTTGGCTCATCAAACGTTCTTGAGGGTCAATTATATGCAGATAGCAATTTTCTGATTTTAGCATTTTTTTCACCCGCGATTCTTGTAATACATGCTTCTTTCCTTATAACTGTTGAGCGTGACACAATATTACCCTAGGTTCAGAGCTGTAACTGTTCAGAAGTGCCACATCTTCCTTAAACCAAAAAAACGCATCCGTAAAGATTACGGATGCGTTTTTTCTCTACCGAGAGGCAGATATACTACTCATCATTCTTAATGATCCACTGCACCTTTAGATCCCATAGGAACACGAATGTCCTCTACAAGATGCTGAATGTGCTCTGGTGGTGGGGCAGTAAAGCTTGAAACAGTAATCGCAACAGCAAAGTTGATCAGTGCGCCAATGGCACCAAAGGAACCTGGAGAGATACCCATGATCCAGTTAGCAGCAGTATCAGCAGCCATGGTGGTCCCTGGGATAAAGAACCAGCCCTTGAACCAAAAGATATACACAAGAGTAGTTCCAAGACCGGAAAGCATTCCGAGTACGGCACCAACATTATTGACACGCTTGGCAAAAATACCCATCATCAACGCTGGGAAGATTGAAGATGCGGCCAAACCAAAGGCAAGGGCAACAACCTGGGCCGCGAATCCGGGAGGATTCAGTCCAAGATACCCTGCAACAACGATAGCACCAGCCATGGCAATACGACCAGCCATCAGCTCAGTTTTATCATCAATGTCTTTGGCAATAATACCCTTCACGATATCATGAGAGATCGCGGAAGAGATAGCAAGAAGGAGTCCTGCAGCAGTTGAGAGCGCGGCTGCAATACCACCGGCTGCAACAAGTGCAATAACCCAGTTGGGAAGCTTTGCAATCTCAGGATTGGCAAGAACCATGATATCACGGTCAACTTTGATCATCTCATTTTCAATGACCTTACCGTTTGCATCAACACCTGTATAGTTTTTACCAACATATTGAATACGTCCGTCACCGTTCTTATCTTCATATTTCAAGAGACCGGTTTTTTCCCAGTTGGTAAACCATGCTGGAAGCGCATCGATCTTCAGGTTCTGAGACGTATCCGGTGCGATGGATTCCGCCTGAATGGTATCAATCAGATTCATACGCGCCATGGCGCCAACTGCAGGAGCAGTGGTGTAAAGAATCGCAATGAAAACCAGAGACCAACCGGCTGTGGCACGTGCATCACGAACCTTAGGTACGGTGAAGAAACGGGTAATAACATGGGGTAGCCCTGCAGTACCAATCATAAGCGACATGGTCAGGAGAAACATGTTCAACGTGCTCCCCTTCTGCGTCGTATAGGCATTAAACCCTAAATCCAACAAAGTCTTATCCAGCTTATCCATGAGGAATACGCCGGAACCATCAGCCATTACAGATCCAAGGCCAAGCTGAGGAAGAGCAACCCCGGTGAGCTGCAGAGAAATAAAGATAGCTGGTACAGTGTAAGCGAAAATCAGAACACAGTACTGGGCAATCTGGGTGTAGGTAACGCCTTTCATTCCACCAAGTACTGCATAGATGAACACGATGCCCATACCGAGGAAGAGACCATAGTTAAAAGGAATCTCAAGGAAACGGGAAAAGGCAACGCCGATACCCTTCATCTGGCCTATAACATAGGTAAGAGAGGCCACAATCAGACAGATAACAGCCACAACACGAGCAGTCTGAGAGTAGAACCTGTCACCAATAAACTCGGGCACAGTGAATTTTCCATACTTTCTCAAATAAGGTGCAAGGAGCATGGCAAGCAGACAATAGCCACCAGTCCAACCCATAAGATAAACCGATGCATCATAGCCCTTAAAGGCAATGAGGCCAGCCATGGAAATAAATGAAGCGGCAGACATCCAGTCAGCGCCTGTAGCCATACCATTTAAAACAGGATGTACACCTTTACCGGCAACATAAAATTCACCGGTTGTAGAAGCACGGGCCTTAATGGCGATAAAAATATACAGGGCGAAAGTCGCCCCGACAACACCATAGGTCCACATTTGTAGATTAGTCATTTCTTGATCTCCCCTCAGTCTTCGTCGACGTTAAATTTACGGTCAAGCTGACCCATACGCCAGGCGTAGAAAAAGATCAGAGCTACGAAGGTGTAAATAGAACCTTGCTGGGCAAACCAAAAGCCTAGTGGATACCCTCCAAAAATAGTGATGGTGTTCAATTGATGAACAAACAAAATGCCCGCACCAAATGAAACTGCAAACCATACGACCAAACATCCGATAACCAACCGGATATTCGCCTGCCAATACTTCTGAGCATCACTCATAATTTCTTCTCCTCCTTATTGGAATTAAAGTGAACTTTTCTCCTCATAAAGCCACGCCTTATACCATACCCCATTAATTCATGTCAACGACCGACTAACAAAGAGCCTAAGGCTTTTCCCTACAGGGAATACAACTAAAAACAGAACTCAACACTACTTATGTTATATTTTCCTCTAATATCGGAAACTTCCGACCCTTCCAGACTGGAATATATCCTTTAAAGTCACAAGGCCGCCTTTTCGGAATTTTTTAATAAAATAGAGAAAAAGATAGGCCGTCTGCAGGGCATCTTCCAGAGCATCATGGGGCTTAAACTGAGGAAGATTATACTCCCTGCCAAGATCGTCAAGATTATAACTTATCTCACGCGGGTTATGCTCATGGTAATGTCCGAGTCGCACCCGCTTATACCCTTGAGCCATTCGCATGGTATCCACACCAGGATTAGAAAGAGTTCCCCCCATGACACGGGTGGTCGCCTTATTCAAAAAATGCATATCCAGAGGAAGATGGTGTCCCACAAGTAAGCTTCCCTGAATATATTCAACAAACCTTGGCAATACGTCTTCAGCAGGTTCCGCTGCTTCAAGCTGTTCCGGTGTTATTCTATGCACCAGCGTGGCCTGTGTGGGATCGATATTTTCGGGTCGTATAATATGGTGAAACATGGATGAAAGATCGATTTGAAGATCTCTTATCATCACAGCACCAATGGAAATCAGCTCATCTTTCTTTTTATTGAGCCCCGTAAGTTCCGTATCACACACCACAAAGGTGTATTCACTCAAGGGTCGCCCCTGGTCAAAATGATTAAAGAACTCTTTGTTAGCCTGAAGTAAAGGGGTGGTCTGTGAAAACCAGCTGCCGGGACTCAGAAAATCAATCATTTTCGTAACTATTCACCATGCTATTGAACGGCACAATATTTATCCGGAATCGGGGGACACGATCCCAATTCAAAAGACAAAGACGAATTGGGTCATGTCCCCAGTTTCCTACCAGCGTATTCGTTATGCAATTCCGACTCAAACTCAATTTCTGTGAATAGTTACTCATTTTCAGGCAACCGGATACATTTTATCGAGCACAGAATAGAGTCGTTCAATAATAGTAAAGGCATCCTTCAACATTCGTTTATCCAGCTCAGAAAGCTGTTCCGGATTGATATGATTGTCCGGCAGCACCCCTTCTTCGATCTGCGATAGTTGATGAATCAGACGCTGCTGCATCTGAAGCTCGTAGGCATCATTGGCAGAAGACCATACTTCCCGGTTGATAAAATCCGCATCATAGAGGGCTTTGAGCCGGGCTAGAGTATTCGTTTCACTAATGCCATTTTTCAGGGCCAGAACACGCGCAAAATTCACAAATGGAGTCAAGCCCTGTCGTTTAATATCAAGATGGTTCTTATGCTCCCCATCCTTATTCACAATAAAGTTTTTAAAGAAGGACAACGGTACACGAGTGGCCATGCACTGACGAGCCAGATGGAAAAGAAACATATCCTTTTCCCTAGCCTTTGCATTAAGATGACGACGCAACTCTCGAGCCAGGCCGAAATCTCCGAACCCTGAACGAAAGTCAAAAAATATGGTTGCATTCAGGAGCTCGACGGGATCCGGTGCATCTATCCACTTACTAAAATACTCTTTCCACACCGATAGCGGCTGACACCATTTAGGGTTGGTGGCCATGATAAATCCGGGACAGAGCGGATAGCCACAGTTGACCAGATGGTCTATGGCTTTTTCGGCAAATCCTTTAAAATAGCTTTCAGCGGCAAGCCTCTCCTCTTCATTTACAGGATCGGCGTAGAGTATGGCATTATCCTGATCCGTCTTAAAGGTCTGTTCCCGTCGTCCTTCACTGCCCATAAGCAGCCAGCAGTATGGAACAGGAGGAGGCCCTAATTCCTCTTCCAGAAGTGTCAGCATACGTTCCAGGATATGATCATTTAAAATCGCTATCATCTGGGTAATATTGCCTGCCTTAGCCCCCTCTTCAATCAGACCGCGAATAACATCCGGGATCTTCTGGGCCAAAACATACAGGCCACTGATCTGCTGTTGCCCCTTAATTTCTTTAAAGAGATAATAGGGTGAATGACCCTGAAGCAGCATAATGTCATGGGAGGTCACCACCCCGATGACACGACCGCCACGTTCCACTGCCAGATGATGAATGGACGTTGTCATCATCTTCAAAAGGACATCAAAACAGAGTGATTGAGAGAGCACGGTCTGCACTGGTCCCGTCATAATCTCCTTAACAGGCAGATTATAATCCAAGCCCGCAGCGACCACCTTACTCCGCAGATCACGGTCAGTAACAATTCCCACGATATTTTCTTCGTCGGTTGGATCATGAACCAGAAGACTGCCAATTCTGTATTTAGCCATGGTGGCGGCAGCGTCCTGAATGGAGCTTGTGCTTGAAGCCTTGCGTAAAGTTTTTACCAGATCACCAACCCGCACAGAAAAGAGATAGAGATCGTCGCCACTGCGACTGGATACCTTATGATGGCGAAGTTCGTTATAGGCAGTGGTGACTATTTTTTCCGAGAAACTCTTTAGATAATAGTGAGCAAAAGCGGGCTGCTCCTCCACAAGTCTTAAGAATATTTCTCGGGGCAGCAAAAAACAGAAGGTATCTTCCACTGTCTCGATGTTCAGGTTGGCAAGAGTTCCTCGAATAATTCCCAGCGCCCCGATATAGGCACCAACTCCACGAAAATCCTTGAGAGTGACCTCTCCCTGATCATCCTCTATAAAAGCCTTTACCCCACCACGCTGAATAAGATACAAATGGGTGATATCAGTCTCACCCTGTTTGAGGAGACGGGTTCCCTTGGGGTAAAAGTCAACACGACAATGTTGAGCTATATCGTTGAGCGTAGCTTCATCAAGACCATCGAAAGGCATGATATCCCTGAAAAAGGCTATTGCCATTTCAGGTGCTACAATATGTACATCATCGTTTTGTGCCATTTAATTCCCCACGCCCACACTAACAACAAAAAAGCGGGATTTTCTTAAAAAGAAAACCCCGCTTTTTACTTTACGTAGTAGTCCGTAAATATAAAAACTGCCTTTTCCAAACCGTTTTATTCATAGCAACAAACAAAGTAATTTATTTGCTATCCAATGCTTTCTTACCAGTAATCAGATCCTCTACAACTGAAGGATCGGCAAGGGTTGAGGTATCACCAAAATCTTTGAAGTCGTTAGCTGCAATTTTACGAAGCACGCGACGCATAATCTTACCACTTCTGGTCTTTGGCAAACCTGGAGCATACTGAATAGCATCAGGTGTTGCTATGGGTCCGATTTGCTTACGAACATGCATCCTCAGCTCCACAAGCAGCTCATCGGTCTGTTCAACACCAGTATTTGGAGTAACAAAGGCATAGACAGCCTGACCTTTAATTTTGTGTGGCATGCCAACAGCTGCAGCTTCTGCAATTTGTGGATGGGAAACAAGAGCAGATTCAATCTCTGCTGTTCCTAAACGATGTCCGGAAACATTTACAACATCATCGAGACGACCCATTATCCAGAAATAGCCGTCTTCATCCTTACGGGCACCATCTTCCGGATCGTAGGTTTCCTTATAACGACTAAAATAGGCCTTCTTGTAGCGTGCAGGATCACCAAACACACCGCGGAGCATTCCAGGCCAAGGTTTACGAATAACAAGGTGACCACCCTCATTGGCACCGGCTTCTTCACCCGCTTCGTTGTAAATAGCCACATCAACTCCAGGAAGCGGCAGGCTTGCAGAACCAGGTTTGGTTGGCGTGGCATAGGGGAGTGGCGAAATCATGATGCCACCGGTCTCAGTCTGCCACCAGGTATCAACGATAGGCAGCTTCTCCTTACCAATATTTACATGGTACCACATCCACGCCTCGGGATTGATGGGCTCACCAACAGATCCAAGGATACGGAGACTGGAGAGATCATAGCGCTTGGTAGGCCCATCACCATCACGCATAAGGGCGCGAATAACGGTGGGTGCGGTGTAGAAAGTATTTACCTGGAATTTCTCAACGATCTTCCAGAAACGATCCGGGCCGGGATAGGTTGGAACTCCCTCAAACATAACGGAAGTAGCACCGAGTCCAAGAGGTCCGTACAGGATATAAGAATGCCCGGTGACCCAGCCGATATCAGCGGTACACCAGTAGACATCATTATCTTTCATATCAAAAACGTACTGACAGGTGTGCATGGCATAGGTGAGATATCCAGCTGTGGTATGAACAACACCCTTTGGCTTGCCTGTGGAACCGGATGTATAGAGGATAAAAAGGATATCCTCAGCATCCATGGACTCGGGCTCACAAGTAGAGGCGATACCTTCTGCTGTTACTTCTTCATGCCACCAGCTATCACGACCATCGGTCATGGAGACATCGTTTCCGCCGCGCTTTACAACGATACAGTTTTCGATGGTATCACATTCACTTAAGGCTTCATCGGCATTTGGCTTTAATGGAATTGTTTTTCCTGCACGAATTACAGCATCGGCGGTAACCAAAACCTTGGCTTCACAATCCTGAATACGGCTCTGCAAGGCAACTGAAGAAAATCCTGCAAAGACTACGGAATGCATGGCACCAATTCGGGCACAGGCCAGAAGCGCAATGGACAGCTCAGGAATCATGGGAAGATAGATGGATACACGATCGCCTTTCTTGACGCCTTTTTTCTTCAGGACATTGGCAAAGCGACATACTTCGGTGTGCAGCATCTGATAGGTATATACCTTTACATCCTCTTCAGGCTCACCCTGCCAGATGATCGCGGCCTTATTACGACGCCCGTTTTCAAGGTGACGATCAAGACAATTATAAGACACATTCATCTTTCCGCCTTTAAACCAGCTAAACTCGGGCTTGTCAAAATCAGCTTCAAACACGGTGTCCCATTTTTTATCCCAGGTGACAAGCTCTTCAGCTCGTTCTGCCCAGTATCCTTCGGGATCGTCCATGGATCTTTTATAAATGGCCTTATAGTCTTCAAGACTTCCGATGGCAGCAGCATCTCTTCCTTCGGTTGGTGGCTCGAAAACTCGTACTTCACTTAACAGGCTTGTGATTGTATCGTCACTTGAACTCATAAAAATATTCTCCATTCGTAATCGGTTTTCCAAATCAACAAGGAGCAACAGTTATCATATAACACTGACAATCAGTTGCTATTCAGTGAATTAGCACTCTGTTTTCCATTACACAAAATTAAGGTATATCATTTCAAGAGGCCCTACCATATTCCATTTTACCTGCCTTGTGTCAAATAAAAAACAATTACCATTAGTATCAGTTTTACTTATGTTAGAATTCATTTTTTTTCTTTTCTTTCTCCGGGAAAACCAGTATTCATAGGCTAACTTTTCCAAATATTAGGATTTTACTAACAAGTACCTTATAATGAACCACGCGCCTCTGCTGATATCATTTCGAAAATGCGACAGACCCTAGAAAAACAAATAAAAATCCTGCTCCAGAAAGGTCAGCGCAAAAAGGTAATTTTCAAGAAACTGGCCACCAACTCAAACAAAGATGAGCTGACCAATCTGCTGAACAACCTGCCAACTGGTGATCGCAGAAAGAAAACATACATCATCACCCTGTTTCTGACTGTCCTGCTAACTCTTTTGACCATCAAACAAATTCTTTTTATCTATCTCCACGAAAATTCTAATGTTTCTTTGATACTGGGTTTTATCGCCCCAATTGTTCATATTTATATTATTCGGGAACTGCTGCTCAGTCATCGTCTGGCTTACCAGGTTCTACCATTGCTTTCAGTTCTTGCCCTTTTTCGCATTGAAAACAGAATCGTTCCAGATATGTACATGTATGCCTCCATGGCACTACTATCAGGAGCACTGTACCTGTTTCTCTTTCCAAAAAAAGAACAGCTACAAATCCACACACAATAATGCAGTCCCTACTTCACACGAGGTCCCCCATGGAAAATGAACAAATTGACGCCATGTCCAAGCTCCTGAAATCCATGTCCCATCCCATACGCTTAAAAATTCTCTGTTTGCTCCAGGATCATGAAATGTCCGTGGGTGACATTAGAGAACAGGTAAAAACCACCAATGCTAACGTATCACAGCACTTGAATATCCTGCGCAGCCAGGGAATCATCGATTTCCGCAAAGACGTCAACTTTATCTATAACCGCATTCACGATCCGCGAATTATTGAACTGATGAGCAAAATGCAGATGCTGTTCTGCCCCAGTGTGAAATAAGTAACAGGCACGGCGAATCAGGAAAGCGCTATCCCTTTCCTGATAGCCGAACTTTTTCTCATCTGCAAGTAATACGGCAATATTGTTACCTTTTTCACACACCTGCATCAATGCTGATGCTACCTTCTTCTGAAAAAGTCCAACCACCACTGTGTATTTGCTTTCTTTTCGATTTTCTTCCCTACTTTTCTCGTAACTATTCACCATGCTATGGAATCTGGGGACACGATCCCAATTCAAAAGACAAAGACGAATTGGGTCATGTCCCCAGATTCCCAGTTTCCTACCAGCGTATTCGTTATGCAATTCCGACTCAAACTCAATTTCGGTGAATAGTTACACCTTTTCTTTCTTTACCTTCAATCTTCAGCCTTAACGGCTTAAGCCAGATATGTTTGACGAACAATCCAAATATTAGTCAATAAATCAATCAATTACCACAAGTCGGACTTGAGTTATTAGATGTATAAAATATTTTGATTGTATTGTCCTCACGGCTCAGATACATTTAGGAGTAATTCTTATTTTTAAACCAAACTCATTCCACCTATTAGAATATCAAAAGACATGCCATTCAAAAAAACAGTACTCATTTGCTGCCTTGCCGCTTTTTCATATCCTGCATGTCTTTTTGCTAGCCAAAATGAACAACAGGGAGGATCATCCCCTCTCTTTGACTCCATATGGAATGCCTCAAAACTCTACGCAGACAATGCTAACCCCTATATCCAGTCCTTTTCCATTATAGGACGTTACCATGGTCAATACTGGATGGCGGATTCAGAAGACAACAGGGATGACGGCTGGGAAAACAGACGCATGTATCTCGGTTTCAACAGTAAATTCCTGAAACAATTCACCCTGGAAATACAAATAAGCCTCAACGATGAATTCAACCCTGCCTACAAAGGTCTTTACGATGCATTTATCAAATGGGAGACTTCAACAAAGGATTTTGCAGCAAGTGTTGGCCGACTGGACTACGTCTACACGGGGCTTGAGCGCAGCACCTCCTCCAAAAAAATAAAAACCATGGAGCGGGCCTTGGTGGTAAATCTTGTTATGCCAGGTGAAGTCATCGGCCTCTATGCAAAAGGAGCTGCTGGCGATTTTTCTTACCATACAGGACTCTTCAGCGGCAGTATAAAGGACGAGTTTACTGATTTTAAAGGCAGATTTGCTACCCTTATCGGCCTGGGCTACAATGCACCGCTTTTTTATGATAAAGGGACCCTCCATTTGGATTACCTCTATAATAATGCCAATCCAGACAACAATGCCTTTAAACCCTACGAGCATATTGTTTCCATCTGGCACCAAGGACAGGTAGGTCCCTTTGGAATTGACACTGATTTCACTGCTGCGAGCGGAATTGGTGACCAGAGTGACATCTTTGGATTTACCATCTTACCGAGTTATGATTTCGCACAAAATCTGATTGTCCCCGGCGATAAACTTCAACTGGCCCTACGCTACCATTACGCTTCAAGCAGTGATGATTACGGGTTGAAATTCAGCAAACGCTACGAACAAAAGGTTGCGATAGGTGAAGGGGATGCCTACAATGCCTACTACTTGGGATTGAACTACTATATCTATCAGCAAAAGCTCAAGCTCATGACCGGAGTGGAATACTTTGATATGGCCAATGTTACAACAGGAGAGGGAACAGCAACAGAAAATGTTAGCGGATGGAATTTTATCTCCGGTATCCGTCTCTATTTCTAACAGAATCGCCAACCAGATATGCCAAAACAGTTACAAAAATTATGGAAAGAAGCGCTGGCCGTTCTTCGAAAATGTATCTGGCAGATCTTTGCTATCCATCTAGCCTATATTGCATTGGGGCTTCTTCTCTTTGCGCCGATAACTGGAATTCTCGGACAAATCCTCCTCAATCTATCCGGCCAATCTGTACTTTCAGATCTTGATATTGCCTATTTTTTCCTGACACCATCCGGGATGCTGGCATTAATACTCTTTATTTCTCTGCTGCTTACCATCCTTGTTTTTGAGCAGGCATCTTTAATGGTCGTTTGCGCAGCAGCCCTGCAAAACCAGAAAATACATTTTATTCCCTCTCTTCTCTTTACCCTGAGACGGGTAAAAATAATATTCCTGTTTGCCATTCGCCTGGTTCTGCGAATACTCATCCTCACACTGCCATTTATCGGGCTTTCCCTTGCCCTCGCCTGGGTCATGCTCACAGATTATGATATCAACTATTATCTGGCCACTAAACCCCCGGTTTTTCTTATTGCTGTCGCATGTATCGGGCTGGCTCTACTGACAATGACGGTTGTTCTTATCCGCAACCTTTGCAGTTGGTATCTGGCACTTCCTCTTATCCTGTTCAATGATGAAAATCCCGCCCACTCTTTTGTCAAAAGCGAACACCTGACCTTGGGTGATAAGCAGCTGTTTCTGACAACCCTTGGCAGCTGGGCACTATCAGGAATTATACTTAGCACTGTTGTGCTTGGCGTCGTGCAGCTGCTCGGGTCCATGCTTGCCCCATTCTTTTTTAGTTCCATATCCCTGCTGGTTCCGGTGCTTGGGGCTCTCGTACTATTATGGTCTCTTGCCAACCTGCTTGTTACAACATTTACATCTGGAAGTTTTGCCGCACTCCTTATCCTCTTCTCTGATCGTAAAAAAGTAACAGTCAGCTCCGGAATACTTACAGACAACAAGCGGAGTCCCGTAAGGACAATAGGCCCCCCTCTGTTCTTCCTCCTTCTCCTCCTCGCTGTTGCAGCATCGGGAATTGCAGGTGTCTGGCTTTTAAAAGGAATTCCTGCAGACAATGACGCCATGATAGTTGCCCATCGAGGAGCTGCCGGGAGAGCACCTGAAAATACTCTTATTGCCATGGAGCAGGCCATCATCGATGGTAGTGATTGGCTCGAAATTGACGTCCAGGAAAGTGCCGATGGCGTCGTGATGGTCATCCATGACAGTGATTTTATGAAACTTGCTGGTGTAAACCTGAAGGTATGGGAAACCACACGTAAAGAGATCAAAGAACTTGATGTGGGGAGCTGGTTTGACGCTGAATTTTCTGCCGAGCGGGTACCAACACTTGCTGAGCTCCTAGCTGTTGCCAAAGGCAGATGCAAGGTTCTTATCGAACTGAAATACTATGGCCATGACCAGCAGTTGGAACAGCATGTTGCAGACATCGTTGAACAGGCTGGTATGGCGGGAAATGTCGCCATTATGTCACTCAAATATGAGGGAATCAAAAAAATCAGGAGCCTTCGTCCTGATTGGCCCATTGGCTTGCTCTTATCTAAAGCCATCGGTAAGATATCCGATCTCGATGTTGATTTTCTCGCAATCAATATGGCCACGGCCAAACCCGCATTTATCAGACGTATTCACTCCAGCGGAAAAAAAGTGTATATCTGGACAGTGAACGATCAGATATCCATGTCACGTATGCTCTCACTTGGTGTGGATGGTCTTATTACAGATGAACCTGCATTGGCAGGTGAAGTGCGCAGCAAGAACAATACCCTTACTCCTGTGGAACGTCTCCTCCTGCATACTACAGTTCTGCTTAAAACTCCGATTCCAGAAAACATTTATCGTGATCAATCGCCATGAAACGTTCAATTATAAAATTCATACTTGTGGTAATTACCATACTCGTAGTGTTTTTTATTCTCTTTGCCGTGCGAGATACAAGTATAAAATCGGTCTCCTCCCTGCTTGCCAATGCGGATGCCCTGGAACGTCACCTTGAAATGGGGCGCCATGACAAATTACTGCTTGTTAAAAGCTATGCAAATGCTACTCTTGCAGAATTCACGAACGACGGCTGCAGTGGCGGACTAAGTGTAGGCTGGGAATATCTTGCAACCAAAATACCGGATTTCGAGAAGACCCACGGAAGCGAGCCAGCCTGGCAATCATGTTGTGAGGCCCATGACCAGACGTATCATGCGGGTGGCTCACGCACGGACACCTCAGCAGTAAGTTTTGAGGCACGCAGGAAAGCAGATCTTGAGTTGAAAATCTGCGTCCTGAAAACGGGCAACAAACGCAGCCCGGAACTGACCCTAGAATACCATCTCTCAGAACCAGAACTTAAACAAATCTATGCGGGCATAGCGAATATGATGTATGGAGCAGTGCGTATCGGTGGAATGCCATGTACTGACCTTTCCTGGCGGTGGGATATGGATGGCCGGAATGCAAATAAGCGGATGGATTAGAAAAATAATCGTAACTATTCATCGAAATTGAGTTTGAGTTGGAATTGCATAACGAATACGCTGGTAGGAAACTGGTGACATGACCCAATTCGTCTTTGTCTTTTGAATTAGGATCGTGTCCCCCGATTCCGGATAAATATTGTGCTGTTCAACTGCATGGTGAATAGTTACAAAAAAATCTTTTATAACTCATTACTACTCAAAAAATACCATGAAACAACAACAGATTTTCTTCGTCACCCTGCTTATCTTTTTCCTTGTCGGGCAACCAGCATGGGCAGGTCGTGCTGCCATAAAAACTGTGGCTGCAGAGCCTTATGCATCTGCCTTTGTGTTTGATGCAGATACTGGCGATGTCCTCTTTGCCAGGAATGCAGATGTTCTTGTATATCCAGCAAGCACTCTGAAGCTTATGGTTCTCCTGGTTATCCTCGATCAGATTGAAGAGGGAAAGCTACAGCTTGACGAAATAGTACAGGTAACGGTTGAAGCCTTTAAAATGGGGGGGTCCCAGGTGTATCTTGACCCTAAAGAGCAATTTTCCCTTGAGGAATTGCTCTATGCCCTGATGATTCAATCGGCTAATGATGCCGCGGTGGCACTTGCCAGCCATGTGGCAGGGTCCAAAGAAGCCTTTGTTGCCTTAATGAATGAGAAGGCCAGGAAGTTGGGCATGAATAGTACCACCTTCCACTCCGTACATGGTTTGCCCCCCTCAAAGGGACAGGAAGTCGATGTAACCACAGCGCGGGATTTTGCGCTGCTGTGCCAGGTCTTAAGCAAACGCCCGGAAGTCTATCAATATACCGGAACCAAAGTGAGAGATTTTCGTGGAGGTGAGTTTATTATGCGCACCCATAATCACCTTCTCAAGACAGTAGATGGTTGTGACGGTTTTAAGACAGGCTATTTCACCAAGGCCGGATTTTCCATTGCAGCCACTGCCAAACGCAATGGGGTACGCCTGGTCGCTATCGTTATGGGAAGTAAGGATCGGAAAGTCCGGGATGCCAAAGCCATGGAACTCCTCAACAAGGGCTTTGCAGAAGTACCACCCAGACCGGAAACAGCAGTGGCAACCATCCAGGAAACACCTGTACCGGAAGACAGAGTCCTCGTCAACACCAATAAATCTCCCCTTCCGCAGCCTCCTGAAACAAAAGCGGCCACAACTGCTGACTCAGGCTGGCTAAAGTTCTTTATGGGAGTGGTGGTTGGCTTTCTGCTCTTTGCAGCATTTGATTTCTTTCGCATTAAGAGAAAGAACACAGGTTACCGACGGAGAAAGAAACTCTAATAGTGGCATTTCTTGGCTGGACAAATCACCGAAGCTATATTACTGTTCCCTTAAATAGGAGACATTATCAACTGACACATTCTTTACAGGGGAAACGATATGATTGTAACTGACTGGATTCACACCATTGCAGGATTTTTTATCTTACTTACAATGGCATTAGGTATTGACTGCGGTAGTAACCCGTTGTTCATACATAAATACTGGTTGTTTGGTACCGCCTTTGTGGGATTAAACTTATTTCAGTTTGGCTTTACTAAATTTTGTCCATTAGGACTGATTTTGAAGGCACTTGGAGTACCTGTGTGTCGGCATAAATAGGAAAAACCCCCTACTCCATGTCTCCTTGAACCGAGCGTGGAGTAGGTTGAGCAAGGCATAGCTGAACCCAATCCGCACTTATACCACCTATCAAAAATCGACAGTAAGAAGGCCAGCTTCCTGCTTAACTCATCCTTGCCCCGCAGGAAAGCTGCCAGCAGCATCCTGTCTGGGTGCATGCCTTCTCTTTCTTAAAACAGCCTGTGTGGCCTTCCTTTTCCTGGATCATCCACACAAGCTCAGCAAGCTTCATCCCCTTACCATCGAGGCCAAGTCCAGCGGCCTTCTTCCTGGCATAGGCCGATAACGCAGAGCCCTTCAACAGATTTACTTTCTTTGTTTTTTTGGCCATTTTATTCTCCTTATTTCACAAATATTCTAAAGCGGACTTTGCCCGCAACCAATTTTTTTTTGAGGCTGAAGGCACTGAAATGATGAAGATCGCGGCAATACAGTCTTGCCTTCGGCCTACATACCTTGTCATAATAGCAATGGACAACAAAATCAATTTGTAACTATTCACCATGTTACTGAACGGCACAATATTTATCCGGAATCGGGGGACACGCCCCCAATTCAAAAGACAAAGACGAATTGGGTCATGTCCCCAGTTTCCTACCAGCGTATTTGCTATGCAATTCCGACCCAAACTCAATTTCCTTATTTATTTTAGGACAGAAGCTTAGGGATAAGGAACTAAAATCTCAAATTGGCAGAATATGCATTTCCTCATGGGTTCCATGTATTCCGCTCAACACTTGGCCACTGCGACCATCAATTGAAACAGGATCACCAAATTTAATCACAAAATCTCCAATTTCGCAATATTTCCCAATTTCATACACTTTTAAATGTTTACAACCAACAATACAGGTTTTTTCAAGACGAACTGCCACCACGGACGCATGGGAAGTTTGCCCCCCTCTGGAGGTGAGCAATCCCTCTGCCATATTAATGACTTTAATATCCTCGGGTACCGTATCCGCACGAATCAAAATAAGTGGAGTATCGGGATCGGTACGCCTGAGCTCTCGAATATTTTCCTCTGTAAAAACAGCACGACCAGAAAGAGCAGAACCTGAAACGCCAATCCCTTTACCAAGATAAGCCTTCTCCACTGCAATGGCATCAGCAAAAACCTGGAACCGTTCCTGCTTTTTAATGGTTATCATATCACGAGTCTGCAGAAGAAAGAGCTGTTTGGCATCAGGCCCTTCAAAGGTGAATTCAATCTCCTGTGGGTTCCAGCCTTTGTCATAGACCAGCTCCCGTGAAATAGTGAGCAACTCCTGGTAGATGTCGGGATAACGCACTTCAAGAGTCTTGTCCACCTCTCTCCCATCAAGTTCTGCCTGTTCCACTGAAACCGGATAACTAGTGACCAAACCCGAAACAATATCCTCCCCCTGATCGCCGTAGGCATAATCACCCCAGAGCGCCACTCGCTGTACTTTACGATAGGGATGCGCCGTAAACAAGACCCCGGAACCGGAGGACTGACTCTTGTTTCCATACACCATTGCCTGCACGATAACAGCAGTTCCCCAAGAGTCAGAAACATCCATTATTTTACGATAATCAGAAGCCTTATCTGTTTCCCAGGAGTCAAATACCATCTCAATCGCGGTTACAAGCTGCAGCCATGGATCCTCCGGGATTCCCAGGCCCTGATTACGAATTACTTTCTGATATTCGAGTGCCAGTTCCTTCATCTGCTGAGGAGAGAAATGCCCCTTAAGGCTGACATTACACCTCTCCTTTGCATCGTCCATAAGTGTCTGGAATTCTTCCCTCGGGACACCCGAGGTCATGGCCCAGGACTGCAAAAAACGCCTGTAATTATCCCAGGCCAGATAGGAATCACCATGTTCCTTTGCAGCTTCTTCGATCAACTCCTCATTGGTCCCCACATTATGAACCGTGGCCATCATTCCCGGCATTGAAACCGCCGCCCCACTTCGAACCGAGAGTAAAAGAGGATCTTTTGGTGCCGCAAAAACCCGACCCGTAAGTGTTTCAAGCTCAGTAAGTGATTTCCGGATACGCTGCATAAATTCATCACGCGCCTTATTAAAACCATAAATCACCTCCCGACAACGAAAAATCTCAGTGGTAATAATAAATGCCGGTGGCACGGGTTTTTTATCGTCATTCAGCACAACCAGATTATAGCCTTTATTCCCCAGGTGAATCAAATCATGGGTATAGGGATTCCTTCTGTGAAGCTGGGATATGGCCCGTTCTGGATTATAGGTCATAAGTAAATCAAGACGCCGTTTATCGAGGACATCCTTCTGACTTTCAAGAGTTCCAATAATTCTGGTAATAAAATTATCCAGATGCTGGAGGCCGAATGTTGTCGCTATCAAATCCCTTAAAAAGGCCTCTGAAAGGCTATGGATGGAATTTGTATGATCATCGTCATGCCAGAGAAATCTATACTTTGTGAGCAGGTTGTTTGCCCCGATCTGTGGAATAACGATGGAAAGATTATTTTGATGAATATTGGTGTAATAGGAGTAGATAACATCCTTGACACCGTCAGAGAGACCACGAAAAATATCAAGATACTGAGTATAGGAAAAGCGCCTGATCTTCAAGGAGCTTTCGAGAAGAGAAATATAGGTCTCAAGCCGTCTTGAGGAGATGCCATCCACTCGAAGAGCACGAAGGTATATTTTCAAACACTTAACAATACTGTAGAATGTCGCCTGGGTAATGATTGATAGATTCACCGTTTCAGGCAAACGTTCCAGATAAATATTAGTGAGATTTTCGAGACGGAAACTTAAAGAAAGACTATCAAATTTCTTTTCACGATACTTGCCGTAAACCGATGGAATATCAACGGCAATATGCCGTTTAAAGTAAATATCTTCCTTGGCTTCAAAAGTCTCAGAAGAGAGAATCGTCTTTTTCAGCCCTTCAAGAGTCTCCAGTAAAGCTTCTACACACTGAACAGTTTCACAATTTTCAAGCGTGGCCAGCAAATCCTCCATTTCCGGGAAACCTTCCTGGGCCGCATCTTCAAGCTCCGAACGCAGCTCCTGGAAACCAAGGTTATATTTCTGGTTCAGGAGTTGATACATATAAACGAGCAGATCAAAGCGCCGTAGTTCAGCAGGGGAAATATCCGTTTGTGAGGCAAGATACTTCTGGCGCTCTTCCTGCCTCCAGGCAAGGAGGTCATCACTTTCTGAAAACTCCAGTTCTTTGTGAATACGCAATGCCAGCGTATGCTGCTCATCGATAAATTTTCCGTCCAGTGCTATTTCGGAATAAACCTCTTCTGGAAGAAAAGGCTGAAGAACATCCTTCTTTTTAGTCAGCCAGAACACAAAAATTGCCTGGATAAAATCAACAATCAGGTTTGAACTCTCCACATGGCTCTGCTTGCGCAGAAAATGAATAAGCAGATCTCTACGTTTATGAATTTCATCAAGCTCGGTGGACACCTCACGAAGATCCCCTTCAGCACCTATTTCATTAAAGAAAACAGGCATAAGCTTGGTAAACTGTTTAGCAAGATTATATACCGGCTCTATGGGATGATTGAGGAGATTGGTGATATCACGCTGAAAAAGGTCTGTATCTTTAACACAGGTTCCTGAAAGTTTAATATTGATGATAAGCGCAGAAAACAGAGTGCCACACCACTTGGGTTCCTGCATGATCAGATTCAACCAGACCCGGATATTAGCAAGATGGGTCGGATTAGTAATGGGTTGCCAATCTTCATCCACTCCCATAACATTGGCGTATTGAAACCCAAAACGAACCGCCTGCCAGAGAAATGTTTCTACCATTCTTCCGTTCTTTCGTTTAAAGACCTCACCACCAAGGACCTGAATACACTGAAGCGAGGTATGGGGATATTTCCTCACATTTGCTTTTAGCAGTTGGAAAGCAGTGAGAAGAAACTCCTCAATTTCTTCAAATTTCTGGAGACGAATAAGCTGAACAAGCGAGCGATTAATCTCACGTAGGGTCTCTTCATGGATAAGGTAAAGCCCCTTGGTATCCATGATCCGAAAGAGAAAGAGGAGCTTCTGATTTTCAGCAAAACGGTTCAGAGGCAAGCGCTGCTCTTTTACCTTTCCAAGCTCCGCTTCATCTGCCTGAGCCAGCCTTGCCGGAATTTCTTTATAGAGACGAACAATGTCAACATGGGCCGGCAAATCCAGAATATGCTGCAATGCGGTCACCGGGGTGACATGTGTATCAATACTGCTCACATCTTCTTTATTTTTCTCCATGGCCTTGTGGGAAATAGCGGAAAACAACTTCCCTGAATGGAAGTCCTCACACAGATCACCACAATGACTGAGAAACCAGGGAAGCGGATCTTCCTCCTTCAGCCAGTAATCATAATTTCGTATCAGGATCGCCTGCATCAGTTCTGCCATGGGATGGCAGTCAAACGCTTCTGCACCATTTTCAGCAAAAGCAAGAAGAGAAGTGGCCAGCTTTTTCATGGGATGCTGTCCCTGAACAATATGCATCATAATGGAGCTCTCCCCATCATCAAGTTCAAGAAGCAGTTCAAAATAGCGATTGAGGGCAGATTGGTAGCGATAGAGATCATCTGCCTCAAAGAGACTCACCATCTTTGCAACCCAGGCAACTTGAGACTCAATGATCTGCGACAGGAGTTTACTGTTCTTTTCAGAGTCCTTCATAGCGGCAAGAAACAGACCGCCAAACAGGGTAAAAGCCTCCGGTCCCCGTTCATGACGCATATAGTAATTACTGTTCTTCAGGACAAAACTTCGTAGCTGTGGAATTAAGATATTCCAATTGCGATAGGGATGACAAATCTCATAGAGAAGACTTTCAAGGGTATTGTGCAGCCCCTTATAGCGGATGACCACATCGAGCAGAGGTTGTAACTCTGGATCAAGTACCACCTCTTCAGCTGTTTCAAGAAGATTTGCCGTGAGTGCATCCGATTCGATACTTTTTGTTTTTGCTTTCATTATTTCAAATCTCTCTCAAAGAAGTATTCTCAACTGCCTTCAAGTATCAAACATTTTCCCCACAAGTTCAAGGATCTTCTGCATTGACAACAAAAACGCCCTGAAGGATTGTGCCTTCAGGGCGTTTTAAAGAGGATCCCCGCTTACACGGGGGCAGTAAATCTTTTTATCTACAATGCCTTGTTCTCCTCCATATGCATAATCAGATCCAACATTCTATTGGAATAGCCCCATTCGTTATCATACCAACTCAATATCTTGACCGTGGTACCGATAACCTTAGTGGATTGCCCATCAACAATCGACGAATGACCATTGCCCTGAAAATCAACAGAAACCAGAGGCAGATCAGTATAACCAAGATAACGGTTAGCGGCATCCTTCAATGCCTGATTCACCTCCGGTACGGTTGTTTCCTGTTCTACTTCCATCACGGCATCAACCAGTGAAACGTTGGGGGTTGGAACCCGGACTGCAAGGCCATCAAACTTACCCTTCAGTTCAGGGATAACGAGCGCCACAGCGGCAGCAGCTCCTGTACTGGTGGGGATCATAGACATTGCAGCAGCCCGTGCCCGACGCAGATCGGAATGGGGAAAGTCAAGAAGGCGCTGATCACCGGTGTAGGCATGAACGGTGGTCATCAGTCCATGTTTAATACCGAAATTATCAAGAATCACCTTGGCAAAGGGAGCCAGGCAGTTGGTGGTGCACGAAGCATTGGAAACGATATGATGAATAGTGGAATCGTATTCGTCCTCATTCACCCCCATTACAAAGGTCTTGATATCTCCTTTGGCAGGAGCTGAAATCACTACTTTACGGGCACCTGCACTGATATGTTTTTGAGTACTGTCACCATCCCGGAAAAGTCCTGTACACTCAGCAACATATTCAACGCCACACTCCCCCCATGGGATATCAGCTGGGTCGCGATGATCGCTCACCGGAATATGTTTGCCATTTACGGTAATTCCAGTGTCATCACTCTCCACTTCGGGCTCATAAATTCCCATGACCGAGTCATACTTCAGGAGATGGGCAAGGGTGGCGTTGTCGGTCAAGTCATTAATCGCTGCAACCTCAATATCTGCAAAAGCAGGGTCTTTTGCGAGAGCACGAAAGATACTTCTTCCAATACGGCCAAAACCGTTAATTCCTATCTTGATTGTCATGTGCTGCCTCCGATAAATTTAAAAGCCATTTGCTGCATTTTCTTGTCAGTTATAAACTATTAAATCAGAATAAATACTTTATGAACAGTAGAATACGAATGCAGGAGCTTGTCAGAGAATAGACATTTCTTCTCGAATCGAGGTATTTCAAAAAATAATCACAGACATACGCTTGATATTACTAAGATTATTTTCTCAAACAACAAAAACCTGAGGAGGGAGGCTATTCTCGGACTGCCCCCTAGTATCCAATTTTATTCTTTTTTGCCTTCTTATACAATTCCAGGTACTTTTTACTGACCGTGGTCCATGTGAATTGTTCATGAATTAACTCCACTGCCCGACGCTGCATTTTACGGACTGCCGCAGGGTCAGTTTCGTAAATGTTCAGAGCTTGCTCTATGGCCTTACTTAAGGCAAGAACACTCTGCCCAGCATAGGAAAAACCGGTCTCCCCATCCACGACTTTCACTAATCCGCCGACGGAATGAACAATGGGCAGATTCCCAAAAAGCTGGGCCATAAAATCTGTCAAGCCGCAGGGTTCATACTGTGAAGGAATTACAAAGAAGTCCCCTGCAGCATATATCTTATTGGCTAGGATCGTATCAAAACCCCGAAGGATGCAAACCCGTCCAAGGTTTTCTTTTTTCTCAGCAAGATCAATAAGTCCATCCTCATCATGACGACTACCTGTCCCAAGAAGTACAAATTGAAAATCAACTCTTTCGGCAAGCAGTTTCTCGAGAGACTCCGTAAGCACCCCCACACCCTTCTGAGCGCTGAGGCGGCCGACAAAGCTGACAAGTGGCAGAGCAGGATCGTTTGTCAGAAAGCCGGATTGCTGAATACTCGGAATTTTCGCCTCTCCCGACAGATGTTGCAAAAGGGCAGCCTTACACGTTAGCTTCCCATCCAGTGGCGCATCACCAAGAGGATCGAAGCTTTCGGCAATATGTGTTTTCAGATGATCCACTGAAGAAAATGCATCGGGATCAATACCATTGGTCACCCCGTTCAAGATAATATTGCGTTCCAGCAGGGTATGACCAAGCCATCCGGTGAGATGATCGTCAATAGTTTCCCGTAACTCCCGGGCATAATTCTCGCTTACGGTGTTCATCTCCGCATAGGGAGCTCCAGCGAGAAAGGGATCAAAGCAATCATCAAGCCTGAAGCGTCGCACAAGCGAAAGGGGCAAACCAGTGTTTGCCTGGGCAAAGGCAAGATCGGCAATCTCCTGGTGATACCCCTGCCCTGCGTTATGAACGGTTACAACACATCCGGTACTGCGAAAATAGTGGCGCAGCCCGGTTTGTTCCGAAATCATAGCTGGAAGAACCGCCGTGTGACCATCGTGACAATGAATGACATCCGGACGGGCACCAAGAATGACCATCAGGTCAATGGCAGCTTTCTGGAGCAGGATATTCATGGCAAAATAATCTATATGCCCCTCTCCGGTTTTCTGCCAGGAAAAATTCTCCTCTTCCTCCGCTGTATAGGTGTATACATTTTGCTTCTCACGAAATCTCTCAGCGTCGAGGAGATAGATATTCACCCGTTCCAGTTTTGCCACCCACACCCTCACCTCTTCTCGCCGTTCCTCCTCCGGGTAATTCAGGTCAACCTCAAAGTGAAGTTCCTGTTCGCTACCCAGGGGATCAGTAAGCAGTCGAAAACCCAGTTCTTCAGGGTTCATAAAACCGTAACAGGGAATAACAACATGAATAGAGCGCCCGGACCAGCGGGCAAGGGCCACAGACAACTGGGAGACCACATCTTTCACCCCACCAGCTCCCGCCAAATCACCGTATTCCCGACTGAGCATCCATATTTCGCGGATGACTGTTTGTTTGCTTGCCATTTTTTTACTCCGTTGGAAAAGCAATGCTCATGTGGCGAAGCAGGTGATCAACCAGGGTGAGACGCACCATCGCCTCACACACCGGAATAATACGGGGTATAGCGGAGATATCGTGCCGCCCCCCCACCTGAATAGTCACCGCTTCGTTGTTAAGATTTACACTCTGCTGCTTTTTTGAAATAGATGGAATGGGTTTCACAGCAACACGGATAACAATTTCATTACCACTCGATATTCCGGCAAGGATTCCTCCGGCATTGTTGCCATCAAATCCTTCCGGAGTAATCCCATCATTATTTTCAGATCCAAGCATATCCGCCACCTTGAATCCGGCACCAATCTCCACACCCTTCACGGCACCAATGGACATCAATCCATGGGCAAGTTCTGCTTCAAGTTTATCAAAAACGGGCTCGCCAAGACCGGCAGGACAATCAGCAACAATCTCTACGATTCCACCTAAAGTATCCCCCTGCTTTCTAACCTCATCTACACGCGCTTCCATCTTTTCAGCAGCGGCAGCATCTGGACAAAAGAATCGATTGCTGTTGATCTCTTCAAGATTTTTTTCTGTTATTTTCACCCCGCCAAGAGCCACGGTATAAGCAAGGACATCAATTCCAGTCTGTTCCAACACCTGCTTGGCTACGGCTCCTGCTGCAACTCGCGCCGCAGTTTCCCGAGCAGATGCACGTCCGCCTCCGCGATGATCCCGAATACCATATTTTGCAAGATAGCTGATATCACCATGGCCAGGACGAAAAATATCACGCAAACTGTCATAGGACTTTGAATGGGCATCCTTATTGTAAATTACAAGCGATATGGGGGTTCCGGTGGTACGAGGTAGCTCTTCTCCCTGAGGGATAAAGGTACCGGATAAAATCTCTAGCTGATCCGGTTCCCTACGGGGGCTTGAGGCTCCCCCCTGCCCGGGCCGCCGCCTATCCATTTCAGCCTGCAAAACCTCAGGATCAAGAACGACCCCCGGAGGACAGCCATCAATTACAGCTCCTACGCCTGTTCCATGTGACTCGCCCCAGGTGGTTACTCGAAAGGCCTTCCCAAAAGTATTTCCTGCCATTTTTTTTATTCCTTGTCTGTTGCGGTGCAGATCTGTTCAATTTCCTGAACAGCTTCATCAACTGTCATCTTGCCACTATCAATAATACAGTCTGCTGTTTCCTGGTATAGCTGATCCCGTTCTGCCAGAACATCTTCCAGCTCCTGGCAAACATTTTTTCCTGTCAAACTTGGCCGTTGTCCTGCGGAAAACGGATCACCTGCGATACGCTTACAGAGAATTGCGGGGTCTGCCTGCAGCCAGATAACTTTCCCCAGTTTTTTCAGTTCCAGCCAAAGCTCACGGTGGAGAATTGCCCCACCGCCAGTGGCCACGACACAGGCTTTCTGAAGGACCAGCTGACGCAGTGCCTGCTTTTCATAGGCCCTGAACGCCTGCCACCCTTCACGATCAACAATTTCTGTCACCGAGCAACTGCATGCATCAGTAATAAGAGTATCAGTATCAAGAAATCTGTAACCAAGCCTCTTTGCAAGCTTGACACCGATACTGGACTTCCCCACGGCTCGGCCACCAATGAGATATACACACTTTTTCATAAAAATAATTCCCGTCGATTAAATATAGTATGCGTTAAGATAAATCTGTGTCAAGATAAGATCAAGGATGAAAATAACTTGTATCATTCTCACATAGCAACAGTATGCTTCAAATGCCAGGTAAGCGAAGACTCCGAAATGAACGAATTTGTAGCACTGCTAAACAGTCACAGTGCAGTGTCATGCCAATTGACAGGTATTGCCTGAATGGTTCTGGATGAAAGAGACTAGACACTCTATCATGGCATAATATTCCAAAAACTATGGATGGATCTTAAATATGTTTCTACCTCAGCAGATGACACGAAAGAACATTTTAATCACCTGGCTCTTTGGAAGCATCCTCTTAATGCTCATCGTATCGGCAATTTCAATTTTTATTTGGAATTTCACGTCTCAAACAAATCCATCGCTGACCGTACAACCTATTGAATATTTTTTCAGTATGACATTTCGTGTTCCAGTTGGTTGGTTTTTATCATTTCTGACTCCTTTTGGGTGGGCCAATATTCTTTTCCTGTTTCTTAGTATATACACCAGACGCCATCTCCTGCTGGCTGGCTCCGCAATTGCGACCATCCTCACAGGAATATGGTGGCCACAAACCTATGTCACAATGATGTCTCTGTAACTCCCGGAAAACATCATTATCCCCTACATATCCATAAAACAAGCCAACAACCCAGCCTGGAAGAACGATTACAATGCGCTACAAAATCAGAAAAATCAGACCTGAGGATGATGAACAAATTTGCCAGATCATCAAAACGGTCGGAGCAGAATACGGGGCCATCGGGGATGGCTTTGGCCCGTCTGACCATGAAGTTCGCTGCATGAGCCAGCACTATAATGACGAAAACAACACACTTTACCTGGTTGCAACCATGGACAAGCAACTCCTTGGCGGTGGGGGCATTGCAGCCTTCCAGGGAAGTGAGAAGATCTGCGAACTTCGAAAATTATTCCTCTTGCCGGAAAACCGAGGCCTTGGAATTGGAAGAGAGTTAACACAAAGATGTCTAGAATATGCTAAATCCAGAAACTACACTCAATGCTACCTGGACACACTCTCAAGCATGAAATCTGCGATAAAACTCTATGAGAACTTTGGCTTCGAGCACTTGAGATGTCCACTTGATGGCACGATTCATAGTGGTTGTAATGTCTGGATGCTCAAGGAACTGTAGCCAAACACAGGGGAAAATAATGCCGGCGACAGATAGTTGGAAACCAGCAATTATTGTGTTGATAGAATTCGAAACCACCACTCATTGTTATTTGAAAAATATAAGATGATAGATAAAACTAGAATCCCAAAAGCATTACTACCGCTCCTGGAAGCAAAGCTCCAAGGAAGAGATAATGAAATAAACTTCCCTCCTCCCGTATTCGACATGATGAAAGGAGAGGTTATTAATTTTGATGCGGAAAAGGAATCCTTTACCAACAGATTCCCAATATTAGACGAACAGTTAAATCCTTACGGAACCATGCAGGGAGGGATGATAGCTACAGCAATTGACAATACCATTGGCCCCTTGAGCATGCTGGTTTCCCCACCTAATTTCACACGTTATATAACGGTAAAATATGGAAAAGTTGTATCTCCTGACCTTGGCTATATTTATGTCACAGCAACATTCATCGGTAAAAAGAAACGACAGCTTTTTTTTGAAGCTATAGTAAAAGATAGTGATGGAAACGAACTTGCTTCCGCAAAAGCAACACATTGGGTTATTGATTAGACCGTACCCCGCAGGAGATAAGCGCAGACTTTGAGTACTCCTGAGGTGCAGCCATGTCAACTCGTGAAAAAGACGGGGTAAATCTTTTCCCGTCTTTTACATTTACCTTTCAATTGTGGTCAATACCACACCTTGCACATTTCCCTACTGTGAAAAAGAAAAAACAATCCTCATTTAAGACAGCAGAAATCCTCCTGCTCTCATTTTGCCACTTTATCCACGACGTGTACTCGTCATTCCTGGCACCACTGTTACCCCTATTGATTGAAAAGCTCTCCATGTCACTGACTCAGGCTGGTTTTCTCTCAGCTGTAATGCAACTCCCTGCCCTGATGAATCCTTTTATTGGAGTAATGGCAGATCGAGCAAGCCTACGCTATTTTGTTATTTTGGCTCCCATGATGACAGCCATCCCCATGAGCCTGATAGGACTGGCCCCATCCTACGGAGTATTACTGATACTGCTCTTTATTGCTGGAATAAGCATTGCTATGTTTCACGTTCCGGCTCCTGTAATGATTTCCCGTATGGCGGGGTCAAGAAAGGGTAGAGGGATGAGCTTCTTTATGACAGGCGGTGAGCTGGCCCGTACGGTCGGACCATTGACAGCTGTGGCTGCAGTTTCTCTATTGGGACTTGAAGGTTTCTGGCCCATCATGATTGTTGGTATTGCTGCCTCAGGATGGCTATTTGTACGCTTCAGACATGTGGACCTCTCTTTTCACAACCAAAGCCAGAAGACCTCACTTTTCACCACATTTAAGGATATGCGACATATCCTGATGCCACTTACATTTATCCTTCTGGCGCGCAGTTTTATGCACGGTGCCATGACTGCTTTCCTCCCCCTTTTTATCCAAAACGAGAGCGGCAATATCTGGCTGGGCGGAATGGCTTTGATGCTCTTTGAAGCTGCAGGAGTAGCTGGCGTATTAGCTGCTGGCTCGCTCAGCGACCGCCTTGGACGGCGGCGAATGCTGCTGATTTCATTAGTAGGAGCTCCACTGAGTGTACTCCTCTTTATTTTCAGCAACGATTGGCTCAGAATACTATCATTACTCAGTTGTGGTTTTATGCTTCTCTCCACCACCCCCGTAATGCTTGCCCTGATCCAGGAACATGCGAAAAACAGCCCGGCAGCAGCCAATGGTATCTTTATGATGACAGCCTTTATGGCTCGTGCATCGATGGTGGTGGTTATTGGTCTGATCGCAGATCGAAGTGGACTACAAACTGCCTATCTTTTCAGTGCCATTGCCGGTCTGGTTGGTATCCCTTTTATAATGATGTTGCCAGGGCGGGAAAAGCCCTGACAGGTTAATACGATTTATTTCCTTTAATTTAGCCAAATATGCTGTAAAATATAATTGTGCACGAATAGAATTTTGATCTAAATCATCTGGAACTAAATATGGAATTCAAAGACTATTACACAACCCTGGGCATTGATCGAAATGCCACCCAGGATGAGGTAAAACGCGGCTATCGTAAGCTTGCCCGTAAATATCATCCCGATATCAACAAGGAAGCCACTGCTGAAGAACGCTTTAAAGCGATTGGTGAAGCCTACGAGGTTTTGCAGGATGTCGAAAAACGTGCGGCCTATGACAAATTTGGCAAGGACTGGAAGGCCGGGCAGGACTTCAAGCCACCGCCGGACTGGGATAGTGGTTTTGAATTTACCGGTGGCGGATATACTGAAACCGATGCCTCTCAGTTCAGCGATTTTTTTGAATCCCTGTTTGGCGCACAGGGTGCTGGTGGTACAAGGCAACAGGGTCCATTCGCTGGACAGCACACTCGTTACTCGGGAAAAGGACAGGATCTCCACGCCAAAATCGTCATACATCTGGAAGACAGTTACCGGGGAAGTAAGCAGTCGCTCACCCTGCAACGCCCTGCGGTTGATGAATCCGGCCATGTGATCACCAGGCCTCATACGCTGCAGGTTTCTATTCCAAAGGGAATTACCGAGGGCCAGCAGATCAGATTGACTGGACAGGGCGCAGAGGGAATGGGTGGCGGGGGAAATGGTGACCTCTTCCTTGAGGTAGCCTTCGCAGCACACAAGCATTTCGTTCCTGACAATCGCGATATCATGCTTACCCTGCCGATTTCACCTTGGGAAGCAGCACTCGGCGCCACCGTCCCGGTCCCGACGCTCGGTGGAACTGTGGATCTGAAGATAGCGCCAAATTCTCAGACAGGAAAAAAGCTGCGCCTTAAAGGCAGAGGCCTCTGCTCTGCAAAACTGAGTGGTAATCAATATATAACCCTTGCCATCATGGTTCCTAAACCTGTTACTGACAAGGATAGCGAGCTGTACAATCGCATGAAAGAAGCCATGTCATTTAACCCTCGCAGCCACCTTGGAGTATAACCATGACAACAGAACTCCAGTATACAATCATTGACGAAAACTGCGAATACAGCCTCCGTGAACTCTGCACTCTTTGCAAGGTTCACGCCCAGTTTATTCAGGACCTGATAGATGAGGGAATTCTCTCACCTCAGGGACAGGACCCAAGGGAATGGCGATTTGCGGCAATTGAAATCAAACGAATCCAAGTATCCATACGTCTCCAGGAAGATTTGCGCATCAATCTTCCCGGCACCGCACTTGCCCTCGACCTCCTTGATGAAATCCAAGAGCTGCGACGCAGTAAATCCCATTTGGAACAGCTCTATGCCTTAACAAACAGAGTTGATTAAAGCATAGACCATCACCAAGATATTGACAAACAGACGGCCATGACTATTTTCATCTATAACTGACCATTTTTGTAACTATTCACCATGCTATTGAACGGCACAATATTTGTCCGGAATCGGGGGACACGATCCCAATTCAAAAAACAAAGACTAATTGGGTCATGTCCCCAGTTTCCTAGCAGCGTATTCGTTATGCAATTCCGACTCAAACTCAATTTCGGTGAATAGTTACCCATTTTTTTACTTATTCCAGGAGTCTCCAATGAAAAACACCTTCGTTGTCCCTATTATCTTAAGCCTGACACTTCTTTTATCTTCATGTGCTGACGGGCCCAACAAAGCTGGAATGGGAGCGGCCGGTGGTGCCGCCAGTGGGGCACTGATTGGTCAAGCCATTGGCCACAACACAGAAGCCACCCTGATAGGAGCAGCTGTCGGAACCATGCTTGGCTATATGATAGGTAATGAGATGGACAAATATGACAGACAACAGCTCAATCATGTTTATGAACGCGGTGTTTCCGGCCAGACCAATGCCTGGCGTAACCCCGACAACGGCAACCAGTATCAGGTTACTCCACAGCCTGCCTACTCGAACCCAAGCACCCACCAACCCTGCAGACAGGCACAAATCCAGACGATCATCGATGGAAAAGCTGAAACTGCATATACAACGGCCTGCCGTGACAGAAATGGTCACTGGCAGCTAAAAAACTGATATGTATAAAGGCAGCTTCACCGTACCCACCAGCCAGCATATGCACCTCGTTGATATCACAGGCGAGGTGCAGAAACAGATCTCACAGACTGGTGTTGAGGAGGGTATCTGTTATCTTTTCAATCCTCACACCACAGCGGGATTAACTCTCAATGAAGGCGCTGACCCCGATGTGCAGACGGATATCATTAAAGGACTGAAAGAAATTGTCCCTCTTGACTACCCCTTCAAACATACGGAAGGAAATTCACCTTCCCATATCATGGCTTCTTTGATGGGAGCATCACTCACTCTTATGGTAAGCAGCTCCCTCTTGCAACTTGGTACCTGGCAAGCCATTTATTTCTGCGAATTTGATGGTCCACGAAGCAGAAAAGTTCACTGGAAGCTCCTTGCAACCGATTAATCATCACCCACTCAGACTCCATGGATATTGACCCCCATCAGATGTGTTTTGGCCTGAACCTTGAGCTTGACCGTGAATCGATCACTTCCTTTTTTCAGCTCATGGGCAGACCAGCACTTGCCAAAACCCTGGCCAATCGATTATCCAGTGAAGAAATCCAGGAAATTGTCCATTATTTCACAGGTGTTCTTAAGAAGAGTATGAGTGAAGATGAATACCATGAACTGTTTCTTCTTGAACAATCTCCCCATACCCATAAATAATTTTTTTTATTCTCACTATGACACACGATATCCTCTACGACCTTCGCAGCTTTATTGAACTACTACGCCGTGAAAATCAACTCCTTGTCATAGACGAAGAAGTTGATCCCCATCTTGAAATTGCAGAGATCCATCGTCGCGTTATTGAGCGTCAGGGACCGGCCCTCCTTTTCACCAAGGTGAAGGGCAGTTCCTTTCCAGTGGTCACCAATCTCTTCGGCACTGCTAAACGACTGGAACTGGCCTTTGGCTCACGGCCACAGAAATTTGTTCAGGATCTGGTCAATCTCACCGAATCAATTATGCCGCTCAAGGCTAAAAAGCTCTGGGATAACCGCAACCTTTTTATGGATGGCCTGAAGATTGGCTTGAAAGAAAAAAGACAGGGTGCGATTCTTGACAACTGCCAATTACCACCACGTCTTGGAAGTCTTCCCATGCTCACATCATGGCACAGTGATGGGGGAGCCTTTGTTACACTGCCTCTCGTCTACACCGAGCACCCAGGCGGAAAAGGGCACAACCTGGGCATGTACCGTATCCAACGCCACGATGAGACCACAACCGGAATCCACTGGCAGATCCATAAGGGAGGCGGCTACCACTACCATGAAGCCGAAAAACTTAATCAGCCCCTTCCAATGACGCTTTATATAGGTGGCCCCCCGGCCCTGATGCTCTCTGCCATTGCCCCACTCCCTGAAGACATCCCGGAATTGATGCTCACCTCTCTGTTAATTGGTAAAAAACTGGACATGACACCTGATCCTAAAGGTGGTCATCGACTCGTTGCCAATGCAGAATTTGCCGTCAAGGGCATGGTTCCACCACATTTACGAAAACCGGAAGGGCCGTTTGGAGATCATTACGGCTACAATTCCCTGCAACACGATTACCCTGTTTTCCAGGCCTCACACCTCTATCACAGAAACAATGCTATTTTCCCTGCGACAATCGTAGGCCGGCCGAAACAGGAAGATTATTTTATCGGCGATTTTCTTCAGGATCTGCTTTCACCACTCTTTCCGCTGGTTATGAAAGGTGTTCGTGAACTCAAGACCTTTGGAGAAACCGGATTTCACTGCCTGGCTGCAGCGCGTGTTGCCGATCGCTATCCTCGCGAAGCCTTTGCCTGCGGATTGCGAGTTCTTGGGGAGGGCCAGCTTTCTCTTACCAAATTCCTTATTCTCACCGATGCTGATATTGACATCACCGATTTTCCAAAACTCTGGACCCATGTGCTTGAGCGTATCCAGTGGGACAGGGATCTCTTTGTATTTGCCAATGTTTCACAGGATACTCTAGACTATACTGGACCTTCGGTGAACAAGGGATCAAAGGCCATGATGATGGGGCTTGGAAAGGAAAAAATACGAGAACTGCCAACTGAATTCTCAGGAAACCTCCCCCCACATTGCCAAAAGGTGAAGGCCTATCTTCCGGGAACCCTTGTTCTCCAGGCCACAGGATATAAAGAGGAGCCTGAACTTGCCGAGCGCATCGCCAAAGATCCTGCCCTTGTTGACTGGCCAGCTATCCTGCTGGTAGACAACTGTGAGGAGGCGACCTGCTCCGTTCAGGAATTCCTCTGGACATTCTTCACCAGATTTGAACCTGCTGCTGATATTCATGGAGCCGCGACCAGTGTTCAAAGGTTCCATGTGGGCCTCACTCCGCCCATTGTCTTTGATTGCCGCATGAAACCCTGGTACACAGATGTCCTTGAAGTTGATGAGGCCACGAGAAAACTTGTTGATTCCCGTATTGATATACTGCTACCTTCGCACCTTCGTTAACCATGGACTACAAACCGGTTCGTTTACAAAAGTTTCTCGCCATGGCAGGCATTGCCTCTAGAAGAAAGGCTGAAGAATATATAGCCGCCGGACGGGTACAGGTAGACGGAAAAATAAGCACGGCAATGGGACAGCAGATAATACCAGGAACTCATACGGTATTATTTGATAACTGCATGGTCGAAGCCAAAGAAGAGCCTGTTTATATCCTCCTCAACAAGCCAAAGGGCTATGTAACCACCCTTTCAGATCCCCAGGGGAGACCAATAGTTACCTCACTGCTACGGGGAATAAAGGAAAGAGTTTTTCCTGTCGGAAGGCTCGATATTGATACCGAAGGTGCTCTCTTACTAACCAACGATGGTGAACTGGCACAAAACATTCTCCACCCAAAGTATGAAGTATTTAAAACCTATGAAGCTGAGGTAAGAGGAATTCCGTCGAGACAGGCTATTCGATCTCTTGAAAAGGGAATTCTTCTTGAAGAAAAGAAAACAGCACCGGCCAAATTACGAATTGTACGTAGAATTAAAGGAAATTCTCTGATTGTCATAACTATTCATGAAGGCAGGAAACGTCAGGTAAAAAAAATGTTCCAAGCAGTTGGTCATCCGGTGCAATCCCTTAAACGCCTAGCTTATGGTAACCTGGGACTCGACAATTTACCCCTTGGAAAATTCAAGATTCTCCATCAAAATGACATAAAAAGAATTTTTTCAAAAAATATTCCTTTACAAACAAATAAATAGCTGATTAAATTTGGATAGTTATCTGGTAAGATAATGGATATACTGTTCAAACGGGTGCAATTAATTTTCCCCAACCATCTTTCTCAGGAAAGATTTTGATTACAATTTGTCCTTATTAATTTTTTATTTTATTCAGAATACAGCAAAAATTGCAGTATTCGCTTGAATGCACAGGAGCCAGGCATGAACAAATCTGAGTTAATTGAAGCGTTGTCCCAGGACATTGACCTCCCACACAGGGAAGCTGCGGCAATTACCAACACCATTATTGAAACCATGACTGAAGCACTGGCTCAGGGAGACAGTATAGAAATCAGAGGTTTTGGTAGCTTTGTTATTAAAACTTACGGATCCTACGAAGGACGCAACCCAAAGACTGGTGAGAAGATTAAAGTAAGACCCAAAAAGCTCCCCTTCTTTAAAGTTGGCAAGGATTTGCGTGAACAGGTGAACGAGGGCAAGTAGTAGTCGACCTCACTCCTTCCAGGATACTGTCCTAGACAATCCCCCCTACCAAATCATATATTTGAGCTTCGGTGATGCGTACTTGTACGATGTCACCGGGGGTTGCAGTTCCGTCATTTATATATATAATACCGTCAATATCCGGGGCCTGGTAAACCGTTCGGCCCTCCAGCAAAAGATCTGTCTCTCTGCTGAGTCCTTCCACCAGCACAGAAACTGTCTGACCAATATATTTTTGCAATATATCCTTGGAAATATCAGCCTGCAGACCGAGAATTCTATCCATCCTCGACCGCTTCACATCTTCCTCTATTTGATTCTCGAAAAATTCGGAGCGCGCTCCTTCTTCGTTGGTATAGGAAAATACACCGACATGATCAATCCGGTACTGCTTTAAAAAATCTTCCATTTGCTGTATATCATTTTCAGTTTCTCCTGGAAAGCCGACCATCATAGTTGTTCGTAGGGCAATATCGGGGACCGCTACGCGAATCCTATCAATAAACTTGCAAAGATCATCATAGCCATAGCGACGATGCATATGCTTTAAAATGGAATCGGATACATGCTGAAAAGGGATATCCATATAGGGGATGATCCTTTTTTCAGTTCTCATAAGCTCAAAGAGTTCATCGGTCACTCCAGATGGATAGAGATACATCAGGCGTAACCATGGAAAGGTCGTTTCTTTAAGGATACTGGTTAAAAGTGCGACAAGATTACTCTGCTCATCGAGGTCATTCCCGTAGGCAGTAAGATCCTGAGCGATAAGTGAAATTTCTTTTACTCCGCCTGCCTCAAGATGCTGTATCTCAACAATAATATCTGCAATATCCCTAGAGCGAAGATCCCCTCTGATTGAAGGAATCATACAGTAGGTACAGCGATTACTACAGCCTTCAGTTATTTTAACTGAACTCCTGAAAAATGGCGTCGACAGGGTACGGGGCAATGATGCATTCATAAGAAAACGTTCGGGACAATAGGATTTCTCTGTTTGTGCACCGTCCACTAGCTTTTGGAGAAGATTCGCAATATCCCCCACACCTTCGGTTCCGACAAAGAGGTCAATCTCAGGTAAATCCTTACTGAGACCGGAAAGATAGCGTTGCACAAGACACCCGGTCACAACCAGAAATTTGCTTGGATCATCCACTTTGTACTGAGACATCTCAAAAATTACTTCCAGAGCTTCTTCAACGGCAGGTTGGATAAATCCACAGGTGTTAACGATAAGCACATCTGCGGAATCCGGATCATCTTTGAGTTCCCAGCCACGATCCTGAAGAATGCCCAGCATCACCTCTGAATCCACGAGATTCTTTGCACAACCAAGACTTACTAGATAAAAACTGGCCATAATCAGGCCTCCTTAAAGGTTGATAATGTGACGATACTGTTTAGTAGTTGTTTGATTTGTGCCTTGCTTTTTCTTTTAAACACCTTGCCTCCAAACCCAGGCCGCCAATCATCCTGCCACAGTTCATCGGAAGTTAAAAACAGAGCAGCAAAATCGATATGCCTGAAAGCTGCAACTGCACATAGTGCAGAATATTCCATATCCACAGCTCCAACACCATATTGTTTAGCCAGGGCTTGAAGCATCTTTTTTGATTCTCTATATGGCGCATCGGTGGACCACAAGGGTGTGGCTATCTGGAGGTCAAAAATGGATTTCAGAGTAATAAGGTACCTGGAAGAAGGATTAGAAACATCTTCACTGGTATAATAGCGGGATGTCCCCTCACCCGAATGGGCTACTCCTCCAAGAACAGTATCACCCACGCGTAAATCCGGGCTGATAGCGCCGCACCATCCGGCCATAACAACTTTACTAGCACCAAGGGCAATAAGTTTTTCAAGGACCATCACAGCCATTGGAGCACCTACAGCAGGACCAGCCACAAAAAAATCATTATCAGGGCTCACCACCAATCCCGAATGAAACAAAAAACGCTGATCACCGCCACGATCAATGAGGGTTTGCAGAGCAACCCTTGCCTCTGTGGGATTTACAAATAAAATTCCACATGACGGGATTGTTTTTTCCCTGACTGCACGACCAGGATGAATAATTATATCGTCTTCCACTGCTCTCCTCAGGTTAATCCAGGTACCACTAAACGCAAAAAGGCTGCAGATTACTCTGCAGCCTTCCAAAACTCAATGATTTGTTCGTTGCAGGTTGCGACGAACAGATCAAACTGAAACTAAATTAGCCAATCAAAGGATTTGCATAAAGAAGGATCAGAGAAACAACCAGTCCGTAAATAGCACAGGACTCAGCAAGAGCCATACCGAGGATCATGAAAACCATCAATTTAGGCTGAACTTCAGGATTACGAGCAAGACCCATGGTAGCGCCCTGTCCAACGTTACCGATACCAATACCAGCACCAAGTCCAGCAAGTCCGATTGAAAGTCCTGCACCAATACATACGAGTCCGAGCATCAAAGCATTTGATTCCATTGTAATTCTCCTTAAAAAGTTTTTTGTTTGGGCCTTCTTCTTAAATCTATACTTAAAAATATATCTTATTTATTTCTTAATTACTCAGTGGATCAATGGGCATGTTCCTGAGCCTGACCGAAGTATACAACGGTAAGCAGAACAAAAACCATGGCCTGAACCAGAGATACAAGTACACCAAGGAGCATAATTGGCAGTGGCGCAAAATAGGCACCGGCCAGCATAAAAAGGATCCCAAGAAGGGTCTCTTTAGCCATGATGTTACCGAAAAGACGAATGGAGAGTGAAAGCAGACGAGCAATATTACTGATAAGCTCGATGGGCAGCATCAACGGAATCAGAACCGGAATGGGTCCGAGAAAATGCTTGATGTAGCCCATACCATGGGCACGAATACCGATGGCATGATGTGTTACCCAGACAATAATGGTCAGTGCCAGAGTCGTATTAATAGAGGAAGTTGGAGACATGAAACCGGGAATAAGACCAATAAGGTTACCCACTGCAATATAGAGCGCAAAGGTAGAAATCATCGGAAACAGTTTCTCGGTGAGTTCCCTTCCCATGTTGGCATCGAAGAAATCATACATTCCACCAATAAGCAGTTCCCAGAAGTTCTGTCCTTTACCGGGAATCATCTCAATATTGCTGAGAGTCAGCTTGCCAACCACTACCAGAAAAATCATAACAAACCAGGTATAGGTCATATACGGTTCACACAATTTTTCCAGAATGCCATTTCCAATAGGACCATGTGGAATCGGCAGCCCTAATTTCTCCAAAATAAGTGAAATAAATAGTATCGGATGTTCCATAACTCTCCCTCTTACCCTTTCCTTCTAAAAAAGTAGCGTCCTGCCACACTGAGCGTTGTCAGAATAATGGCAAAAACTACAGTTGATAGCCCCAGAAGTAACCCAATTACATTAGCCTTGCCACTCCTGATAAAGAACAGCAGGATCACAGCAATTAAAGCTAACCGGAGCCAAAATTTAACAATATAAACGGACTTTCCACTACCCTTCTTTTCTTTTTCCTCACCCGCCTTAGGGGGTTCAAAAGTTTTCAAAAAAGAATCAATGTCTCTATGTCCAGAAAAAAAACTTGCTATGGCTATTACACCACCAATCAGTACTGACTGAGCAAAAGACCATGACATAACCAACCACGATCCGCCCGCAAGTACCACAAGGAATCCGATACTCAATGCCTGTACCTGTTTTAACGTAATATCAAGCACAGTCAATCAACCTTCTGAATCCTCATCTTCTGATCTAGCCGCTGGAGTCCTTAAAATATCAAAGAGACTTTTAAATCCGGCGAATATCCCAAAAGCCAGGCCAATAAATGTAAACCACGGTGAGGTGCTTCCATCAAAGAAATGCTCATCCAGATAGATACCGCCCCCCAGACCAATAAAAATTGCGGCCACAAAAGTAAATCCAATATGTCCGTAATTCCCAAGCAGCTGAACCATCTCGGTGCTTAGTTTGTTAGCCATTTGTATCACCACCTTTCAAAAGTCGAAAAACTCCGTGGCAATTGATCAAATTTGTTATCATGCCCACCCACCAAAGTCAACGATTTTTTTGCTTTTAAGCCAATTTTTTGAATGACCATTCAGTCATTTTAATACCTTTTTCGAGGTCTTCCTGGCTATGAGCTGCTGATATAAAAGCAACCTCAAACTGAGAAGGAGCAAGGTAAATTCCCTTACTTAACATTTGTCTGTAATGTGTTCCATAACGATCAGCATCTGCTTTCATCGCTGAATTAAAATCAGTCACTGGGCTGTCTGTGAAAAATCCCGTCATAAGTGAACCGACTCGATTTAAGGTGACAGGAATTCCGGCGGCTTCTGCTGCCTTATTCAGCCCATCTGCAAAAAATTCTGCTTTATCGTTCAGTTCTTTGTAAAAGTTATCCTGGCGCAGCAGTTTCAAGTTGGCAATTCCTGCGGCCATGGCCAGTGGATTTCCCGAAAGCGTGCCGGCCTGATACACTGGACCATCCGGTGCTACCATATCCATGATTTCGGCCTTGCCACCATAGGCCCCAACAGGCAAGCCGCCACCGATAATTTTTCCAAGACAGGTAAGATCCGGCATGATATTATAATATTCCTGGGCACCACCATAGGCAAGACGAAATCCTGTGATCACCTCATCGAAGATGAGCACGATACCAAGCTCTGCAGTAAGATCCCGCAATTTTTGTAAAAATGTTTTAGATGGTGCCACACAGCCCATATTCCCAGCAACGGGTTCCACGATAACACAGGCAATGGTATCAGCTTTTTCGCGGAGAGTCTGTTCAAGAACTTCATCATCGTTATAGGGAATGGAAATGGTATTTTTTACTATGTCCTCAGGAACTCCGGGGCTCCCTGGGATACCAAGAGTAATAACACCGGAGCCGGCCTTGATCAGAAACGAATCAGCATGACCATGATAGCAGCCATCAAACTTTACGATAACATCTTTTCCGGTATAGCCCCTGGCAAGTCGTACAGCACTCATAGTGGCTTCCGTTCCCGAATTTACAAAGCGAACCTTTTCAAGCGAAGGGACTGCCTCTACCACCATGGAGGCCAATGCCATTTCTTTCGTGGTTGGAGCACCAAACGAAGTGGAGTCACCTGCCGCCTCTATCACAGCATCAACAATTTCCTGAGGAGCATGACCATGAATCATAGGCCCCCAGGAACAGACAAAATCAAGATACTCGTTTCCGTCAACATCATATAATGTTGAGCCCTTCGCTTTTTGAATAAAAACCGGATCACAACCAACGGAGCGACAGGCCCTGACCGGACTGTTCACTCCACCAGGAATCACCTTTTTGGCCATCTCAAACATCTTTTCGGAAACAGTTGTATTCATTTTGACTCCCTTCTCATTTTCTTTTAACAGCAGCACTGCTGATACAGATCCTGTCCAATTATTATAGAAAACAGAACATACCACGACTTGCAATCTCGGTAAACTGAAAGAAAGCCGGGACAAGATATAGGTGTAAATTTCGGATTTCACATAAGGCCTTAACAACCTGATAAACAGTTTTCCACCTTGACCTTTCGTCATTTATACACATTATATGCTAAAACAAGCTGGAGAACTGCCCTAAACCCACCATATTTTTCTTGTCATGAAAAACGGCAGAGGGTACATTGGAGTAATTGAAAAAATAGCGTTTGTCTGCTTTTGAAGAAAAAAAAAGATGACTAAAATTCTAATTAATATTGGAGAGACATAATGGCCAGTGAAAAAGTAAACGATGTAAGCGATGCCGATTTTGCATCGGTAACAGGATCCGACACCCCTTGTCTTGTGGATTTCTGGGCCCCTTGGTGTGGTCCATGTAAGGCCATTGGCCCTGTTGTTGAGGCTCTTGCCGATGAATATGACGGTAAAGTAACCATCGTCAAAATGAATGTTGATGACAACCCTGAAACCCCAGGGAAATTTGGAATTCGTGCTATTCCCACTCTGATTCTTTTTAAGAGTGGTGAGAAAGTTGACCAGGTAACCGGTGCTGTTGGAAAAGCTCAGCTTATTGAGCTTATCGAAAAAGCTTTATAAAAAACACAGGCTTTCTGCAAACTCTTTTGCAGGAAGCCTGATTTGTTTCCTCTATTAGAACGCTCCAGACCCCATGGCTAAAACTCATTATAAGCTGATCATTTTAGGCGGTGGCCCTGCTGGTCTAACGGCAGGGCTCTATGCAGCCCGAGCCAGAATGGACCATCTCCTTATAGAAAAAGGTGCCGAAGGCGGGCAGATCCTTCTCACCGATTGGATTGATAACTATCCCGGTTTTCCTGAGGGTATATCAGGATTTGATCTGGCTGAAAAAATGACTGCCCATGCCAAACGCTTTGATCTGAACTCCATGTTCGGCAATGTGCTCTCCATGGATCTCACAGAACCGATTAAGCACCTTACACTTGAAGATGGCCCATCGCTAAGCTGTGACACCTTGATCATCTGTTCCGGTGCTCACCCCAGGCCTCTTGACGTTCCGGGTGAAAAGGAATTTACCGGAAAAGGTGTTTCCTACTGTGCTACCTGTGATGCTCCCTTTTACCGCAAACTGCATGTTGCAGTTGTTGGAGGTGGTAACACCGCAGTCCAGGAAGCAGCACACCTCACCAAATTTGCAGACAAGGTTACTCTTATCCATCGTCGTGATGAACTACGAGCCACTAAAATTCTTCAGGAAAAAGCTTTTGACAACCCAAAAATTGATTTTATCTGGAATAGTACTGCGACAAAAATATCTGGAACAGAGGGCGTTGAAGAACTACACCTGTTAAATAATGACGGGAAAGAATCAATATTAAAAATTGATGGCGTTTTTGTCCTTATCGGGGTACTTCCCAACAATGAAATGCTGCCGCTCGAGATCCTTAAGGCCGACGAGGGTGGGTTTATCCCCACCGACCTTGAAACCCGAACTGCCGTAGCCGGTGTCATGGCTGCCGGTGATATTCGCAGCAAAGAAGTCCGGCAAGTAATCAATGCAGCGGGTGAAGGTGCCACTGCAGTACTTGCTGCCGAAAACTATTTTACCAATCTCAGCTGAGCTCAATTATATGACTTTCCGTTTCAATCAGTTTATCCAGCCCCTATCAGCCGTACGATTTTCTTTGAATATTATTCTGATCAGTGTCCTGTTGCTTTCGCTTGGAGGCTGCGCCCAGATCGGTTCACTCTTTGGTGGTGACGACGAAGAGAAAGACGTTCGGCTCTCGGCACAGACCCTGGCAGGTAAAGGAATGGAAGAATTTTCAAACGGCAGTTACTACAAGGCACGGAAATCATTCGATGAGATTCTGGACTACTACCCCTTTAGCCCCGAAGCCATGCTTGCCCAGTTAAAAGGTGCCGATAGTAACTATTACATGGAGAATTACCAGGAGGCGCTCATGCTTTACCATGAATTTGAAGAGCGTCATCCCACCAATGAAGCAATTCCCTATGTCATGTACCAAATTGCCATGTCCCACTACCAGCAGATAGACCGCGTTGATCGTGATACTAATGGCGCAGAAAATGCCATCAGAGAATTCTCAAAACTTCTCCGTGCCTTCCCCGCCTCCCCCTATACGAATGAAGCCAGGGGTAGAATCAGGGCTGCAAATGAATTCATGGTAAACCACGAATATTTTGTTGTTGAATTCTATCTCAGGACAGAAAAATATGAAGAGGCTGAAACCCGCCTCAAGTATCTAACCAGCACTTATCCGGACGCAACCATCACACCCAAAGCCAAAAAACTGTTAAAACGTCTTGAAGATGGTGATCCTCCAGGCTTCAATCTTTCCTCCTGGTTTAAAGACACCCTTTTACCTGACTGGACACTGTTTAACTCCGATGAGGATGAACCCACGAAGAATCCAACCTCTGAAAAATAGTTTATTTACACGTAACCATTCAGAAGCAGCTCGGAAGTTAGGGTAATGTCGTGCCCCGCTGAAGTTACATTTACATCAGATTGCGAAGTCCTTTCCCGCAAACTGAATATGCTCCGCACTCTTGTGAATCGGAGCAATAGCGTGTACCCCGCCACATTCTGGACATTTGCCAACAAAAGTCGTCAGGGTAAAACTTGCATTGCACCCCTGACAGGTTGTTTCGTAGCCGCCACCATCTATTAAATTATCTCTAACAGTGCCACCATGGGCATTATATACAAATTCAACGAGCTCACGGCCCGTGGAAAACGGGCCACCCTGTGATCCATGCTTATCTGAAGAACCGCAACTGGAACATCCTGACATAACACTCTCCTTTCTTTTGGTAGCAATAGATATGAAGCACTGCTAAACTATTTCAATATAGTGGTTTACAAAAAAACGAGCAATCCACATTGAGACACATTCTCACCTTAGATATCGTAGGCATGAGAAACAAATAACGTAACTATTCACCGAAATTGAATTTGAGTCGGAATTGCATAACGAATACGCTGGTAGGAAACTGGGGACATGACCCAATTCGTCTTTGTCTTTTGAATTGGGATCGTGTCCCCCGATTCCGGATAAATATTGTGCCGTTCAATTGCATGGTGAATAGTTACCAAATAACAAAACTATTTTCCTAATTTTTGTTTTTTCTTCCAGGTAACCAGATACAAGTTTTCGACTTTAGTTCGAGCCCAGGGCGTCTTGCGTAAAAATTTAAGACTGGACTTCACGGAAGGATTACTGTTGAAGCACTTAATTGTGATCCATTTTCCCAACTTATCCCAGCCATACCACTCAACCAGACTGATCATCATTTTTTCCAAAGTTACCCCATGCAGTGGGTTGTTAGCTTGTTGTTCACCCACGAGAAGAGACCAGAGAATAGAAATAGCCGGGTACCTTGGCTTCAAAGGTCATTTCAACCTTTGAAAAGGGATGCAGGATTCTAAGGGAAGCGGCATGAAGGGTTAATCGTTTAATATTTTTGTCTTTTCCGCCATATTTCTTATCGCCGGCCACAGGATGTCCCTTTTCGGCAAAATGGACCCGGATCTGATTTTTCCGACCGGTCAGCAGGTCCACCTCAAGCAGGCTATAGTTTGCTGATTCCTGCAAAACCTTATACCCGGTTTTCGCAAGCTTTCCTTTTTCAGGATCTTTTACAGAGTACATTTTATGGATACTGTTCTCTGCAAGATAAGACGTAATAATCCCCTCTTTCTCCGTTACTATCCCGTTAATTACAGCATAGTAAGTTTTTGAGAAAGTTTGCCACTGGTCCTGAAGAAAACGTTTTGCCTGTTCATTTTTTGCAAAAACAATGACTCCGGAGGTATCCTTATCGAGACGATGGACGATAAAGATCCGATTATTTGATTTCTTATTCCCCTTTCGAACGTAGTCTGTAAGCCTATAATAGGCTGTATTTTCTTCATCTTTTCCATCGCTTACCGTAAGGAGGCCATGTCTTTTATTCACAACCAGGATATCATGATCCTCGTAGAGAATAGGCAGGTCTTTTGGCTGAAATCGTTTAGGAGTGCTTTTAAATTTTTTTCTGTTTTGCAAGATAGTCACATCTGTTTTTATGCTTTTCAAGGCTACCATGGAGGCGGAGTGGCTTTACGACGAGTTCCTTTCGCAGAAAATCCTGCTAAAAGTCTATCGAGTTGATTAGCAAAAGTCCGCCGATCACCTTTGTTCAGTACCGGAGGACCACCAGTTTCGACACCATCGGCCCTCAAATTCTCCATGAAATCCCTCATGCTGAGCCGTGATCCTATATTATCAAGACTATACAATTCACCACGTGGATTCAGGGCATGGCCCCCTTTTTCGACAACATCTGCTGCGAGAGGAATATCTGCGGTAATCACCAGATCACCTGGATCAAGCCTTTTTACGATTTCCTTGTCAGCCACATCCGGACCCGAGGCTACCTGCACAAAGAGCAGGTATGGCGAGGCAGGAATGCGCAGTACCTGATTTGCAACAAAGGTGGTTTGTACTCCGGTTCGCTCTGCGGCTTTAAACAAAATCTCTTTAATCACCACAGGACAGGCATCTGCATCGACCCACACTCTCATCTTACGGAGCCGTCGTCAGGTAACACTCTTTTCCCCTGCTTCTGCAAATGCTTCTGAAACAGGCGATACTTCCATTGCCCTAACGGGACAGATGGGAACACAAAGCGAACAGCCTGTACACTTATCGGCATCAAACATCACCTCCATGGAGGGCCGTTTAATATACAATGCGCCCACTGGACAGATACCGGTGCAAGCTCCACACTGGAAGCATTTATCTTCATCCCTGTTAATAGCAGCAGCAAGACGTTCCGCCTTTACCCCAAAAGATTTCAGATAATCAAGGCCTTTTTTGACCTTCTCCTCCGGCCCTTTAAGCTCCAGTATCATTACCCCTTCACGCTGAGGAAGAATATCTGCCTTTAAGATGTTAAATTCAACATCATACTGCTTTACCAGCTGGTAAATAATGGGCTCACTGCTGGTTTCTTTTGGAAATCGTAATATATAAATTCGAGTTGCCATTCCATACCTCTATCTGTTTGACTAATGATTTTCTTAGACATTTAGTGCTTTATGCCGGCTTACCGCTCATCACCGGTGCTATCTCGCTTGTTACTTTCTTCATCAAATCTCCAAGGGGAGCATCGGAGTCCAATTCCAACACCTGTTCCGTTTCTGTCACTGGTTGGAAACGTTCTTTCTGGGATAGATAAATTTTCCAGTTCCCATCCGATACAGCATCAGGATCTGATGCTCGTATATCTAAACGTTTCCGTACCACTTTTTCCGAGCAAAAACAGTGTACAAAAACAATTCGGACCTGATTTCCAAAAAGTTTTCGTAACAAATCCCGTTCCTCCCGCGCTTGATAGGATCCATCAAGCACGACGCAGGCCTTTTTATTGGCATTAAAATGATGTGCGGCATGTTCAATTAACGCATCGTAGGTTCGCCTGCTGAACTCAGGGGTGTAAATCCCATGGTCTACTTCTTCCTTCTGATCAGCCTCTGGAGAAAGCCCAGCCAACTCCTTACGAACTCTATCCGAGTTATAATAGGGCATATTATAATGGTTTGCCCAGGCGGAAGCAAGATAGCTTTTCCCCGTGGCAACCATCCCAAAAAAAACCACCAGAAGATTTTCAGGCTGTGGCATACTGTTCTGCGAGAAAAAAATGCTTTTTCGCTTGCTCTATCAAGGCAGCCGTAGCTTCTTCATCCACTACAGGATCACTTGCTGTAAACAGGGCAATTTTGGCACGAACATAGGTACGGTAACACTTATAAAAATTCAGCATCCCCATAAGCTCAGAATCTCCAGATTTTGCAACAAATTGATCGATAAAATAATTTGAGAGCTCAGTTTCTCCATGAAAATCCAGGTCCATTGCCAAGAAAGCGACATCCGCTGCCACATCTGTATAACGGAACCGTTCATTAAACTCGATGCAATCGAAGATATAAACAGGATCCGAGAGACAAATGTTTGCCGAATGCATATCACCGTGACAGTCCCTGATTTTACCAGCATCTATCCGCGACTGGAAGCGATCCTTATGACTTAAAAATTCTTTCGAATAACTAACAATTGCATCAAACTGAGCTCTGGTTACAGCTCCCTGATCCACAAAGTTTTCGGTTTGTTCAAAATTTTCAAGAACATTCACCGCAACGGAGTCAGCCCTACCAAATTCCTGAATTTCCTTATCTCCTGCAGCCGCCTCATAAAAAGGAACCAACTGGTCGATGATATCGTCAAGATTGGCCTTGGTCAGCTCGCCCCTTGCCATCACTCGCCCCATCATCTGTCCTTCGATCATTCTTGACATTCGAATTCCATACTCCACAACCTCACCACTGCCATTGAGACAAAAACTGTCCCCGTCCCTATTGATAGTGACCAGCTCTTCATACAGGTCGGGACAGAGTCTGCGGTTGAGTTGCAGCTCCTGTTCACAGTAATACTTTCGCTTCTCAAGGGTGGAAAAATTCAAAAAACCGAAATCGACGGGTTTTTTCCATTTATAGACAAAGTCTCCGGCAAGCAAAACAAAAGAAATATGGGTCTGCACTAGTCTGATATCGGCAGCGGCGTGTGGATAACTGTTTTCCTGCTGCAAATATTGGATATAAGAGGGAAGCTTCACATCACTCATTCAAAAACTCCTAAAAATATAAATTATCTTTACGAAACTTTACCTTAGTTTATTATAGTGATACCTTAAACTTTTCAACTTCAACTTTCCACTTTAAAGTAGCGTCCATGAATCAAGACAGTATACAAAAACTCCTCACTGGCGTGCAGCAGGGCGATTGCTCAGTCGAACAGGCCTTGCATAAGCTTCGCCATATGCCTGGACAATTCATCAAAGATGCCTGTATCGACCACCATCGAAGCCTCAGAACCGGAATCCCTGAAGTCATCTACGGAGAATCGAAAACCGCCGAGCAAATCATTGCCATTGCAGAAACATTTCTGCAGCAACACTCTCTGTTTCTAGCCACCCGTGTTGATCCAGAAAAAGCGAAGCTGATCACAAATGCCTTACCGGAAATCACCTATCACTGCCAGGCGAGAATGCTCTCCTGCAATCTGCAGGACCCAAATCCTCGGTATACACGCGGAAATATTGTTATCCTCTGCGCCGGGACTTCGGATATTCCGGTGGCAGAAGAGGCAAAAGTCACAGCCCTGGCCCTGGGTAATCCTGTCACCACGCATTATGATGCAGGCGTTGCAGGGCTTCATCGCCTCTTCAGCCAACAAGAAGCCATAGCAGCCGCATCTGTCATCATTGTGGTGGCCGGAATGGAAGGGGCTCTCCCCAGTGTGGTTAGTGGAATGTGTAGTTGCCCTGTTGTGGCGGTACCCACATCAATAGGCTACGGAACCAGTTTCGGTGGAATCAGCGCACTTCTGGGGATGCTCAACAGTTGCGCCCCTGGCCTTGCTGTGGTGAATATTGACAACGGATTCGGGGCGGCCTGTCATGCCTCTGCCATTAATAGAAAAAATGGTTCTGAAACCTTGCAAGATTCAGGCAGTACAGTATAATCTTTTAACTTTTATCCAAATAAATTACCTTCAAAAATCTACTAGTAGCATTTTTTCTTTTAGGAACCTTAATGAATACATCACTTAAGCTGAAACTCACTGCGCTCATTTTTATAATAGCACTCTCCATCGTAACCATTATTCCATCATTTTACAGTTCCACCCCGGACTGGTGGAAAAAATACATGGCACCGGAAGGATTACGGCTTGGTCTGGATCTCCAGGGTGGTATGCATCTTGTCCTTAAGGTTAATCTGGATAAGGCTGAAGAAGACTCTCTTGAACTTGCAGCCAATGAGCTCAAAGATCTCCTGAAGGAGCAAGGTATTAGTGCAGTACGGACAAAATCAGAAACAGGCGTAGTTCTTTTCACCCTGCCAAACTCCAGTGCTATCGATACGGTTAACCAAGTGGTCAAGGACAGCTTCCCTGAAATAAATATAAAGGTGGATGCCAAAGAAGGCTCATTTCCTAAAATTACCGTAACGCTTCAGGATAGTGAAATAGAATTTATCCGTACTCACGCTGTGGAACAGTCTCTCGAGATTATAAGAAACAGAATCGATCAGTTTGGTGTAGCCGAACCGGTTATTATCCGGCAGGGTGAGGCAGAAATAGTCATCCAGCTCCCCGGTGTTAAAGACCCTAAACGTGCCCTGAAACTTCTTGGTGAAACCGCCCAGCTTGAATTTAAAAGAGTTGCCGATGCAGCCGGAATCAATATAGGACTCCTGGCAGAAGAATCACGCACAGCGGGACAATGGGACGGCACCTGGTCCAGCCATGAAGAACTGGCCAAGCTTAACCAGGCCCTGCAAAACAGATTACCTGAAAATACCAGGATATATATAGAAAAAGAAGTAGATGCCACCACCGGTAAAGAGCTTATTCGCCCCATACTCCTTGATCAGCAAATCCTGATGACAGGAGAAATGGTCAAGAATGCCCAGGTGCGAATATCAAATCAATTTAACGAGCCCTATGTCTCCATTGATTTTACTTCAAAGGGCGGCAGAGTCTTTGCCAATCTCACCGAAGAAAATGTGGGGAAACGAATGGCCATTGTCCTCGATGATGTGGTTCGCTCTGCTCCAGTCATTCGTGAGAAAATCCTTGGCGGATCCGCCCAGATCAGCGGAAGCTTCAGTCATGAAGAGGCTGCCGATCTTGCCATTGTCCTTCGTGTCGGCGCTCTGCCCGCGCCCGTTGATATCATCCAGAACATGACGGTAGGTGCAAGTCTTGGGCAGGATTCCATTGACAAGGGAATGACCTCGGGTATCTTTGGCGCCCTGATCGTTCTGGTCTTTATGGCCATGTATTACAGGCTCTCAGGTCTCATTGCCAACACAGCTCTTGTATTAAATATATTCTTTCTCTTCACCGGACTTGCCGTACTCAATGCAACACTGACCCTTCCCGGTATCGCCGGTATCATCCTCTCCATCGGAATGGCCGTAGATGCCAATGTTCTTATCTTTGAACGAATGCGTGAGGAGTACAGTCTCGGAAAATCCGTCAAATCCAGTGTGGATGGTGGCTTCGGCAAAGCCTTCTTGACCATTGTCGATTCCCAGGTAACAACACTCATCACTGCCATGGCCCTGTTTATGTTTGGAACCGGTCCTATTAAAGGTTTTGCAATCACCCTTTCACTTGGTATTATTTTCAACCTTTTCACTGCCCTCTTTTGCTCCAGATTAATCTTTGACACCCTGTACTCCTTCCGATCTTTAAAGAAGTTGAATTTCATGCAATTTGTGAAAAAGCCAAATCTGAACTTTATGGGAATACGCAATATCACCTTTGGACTCTCTGGAGTTCTTGTAGCCGTGGGTCTCTTTGCCTTTATTCAGATAGCAAGGGGTAATGCCAATATGGGTGTTGATTTCTCCGGTGGTTCTTTACTTCAGTACAAGGCTACTGCCGATTTTACCATGGACGAAGTACGAACGGTTTTTGAAGCCAACGACTTAAGGAATGCCAACCTCCAGGAAGTTGAGGGTGAACACCGCCTGATTGTCAAAATAAAAAAATCCGAAGAAGTGGTTAGCGATTTGGGTGAACAGATTAGCGCACTCCTTGAAAACAATATGGCGGAGAAAGGATTTATCCTTGAAAGCCAATCTGAAATTGGATCTTCGGTCAGTGCAGTACTCAGAAATAAAGCCATTCAAGCAATCTTTATTTCGCTTCTCGGTGTTATCATCTATCTGGCCATGCGTTTTAATCTCCGCTTCGGAATTGCAGCAGCCATTGCCACCTTCCACGATGTGATTGTGGTACTCGGTATTTGCTGGCTCCTCAATGTTGAAATCACCCTGCTGATAGTTACTGCCCTTCTCACACTGGCTGGCTATTCACTGAATGACTCCGTTGTTGTTTTTGATCGTATTCGTGAAAACATGAAAAAATCAGAAGACCACTCGTTGTTGCAGCAGATCAACAACAGTATTAATGAAGTCATGAGCCGTACATTTGTAACATCACTGACTACTGCCATGGTGCTCCTTGCGCTCTTCTTCTTTGGCGGCTCTGTGATCCATGATTTTGCGCTGGCACTGCTCCTTGGTGTTATGGTTGGAACCTATTCATCAATCTTTATTGCAAGCCCGGTACTCACCCTGTGGCCTGCAAAAAAGAACTAGAAGAATGGACCAACCGCAACTACCCGACAATGTCCGCCGCATAGAAACAGGAGAAACGTTTTGCTTCTCCTGTCATCCGAAAGTGGACTGTTTCACCGACTGCTGCAGACAGCTTGAACTTGCTCTCACACCATATGACGTTCTGCGACTGAAACATGAGACAAAACTCGACTCCAGTGCTTTTCTGGACCGTTATGTACTCCAGGAGCAGGAATCGGAAGATACTTTTCCCCGGTTCTACCTCACCATGATTGATGATGGTCAGGCCTCCTGTGTTTTTGTTTCAAGTAAGGGATGTACTGTCTACCCAGGCAGGCCTGGAGCATGCAGGGCCTACCCCATGGGCAGGGCAGCCATGCGTCGTGATGATAACAGTATGGAGGAGTTCTTTGTGCTTCTCAGCGAACCGCACTGCCATGGCTTTCTGGAAAAAGAAGAACAGACTACCTTGCGCTACAGCGAGGGACAAAGGCTACAACGCTACAACAGTTTTAATGATAAGGTTGCGACTATACTCCAGCATGAAAAGATCCGTCTGGGAATGCGACTCACACCAGAACAAACAGAATTCTTTGTTCTGGCACTCTACGACCTTGATTCATTCCGAAAACAGTTGAATCAGGAAACACTACCGCACCAGGAACACTATTCTGCCAATAAAGAAGCCTGCATAGAAGATGAACAGCTGCTTCTGTTTGGAATCGACTGGCTGCATGGAGTACTCTTTAAGGAATGAAACTTAAACTCGTTATATTTGATTGCGACGGAGTAATGTTTGACTCCAAGTTTGCAAACCAGACCTACTACAATCACCTGTTACAGCATTTCGGCTACCCGACCATGGATGAAGAAGAACTCGAATTCGTCCATATTCACAACGTAAACGAATCAGTGCCCCACATCTTCAGACACTTCCCCGGACAAAATCTTCAAGATGTTGACCGATTTCGCCTGGAAATTGGATACGCCCCATTTTTACAATATATGAAAATGGAAGAAGACCTGATCCAGTTTTTAGATATCTGTATGCCACGCTACCAATTGGCTGTATCCACCAATCGAACCAATACCATGGAACCGATTCTGGAAATTTTCAAACTCAATGATTATTTTGTCAAAGTGATGACAGCAGAGAACGCAAAACACCCCAAACCCGCACCGGACGCACTGCTGGAGATACTCGAACACTGTGATTGCAAGGTGGATGAAGCCATCTATATCGGTGATTCCATCATTGACCGGGAACACTCCGCAGGATGCGGGATGCGACTTATCGGTTTCAGGAATGAAACACTTGCAGCAGAATATCATGTCAGTAGCTTTATGGAAATATTACAACTCCCCCCTTTTCAAAACTCAACATCCTGATCTTTTTTCACCTAGTTTACCAAGAAAATTCGTAACTATTCACCATGCTATTGAACTGCACAATATTTATCCGGAATCGGGGGGACACGATCCCAATTCGAAAAACAAAGACGAAATGAGTCATGTCCTCAGTTTCCTACCAGCGTATTCGTTATGCAATTCCGACTCAAATTCAATTTCGGTGAATAGTTACGAAAATTCATAAGTCATTTCAGGTAGTGTAGATTTGAATAAACGCTGCCTGGGATGCCTCTACCCCTCGGATTCGTCTATCCTTTTAATCCCTTCCATCAACAGCATCATAAAGTCACCAATCTCAGCAGCCTTCATTTCCATGGGAGACAGTCCAGTAGTAAATCGATACCTCCCCTCTTTCTCATTAAGTATTGCAAAAATTGCAGCTTGATTGCTCAAATCGTGATACTGGGCATTAATAACGCAACCTTCACGAAAAGAGACTTTGCCCTCACCCCGAGAAAGATCCAGAGATAGCACTCCTGTCTTCTGATTCATATGAAAAATCTGAAAGAGCTCTGCCGGTGGCATCTCACGAATCCAACCACTCATGCCCGCATCAAAGGTATTAAAATGACTGGCATTGGATACTGTCAGACGCTGAACAAGGATCTTTGCCATAAACAGTTGCAGTTCAGGGATCCTATCGAGAAGTTTACTGAAGGCAGCACCGGAAATTGACAAAACGTCAGTTTCTGTAAGAGTTTTGACATCGGCACCGGCAACATCTCCTCCGAGACAACTCATTTCCCCGCAAATATCTCCAGGCCCCAGACTGGCAATGGCAAGGGAATTATTACTAACTACAATATCCCCAGAAAGAATAAGATAGAGATAGAGGCAATTCTGCCCCTTGTTGATAAATGTTGCATTCGCAGGAAGTTGCTCCCTACGAAAACAACGAATAATTTTCGAAATATGACCTTTAGGAATTGCCTGAATTAAGGGGAAATTGCTAATTTCTGCAAGCAATGCCTCACCCTCAGAATCAAGAGGCGACTCCAGAGATGTCATCCCATCCTGCCTGGCGAGTTCTTCCGAAATACGACGAAATTTGATAAGTCCTGTGCACCCGCTACAGCTATAAACCTTTCCACATGCAACCTCTCCGTCTGGATCGGTATCCAAAAGTTCAAAAAGAAGATTCGTCATCTCCCGAACAAGAATCAGACACGTCTCCTTTGTTTCAGGGCAGGTAAGAGTTTTTGCTGAAAGTGACAGCAATTCATCTTTTTCGTATAAGGGACAATTATTATCCAATATAATTTTAAAATACATTTTTAAATGCTTCATTATTTTCTACGTTACCACAGACACTCCATCCCTATGATAAATAAATATTTTTTTTCGTTTATAACAAATATTTTTGTTTTACAAGAAGTTACTGCTATACTAGCAATATCTATCAAATAACTATTAGAATAGCATCAACTCATGATCCGGCAGGGTAGCCCTGTCTTTTTATCTTACATGCCTATAATCCACTATGAACAAAACGAGCAATCAACTTAACACTGTATTCCAAGAATTAAACGAATATTTCGCTAATATTCCCGCTATCACAGTTACGCCGGGAGAAGGAAACCCTCCTGATCAATACACAGTACAGTACGCAATAACAGGTGTTTGCAAAGAAAGTGAAGGTGAGGTCTACAGTTGCGATAACCATGTTATCTCCATATCACTGCCATTTGGTTTCCCCCACTTCCCTCCAAACTGTCTCCCTGAGAGTCCCACATTCCATCCGGACTTTGACTCATCTGCTATTTGCATAGGCGATTTATGGGAAGCTGAAAAGTCCATAATCACGCTTATACTCCACATTGCCAAAATGATCTCCGGGGAAATCTACTCCGATAGCAATGCGTTTAATGAAGAAGCAGCCGAATGGTACAAAGACAATACACACCAGCTTCCCTTCGATACACCCGACTTTGGAACAATAGCCCCAGCACCTCTATCTATTGGAGAGGATGACTTTAATCTGGATGGCATGGAGAGTGATTTAGACGGCATTGATACTCTTGATGATGATGACTTTGGCGTATCGTACTCGCACGACAAAGATACGCGCCCAACAATACAAATTGATACAGATCGTTTACGTATAATTTCCAAGCAGAATCGATTTCAGGCTCTAAGCCGTGAACTCCAGTCAATCAATGGACCCTTTGAAGGTCGTAAAGAGTTTGAAGAACAGACTCAGAATGCCATGGATCAAGCCATGGCAATCTATCAGGAAGCTTACAAACTTGAGCATCAGGGAAAGCAAAAGGAAGCATTGGAAAAATATCTTTCCATTGAAAATCAGGTATCTGATTACCCCAAACTTCAAGAAGCAAAAGACAGGGTTCAACAGGCATTTGACCTTCTTGGTGATTGGGTCAGTAATGAAACAGATGATCAGGATACTACCTCCGGTGGCAATACCATTGCTACTGCACCTTCTGAAACTACCGACGAGGCAACTCCGGACACGAACTCGTCATCCAGGAATAGAACATTTTTTGAAGACACAAAAGCTTCGGGAAAAAAATTATTTCTCTTCGCTCTTGTTGGAGGTTCCATTGCCCTTGTCGCCACCCTGATATTCACCTATTTTTCACTGGGCTCAAGTCTTGAGAAGGCAGCTAAAGGACTTGAAGAATGTCAAATCTTTCTAACCGCAGATGAATTCCGAAAAGCAGAAGCAAAATGCGAAGAAGCGCTGGCTTTTACCAATGATGTCCGAATTGTCAAGCAGCGTAAAAAAGAAGAACTTGCCCGCAAAATTCAAAGCATACTCACTTCACCGAAGCTTCGTCAAGGCTTGGCAGGAAAAACCTTACTTGACGGAAAATATGTCACAACAGCCACCAAAGAGTTACTATTAGCCTTTAAAAAAGCCAAAGAAGATGGTGATCTCTTCTTCAAAAATGAGCGCTGGGATGCGGCAGTCGACAGTTATATAAAGGCACTCACCCTTGCTAAGGGGAGGGATGCCGTAGACGCTCCAACCCTTACCGACATAAACCAGAATCTCCCACGGGCTCAATTTAACAGTATGATGCAGGCTGGTGAAAAATCACTGGCTATCTCCGACTGGGACGGTGCAAAAAAACATTTCGGTAAAGCCCTGAGTCTTGCCAAAGCAAATCCCAACGTATTACCTGAAAGTATCACAGAGCTTGAACTTCTCTCCAATCAGGCGGAGTTTAACTCCTTTCGTGACCAGGGTCACAAGTCCTTCAAGGCCGATAACTGGGATGCGGCACTCAGTAATTACCTAGCTGCCCAGGAACTTGTTGAAAAGCTAGACCTGTCTCAATCAGATGCCATATCCAGCCTTCATGAGATCATTGCCAAAACAAAGATCTATATGACTATCGAGAATGGGAAAAAGGCATTTGCTGCTTCGGAGTGGGATGAGGCTATCAGCCAATATGAAAAAGCCATTATTCTGCTCGAAGAAAACTCCAAATTACTCAGCCGCATCGACACCAAAGAGAGTAGAATCAAACTGTCCAGAATAATGCTCCATGCAAAAATCATAAAAGACAAGCAGGATATCGCTAAATACCTTAAGTCCGAAGAATTCGCATTGGTAATTAATAAACTCGGAGAAATACAAGAATCCATCAGGACCAGTCAATTCAGTGAGCAACCGGAATTTACAGTCATTCTTGAAGAAGTTGTAACCCAAATTAAAGAAGCTGAAAAACAATTACTTCTAATTGAGCAGACCAGCTATCTAATTGATAACTACGAAGAATTGTTTCTTAAACACTACCCGGCGGCAACACGTTCTGCACTTAGTGCTCCGGGTATCGTATTTCTAAGAAACATTGGCGATAAACTCCTCTTCAGAATGCAATGTACCGAAACCGCTGGAGGAAGACCTCTACGCCTACAGATGGATTATTTATATGCACCCTCAAACAAAAAATGGAGCTTTTACACGGAGCAATAAATACGATCCGGTCATTTGCGGTGATACACTTCAATGATGATGGTGATGCCCGTGATGACCACCTGCTTGGGGGCCGCCTGCAGCGTCAAGTGCTTTTTCCAGATGATTGGTCACAACCTCCATTGCTGCAAGAGCAGCTTTTAGATGAGACTGTACTTCATGATCATCAACTTGAGCTGCCCATTTTCGGCACTCTTCAGCATGCCCTTGGTTGTGCTCAATCCAGTGTGGAAGGAGTACTTGTAATTTTTCTAATTGGTTCATTATAGTTCTCTCTACTGTTTTTCGGTTTTTTCCAGAAAAACCTTTCCACCGAGAAAATCGATGCCCTCAACCTGAACACCAGGCACAAATTTCGGTTCCTCAAAAAAAGTACTTACCTCAACACCACCTTCTTTTACCTCTAACCGGGTGACACTTTCCATTACCAGTTCATCCTTATTGGCCTCTCGAACCAATACGCTCATCTGACACATGCCTTCCCCCTTAAACCAAAAATCTAAATTCACCCTTACCAAGCAGATCATGGAGATGTAATATTCCTATCATCTCCCCCTGGTCGCCAACAATTGGCAAGACAGTAATCTCATGCTGTTGCATAATACTTAAGGCATCAACGGCCTGCATGTTGCCTTTTATGGTGATAGGACTTGCAGTCATTAATTCACAAACCTTCACACTCCCCAGGTCCCTTCCCTCGGCCACGGCACGTCTCACATCACCATCGGTTATGATACCAAGCACTTTAGATTTCTCATCAACAATCAAGACAGCACCAAGGTTTTCCCGGTTCAGCACAAGTACAGACTCAGCAACCGTTGCATCTCCAGCAGCACTTGGGACGGCCTCACCTTTCAACATAACTTCACTGACATTAACCTTCAAACGATCACCCAGGCTGCCACCCGGATGATTTTCACGGAAATCCTCCGCCTGAAATTGTTTCCGTCGCAGTAAAACGACAGCTAGAGCATCTCCCATGGCCAGAGTCGCTGTGGTACTTGCCGTTGGAGCAAGCCCAAGAGGGCAGGCTTCTCTGGGTATCCCAATATTGAGTACAATATCACTTGCCTTTGCCAGGGTTGACTCCCTGCCACCGGTCATGGCAATTATGGATGTACCACGTCTTTTCAGACTTACCAGGAGTGCATTCAATTCTGCAGTTTCACCTGAATAGGAAATAGCAATCACAACATCTGAGGGGACAACCATTCCAAGATCTCCATGCATTGCCTCCACCGGATGGAGAAAGAACGAAGGGCTACCCGTTGAATTCAAGGTTGCTGATATCTTTTGGCCGATAATCCCGGACTTACCGATGCCGGTAATCACAACCCTACTAGGGCATGCGAGTATCGTGTCAACTGCCAGATTAAATTCTTCTCCAATACCTTCCCTGACAGCGGCGAGGCCCTGCTCTTCAATAGCCAGTACCTCCCTTGCTTCCTCTATAGACATCTTTTTCTATTCTCCTGGATAAATATACTTTTCTCCCTATTAATTCACTTCAATAAAGATACTTTTTTAAAGTAATCACTGTTAAAATTTCGGCAATCTGCTTTTCCATAGAAAATGGTCCAATTATGTCCTGTTTCACCTTGACAACAGTACATTTCAGCGTCATATTGTAATGTTACTATTTATAACATACAGTTAATAATCCAGTTACTCAAATATCTAATTATATATCTAAATATTTGCCAGGCTGTAAAACAGGAAATATAGGGAGTCTTTCAATGTCAAATCATATGTTTACCTCTGAATCTGTCTCAGAGGGCCATCCAGACAAGGTTGCTGATCAGATATCCGATGCAATCCTGGATTCCATCCTTACCCTCGATCCCGCTGGGCGCGTTGCCTGTGAAACCATGGTTACCACTGGTATGGCGGTTATAGCAGGTGAAATCACCACAAGCGCCTGGGTTGATATGCCAGAAGTTGTACGGCAGACCATTCGTTCAATTGGTTATAATTCCTCCGAAATGGGCTTTGACTGGCAATCCTGTGCGGTCCTGACCTCCATTGATAAACAGTCAACTGACATTGCAATGGGTGTTGACGAGGGTAGTGGAATGGATCTGGACCAGGGTGCAGGCGATCAGGGATTGATGTTTGGCTATGCCTGCAACGAAACCAGAGTTCTCATGCCCATGCCTATCACCTACGCCCACCGACTTGTGAAATGCCAGGCAGATGTCCGTAAGTCTGGAAAACTCTTCTGGCTCCGACCGGATGCGAAAAGTCAGGTTACCATAGAGTACGAGAACAACAAACCTAAACGTATCGAAGCTGTTGTCCTCTCCACGCAACATGATGAATCAGTGACCCACAAAGATCTTCAAGAAGGGGTTATGGAGTTGATTATTAAACCAACCCTTCCTGCTGACATGGTAGATGAAAACACCAAATATTACATCAATCCAACTGGAAGGTTTGTTATTGGCGGCCCTGTTGGTGACTGCGGCCTTACAGGAAGAAAAATCATCGTTGATACATATGGTGGTAAGGGTTCTCATGGTGGTGGTGCTTTTTCCGGAAAGGATCCGTCCAAAGTTGACAGGTCCTCCGCCTATATGGGTCGTTATGTTGCCAAAAATATAGTTGCTGCAGGAATTGCCTCGGAACTCGAAGTCCAGATAGCCTATGCCATCGGAATTTCTCAACCTGTATCAATCAACGTTAACAGCTTTGGTACTGGTAAAATTGACGAAGCCGCCATTATTGCTTTAATTCAACGCAACTTCGACCTGCGTCCTAAAGCCATTGTTCAGCAGCTCAATCTGTTACGTCCCATATATCAGTCAACTGCAGCCTATGGGCACTTCGGCCGGGAACTTGACAATTTCACCTGGGAGCGTACAGACAAAGCAGAAATCCTTAAGAGTGAAGCAGGAATTTAATTTTTTTTAACTTAACTATATTAGGAAATAACAATCGATGAGTGATTATAAAGTAGCTGATATGTCCCTTGCCAAATGGGGACGTGAAGAAGTAAAAATTGCAGAAATTGAAATGCCAGGTCTCATGGCACTCCGTACCGAGTATCATGATTCACAACCATTAAAAGGTGCCAAAATTGCGGGCTGTCTTCATATGACTATCCAAACGGCAGTACTTATGGAAACTCTGGTAGATCTGGGTGCTGAGGTCCGCTGGTCCTCCTGCAATATTTTTTCTACTCAGGATCATGCCGCAGCTGCCATGGCTGAGGCTGGAATTCCAACCTTCGCCTGGAAAGGTGAAAATGAAGAGGAGTTCTGGTGGTGTATCGATCAAACCATCTTTGGTCCCGACGGATGGCGTCCCAATATGATTCTTGACGATGGTGGAGATCTAACTCTTATCATGCATGAAAAATACACAGATGAGCTGAAAGCTATCAAAGGTATTTCAGAGGAAACCACCACAGGTGTTCATCGTCTTAACGAGATGGCTCGTGATGGAAAACTCATGTGTCCATCTTTTAATGTCAATGACTCCGTTACCAAATCGAAATTTGACAATTTGTACGGTTGTCGTGAATCACTTCTCGATGGTATTAAACGGGCCACCGACGTAATGATTGCCGGAAAAAAAGCAGTTGTCGTTGGTTATGGTGATGTTGGTAAAGGCTGTGCCCAGGCCCTTCGTGGAATGGGTGCCACCGTCTATGTCACCGAAGTTGATCCCATCTGTGCCCTTCAGGCAGCCATGGAAGGATACCAGGTGGTCACAATGGATGAGATTGCTTCCGTTGGCGATATCTATGTAACCTGCACCGGAAATCTCAACGTTATCACAAAAGCCCATATGGAACAGATGCCAAATGAAGCCATTGTCTGTAACATTGGTCACTTTGATTCAGAAATTGATATAGCTGGAATCAGGGACCTGCCCTGGGAGAACATCAAACCGCAGGTTGACCATGTTGTCTTCCCCGATGGAAAGAAAATCATCATCCTGGCAGAGGGTCGTCTTGTAAATCTTGGCTGTGCCACGGGCCACCCAAGCTTTGTTATGAGTAACTCTTTCACCAATCAGGTTCTTGCCCAGATTGAATTATGGAATAATTCCGACAAGTATGAAAATAAAGTGTACTTCCTGCCAAAATATCTTGATGAGAAGGTTGCAAGACTGCATCTTGCAAAGGTAGGTGTCCATCTTACCACCATGAGCAAGGAACAGGCTGACTATATTGGGGTTCCCGTTGAAGGGCCATATAAGCCCGAGTACTACAGATATTAGTAGTAGCGACCCGGGATCAAACTATCAAACCACGGAGGTTTCACTTCCAGGGTTTGATAGTTCCAAATTTCAAATCAAAGTAACAGTTCTATCGTACCAATTGGACATCCCCGGATAGGATCTTATGAATCCTCCCATCTCCATCCCTTGCGAGCAGCTGTCCATTGGCATCGGGTCCCATTCCACACGCTTTAATTATTTTTTTATCAAATGTAACCCACTGCATGACTTTCCCAATTAGAACATCTCGCTTACGCCACTCCGCCAAGATAGCTTTAAAGCCCTGCGTCTCATGAATATGAATATGATCAAGTAATGCCTTATGGATTTCCTGATACAATTCAGATACCACGTAATTGCCTCCACCCAAAAGATGAAGAGATGTGGCTTTTCCTTGAAGTTCAAAGGGAAACATATCACGTGTTGTATTCACATTTAAACCAATGCCAACCACAACAAAAGGATTATCATCTTGAGTATTTGGAGATGATGACTCAACGAGTATTCCCCCAGATTTCTTTCCCGACGCAAAAAGATCGTTGGGCCATTTTAGTCCAAAGGAAACAGAGGGAAGTATCTTTTCGACGGTGGCGCAGAGTGCTAGTCCGGCAGTAAGGGTGAGTTTAGGAAATTCAGCAAAAGGAAGCTGGGGTCGTAAGACTATGGAACAATATAACCCTGTATCTCTAGGAGACAGCCACTCTTTACCAAGACGCCCTTTTCCAGCTGACTGGCAATCAGCAATGACACCAAAACCATGGTCAGCACCTTTTAAAGCGAGTTGATACGCATCGTCATTGGTGGAAGCAGTAGATTCTAAATAGAGGAAATTCTTCATAAAACGCAAAAAAGGTACACAACCCAAACGAGTTATGTACCTTTCCTCAAAAAACATGAAAAGAAACAAAGGTTAGTTTACACCTGATTCCCCTTCTTCATTCTTGATACGATCAGGACGGGCATACATGGTGGTAGATCCGGAGGACCAGAACATCAGCTCTCCTTTCTTTACCAGGTCATTAGCCAGATTTTTAATTACACGAGGCTTGGTGTCTGGATCGCATTTGTAGAAATCTTTAATATAAAGCTGTGGTTTTGGGGCTTTTGTAGCCTTTTCAATCATCGCAGCTTGAATTTCTTCATCACTCATTCCCATAACACATACTCCTTTAGGAAGATGTTAACAGGCAAGTGGCCAAAAAGTACAGTCAGGAACCGAAACTCCCGACTGCAACTATGAGGTCAATTACTTGATAGCGTTGGTGTACTTAAACTGAGTAGTTGTACGCCAGGTATCATAAGCCAAACGATAATCATCGACAGACTTGATGGTAAAGGGGATGTTACATTTTTCAAAGAACTTCTCCCAACCAATACGCTCGGCCCACTCACCGATACGCTCGTATTTTTGAGCATCTCCTGCATAAGTCTCCAGGATATTCTTTACTGCAGCAACGGTCTCAGGCCAGCGTGGCGGAGTGTTTGGCAGAAATGGAATAACCAGTTTGGAGAATTTTGGATGCGATCTGGAGTTGGAAACCTTACCACCAACGAGAATAGCAATACCATCACCATCGGGATCAGCAAGAGGCATTGCAGGACACATGGTGTAGCAGTTACCACAGAACATACAACGTTCATTGTTTACCTTAACAGTCTTGATTTCTTTACCGTTAACCATAGCTTTAGCAGGTTTAACAGCTCCGAGAGGACACGAGGAGATAGCAAGCGGAAGCTCACAAACACCGGTGATCCGACTGTGATCAATCATGGGTGGCTTACGATGAACACCAAGAATGGCGATATCGGAGGCATGTACAGCACCACACATATTGAGACAACAGGCAAGTGCAATACGAACTTGTGCAGGAAGTTTCATGGTTACAAAGTAGTCGAACAACTCATCCATAACGGCTTTAACAACACCGGATGCATCAGTCGCAGGAGTATGACAATGTACCCAACCCTGAGTATGAACGATATTGGTCACACCGGCTCCGGTTCCACCTACTGGAAACTTGTTGCCACGCGATGCAAGATCATCCAGCAGAGGCTGAACTTTGTCTTTAGAATCTACCATGAACTCAACGTTATTTCTGGTTGTGAAACGTAGGAAGCCTTCACAATGGGCATCTGCGATATCACACATCTCATAAATAAGCTGGGTGGAAACCAAACGGGCTGCACCAACACGTACGGTCCAACACTCGTCTCCAGATTCTGCTTTATGAACAAGAACACCCGGCTGGGTGATTTCATGCCACAACCATTTCCCCTTGTTTTTTGCAATAACTGGGGGATGGAATTTTGAATAATGTGGGGGACCAATGTCTGTAATTCTGTCCGCCATGGGATTTTTCGGATCGTAACCCATATCTATATCCTCCTAGAATATATTCGAGCTTAAAATACTACTCGATTATTTTTATTATGCTGCGTGACGTTTACGGAACTCATCAACATCGCGTTCGAAACCACCAGGAACTTCCTCATCTTCCCAGAAGACATATGGGTTTGAACGAGGCTCTTTAACCATCTGTGGAATTGGATCAAGACCCATAACCTTAATAAAGGTAGGCAGTCCAACTCGCTGCATGGTTTCACCAACACGCTCACGGTTCTTACCAACTTCCATCCACCAGTCCCAAACGTTTTCAATAACTTCGATAACGTTCTCGAACTCGTTATCAGCAGAAACTTTGATAAAAGGGATAATAAGAGTAGCAAACTGAGCACCATCAAGGATAGGAGCTTTAGCACCCATACAGATGGAAGCGCCCTGATCGGCACCTGGACGCAGTGCACGAGGCATTACATTAATACAATGCATACAACGAGTACACTCAGAATCGTCTATTTTCAGCTCATCGCCTTCCATCCACATACAATCGGTGGGGCAGAGAGCGATAACTTCTTTCTGGATGTCAAATGCACCCCAGTCGCCACCGGCATGAGCGCCACCATTAGAGACAACGTTACCAGCTACATACTCTTTGACAGAAGCCTGATCGATACGAATATTATCTCTCCAGGTTCCGATAACAGCGAAGTCAGAACGGGCAAGAGCAGCAACACAGTCGTTGGCACAGCCGGAGAATTTAAATTTAAACTTATAAGGGAATGCAGGACGATGAATCTCATCCTGATAATGCATGGTCAGGTGATGACACGCTTCTTCTGTGTCATAGCAGGACCACTCACAGCGAGACTGTCCAAGACAGTTAGCAGGAGTACGAAGGTTGGATCCTGATCCTCCAAGATCCTGTTTCAGGTCGTGGGTCAGATCCCAGAAGAAGGGCTCAAGAGCCTCGGTACGACAACCAAGGAGAATGATATCACCGGTTGAACCGTGCATGTTGGTCATACCAGAACCATGCTTGTCCCAGAGAGCCATAAGGGCACGAAGATTTTCGGTGGAATAGTACTTGGATGCTGGCTGATTTACACGAACAGTGTGGAAGTGCTCAACACCTGGAAACTGCTTAGGAACGTCAGAATAACGACCAACAATACCACCACCATACCCGAATACACCAACGATTCCGCCGTGTTTCCAATGGGTGATCTTATCTCTGAAAGACAGTTCGAGTTGACCAAGAATATCCCAACAATCCGGGTTTTTCTCCGCCTGACGCTTGATGTCGGAAACGAAGCTTGGCCACGGGCCTTTTTCGAGCTCATCCAACAGGGGTGTATCATGCTTTGCCATGAATTTTCCTCCTTAAAATTACAGTTATACTTCAACCTTTACCAGAATATACACATCAAAAGTATTTGCCTCAAAACTGACAGCCAGAGTATAAATCCGTTCTTCTCTGATGCCTGATTTCATACTAACACTAATGATAAAACAGCTAACTATAAAACCTACACTATTGAATAGTCATTCAGCGTGGGAGAATATCTCCGAACGTGACCTTTGTCAACAAAAAACAGAACAAAACAAATGGAAAACTGAATGAACATTCAGTTTTTATCAAACGCAACTCTCTAATTTATCCCTGCCGCTGCCAGGAAAGCCTCTGCAACTGTTTTCTCCCCACCTTTTTCTTTCATGGCATCAAGGATTTTTCCAGCAAGAACCTTACCGAGCTGCACCCCTTCCTGATCAAATGAGTTCACATTCCAGCAGAACCCCTGGAAAACTATTTTTGCCTCATAGAGAGCAAGAAGTGCCCCCATACTCCTAGGAGTCAACCTGTCTCCCATAAGGACAACATTGGGACGATTCCCGCCAAAGCGTTTGTTGGGGTTTTCATCCTCTTTTCCAATGGCCATAGCAAGCGATTGAGCGAGAAGATTAGCCAGTAGCTTTTGCTGGGAGCTGCTCCCCTCAATAATTATATCTTTGCTTCGCTGACTTTTTCTGAATCCGATGAATTCCACTGCAACAGCCTCGGTCCCCTGATGAAGTAACTGATAAAAGGCGTGCTGTCCGTTGGTACCTGGCTCACCCCAGACAATGGGGCCACTTTTTTGTTGTACGGGCTCCCCGTTGCGCTGCACAGCTTTCCCGTTCGACTCCATATCGCACTGTTGCAGGTGCGCTGGGAAACGGTGTAATCCCTGGCTATATGGAAGAATTGCTACGGTATCCATACCAAGACAGTTATGATTCCAGATACCGAGCATGGCTAGTAACAGAGGTACATTTCGACGAATATCTTTTTCCGTTGCGGCCCCATCCATCAACCAGGCACCTTCTAAAAATTCATGGACCTGACTATAGCCGAGGGCAAAGCCAAGCATCACTGCACCAACCATTGAGGTGGAGCTAAATCGCCCTCCTATATAATCATATATGTAAAAAGAACGAAGATAGCGCTCGGAGTTATCCATTGGGCTCCCCTCTCCGGTGACAGCCAGACAATGAACTGCCGGATCAAGCCCTGCTCCTTCCAGGGCTGCACGAACAAGACTTTCATTCGACAAAGTCTCAAGTGTTGTGCCACTCTTTGATACAACCAGGACCAGAGACCTGGACAGATCAACACGTTCAAGAACTGCAGCAGAATCATCGGGATCAACATTTGAGATAAAATTGACATTTCGACCTTTTATTCGATATGCCTTCAAAGCCTCATAGATTGATCGTGGCCCCAAATCTGATCCACCAATACCTACATGAATCAGGCTGGTAAATTTTTCTCCTTCTGCATTTAGTATTTCTCCCTGATCAATATCTGATAAAAATACCTTTAATTTTTCAAGTTCGTTTTTTGCCTGAGTAGCCGCAGTATTTTCTGCAGGTGTCTTAGTAAAAATATCACGAGTAGCAGTGTGCAGGACCTGCCGTTCCTCGGATGGATAGTTCTCAATCCGGTTCATCACTTCCCCTGCCCGCATCTCTTCAAACTGCTCAACCACCCCACATTCATCAGCCAGAGCTTGCAAACAATCCACCACCTCCCCCGTCACTCGCTGACAACCGTAGAGCAGGTCAAACTCAGCCCCCTTACATGAAAATGATACTACACGGTCAGAATCCAAAGCACCCGGCCTTGTCAAATCAAAAGGCTCTTTTGCAAGGGACACTAAGTCTGTAAATGCATGACACTCATATATGGATTTTCGCCGCTTCATCATAGGGTATCTCTCAACCTCGTTTTGCCCTACCCATCTCTGCAAGTTTCCGCATCTCAGCAATCACCGGAGCATACTCATCACAACCATAAATTGCAGAGCCGGCAACAAAGATATTCGCGCCTGCCTCAGCCACTCGTTCGATGGTTTCAGGACTGATGCCTCCATCTATTTCAATATCAACTTCAAGCCCCAGAGCATCGATTCTCTTTTTCAGGGTATCTGTTTTACTCAGGGTTGACTCGATAAAGGATTGCCCGCCAAATCCGGGATTAACACTCATAAGCATTACAAGATCCAGACCTTCAAGGACATAATCAAGTGTCGATAAGGATGTTGCAGGGTTCAGGACCGCACCAGCCTTCTTGCCAAGTTCTTTAATTCTGCTGACGGTACGGTGCAGATGCGTACAGGCTTCCACATGGACAGTAATCCAGTCAGCTCCGGCGGCAGCAAAGTCATCAATATAGCTATCCGCATCACTGATCATCAGATGGACGTCAAGAATTTTATCGGTAGCTTTCCGTGCCGCCTTCACAACCAGTGGCCCAATGGTGATATTAGGCACAAAATGACCATCCATTACATCGATATGAATGATCTCGGCCCCTGCCTGGTCAACTGCAGCAATCTCCTCTCCAAGACGGGTAAAATCAGCAGATAAAATGGATGGAGCAAATTGAATTTCAAGCATGATTATCCTCTATATATTTCTGTTGTCTTGCGATTAACGATCTGACGTATGTAACAAAATACTACAAAATTCGTATACGTAAAAGGATAAATATATTCCATGCGGTGCGATACGCCATCAGACAACACGTCGTATCTCATCACCAGGCAACATTTCAACCAAACCTTCGAGTTCAAGCAACAGCAACAACTCTGTTACTTTTCCAGGGCCAAGACCGGATTTTGTTATTAATTCATTTCGTGATCCAGGATACACATCAATATGTTTCAGCAACTCCCCGGCTTCAGGGTCAATCGTGCAATCCATACGTTGTGATTTTTGTCCAACCACTGTTTCGCCACAATCACAGCCAATCTCAACCAGTATATCATCTGACGATTGCACCAGCTTTGCACCTTGCTGCAGGAGCCAGTGAGTCCCCGAGCTCTTAAAGGAATCAATTTGTCCCGGTACTGCAAAAACCTCGCGCCCCTCATCAAGAGCCATTTCAGCCGTGATAAGTGAACCTGATTTTCTTGCAGCCTCTACCACCACAACCCCTTTGCTCAGGCCAGCAATAATCCTGTTTCTAGCCGGAAAACGAAAGCCATCCGGTCGCGTCCCCAAAGGATATTCACAGACGAGAAGCCCTTCCTTGCGAATCTGATCATACAAAGCACGATTCTGCTTAGGATAGACAATATCAAGCCCACAGCCAAGAACCCCAATCGTTGCCCCCTGAACCGACAAAGCACCTCGATGTGCTTCACTGTCAATACCGGCTGCCAAGCCGGAAACAACTGTGACCGCCGATGATGCCAGTGCCTGTGCCAGTGCAAAACTGCTACGTTTTCCATAGGCCGTGGCTGCACGAGAACCTACCATAGCAACACAGAGGGAATTGAGAAGCTCAATACGGCCCTGCACATACAATACCGGTGGCGGATCAGCAATCTCTGTTAAAGGCTGAGGATACTCAGGATCATCAAAACAAATGGCAGCTGCACCACCACTCTGCAAACGCTTAAGAAGGAGTTCTGCTTTTTTGTAAAAGGGGGCTGAAGCTGCAAGACCGTTAAGAACATTTTTTCGAATTTCACTTACGGCCAAGTCCTGCTTTGATGCCAAAAACACCTCATGCGGGGTACCAAAGCGGGCAACCAACTGCATAATACCTTTGCTTCCAAGACCTGGAACAAAGCTTAATGCCATCCAATCAATTACCGAAGGTTCTGACATAAATTTCCCAACGCACCAAACAAAAATCCCGGACCAAAGTCCGGGAGGATAACAACATGATCAATACCAGATCAATCGGTCATAAAGACTCGTAACTCATCAACACGAGAAGGATGTTTCAACTTCTTAATGGCCTGGGCCTCAATCTGACGAATACGTTCCCGCGTCACAGCAAAGCATTTCCCAACCTCTTCCAGTGTATGATCACAGCCGACATCAATTCCATAACGCATCCGCACAACCTTCGCCTCACGGGGAGAAAGAGAGGACATCACCTTGCAAAGACATTCTTTGAGACTCTCAACCATGGATGCATCATGGGGCCCAAGAGTTGAACAATCTTCAATAAAATCTCCAAGGAATGTCTCCTCATCGTCTCCGACAGGGGTATCGAGTGATATGGCATCTTTTGCTGTTTTCAGGGCAGCTTTCACTTTGTTGACATCCGTTCCAAGCTGTTCTGCCATCTCTTCGGGAGTGGGTTCACGATTCTCTTCGCGGATAAAATCTTTAGACACCCTGAGGAGACGATTAATAGTCTCTATCATATGCACAGGAAGACGGATAGTCCGTCCCTGGTCTGCAATGCCACGTGTAATAGATTGACGAATCCACCACGTTGCGTAGGTACTGAACTTATAGCCACGATGGTAGTCAAATTTATCTACGGCCTTCATCAAACCAATATTCCCTTCTTGAATAAGATCAGGAAACTGGAGGCCACGATTAACGAATTTTTTGGAAATGGAAATTACCAGACGAAGATTGGCACGAACAAGTGATTCTTTGGCATCTTTATTGATACCCCTTCCTACTTCAATCTCATGGACAATAGTATTAAGGGCACGATAGCCAAACCCGACGCTTTCCTTGATTTGCATGCTGATATGATACTCAAGTTCCGCAGGGGTCATTTCAGGCAATCCACTTTCTGCAGCAGCAAGTTTCTGAGCCTTTACGACTTCAACACGCAACCGCCTGAAACGTCGAGACAAATCCTTCAAGTTTGAAGCGACACCATTAATGCAGCGAGTGCATATAATTCGATCACTGAACAGGGCGGCAATATCAGTAGAAATACGCAGCATCTTTTCATTAATCCGTTCCGTCTTTTGTATGTCTTCGCCGCAGCCTACAAGCTCCTGCTGTAGCTTTTTCCGCTTCTCATCAAGACCGAGTGCCTTCTCTACCCTGTCGAGAAACCGTTTTTTTTCTTTCTTAACAAGAGCGGTCTGTGTGTCCTGGATACCGCGTACGATATTAAAAATCTTAATCGTATCCTTACGCAGCTCTTCAGCAATTTCTTCCATGGCCGGAATCGCTAGAGGAGTAGAAAGTACGGCATTCTGCACACGCAGCAGCCCCTCTTCCATCATCCGGGCAAGCTCAAGTTCCTCCTCATGACTGAGTAGTGTCAATGTCCCCATTTCACGAAGATAGATGGACATTGGATCAACGGCATGATCACTGTTGCGCTTGGAACTTCTGGCAAGACGACGTTGTCCGTCCCGCCGATCCGTAAAAAAGCCCTTCCGCCTGTCACCAATCCTCGGATTACGGCGATCTTCACCCACTCCGTCTGGAAGGCCAACGGAACGCATTTTTTCCCCTGATTCAAAAATACCCGTCAGGTCCAGCACACTCTCATCTGCCTGACCTGTTGCTTCACCCTTCACCTGGTCATTTTCAACCATTCATTCCCCTCCGGTCTCTCAACCTGTTTCCGCAAAAAAGCAGAAGATGGTTTCACTGCTACACTACAAGTTAGTGTCCTTCTCTCCGCCTGCACAATATCGTAATTTAAAATGATATTCAATCATTTCAAGTTAAATAATTAAAAAAAAAGGATATTTAGCAATATTTCGTCCAATCCCCAGAGAGACAAAAACCAAAAAGAGCCACGACTTCAATGTGTTAGGAGGTGACCTTTTTATTTTCAACAAAAGGAGAACTACAGAATAAAAACAACGTACAATAGGATACTTAAATAGACTTCAGGAATTCCTTGCAAGAAGAGGCCAAGCCCCCTTAAATCACTCACTGCAAACAAACGTTGTTTGTCGGAGATCCTGAAGTCGTTTGACCACATTCACCCTTTTCGACACCAATTGCTGGAGTTCTTCCTGATTATTTTGTGATTCACTTTTCGCGATCTGCCCATCCAGCTCCTTGACCTCCCGCAGCAGTCGCTCTCTTTCGAGCCAGGAAAGAAGCTCTTTTAATTCTTCAGCTGTTCCCCGACATTCTAAGTCATTATTTCCAGGAGATGAATTCAAAAGAATATCGGACACCAAGACCCGCTCCCCCCCCTTTGGCAATTTCCCCAATAACTCCTCCGGCTCCACTCCACCCGGCTGATCAAGTAATACCAGCAACTGCAGTAACAAAACTTCGCCAATGGTACCGCCAAGACACTCTCTTAAACCAGCTTTTTCGAGATCAGGCGTGGAGTTCGGATAGAGTACCATATGAGTGACGAGACGTCTTTGCGATACAGATAAAGGTATCAATCTTTCAGTTGGACGTTCCACTGCCGACTCTCTCATCGGTGGTGGCTGGTTGGGAGCCTCTCGCCCCCCTGGCATGGACGCACCAAGCTCTTCTGCACTAATACCAATTGTTTTACTGAAATGGGAAAGCATAAGTGAACGTTGCAGGCTTGATGTCGCCGCCTTTATCATTGGTTGTAACTCACTGATGATACGGGTTTTGCCATCCAGTGTCAGGCCATATTCAGCAACAAGCTGCTGCAGGGCAAATTCAGGCAGTGGCATGGCCTGGTCAAGTAGGCGATTAAGTGCATCCAGGCCCTCTTCCTGAATAAAGGTATCCGGGTCATGGCCCGTGGGAAGAAGGGCTACCTTACCTGCAACCTGTTCACTTAAAAACAAGGGCACTGACCGCATGGCAGCCTTAACACCCGCCGCGTCGCCATCAAAGAGAAGCACACATTCTTCAGAGTAACCTTTTAGCAATCTAAGCTGCTGAATTGTAAGCGCTGTCCCCAACGGTGCCACCACATTCGGGCAGCCATGTACCACAAGCGATACCAGATCAAAGTTCCCCTCCACCAGAATTGCCTGTTTCCGTCGCCTTATCTCATCACCCTGCTGATACAAACCAAGTAGAGATGCCGATTTATTAAAAACCAGACTTTCAGGAGAATTCATATATTTAGGCTGGCCATCGCCAATGATGCGACCACCAAATCCGATTACTCGCCCTCGCCTATCATAAATAGGAAAAAGGACCCTGTCCCTAAACCTATCATAGGTGCCACCACTCTCTTTCTCCACAAGCAGCCCCGCCTCAATGGCAGCCTGTTTTTCTTCTTTTTCCAGTTGCGATCCAAGAAAATTCCAGCCTGCGGTATCAGGGGCCGGGGCATAACCGATCCCAAACCGTTCCTGAACAGCAGGGGGAACCTTTCTTTCTATCAGGTATTCTCTGGCATCCTTTGCCTGAGCAGAACTGAGCAAGGTCTCACGAAAAATTGCCATTGCTCTTTCATTGACACCATACATCAGTTTTCGCCTGCGACTTTTCTCACGTTCCTCCGCTGACTGAGGACGTTCAGGGATATCAACGTTGTAGCGTCTGGCCAGTTCCTTCATGGCCGAGGGAAAATCCATATTGTGGTACTTCATCTGAAATTCAAAGACATCCCCGGATGCTCCGCAGCCAAAACAGTGAAAAAACTGCTGCCCCGGATGTACGGAAAAGGAAGGTGTCTTCTCGTTATGAAAAGGGCAACAACCAAGAAAACGAACTCCTGCCCGTTTCAGCTCCACACATTCGCCTATAACCTGTACGATATCTGCCTGTTCCTTAATTCTGGCCGGCAGATCATCGTTAAATTCTGTGTATCCCATTTATTTTTCCAGTAAATAATAATGCAGGTAACTCTCAGACACGCTATAATCATCTGAGTGCAAGCCACTGTCAAGCAGATACATGAGCTTACGATTACAAGTGAGGTGTAACATGGAAGATTTCGCCCAAACACTGGCCTTTGAAGTCAAAAAAGAGATTGCTGAACGCTATTTCGGTTTCCGGAAAATCATCGAAGAAGATTCCGATGACTACCAGAAGGAAATCATCAGTTCCACTATTGTCCTTGAAACAAAAATTGGCTTTGACCTGCTCCGCATATATGCACTCCTCCAGGAAGATAAGCTGATTGAACAATTCTACAAGCTCACAAATCTTGGAGATGTGCTCTTTTTTGACTCCTATGTAAGCAATTCGCCCACCATCCGTAAGCGACTCTTTCAAGATCAGGAAGTTCGCGGTTTTTTACGTAAATCCCGCTTCAGTAACATGTTTTTCGATATCTACAAATCCCTTCACGGCCATGTGAACGACTACCGCGAGCGTATCGCCATGCTTGCAGAAGATCGCAATGTCATTGAAGAAGAGATCAATCTCTTTTATCAGAAGAATGATATCAGCGGCATCATGCTTTTTCTCCGCAATCTCGACGGGGACAGCGGCACTTCGGGCACTATGTCCGGTGGCATCGATGGAGGTGGAACCATCAGCATGGAACAGAAAATGCGCCTGCACGCCCCGCAGCCCGTTGAAAAATTCCTCCCTGTCCTTGAAGCAATCCCTGACGCAAAAGCCATCAGTGCTGAACTTCAGAACCTCGTGAACACTGCATATGAAAAACAGCCAGAGTTGGATCTAAAAGACCTCCGGGATCACGATCTATCTTGACAGGAATCACACCATAATTACTGTGTAACCTCGGTAAAAGGGGAAAGAATACTCAAAAAAAACCCTTGGAGGTAATAATGACAAGTATGATAAAAACGGGCATGCTCATGGCAGCCCTTACGGCTGTATTTATGGTTGCAGGCCAGGCACTGGGTGGCAATGGCGGAATGATGTTTGCGCTCCTTATAGCATTTGCAATGAACTTTTTTGCCTACTGGTTCAGTGACAAGGCGGTACTGAAAATGAGTGGTGCCAGAGAAGCCACAGCGTCTGAAGCTCCAGATTTGCACAGAATGGTCTCAAGTCTTGCAAAGCGTGCACGGCTTCCAATGCCGCGCGTCTATATCATGCATCAGGACACACCCAATGCCTTTGCAACCGGAAGGAATCCTGACCATGCGGCAGTGGCTGTAACCACCGGCCTCTTGAATATTCTCAAGCAGGATGAGCTGGAAGGCGTACTCGCCCATGAACTTGCACACATCAAAAACCGTGACATCCTCATCAGCACCATTGCGGCAACCATGGCAGGAGCCATCAGTACCATGGCATCCATGGCCCAATGGGCAATGATTTTCGGTGGTGGCAGATCGGATGAAAACAATAATGGTGGAGGCATCATTGGCAGCATTGCCATGATGATCCTGGCTCCACTTGGTGCCTCTCTTATCCAGATGGCTGTCTCCAGAAGCCGTGAATACCAGGCCGATGCCACCGGAGCCGCCATATGCGGCCACCCGCGCTCCCTGGCTTCTGCTCTGCAGCAACTTGAAATTTTCAACAGACGACGTCCCATGGATGTCAATCCTGCAACAGCACAGATGTATATTGTTAATCCTCTGTCTGGGGGGAAATTGGCAAATCTTTTCTCCACACACCCGCCAATGCAGGAACGAATTAAACGCCTGGGTGCAATGTAAGGAATCCACGATCTTTATTCGGTTATACATTACAATTCAGCTTTCATTGTGGCTGGATTGCTATTTATAGTCCCCTGACGCGAATTCTATTTGCTTTTTAGTATCTCCAAACAATATACTGTCACAAGTAGCTTTATTTTTTTCAATATTCTTTTTTTAAATTTTTCCACAAAAAATCATATATATTCTTCAGAATCAGCAGCGCTATGCAAGACAAGCAGCACTCAAACATATTCAGACAGGTTGACTCTCTCCCTTCTCTTCCTGCAACGGTATCAAAAGTTTTATCTGTTACTGCTGACCCTGAAAGCTCGGTGGAAGATCTTGTCAATGCAATCCTTCCTGATCAATCCATGTGTGCAACCATACTCAAACTGGCCAATTCAGCTTTTTTTGGAATGCCCAGAGAAGTTGCAACCATGGATAAAGCTGTATCAGTACTTGGCTTCAACGAAGTGCATAACATCGTTTTGGGAAAAGCTGTTTTTAACTCATTTCAAAAGATCAGTAAGGACAATAAAAATTTCATAGATGCCTTCTGGACTCACTCTTTTTCCTGTGGACTTGCCGCAAAAATTATTGCGACAGATCTCAAATGTTCCCCAGGTGAATTCTTTATAGCAGGCCTGATCCATGACATCGGGAAACTCGCCCTACTCGTTGCACGACCAGATGCTTACCAGCCTGTACTTGAACTGTCGGGACCTGACCAAATCCGGTGCAGACAGCTGGAAACTGAAATCATTGGAATCAATCATGAACAAGTGGGATTCCACCTTCTCACCCGCTGGCTCTTTCCTGACAGCCTCCTCTGCGCCGTTGGATTCCATCACCACCCTGCCCCCCCCCCTGCCAACCTATTATATGCTGTCATCGTTCAGCTCAGCGACGCCCTCAGTCTCTTCGCATCTGTTCAGGATCCGCCGACAAAAAAAGCCCCCCTGCTCCCTCAAATCCAGCAGATCCTCCCTGAAAGCGCACACCTATGGAAACAGTGTGCCATTAAAGTCAACGAAGAACAATTGCAAAAATGGATGGTAGCTCTCCAGGTGAGCTATGAACAAGATAGTGGCATCCTCAATATTTTCACGTCTTCGTAAGACAGATAATGAAAGTCACAAACATCAAAAGAACAATTCGAAGTACCAAACGACTTACAAATATTATTAAAGTTCTCTCGAAGTTTGGCTTTAAAGAAATTATCACAGACCTTGGCCTGGATTCCTTCAGCAGTGGCAAGAATAGCAGTGACATTCCTGAAGAAAGCAATCAGGTCGATGCCACTACCTCACGTCCTGTGCGGATGCGTTTGGTGCTTGAAGAACTGGGCCCGACATATATCAAACTCGGACAGATACTCGCCACTCGCCCCGATCTTATTCCACCTGAATGGGCTCAGGAATTCAAACATCTCCAAGACAACTGTGGCCAGGTCCCATTCGACAAAATTGAAGAAGTTCTTATCCAGGAATTTCCAGCACGACTTCACCAGCTCTTTTCCTCCATTGACGAAATACCCCTTGCAGCAGCATCAATGGCACAGGTACACCGGGCGACACTCGTAGACGGCACAGCTGTTGTCTTAAAAGTTCTGCGCCCAGGCAATAGAAAGCTTGTGGAAGAGGATATGGCTCTTCTTGAATGGCTGGCCCAGTTTGTCGAAGATTATTTTTCTAATCTTGGCTATAGCCCGGTAGCCGTTGCAGCAGAATTCTCACGGGAAATCACCAAAGAGATGAACTTCCTCCAGGAAGCTCAGGCAACTGATAAGTTACGTCGCTACTTTGAAGATGACCCTAATATTAGTTTCCCTAAGGTGTACCGCGATGCCACCACGCGTAACGTACTGACGCTGGAAGAAATTAAAGGACGACCGTTATCATCTGTTGATCCCAAAAGCCTCCGCCCTGAAGAGAGAAGAAAAATTGTTGCCAATGGAACAGATGCTGTTTTCAAGCAATGTCTCCGCTATGGATTTTTCCATGCTGACCCTCACCCTGGTAACATATTCCTGCTTCCTGGACAAAAGCTCTGTTTTATTGATTGTGGGATGACTGGACGTCTGGACAAAAAAACGGCTGAACAACTCATAGATCTGGTTGCAGCCATCAGTCAGGGAGATATAGACAAACTCTGTCGAGTGGTGGTCGAACTCACCGATGTGGATCCTGCAGTTACAGACAGAAGGGATTTCAGGACAGATGCACAGATCATGGCATCTACCTTCGAGGATGCTGACTTAAAACAGCTTGATATTACAAAGTTGCTTTCTGACTTTTTTAACATGCTGCAGCGCTATCAAATCATCTGCCCCAGCGATCTCATCATGCTGACTAAAGCACTCACAACCATCGATGGGGTGGCAGAGCACTTTGACCCGTCCTTCAATGTACTGGCTCATGTCGAACCTCAGATTATGGAAGTTGTAACAAAACGCTACGGGTTCACCGCACTTCGGCATCGCATGCAGAAAAGCATGAACGATTACATTGGGCTCATAGAAAACTTACCCCTGGATGTGCAGCGAATCATGGATCAGGTACGGCACAACCGACTGACCCTGAACCTTGAGATGAAACGGGTTGAACACCTTGCCGACAAGATTGATCTTTCAAGCCGAGTTATGGGAATTTCCATGATTATCTCTGCTCTTATCGTGGGCTCTTCCATTCTAATTCTTGCGGATTCACTGGCTAAAAAACAGGGAATATTAGGAATTATTGGGATTATCGGGCTTGTCGGTTCCGGCTTGTACTCAGTCGGATTTGTGGCATCTTCATTACTGCCCAAGAAAAAGAAAAAATGAAACGAGACACGTTGAATCAGGGATAATGTCAGGGGAAAAATTGGGACAAACGAAACGAAAACACAAGCCCACCTAGCCCTTTTGACATTTTACTTAGTCGAGAGAATCTCCCACCTTATTACATATTCCAGCAAAAGAGCTGGCGTCAAGACTTGACTGGCCCACAAAAAGCCCCGAGAGCTCGGGAAGAGCGACATACTCAGCAACATTCTCAAGCTGTAAAGAACCGCCATACACGACGGGCCTTCCTGCCTGTACCTGATTGATAAACTTCGCTGCTTCTGCTACGCTCCTGGCCGATTCCGGAATCCGTGTCATCGCTGCCTCTTTAGGACCATAAGCAACAAGCAGTTCATCACAATCGATATCATTTAAGGCCATGAGCTGGGACATTGCATAGGGTTGATCGATACAGACAATGGGCTTAAGGCCTGCATCCACTGTTTCTGACATCTTGTTAGCTATGTCCTGGGAGGTTTCATGAAAGTAACGCCTTCGTTCTGAATGGCCAATGATTACATACTCAACCATCCCTTTAATCATATCTGCAGCAACAGCCCCTGTGTAGGAACCTTTTGGGAAGGGAGATACGTCCTGAGCGGCAAGAGAAAGGTTTTTCAAATCAAGCGCATGGACATATTCGGACAAACTACAGAGACAGATAAAAGAAGGCGCAATAATAACCTCCAAGCCATCGACGGGTCGATAGAGGCCTGCAAACTCGGAAAACCATTCCTGAGCAGCCTTTCTGTTCTTATTACTTTTCCAGTTACCAATGACGTATTTTTTCATACACACCTCCCGGACAATTATTCATGCAGAAACAGCTTCAATTTTAGACCGAACACTCTCTGCGCTTACTCCACGAATAAGAACACTCTTATTTCGAGATTGCAGTCCGTGTTTTATCTCCAGATCCTTCTTTTTTACGTTCAGAAATGAGGCAAGAAATTTGATCACTGCAGCGTTGGCCTTGCCATCAACAGGAGGTGCTGTGAGAGCAATCTTCACTGCGTCATCATACAATCCAGCAAACCTGTCGCGGGACGCACGTGGCTGGACATACACTCTCAGCAGGACTCGTCCATCCCTGTTCATGGAGAGATAAGAGCTGGTTTTCATTCAAGAAGAGTGATCCTTCTTATCCTCACCGGTCTCCAAACTAAACATATCCTTGAGACTAAAAACATCATCACCCGTTTCGCCAGCATCCTCATCCCCCAAAAGAGACTCAAGAACCTCTTCATCTATGCTTGCACTGGAGTGGACAGGACTATCATTCAATTTATCCATATCACCAGAAGCAATTGAGCCGTCATCATTGATCTCAATTGTTTGAAACAGTTCATCATAGTCTTCAGGCTCTTCTGCTATGACACCCTCTGGAGTTACACTTTCCTCCTCTTCATCGTCAGGGTAAAACACTTCAATTGTTTCAAGGTAACTTTGCAGGGTCACCTTCAAATCCGCTTTAACTTCTCCTTTTTTCTTTTTCAGAGCATCAATTTCACGCGGTAGACGCTCCAACTCCTCGTGAGCATCATCACGGATTTTATTAATTTCAGACTCTACCTCTGCAATCATCTCTGCTGCCTGGATCTTGCTTTTTTCTTTAAGATCTTGAGCAAACCGCTGGGCAGTGGCCAGAGTTGATTTAAAATCAACCTCTTCTTTTTTTAGATCATGATTTTGCTCATAAAGAATCTCTATCTTATTCTGAAGGCTGTTTTTTTCTGCCTCAACCTCCTTGAGGGTCGCCTCAACTTCCTCAATCCTGGCACTTGCGGCACTAACCTCTTCATCACGTTCCGCGTTTTCCTGCTCCATGTCAGCAATACGCAGCTGCAACTCCTCAACTTCCTTGGTCAGTTCCTTTACCTTTTCTTCTTTTTGGGTACAGCCATCCTTGAGTTCTTCAGATATTTTCCTGGTAAACTCCATATCTGTTTCCAGAGAACCGGTATAATCTGCCGAATTTCCTTTTTCTTTATGCAGAACTTCAAGCTCTTCTGATTGCTGTTTACACAGCTGCTGCAATTCAAAAAATTCATCTGCAATAGTCTCCAGATAATCCCGCACTTCCAGCGGGTCACACCCTCTGAATTTGAGCTGAAATTCCTGATCTTTAATTAATTGTGGAGTAATAGCCATAATAAATCCCTCTTTAACCCATGCCCATTGCCAACTGCTTTAAGGTCGGCACCAGAAAACTCTGAAGAAACATAATCACCATAATTAAAATCATAGGGGAAAAATCAATCCCGCCCATGCTCATAGGAATAAGGCGCCTGATACGACTCAACAACGGTTCGGTTACATCATACAAAAAACGAACGATGGGATTAGAAGGATCCGCATTCACCCAGGATATGACTGCCCTGCCAATAATGATCCACATATAGGCCGTGAGCAAAAAATCGATCAACTGAGCTATGGCCATCATAAAATTATTTACAACAAACATTGTAATACTCCATATTTATTTTTTTGAGCAACGCCTACGCAACTCCGGTCCCCGGAGGAACCGGTGCACTCACCGTGGAGAGCACCAGACGACTTTTGCCATCCTCCTCCACCTTGGCAGCAAGGACCATTCCCTGGGATTCCACTCCCATCAGTTTTACAGGTTGCAGGTTCGCCACAATCAACACCTGCATCCCCGGAAGATCTTGCGGTTTATAGAATTCTGCAATCCCAGCTACAATTACCCGTTCTTCAGGTGCCCTGACGGTGAGTTTCAACAGACGATTCGATTTTGCAACGGGTTCAGCAGCCACTATTTCAGCTACGCGTAATTCCACCTTCTGAAATTGGTCAAAGCTTATGACGCCTTCAATACTTTCATTGTTTAGCTTATCCTTTGTTGCATTCTTTGTATTCTTGGTATTCTTGGTTACTTTCTGCTTTGGAGACTGCTCCTTCTTTTTCGTATCAATTCGTGGAAAGAGAGCATCAATCGGTTGTAAGGTGGTACCAGCCTCAAGTTTTCCCCAACCGCAATTACCATTCAGATCCTGAACCAAAGGACTATCCTCTGTAAGTCCAAGTCCTTCTGCCATTCTTTTGCACGTCCCAGGCATCACCGGTTGCAGCAACAGAGTGAGGAGACGCAGCGTCTCTGCAAGATTATAAAGCACCGTATGCAGACGTCCGACACGTTCTGTATCTTTAACAAGAACCCATGGTTCATTGGTCACAATGTATTTATTGGCCTGGCTGATCAGCTCCCATACCGCCTGAAGACTGCGGTGAAACTGAAAGCCATTCATGGTTTCCCGGTATGTGACAAGAACTTTTTCCGCAAGATCCGAAAGGACGGTGTCGTCATCGGCACTCACTGGTGTTGGCACCACACTATTAGTGTACTTGACCAGCATGGCAATGGAGCGACTGTAAAGATTCCCCAGATCATTGGCAAGATCTGCATTTTTTCGTGTCACAATTGCATCGGAACCAAATGAGGCATCCAGGCCAAAAGACATCTCTCGCAGGGTAAAATAGCGGATACTGTCCACGCCATACTCTTTGATCAATTCAGCTGGCCGTACCACATTCCCTATGCTTTTTGACATTTTCGTTTCATCCACATTCCAATACCCGTGGACATGGAGCTTACGATACAGCGGCAGCCCCATGGCAAGAATCATGGTGGGCCAGTAGATGGCATGGGGTTTAAGAATATCCTTGGCGATTACATGTTCGGCTACATCCCAGTACTCTGAAAAGTTTTCACCATCGGGATAGCCAATTCCGGTGAGATAATTAATAAGAGCATCAAACCAGACATAGGTTACAAAATTTTCATCAAAGGGCAAAGGAATGCCCCAGGTGAGACGGGATGTTGGTCGTGATATGCAGAGGTCTTCAAGGGGCTCACTCAAAAAAGAGAGCACCTCATTTTTATACCGTTCAGGTGTTATAAAATCCGGATTTGCATTGATATGATCAATCAGATCCTGCTGATACTTAGACATCCGAAAGAAATAATTTTCTTCAGTAATCTCATCGGGCGCAGTTTGATGATCAGGGCATTTCCCGTCAACCAGCTCTTTTTCTGTGAGAAATCGTTCGCATCCCGTGCAGTACTGCCCTGTATATTTATCAAAGTAGATGTCACCTTTGTCATAGACCTGTTGCAATATAGACTGCACTGTGGTCACGTGATTCGTATCGGTGGTACGGATAAAATTATCAGGTACAACGTCGAGCAGTGGCCATGTCTCACGAAACATGCCACTGATTCGATCAACATATTCTTTGGGGCTCACCCCTTCTTTGGCTGCTGCTTCTGCTATCTTATCACCATGCTCATCGGTTCCGGTCTGGAACCTGACTGTGTCACCACACAAACGCCTGAATCTGGCGTAGGTATCAGCAACGATGGTGGTATAGGCGTGGCCCAGGTGAGGCTGCGCGTTTACATAGTAAATAGGGGTAGTTATATATGTTGTCATTGTATAGAAAAACTCTCCGACAGATTACTTTTTATCCTCTGTCTTCAGATCCTTTTTTTCTTTATTCGGTTTCTTTTCCGATCGTACAGGTTCAGCATTCTTCCACTGTTCCGCCTTTAGAATCTGAACAGCACCCTCCTCATCCACCACCTGCAGTGTGGACTGCAGAGGGTTTTGACGTCTCACTCGATAACAGTGGCCGCCAACCATAATCTTCTTTCCGGGACGCGGCATCCCCTTACGTTCTCTTTTATAAGTCTCAAACTCATAGGTTAAGCAGCAGAGCAGACGATTACACACTCCAGAAATTTTTGATGGGTTCAGAGGGAGATCCTGTTCCTTAGCCATCTTGATGGTGACGGAATCAAATTTCTTCATATGACCCGAACAGCAGAGCTCGCGACCACATGTCCCAAGACCTCCAATCATCTTAGTCTCATGACGAACCCCGACCTGACGCATCTCAACCCGGGTCCGGAACTCCTGCACCAGGTCCTTGACCAGAGCCCTGAAATCCACACGTTTATCTGCAGTGAAATAAAAAATCATTTTACTGCCGTTAAAAAATCGTTCAACCCGCACCAGACGCATCTGCAGCGTATGCCGCAGTATCAATTCCTTACAGGTGGTAAAAGCTACAGCTTCTTCAACGGGAATATTCTCATAGCGATTGCACTCCTCATGGCTTGCGCGACGCGAGATTTCATAGCTTGCCCGTCGTGCAACTTCCGACTCTCGACAGGCGGGGGCCATGCGAATAATTCCGGCCGGTTCCAGGCCGTATTCACCCCGTACCATCACTACATCGCCTCTTTGCAAATCGTCAAGAGAGGTTGATGCCGTGAATTCCTGCCCCATGGCACGAAACCGAATACGATAGAAATATTGCACTACCGCTTCCTTCCCGCTTCCCGGTTCAGATTGTTTTTTTTCATTTTGTTGCTGTTCTGCTACCATAATTCCTTCTATTCTTTCAGCCGAAAGAGGAGCACTTCGCAAACAAGTGTTCGATTACAATTTCTGGCAAGTTCTTTTTCTGCCTGATTAATGGCTTGTAGTTTAGCAAAAAACTGTTCACAATTCCAGCCTTTCCGTGTATTCAGCGACCCTGAATCCACCTGTTGGCCTTGAATTTCAAAAAGACAATCCCTGATCCAAAGTCTGATAAGCGAGAAAAGATGGGGTAAATCTTCCTTTAAGGCAGCCATTGCTTCCGCCTTCCTTAATATTTTGGAGACATCCAAGGCTTCATCACCACTCTGCTCTAAAAGCAAGCCAAGCAAATCCTGCCAGAACTCTACCAGCTCCTTGCGCTGAAGCAGCTGAGCCCTCCCAGGACTGCCTTCAGCCAATCGTGCAAGGAGTGTGGCCGTCTCCATTTCCAGGTTTCCATCCTGTCCTCTGAGGATCTCGGTGGTTTCTGCAGCACTTAATGCATAAAATGGAATTGTCTGGCATCTGGAAATAATGGTCTGCAGCACGTTTCCCGCTGAATCCGCGGTAAGAATCAACAGGTTATTTGGCGGCGGCTCCTCCAGGGTCTTCAGAAGACTGTTTGCCGCCTCCTGACGCATGGTATGCACGTCTTCGATTAGTACCACACGAATCTTCGCCTCATAGGGGGCAAAAGAGAGAACTTTAATAAGTTTTCGAATCTGAGCAATTTTGATAGCGCCCTTTTCAGGAGAAACAAGCAGAAAATCAGGGTGCGTCCCTGCAGAAAATTTTTTACAGGAAGTACAGACGCCACAGGCCGACAGTCCCTGCCCCTGCTTACAATTTACTGCGGCAGCCAGGCCTCTTGCAAGCAGCTGCTTGCCTACACCTTGAGGCCCCCGGAAAAGATAGGCATGAGCCAGACGTTCAGCAACAATGCTTCTGCTTAGCAAATTTTTAGCCCGATGCTGACCATAAAAGGGCTTATTGGCTATTTGAAGATCAGATGCTGCACTGTTTACTTTTGGCCCCATGATACAACTCGTCAAAAAACACCCTAGACATTAAAACGAAAATTCAGGCAATCACCATCTGCCACGACATATTCCTTTCCCTCGGAACGCATCAAGCCTTTTTCCTTGGCCTTATTCTCGCCATCACAGGCCACGAAATCATCATAGCTTATGGTCTCGGCACGAATAAAACCCCGTTCAAAGTCGGAATGAATTTTCCCTGCTGCACCCGGTGCTTTGGTACCAAGGGTGATAGTCCAGGCACGGGTCTCCTTTTCACCAACGGTGAAATAGGTGATCAGCCCGAGTAATTTGTAGCCGGCAGCAATCAGGCGATTCAGCCCCGGTTCTTCCATTCCCATATCCGCCAGAAATTCCCGCTGTTCCTCCTGATCTAACTGGCTCAGCTCCTGTTCAATGGAGCCTGCGATGATAACCACTCCATCACCGTCTTCTTGAGCAAGTTTTTCCAATGCCCGGACATGATCATTTCCACTTATCACATCATCTTCCTGGACATTGGCCACATAGAGCACGGGCTTATCGGTGAGAAGACACATTTCTTTCATCATCTCGACCTCCATGTCACCATCGAGTTCAAGGGTTCTGGCCGATGCTCCGCCATCGAGAACATCACGGAGACGCTCAAGAAAAACAGCCTGAACCTTCAGTGTCTTATCACCAGATTTTGCCAGAGACTGAGCTTTTTTCAACCTCTTTTCCACGGCATCAAGGTCAGCAAGAATCAGTTCCATGGTAATGACTTCCTTATCCCTGACAGGGTCTATGGAGCCATCCACATGGACAATATTTTCATCCTCGAAACAGCGGACAACGTGCACAAGAGCATCCACCTGCCTGATATGGCCGAGGAATTGATTTCCAAGCCCTTCACCCTGGCTCGCCCCTTTAACAAGACCCGCAATATCCACAAACTCCATCTGTGTGGCTACCTTTCGCCTTGTTTTGGCCATTTCAGCAAGGACGTCCAGGCGCTTATCCGGAACTGGTACTATACCCACATTGGGTTCAATAGTACAAAATGGATAATTTTCGGCATCAATACCGGCCGCAGTTAAAGCATTAAAAATTGTAGACTTCCCCACATTTGGAAGCCCAACGATCCCACAACGAAAACCCATATATAAACTCCTCACCCATAAAAGAGTGTAAAAAACTAGCAATATCAAACGTAACGACAAATAATAAAAAATAGAATAGTATACTCTGCCCAAAGAGAAAAAGCCCATTTTTTTGCAAGGAGCAGCGCATGAGCAAAACTTCCATATTAATCAGCAACGTCACGCTGTTCACGGATCCGGACACAGCCCCAGCAGACAAACAGTGGCTTTTATGTAAAGATGATCTCATCCACTCCTTTGGCTCCATGGAGTCTCTTCCTGAAAGTCCAAAGGCTGTCCTGATTGACGGGACTGACAAGCTGCTGATGCCAGGCCTGATCAACGCTCACAACCACTGCGCGATGACGTTATTTCGAGGACTTGCTGATGACCTTGAACTTAGCGAATGGCTGAACAAGCATATCTTTCCGGCAGAAGCTGCTCACGTTAACAAAGAGATGGTCTACTGGTGTACAAAACTTGCCGCTGCTGAAATGATCCTCTCCGGTACAACCACTGTGGCAGATGGTTACTTTCATGAGGACCAGGCGGCACGGGCATTCCTCGAATCTGGAATCCGGGCTATCCCCGCCCAGGGTATTGTTGATTTCCCCGCCCCAGGCGTTACAGATCCTACAACAAATATTGATGCCGTTGAGACCTTCCTGGCTGAGTGGAAGGATAAGGATGACAATATCACTCCGGCTGTCTTCGCCCATTCACCCTACACCTGTTGCCCACAGACCTTACAGGCAGCCAAAGCTCTGGCTACACGGTATCATGTCCCATTTTTCATTCATATTGCAGAAAGCAAAATTGAGCAGGACATCATTATGGACCCACGGGGAACAAGTCCGATTCGTCACCTTGCAGCTCTTGATCTGCTCGACAAAGATACTGTTCTTATTCACTGTGTCTGGCTTGACGAGGCCGACCGGGAAATCATTCTGGAAAGCGGAGCTGGAGTAGTGGTTTGCCCGCAGAGCCACCTCAAGCTGGCATCGGGTATTGCAGAAGCTGCAACCATGGATGCAATGGGCATCCCCATCGGCCTCGGAACAGATGGAAGTGCCTCCAATAACAGCCTGGACCTTTTTCGTGAAATGGACATCCTGGCAAAGACCCAGAAGCTGCGAACACTTGATGCCACTGCCATGCCGGCCAGAAAAGCTCTTAAGGCAGCAACAATACAAAATGCAAAGATCCTGGGCCTTGCAAACGTTGGAAGAATCGCTCCCGAATATAAGGCTGACCTCATCCTGCTCGACACAAACCAGCCTCACCGGCAGCCCTTCTACAACAGTGATTCCCTGGTTTACAGCGGTGGCGGAGCAGACGTTGAGACAGTAATAATCAATGGCAGAGTCATACTCAAAGACCGCAAACTCCTCTCCTTTGATCTCGATCAATGCATGACAGAAGTTCGGAAACTTGCCGCCCCGTTAGGACTATTATAAGCCTCCATCCGTTCTCTTCAAGCATCTATTACCTCTCATTCTTTGGGGTACGATTGGCAATCACAATTCCCGAAACAACGAGCAACGCACTATAAAAATGGAGGCTACTGATTGCCTCATCGAGAACAAGATATGCCAAAAAGCCACTAAAAAGTGGCAGACTGTAATAAATCATGCCAGCCCTTGCAGGACCAACCATCTGTATCGCCTTGTTCCAGAGAAGAAAGGCAATTAGCGCCGCAAAAACACCCACGTAAAGAATTGCCAGAATAGTCTTTGTCTCAAACTGTACCGTAGGGCATATCGCCCGCTCCCAAAAGTAAAAAGGCAGTAGGAAAAAAAGTCCCAAAAGAAAGGTACTGAGCTGAAACGCCCAGGCTCCGAGCTCTTTGGGTTTCCGTTTCAACAGAATACTATAGACAGCAAAGATCAGGGCAGCCAAGACCATCCAGATATCACCGATGGCAAAGGACAGATGAAGGAGCTCAGCCAGGTTCCCCCTGGTGATCAGCAGCACAACCCCTGCCACCACAAGCAGAATTCCAATCCCCTTATTCACGGTAATAGCTTCACGACAAAAAATTCGCAACAGGATAACAATGAAAATTGGAAATGTGATCGAAATCAATGACAGATTAATGGCGGTCGTGGTCTGTCCGGCAAGATAGATAAGGGTATTAAAGCTTGTGATTCCAAGAAAAGAAGTGGCTGCAAGATAGGGAAGATGTTTTCTGAGAAGATCCCACTCTGCAATAAGTGGTTTGAGAGCAAAGGGGAGGAAAACCAGAACGGCCACGAGCCATCGCCAAAAAGCCAGACTGACCGGGGGGATGCTTTCATTTAAGCCACGGGCAATAATAAAATTCCCGGACCAAATTGCCGTTGCAGCAAGGGCACACAAGTACCCGACAAGCCGGTTAGGTGGACCTGTCTTCAAGAGAACCTGAATCCCTCTGTATATTCTGGAAGGGCATAGGATCTTTTTATTTCTTCAGGAGATGCATTGGAGCCGCTGAACTGCAAAACAACATTCTTGCCCTGCAACTGTTCCCGTAGACGAATGGCAGCCATTAACGTTGCAGCCCCGGCACCTTCCACAAGATTCTGAGTGTAATGGGCTGCAAGAGCTACCCCCTGGTAAATTTCAGTTTCTGACAGAAGCACAAAGTCTTCCAAACCGTTCCTATAGATTTCAAATGGCATTTCATAGCCGGTCCCGGTTGCAAAGCCGCCGGCAAAGGTTTGGTTTGCAGCTTGCTGGATTGTTCCAGATTTCCAGGACAGACAGGCTGCACAGGAACGCTCAGCCTGTACTGCATAGATTTCAACACGGGGAGAAATGGCTTTGAGTACCGTTACTGCTGCTGCCGCTTCACTTCCTGCACCGAGTGGGACAATGACCGCATCTACATCGGGAAGGGATTCCAAAATCTCAAGAAATTCTGTAGCAACACCGTTTATTAAATGGGGCTCATTGGCAGGATGGACATAATAGAGCCCCCGTTCTTCTGCGATTTTTTCAACAACCCTGGAAGACTCCTCAAAGGTTTTCCCAGCCTCAATAAGCTCGGCACCAGCCTCACGAATTTTCCGATTCTTGGCTGGATTATTATTTTCGGGCACCACAACCACGGCAGTAAGACCAAGCCATAAAGCAGCAGTAGCCACTGAAATTCCATGGTTTCCCGTTGAAAAGCTTATCACCCCGGTCACCCCAGCCTGTTTCAGGTGATGCATCAGATTGACACCGCCACGCACCTTAAAGGAGCCGGTTGGATTATGATTTTCATGCTTGATATAAATCCTGGCACCCAGCAATTTTGACAGACCGTCGTACCGTGTCAAATTGCTTGGAAGGAGATATCTGGAGACCGATGCCCTGGCTCGAATTACCTCAGCCAGGGAAACAGGATAGTCTTTGTGAGTCATGATCATGTTTAAAAGGCAAGTTTAAGAATCGCAAAACCACCAATCAGCATAACAACGAAGGCAATACAGAGAAGGTTGAAATATTTGTCTATAAACTGTTTAGCCGGTTCCCCCCATTTATGAAGGAGCCAGGCGACAAGAAAAAACCGGCAGGCTCTGGCCGCAATAGAGGCCATAACAAAGATGGGAATATTAACGTGAGCCACACCTGCTGTGATGGTGGTCAGCTTATAGGGTAGTGGTGTCAGCCCGAAGATAAAGACGATCCAGGCATTCCAGTGATCGTAGACCTGAAACAGATACTCCCCCCCGAGGGCACTGCCCATACTTGAAATAAGATATGACGGGAGGGCGATATCGAGCCGTCCGTCCACATCAACCAGGGTCATATGGGCTACATTTTCAACAATCCAGCGCCCCATGGTATCCCAGGCAAAGACACCGATTCCATACCCCGCAAGCCCACCTGCCACCGAGGCCAGGGTGCACCAGAAAGCATACTTGTACCAGCGGCTTGTTGCCCCAAGCACCAGGGCTATCAGCAGCACATCGGGGGGGATTGGAAAAAAACTTGACTCGGCAAAGGAGAGGACAACAAGCGCCAGCAAGCCATACTTACTATCTGCCCAGCGCAACATCCAGTCATAGAGACGGCGTATCAGGCCAACTTTCTTTGGTGGTTTTTCAGTCATAATTCTATATTTTTTTTTCAGACAGGCAATATACAGATAGCTGTTACTTCCAGCCGTGTTCTCCGATCAAACTAACAAAACGAACGCTCTCGAGACGTTCCACAGTGATCTCACCATCTTTTTTAGTAAGATAGTGCAACTCCTGCACATCGCGATCACCAACAGGAATCACCATGCGTCCCGGATCTGCAAGCTGATCTATTAAGGGTTGGGGGATTTCAGGGCCACCTGCTGTTACAATGATGGCATCATAGGGTGCATACTCCTGCCAGCCCATGGTACCATCATCGAGACGGGAAAGGATATTATAATAATGGAGCAGATCAAAAACCTTACGGGCCCCGGAGAGAAGGTTATTAATTCTCTCGACGGTATACACTTTCTCAGACAATCTTGAGAGAATGGCAGCCTGGTATCCTGAGCCGGTACCAATTTCCAGGACCTTTTCATCGCCCTGGAGTTGCAGAGCCTGGGTCATTGCAGCGACAACGAGAGGTTGTGAAATTGTCTGGTCACTGGCAATGGGAAGGGGATGATCCCCATAAGCTATCGCCTGCTGGGCATCTTCAACAAAGAGATGCCTGGGCACCTCTGACATCGCTTTTAAAACGCGTTCGTCACTGATACCACGGCCCAGGAGTTGCTCCTGCACCATACGCTCCCGTACTGTGACAAAACGGTCTATCACTTCTTTTCAGTCTCTTGCCAGGAATAATCGTCCTGCCAGTCAAACTCATCATCATTGTATCCGCGATAATTGCACGTTTTAACCGTATCACCGGAAAGGGTGATAACCACCATATTATAACCATCTGCGTTAAAGGCACCACCCACCAGAGGTGTATCCTGGAGCAGTGACCGATCTTCCTCGTAATAAACCCACTCCTCGGTTTCAGGAGTGACCATACGTTTGGAATCAGGCTCTCCCATAAGAGTAATTACCTCTTCACGAGTGGACTGGCCGGCCTGTATCATGCTCACATCGGAGACCAAATGGCGTGTAGGGTTGGAACAGCCTGTCAGAAACAGGGCAGGAATCAGAAGACTGAGAAGAGAAAAAGAACGAAGGATGTTTAACATAGGAATCTCCAGCTCAAAAAAAGAACGATTGAAAAAAACCGTGAAGTTACTATTTTTCAACCGTTCTATAGCGTGATGAGGTGCTTTTTACAATAATTAAGTGAATCAGGCACCGACAGCTTTATTAAGAATTTTATAGTTTCTCTCGACCATCACCATTGGATCAACCACAAGACCTGCCTGGATCATTGCATTGTCATAGATCTGTGCTGCCACATCGGCGGCAAAAGACTCATCACTTTTTACAAGCTCAGCGAGCTGTTTGATCAATGGACTGGTAAGGTTAATCTCAAGATTCTTTTTACTCGCCTCGGGAGAAAGGCCTTTTTCCATACGGCTTGCAGCCATAATCCGTTCCATTGAAGAGGTCATATAGCTATCGGGATTCACGATCATCGCAGGAGAATCCACCAGACGCTTTGACTCGAGAACATCGGCCACCTTATCATCAAGGGTTTTCTTCAGCCAGGTCACAAGATCAGCACTGGCATCGCTATCCAACTTATCGGTGCTATCCTTGTCGCTATCCGAATCATCGCCGCTCTTTGAAAGATCAAGATCGGAGCGATCAGCAGAAACGAGTTTTTTGCCATCAAACTCACCTAAGTGGTTGAGAACAAAGTCGTCAATGGGTTCCATTGTGTAGACAATTTCGATACCCTTTTTAGTGAACATCTCGACATAGGGACCAGCTTCAATAGCGGCACGACTTGGACCATTGATGTAGTAAATTTCTTCCTGACCTTCTTTCATGCGTTCAACATAGTCAGCAAGTGACGTAGGCTTGCCATCTTCCGAGCGGGAGGACTCAAAACGAACCAGCTGGGCCAGTTCTTTCTGAAACTCATAGTCCGATGTCACACCTTCTTTCAAGTAGATACCAAAGGTATTCCAGAATTCAAGATAGTAATCGGAATCACGCTTGGCCTCCTCTGCCAGAAACTTGAGAAAACGCTTGGTGATCACTTTACGAAGCTTCATCACCAGCGCATTATCCTGCAGGGCCTGGCGAGAAATATTCAAGGGCAGGTCTTCACTGTCCACCACGCCTTTTAAGAAGCGCAGCCATTCGGGAAGAATATTCTCTGAATGCTGATCGATCAATACCCTTTGGCAATAAAGGTTTACGCCGGGGTCAACACGGCCAAAGCCCATGGATTCAAAGTTTTCCTTGGGTGCAAACAGAACTGCGTTAATGGCCAGTGGTGCATCAAATGAAAAATGAAGACGATAATGGGGTTCATCCACGGCATTACCGACAAATTTATAGAAATCAGTATACTCTTCATCGGTGATCTCGCTTTTATTTCTTGTCCAGATCGCCTGAACCGTATTGACGGTCTCACCTTCAAGTTTGATAGGAAAGGGAACAAAGGTGGAGTATTGCTTGATGATACCCTCAACTTTCCACTTCTTATCATAATCGTGGGCATCATCCTTCAATTCAATGATAATTTTCGTACCACGATGGAGGCCCGAAGCTTCAGAGATGGAAAAGCTTCCAGCACCTTCTGAAACCCATTCGTTTCCTTCGGAGCCATCCCAGGAACGGCTCTGCACGGTAACTTTCTTGCCTGCCATAAAGGCTGCATAAAAGCCCACGCCAAACTGACCAATCAGGCTCACATCTTTACGTGCAGCTTCTGCAAGTTCTTCGACAAAAAGCCCGGAACCGGAATGAGCGATGGTACCAAGATTGGTCTCAAGCTCCGCCCGGGTCATTCCGATGCCGGTATCGGTAATCGTCATGGTATGCTTTTCTTCGTCAAGATCAATGCTTACCTCTAAGGGTACATGGGCATCAAAGACCTCATCTTTGGTCAAGCTCTCATGGCGCATCTTTTCAAGAGCATCGGAGCTATTGGAAATAAGCTCACGAATAAAAATATCCCGCTCAGTATAGAGCGAATTAATAACGATATCTAAAAGTTTTTTAGTTTCCGCCTGAAACTCATGGGTTGTTGTCTGATCTGTCATTTTAGTATTCTCCTCTTCCGATTCATAAAGAATAAAGGGAAAAACTCCCCTCAATTCCATTGCTTTTTCTTATCAAGTCGGCCAAAATGATAAGCATATATGCTTTGCTGTCAAGCCATCGGCGAAGTAGAACCACACAAACCATTACCCGAGTATGGAATCAATGAAAAAAGACACCCTGATCATCGGAGCCGGACTTTCAGGACTGACAGTTGCCTGGAAGCTGAAACAAATCCCTGGCCATTCCATCCTCCTTCTTGAACAATCTGACAGAGCAGGCGGGGCAATCTCCAGCCACGCAGAAGATGCCTACCTTGCAGAGGGCGGCCCCCATGGATTCCTTGACAACTGTATGGAATCACAGGCCCTCCTCACTGAAACAGGACTTGACAAGGAATGTCTCAAGGCACCGCTTTCCAAATTTGTTCGCTATGTCTGTATGGATGGCAAACTCAGACTCATCCCCCAATCGCCTCCTAAAATTCTTGCCGCCCCGCTTATCTCCCCCCTTGCCAAGTTACGGGTTGCCGGAGACTTTTTCAAAAAACCGCTACCGGGTGAACCCACGGTAAGTAAATGGGTAGAGCATCGTTTTGGCAAGGCATTACTCCCCTACGTTGATGCCGTTTTCACTGGAACCTATGCAGGGGACCTGGAACGGCTTGTCATTGACGGAGTTATGCCCGGAGTTCGCAGAATTGAAAAGGAACACGGTTCCGTTATCTACGGGCTGCTGAAAAAAATGAAGGCTGCAAAAAAGGCAACGCAGGGTGAAAAGAAAGGACTCCCTGCCATGACCAGCTTTCCAACCGGAATGGGAAGATTGGCTGAGCGCTTATACGAAAATTTACGCGAAGACGAAATACGACTGAACCATTCCGTAACTACGATTTCACGGGAAAGCGACGGTTGGAAAGTAGAAACGGCAGAAGAAACATTTGAATGCCGTAATCTGGTTCTGGCACTCCCCGTCAATGCATCCCTTGCTCTTCTCTCAAATTTTGTTGCAACACCACCGGTTACAGCAATCCCGGAGGCCAGGATTGTCACCATTGCCATGGGATTTGGTCCGGAAGCGTGCTTACCTCCAGGTTTTGGCTACCTGACGCCTGAGAAAGAACAACGGTTTTGTCTTGGAGCTCTTTTTTCCTCCAATATGTTTCCAGGCCGTGCCCCAAAGGACCATATCCTCTTGGAAGCACTGGTTGGTGGACGGAGACACCCGGAACGTCTGGAACTGGACGATGATACACTAATACAAAAGGCCGTTCAGGACTTACAGCAACTCCTGAACCTTCCCAATCCACCGATCTATGCCAGAGTCCTTCGTCCCCTTGGCGGAATTCCTCAACTGGAAAAGGGGTACCCCGCACTTCTTCAATGGCGAAATGACACGGTGAAAAAAGAAAAAGGATTGTATGTTACAGGATTTGGCTGGGAAGGCATTGGGCTTAACGATATGATCAAGACCGCCTTTCGGGTAAGTGAAGCGATCAAACAGGGCGACCAGGATGGCGGCGAAGAAAACGCCGAGCTAAAAAAAGTTTACTTTTAAACTTGATGGCGTCTAAAAAGGCTTCATCAAACTTCACCAGAAAACATATAAAACAAGAGAATCAGGAAATCTACCGCAGCAGCGGGGCAAATGCCAAATGTATCCGGTATCTGCCCCTCCACTTTATCAAAAAAAAGATTCTGATTTGCACTGAAACTCAACTGATAGACCTGCAACATAGCTTTTTTCTACCTGAAAGAGAGTGGTTCAGGTGGTTTCCGACAAATCATTCCGCAAGCGAAGAATGAGCGAGGACGTTTGGCGGAAAATACCTGAATCACGGATACTTTATTCAGCTGGTTCCAGAAAAAGCTGAGCTTCAGTACTAATCAGAAAAAAAGACTGCTAAGACAGCACATTACATTCCATCAACAATCTGATTAAACGTCACACTGGGACGCATAACAGCAGAAACCTTGGCAAGTTCCGGCATAAAGTAACCACCAACATCAACCGCCTGTCCCTGACAGCCTATCATTTCTTCAACAATTGTTGCCTCGTTGTCTTCAAGTGCTTTAGCAACACCAGCAAATTTTTCCTGCAAACCAGTGTCTTTTGTCTGCGCAGCAAGTGCTCTTGCCCAGCTCAGGGCCAGATAAAAATGGCTTCCCCGGGTATCAAGCTCACCAACTTTTCGAGATGGAGACTTTTCATTCTCAAGAAAATCACCAATAGCCTGATCCAGAGTCTCGGCAAAGAGTGCCGCTTTCTCATTCTTATATGTCACATAGAGATGTTCAAAGGAAGGTACCATAGCGCAGAATTCGCCTAAAGAATCCCAGCGCAGATGCCCTTCCGTAAGCAGCTGCTGGACATGCTTGGGAGCAGAGCCACCAGCCCCTGTTTCAAAGAGACCGCCTCCATTCATAAGAGGAACAATGGACAGCATCTTGGCACTGGTTCCAAGTTCCAAAATTGGAAAAAGATCGGTGAGGTAATCACGGAGTACATTGCCTGTCACCGAAATTGTATCCTCACCCCTTCTGATACGTGTGATAGATTCTTGCATACCCTGAACAGGTGTAACCATGCGTACGTCAAGGCCTTCCGTGTCATGGCTTGGAAGATACTGTTTCACCTTGGCTATAATTTCAGCATCGTGGCCACGATTAGGATCGAGCCAGAAGAGTGCCGGAGTAGCCGATGCCCTGGCACGGGTCACTGCAAGCTTCACCCAGTCCTGAACAGGTGCATCTTTTGTCTGGCACATTCTAAAGATATCACCCTTTTCAACATCTTGTTCAAGGAGCACGGTGCCGGTTTCATCAACCACACGAACACTTCCATTGGCAGGTGCTTCAAAAGTTTTATCATGAGAGCCATATTCCTCAGCCTTCTGGGCCATAAGCCCGACATTGGAAACACTCCCCATGGTGGCTGGATCAAAGGCACCATTTTTTTGACAATCACGCACAACCTCTTCATAAATAGTGGCATAGCAACGATCAGGGATCATGGCATTGGTGTCATGGAGTTTATCATCTTCCCCCCACATCTTGCCGCCATCACGAACGACAACAGGGAATGAGGCATCGATAATAATATTATTCGGAACATGGAGGTTGGTTATTCCCTTGCTGGAATCCACCATGGCAAGCCCAGGGTTGCCTTTATACACCGCCATGATATCGCTTTTTATCTCTTCTCTTTGTGAATCTGGCAAAGACTCGATACGATCGTAGAGATCGGCAATCCCGTTGTTCACATTTACTCCAAGACTCGCAAGTACTTCCCCATGTTTATCAAAAACGTCTTTATAATATACCAAAACACAGTGACCAAACATGATGGGATCGGAAACCTTCATCATTGTGGCTTTCAAGTGGAGAGACAGAAGAACTCCATCCTTTTTTGCTGCCACAATCTGTTCTGCAAAAAACTCACGCAGTTTGCGAACATTCATAACAGATGTATCAATCACTTCACCTGCAAGGAGCGGAATGCTCGGATTTAATACAGTTGCTGTACCATCTGCAGCCGTACATTCAATTCTCACCTTACATGGAGCACTGACTGTGATTGATTTTTCACTACCATAGAAGTCTCCATCGGCCATATAGCTCACTCGACATTTCGATACCTCCGGCCACTCTTTCATCATACGATGAGGATTTTTCTGACCAAATTTCTTAACAGATGCAGCAGCCCTGCGATCCGAATTCCCCTCACGCAACACAGGATTCACTGCACTTCCAAGCACTTTAGAGTAACGGAGATGCAACTCTTTTTCTTCTGCACTTGCAGGCTCTGCGGGATAATTAGGAATATTGTAGCCTTTATTCTGAAGCTCTTTGATCGCTCCGGTAAGTTGCGGGATGGAGGCACTGACATTAGGCAATTTAACGATATTAGCTGCAGGATCCTTGGCAAGCCTGCCAAGTTCATTTAAGTCATCTGCAATCTGCTGCTCAGTGGTGAGATTTTCAGGAAAGTTGGCAAGAATACGACCTGCCAGGGAAATATCTTTTTCCACTAGTGAAAAGCCAGACCCTCTGGTAAACCCCTGTAAAACAGGTAAAAATGAATAGGAAGCCAGCGCAGGTGCCTCATCAACTTTTGTATAAATAATCTCTTGGATAGTCATAGGAATTCCTCAAATTTCTTCTTTTGTGAATAAAGTGCTGGGTACGTTGAAAGTGCAACATCATAGACGATTTAACAGACCAAAGCCATATGGAAAAAACAGGCACTCATAACAACGATAAGGCAGGAAGGGAGGTGTATTATAGAAAAGAAGGAAAGTAAAAACAGTTTTAGTACTTTAGAAATTCTTTCGAAGTCTGCAATTATATTGTATTTTTTTGAAAAAAATTCGCGAGGACACTTACGCCGGCTTACCATTCATCACCGGTATTAGCCTACATATCAGCCATTTTCCGATCAAGAATGTCCACTTGACGACGCACTGAAGTGTCACACCTGCAAAGCTCTGAAACAACCTTAACAGAATGAAGAACAGTGGCATGATTGCGGTTGAAGATTTTCCCAATCTGGTCCAGAGATTCTTCTGTATGTTTACGCCCCAGATACATGGCTACCTGCCGGGGAAAAGTAATGATTTTTTTTCGTGAACGTGACTGCAGATCTTTATAGCTTACATTGAATTCACGACTGATAAGTTCTCCAATAAGAGCTGTGGTAAGACTTGCTGGCAAGCCCACAATTTCAGCCACAACATCACGTACCATATCCATTCCAACGGTTCCACCGACAAGAGCAGCCTTGGCACTCAAGGAAAGAAGAGCCGACTCAATACGTCGAACATCACCATGAATCTGTTCACTTATGTAAGTGATGGCATCTTCTGCCAAGTCCAACCCACTCTGCGTGGCCTTGTTTTCCACGATACGATATCGGGTGGCAAGATCAGGAGCCTGTATGGTTGTGACAAGCCCTGCACTCATGCGGGAGCGGAATTCATTGTCGATCCCCTTGAGATCTCGTGGTCCATTATTTGCCGTGAGGATTACACGCTTGCCACTTTTAATGAGTGCGTCAAGTAGCTCATTCATCTCCTCCTGGGTTTTTTTCTTTCCCTGCAAAGAATGGACATCTTCCACAAGCAGAAAATCACAATGATCATGATAGTTTGACTTAAAAGCATCCATACTGCCGCTCTGAATACAACGCACCATTTCCGAAGCATACTGCTGGGCAGTCACATAACGCAGTCTTGTTTGAGGAGAATTTGCAAGAAGGGTATGAGCCACCGCGTGGGTCAAATGACTCTTGCCAAGCCCGGTGGAGCTGTTGATATAGAGGCAGGAACCCACCGTATCATCTCCATTAATCAGCGATTTACAAGCAGACTGGGCGAGAAGATTTGATTCGCCAACCATAAATGCATCAAAGGTATAACGAGGATGGAGAGAACGGACAACGGACTTTCGCTTTGGAATATGCGGTAAGCGAAGCTGTCCTTTTGGCTGTGCTGCAGGCAAAACTGCTGTCTCTTTATCACAAAGGACGACCTTACAATCACTTCCCATAAGATCAGTTACAATTTGCTGAACCTTTGTAAGGTGGTTACGACCAAGATGGGCACGATAAAAGCGATCAGGGCAGGCCAGTTTCACCTCATTGGTATCAAAAGAAAGGCACTCAAGGGGCTCAATCCAGAGACTATACACAGAGTCACCAAGATTCTCTTTAAATGCTTCTTTTACCTGTTCCCACGCCATATGTTATCCTCAGCGCATCTCATTTAAAACGAAATCACGCCAAATCCACCAATTATCCAGCTTTTAAAGCTAATATAATCTTTTTTTTAACTACTTAAACAAATCTCTTTGAAGAGAAGATCAGATACCCTTGCCTCTCTTGTTTAATGGACACGGAGTGAGATTCACCACCGCAACTCATGCAGGGGAATTAACCCCACTTCCCCTTTTCGGTCAAAGTCGATTCTGACAAATTTTCCTTTCACTACCACATATTATCTCCCTTACCTCCAACTGCCCATCAGGGGCGGGATTGCAGGATAACATTTTTTTAAACCCTTTATTCATGGGCAAAACAGACAGCACTAATCAATATGCTGTTATCTTCATCTCTTAGTCCATATAAGGCTCAGTTATTAACAAATTTCATTTTTCCTTTAACTTGATATTCCTGAGGAATTATACAATATACGACATATATCTCCATATACCAGGCCCACACACTCAAGGTTCACGCTATATCAAGGAGTACACTGGGTTTTCCTAAAATTTCTTTTTTAAATTTTTTTTCACTGATCCGTACAGTAAAATTCTCAAGAATAATCTTCCATTGCCGGACACCTCCTGCGATGGAACAAACTTCAACGAAATCCTTCCAAAAGAAAAAGACCTATTCCCGAACCCTGGCCAAAGTTAAGACCTGAACCTCCCGTGCTCCGGCCACAAGCAAGGCACGACTACATTCTGAAACAGTTGTACCAGTGGTATACACGTCATCTACAAGAATAATTTTTCTGCCTCTGATTGTATCCTTGCTGGAAACGGCAAAGGCATGACGTAGATTTTTACGCCTTGCGGCGCCATCAAGATCAGTTTGCGGATCTGTGTGACGAACTCTTTGCAAAGCGTCAACCAGAATACAATTCAGATTCTTTGGAAAAAACAGTCTGGCAATCAATACAGCCTGATTAAAGCCACGATACCGTAAACGCTTTATGTGTAATGGTACTGGAACAACCCTGTCCTCTTCCTGAAGAGTAACACCTGTCTTCGATGCCAAAATTGCCCGCAGGGCTGGTAAAACGGAAAGATCTCCACCATATTTCAAGCTATGCAAAAGTGTGGATACAGGCTCCTGATAATGCGTAATTGCAACGGCTTTAGAAAAAAGAAGTTTAGTTTTTCTCCTCAGACATGCACCACACAGATGATCTCCTGATGTGGAATTACTCAATTCTCGCCCGCACCCCGTGCACTTAGGCGACTCTATAAACGCAACATCCCTCAAACATTCTTCACACAAAGCTTCTTCCGTCGCTGATAAAAGTTTCGTACATCCCCGACAGGACGGCGGAAACAAAAGATCCTTCCCTGCATTAATCCACTCCTGCATGGCAGCTAATTCCTTCCTACTTATTTAATCTTCACCAAAATACAGTCCTCTCCCTGATAAGGAGACCTCTTTTTTTAAACTGAACCGGTAGCAAAAAGATGACGTTTCAAAAAATCCATGCTATCATGCAAAATTAATTGATTGAACAAAGAAAGATGGCTTCTTGTACAAATTCTAATATATTACACTGTGACACAGGACAACTCTTCTTCAAAAAAACTTCTAGGCGTCCTCATTGGCGGATCTGGTTTAATCGGTGGTACTCTTGCCCACTATTTCAAGACCAGAACCACCGATACCATTGAGTTGCGCGCACCAAGCAGCAAAAAACTCTCCATCAGAAATTCCATCGATATTAAAGACTACCTGAAACGCTTACAGCCAGATTTTGTAATAAATACAGCCATTGCCAATATCGGTTCTGACTCCCAACTGGCACTGGAAGTAAACTATATCGGTGCCCTTAATCTTGCCCGGGCCGCCGCAGCTCTTAAAATTCCCTATATTCATATCAGTTCTGCGGCCACCCTGCCAAATGGCGAGGACCTTACAGAAGAAAATTGCCTGACCATTGAACCAAAGCTCAACAATTACGCAAAATCAAAGCTCATGGCCGAGGAGACCCTCAAACATATGTACAAGACCGTGGGCCTTGATTACACCTGCGTTCGTCTGGCCATTGTGTATGGGGAACATGACCATAAAACCCAGGGATTCCATCGCCTCTTTTTTTCCATTGCCGATGAGTCCATGCCTGTCATGTTCACAAAAAAGAAAGTCATGCATTCCTACTCCAATGCCAACAAGTTCCCCTATTTTATCCATCATCTTTTAATGAACCGTGAAGAATTCCGCGGCCAGACCTACCACTTTGTTGACAAACATCCGGTTGAACTTGCCGATCTTATCCTCACCATTCGTTCCTTCCTTGAGCTCAAAAGTCCAAGAGAGATTTACGTGCCGTATTCAATGGCTATTTTTGGTAAAAAACTACTGGAATTCCTCCTTAAAGGATTATCACGTATCGGGATCAATGGCGGCCTGCCCTCGGAACTCATGTTCCTTGAAAGTTTCTATAAGACTCAAACATTATCCGCCGAAAAACTTCAAAAATCAAGTTTTGTCGACCCCTTTCCAACGGAAACTATTTACACAAAACTGCCGGAACTGGTTGTCTACTATCTTACCCGCTGGACACATGAGAATATGATTTCCACATTCAATGAGGACGTCCTTGGTCCAGATACCATGTCACATGACTTCGACCAATCGCCCACAGATCTGCTCGAAAGTGTTCACCAGGATTCGACTACGCCATTCATTGAGCTCCGTAAACCTTGATGGAACCACAGGTACGCGTAGACTCCGAAAGACATCATCCTTCCAGGATACAAAAAAAGCTTCCTGCTCTTTTTCCTCCTTTATGACTTTGCGTTCTTTGCAAAAAGAGTTAAACATGGCATACTATAAAATTTTTACTAACCTTATTTATTTTCTTCAGTTCAGCCACACCTGAGAATGTTATGAAATGCGGACAAACCCATTGCCCACAAGACAAATCATTTCCTTTTAGAGAAACAGGACACCACATGAGCCATTGCAGAAAAGTCACCACCCCTCTCCCCCCAATCGTTAAGCAAAAACTCAAGCAGAGCAGCATCTTACTTGCCCTCCTGTTTTCCTTTTGCCTTCTGTTTCCTGGAATTGCTGCAGCAGTTGAGCAAAACACAAGCTATCTGCCACTTAAAATCAACAGCCCCACCAATCAGCAGGTTATTACAGAGCAGGCTGACAGTGCCCTAACCAACGCACTTTTCCCCACCTCATTTTCAATGCTAAGCAGGGAAGAGGCACAAAAACTTCTTGATTACTCCGGTGCCTGGCCCCCCGCGTCTGAAAATCTGCAAAAAATTGCAGCAACTACGGGGCTTGATTATGTGGCTGTTGGAAGTCTCACTGTTATTGGCGAGCAGATCAGCATTGACTATAAGGTTTTTGATCTTCTTTCTCCCGCTGCTCCGAAATATTACTATCGCCATGGCGAATCCATGGAAAATCTTGCTGGTACCCTTTCAGAAGTGATACGAGAAGTCATCGCTTATACTGAACGTGATTTTATTATTGCAACCATTACTCCCAGTGGCAACAAACGTATTGACTCCGGGGCCATTTCCCGCAAAATCAAAACAAAATCTGGTGATTTTTACAATCCAACCAGTTTGCGGGAAGACCTGAAGGCCATCTTCCAAATGGGTTATTTTGAAGACGTCCGCATTGAAGTAGAAGAAAGTGAGGCGGGAAAAGTCGTCACCTTTGAAGTAACTGAAAAACCCATTATCCGTCGCATCGAGTACTCCGGATTCGACGCTCTTGAAGAGAATGAAGTGTCTGAAGCAGCAAATATCGGTACGAACACCATCATCAATTCAAGCAAAATCAACAATGGAGTGGAAGCAATAAAGGCCCTTTACAAATCAAAAGGCTATTATAATACCACCGTTACCGCCCAAATAAGCTACCCCGATGAAGAACATGCCGAACTCCGTTTCGTTATTGTCGAGGGTGACAAGATTTACATTAAAGAGATTAAGTTTGTCGGCAACAAAAGTTTTGACAGCGATGAGCTTGAAGATATCATCGAATCGGGCACCAAGAACTGGCTCACCTGGCTCACCGAGGCAGGGCTGATGAAACAGCAGATGCTTGCCCAGGACGTGGCCAGACTTGGCTCTTTTTATAACAATCAGGGTTTTCTTGAAGTCAAAATTGGCAACCCACAAGTTGATCAGGAGGGTGAGTGGCTGTACATCACCTTCACCATTGAGGAAGGGCCTCGCTACAGAGTTGGAACTGTATCCTTTGCAGGTGACCTGATTGCTGACCAGCAGACATTACGCGGCCTCCTAAGCATCCAGAATCAGGAATTCATCAACCGTCAGATACTGCGTGAAGATGTCCTCAGGCTCACAGACTTTTATTCTGAAAGTGGCTTTGCATTTGCCGACATTCGTCCTAAAACACAACGATCAACAACCGGGGCCAGGGTAGATGTTCTAATCGATATCAGCAAGGGTGACCTTGTCTATATTCAACGAATTGCCATTAAGGGCAACAGCCGTACCCGTGACAATGTTATCCGCCGTGAGCTGAAGATTGCAGAAGGTGGCGTTTTTGACTCCAAAGCACTCCGAACCAGCACCCAACGCCTGCAACGTCTGGATTTTTTTGAAGAGGTAAACGTTGTTCCGGAACCTGCCCTTGACCCATCAAAAATGAATGTCACCGTAAATGTGAAGGAAAAATCTACCGGACAATTCAGTATTGGCGCTGGATACAGTTCAGTTGACTCACTTATGCTTATGGGTGAAATATCAGAAAACAACTTCCTCGGCCGGGGTGACAGGCTCTCACTTGCCGCCAATATCAGCGGAACCTCAAACCGTTACAATCTAAGTTATACCAACCCTCACCTTCGTGATTCTGATCTCTCGGTGGGTGCTGACCTCTTTGACTGGTTCCGTGAGTACGACGACTACGACAAGGATTCACAGGGTGGCGCCCTCCGTTTCGGATATCCGCTGTTTGAAAGAGTGCGCGGCTATGGAAGCTACAGTTATACCGATACAACCCTTACCAATGTGTCTGAATTTGCATCCCAGATTATTATTGATTCCATGGATATCAATATAACCAGTGCCGTCAAGTTTGGGATGGTCAGAGACACCCGTGACCGGATAACTGGTGCCAGTAGAGGATCAGAGAACTCCATTACAGTAAAATACGCAGGCGGGCCCTTTGGTGGGGATGCTGAATTCACAAAACTTGAAGCCCATACCAGCTGGTATTTCCCCATGCCCTGGACCACGGTATTCCACTTTAAATTAGCAGCCGGCCAGATCTGGGAAAATGAACCCGGGCAGCTTCCAGTTTATGAACGCTTTTACCTTGGCGGTATCAACACCATTCGTGGATTTGAGTATGGAAAGGCTAGCCCCATTGATCCTGTAACTGGTGACCGTATCGGTGGCGACAAAATGTGGTACACCAATATCGAATATGTATTTCCTCTCCTTACCGAGGCCGGAGTTCGTGGAGTAATTTTCTTTGATGCCGGTAAAGTTAATGCGGATGACGAAGACTGGACCCTTGACAGCTACAATAAGGGTACAGGCCTTGAGGTACGCTGGTTGTCACCCATGGGGCCCCTTCGCCTGGTCTGGGGTTACAATCTTGATCCCGAACCCGACGAAGACACCACTGTATGGGATTTCTCCATTGGTGGCTCCTTCTAAAAAAACTATCCACTTCATAAATTATTCTTCTGCCGGCTGCATGCACTCCATGCAGCCGGCACTTTTATTTAGCCCACATGCATACTTCATTTACCACAAGCCAGATTCCAAGCAGCACCACTCTCACTTATCCTTCACTACGTGGCAGCTCAAAATCACTTCTTGCTGCCCAGCAGGCCGAATCACAGCCCTGCTGCTGCATCGTTCCCGACGAGGAGATGGTAGCACAGGTTGAAGAAGACCTGAAATTCTTTACAAACCGTTCTGTTTTCACCTATCCCGGCTACGAGATTCCTCCCTACACTCCACTTTCCCCGGACCAGCTCACCACTGCCGCCAGGCTATCGACCCTGTACCGGATCCATGAAACCGAAAAAGACACTCCCTTCATTGTTGTGGTTTCAGCCGAGGCCCTGATGCGTCGTACATTACCGGGTAAAATATTATTTGATACTGCTGAGCTCCTCCTCTCAGGTGAGGAGTGTGACCGTGCCGAATTGATTATAAAACTCAACACTCTTGGATATGAACAAGTCAATCTTGTGCAGAGTGTCGGGGACTACTCCGTTCGTGGAGGTATACTCGACATCTTTCCACCTTCATTTCTGGCTGGCCAAGCAATCCATTCTTCCCCAATACGACTTGATTTCTTTGGTGATACCATTGAATCACTGCGTGGATTCAACCCAATCAGTCAACGTTCTATATCCGAGCTAGAAGAAGCGATTATCCTTCCGGCCAGTGACATCTGCTACCCCGCGCCATCCTCAGTCAGGATGAAATCGATCTTAGATACTTTTGACGAAGAGAGCCAAAGACTTAACTGGGACAGTGTCGAAAGCCTGAAGATTCGTGATCAGATAGCTTCTGGTCTACGCTTTGCCGGTATGGAGTTTTTCCTGCCCATTTTTTACCCCGGCAATGATCATGTTGACAGTCTCTTTAACTTTCTTCCTCAAGATACCTGCCTTATCCACTTTGCACCCGAAATGGAAGAGCAGTCCAGGGCCATGGTCCAAGAACGAATCATTAATAATTTTGAAGAAGCGACAAGTCTTCATACTCCGGCACTTGCTCCCACACAGATTTTTCTGCCTCCGGAAGAGACCACAACAAAAATGGCATCTTTTGCCAATATTCTCTGTTCCTCCTTCACCGATTCTCAAAAAGTCCACGCCTTAGCTGCTAGCAACCATCAGGTTCTAAAGCAGGACATAGGCCTGCAGCGTAAAGACCGCGGTCTGGTGCCACCGCTTTCCGATCAGATCCATGCCTGGCTGGACCAGGGAGATCAGGTCGTTCTCTGCTGCCGCTCACTGCGTCAGACCAAAACGCTTGCTGAACAGCTCGAGAAACATCAGCATACAATCCAACTACTTGAAAGCCCAGTAAACCTGAACACCTTCTCTAAATCTGCAGATTTCGAAATTCTCTACCTCTGTGATCAGCCTTTAAGTGAAGGTTTTTCTCTCAGCAGTCCCGCAATCCACTTCCTCTCAGAAAGTGAACTTTTTGGGGAAATGCGCATTGGCAACAAGAAGAAAACAAAGGAAAAACTTGGTGAGCCCATCCGCTTTTCCGAGCTCCATGATGGTGATGTGGTGGTTCATCGCGACCACGGCCTTGGCTTTTATCTTGGCATGGCCACACTTACCTTGCAGGGAGTGGTCAATGATTACATGACCATTGAGTATCGGGATGGTGACAAACTCTATCTTCCAGTTGACCGCCTTAATCTTATCAGTCGCTATGAAGGACTTTCAGACAAATCCCCGCGGATTGATAAGCTCGGTACCGGGTCATGGCGTGCGGCTAAAGCGAAGGTAAAGGAAGAGGTCTGGAAGGTTGCAGAGGAACTTCTTGAAATATATGCCAGACGTGAACTCCGTGAAGGCAGACGTTTCTCACAACCTGGTGAGCTCTACCATGAACTGGAGGAATCCTTTCCCTTTGACGAAACCATCGGTCAGGACAAGGCCATTACCGATGTTATCGATGATCTGACCAGTGAAAAGCCCATGGATAGGCTGGTCTGCGGTGACGTTGGCTATGGTAAGACAGAGGTCGCAGTACGAGCAGCCTTCAAGGTCGTGGAGGACGGCTTACAGGTGGCTATACTTGTTCCTACCACGGTGCTTGCCGAACAGCACGCCAAGACATTTAAGGAACGGATGCAGGGATTCCCGGTTACAGTCGAGTGCATCAACCGCTTTCGCACACCAGCTGAACAAAAACGAATCATTAAAGAACTGGGAAGCGGAAACATAGATATTATCATCGGAACTCACAGGCTCCTCTCCAAGGATATCAACTATCGGGACCTCGGTCTCCTCATCATTGACGAAGAACACCGCTTTGGAGTGAGCCATAAAGAGAAAATCAAACAAATCAAATCCGAGGTAGATATACTCACCCTCACGGCCACCCCCATCCCGCGAACTCTGCAGATGTCACTCCTCTCCATCCGTGACCTCTCTGTAATTTCAAGCCCACCTGAACATCGACGCCCCGTCAAAACCTTTGTTTCCCGATATGATGATCTGGTGATAAAAGAGGCCGTATTAAAAGAGATACGCCGGGGCGGCCAGGTCTTTTTTGTTCACAACCGGGTTAAATCCATTTACAAGATGGCAAGTACGGTTCAGGAACTTGTCCCCGAGGCCCGAATTGCCGTGGCCCACGGCCAGATGGGAGGTAAGGAACTCGAAGAGATTATGGTTCGTTTTGTCAACCGGGAGATTGATGTTCTGGTGGCAACAACCATCATAGAATCGGGCCTTGATATACCGTCTGCAAACACCATGATTATCAACCGTGCTGACATGCTTGGCCTTGCTGAAATCTATCAACTACGGGGCCGGGTAGGCAGATCATCCTCCCAGGCATTTGCCTACCTACTGGTACCATCGCTGGACAGCTTGAGCAAAGATTCCAGAGACAGGCTGCGGGCTCTGATGGAGTGCAATGAACTCGGTGGCGGCTTTAAGCTTGCCATGAGTGACTTGCAGATCCGGGGAGGTGGGAATCTGCTCGGTGTTTCCCAATCCGGACATATTGCCGCAATCGGCTATGATCTCTATCTTGATCTGCTCCAGAATACCGTGGCTGACATGAAGGCTCGCGCTGCGGCTGGCGGTGATAAAGCAATTACCTATGATATTCCAGAAGCTGAAATCAACCTTCAGATCTCTGCCTATATTCCCGAAACCTATATTCCTGACATCAGTCAGCGCTATATTGCCTATCGCCGCATTTCCGCACTCTCAACGGCTGATGCAGAGATCTACAATGACCTGCTTGAAGAACTTGCCGATCGCTATGGACCTGCCCCCGAAGAGACAAACAGTCTCTTTAAGATTGTTGCCCTTAAAAAGGAACTCGCCCTACTCGGAGTCAGCAAACTTGAAAAAGGCAAGGATGCCTTTGTCTTTTCGTTTACCGACAACACTCCTCTTGATCCTGCAAGTATTCTTGCCTATCTTCAACAGGGAAGTAAAAAGAGAAAAGGAACCCCACGACGACTTACTCCCGATGGAAGGCTTATTATCCCTGTCAATATTGACTCACCTGAACGACTGTTTACTGTGTTGCAAAAGACATTAACTGAGCTCAAGGGATTAACACAATAAAACGGATTTATATGACGCATGCACAGATACAGCCAAGCTTCTCCTGGTCCCAGATAGATACCATCCTCCTTGATATGGACGGAACCCTGTTGGATAAATATTTTGATGACCATTTCTGGGAAGAATATGTTCCTAAGATTTTTGCAGAAACCAACAGCCTTTCCGAGGAAGACGCCCGTAAAGTCCTTCTGCAGCGCTACCGGAAGGTGGAAAGTACCCTGCAATGGTGCGATCTGGACTACTGGTCCGAACAACTTGGTCTCGATATTCCCGAGCTGAAATGTAAAGTTGACCATCTGATCAAAGTACACCCCTATGTCATCGACTTTCTGAAATATATACGAAGCATCAACAAAGAAGTCCATCTGGTTACCAATGCTCATTCCAAAACACTGGATATAAAGATGCAGAAAACTGCACTGGGCTCACACTTTGATCGTATCGTCTGTGCTGAAGAGATTGGTTATGCCAAGGAGCAACCCGAATTCTGGCAACATCTGGAAGATCACCTTGGATACAACAAAAAACGTACTCTCCTCGCAGATGACACGGCAAAAGTACTGCATTCGGCCGGTCACTATGGGATGAGATTTCTTATATTTGTGGCTCGGCCCAGCTCACGTATCCCTGTAAATTTTTCTCCTGACTATGCATCGATCACCTATTTCAATGAACTGATATTCTGAGAAAAACATCACATAGCATACGCCTTTTCTTGTTGTAATGTATTCTTTATGGTAAGCTTTCCTATTACGAATGTAAAATAACCGTTATTTTAACAAACTATCAATCAAATACTTACACCTAGGAACTTTCAATGACACTCTCTCCCTATGAGGCAAAAGACCTCTTTCAATGGCTTACAGATAAAGAAGATATTCTGGTTCTCGACGTACGAAATGAAAAGGATTTCAACCGCTTCCAGGTCGAATCCCCATCATCCTTTGACATGATCAATGTCTCCTATTATGATTTTATGGAGATTGAAGATGAGAGCGTTGCCAAAGTTCCCAAGGGACGTTCGATACGCATTGTCTGTGCCAAAGAAGGATCTGCAAAATATGTGGGTGAAATTCTTGTCAAACATGGCTTTGACGATGTACGCTACCTCACCGGAGGCATCAAGACATGGGGTAATCTTCTTATTCCCATGACACTTCATGAGGGTGGAGACTACAATATCTACCAGTTTATCCGTCCGGGTAAGGCATCCTGTAGTTACGGCATCTCATCAGGAGCTGAAATGATGATCTTTGACCCCAGCCGCAACGTGGACTTTTATATAGATTTTGCCAAGGATAAGAACTGTACCATCACTAAAACCTTTGAGACTCATCTCCAGGCTGATTATATATCGGGCTCGCGGCAGATAAGCGAACAAACAGGAGCGCTTTTCTTTGGTGGAGCTGATTTTGACGGAACCAAAGCTGGTCATAAAGCTCTTACCAACAATGAAATCCACACATTCACCAATGGTGGCCCGCAAATCAAGGTGATGTTCACTCCAGGACATACTCCCGGATCTATTACCTATATCGTCGATAATACTTATATGATCTCAGGTGATACTGTCCTCATTCAATCCATAGGACGGCCTGATCTGGGTGGACAGGTCGATGACTGGGCGGTACTCCTTTTTAATACCATTCGGGACGTTGCAAAACTTAATGATTCCCTCCTTGTCCTCCCTGGGCACTATATGGACTGGAGCGAAGCAAACGAGGACCGCATCTTCTGCCAGCCATTTGGAGAGGTAAAAGATCGCAACAAAGAAGTCTTTGCCCTCACTGTAGAAAAGGACTTCGTCCAGTATATTAAAGATAATATGCGTCAGCAGCCACCGGAATATGCACTTATTCGCCTGGCCAATGCAAACACAGAACAGTATGACATCGACAAAGAAGAAGAACTTGATCTGGGAAAAAATGAATGTGCTGCAACGGCATACGCTAAAGCCCAGGCTGAAAAAGACGACAACTAGATAATAAAGCTTAAAGTTCTTGTTCTTTGTATTTTAAAATAAGTCCCCGCCTCTTGCCATAGAGGCGGGAATAGTACTTTTTAAGTAACTATTCAGGGAGGGGAACAGTCTCCATGTGCTCACTAATGTGTGGTCCACGCACGGTCACAACCCCGCATCGTAAAATTCCCGTAGAGATCCCGGAAGGTATCACTCCCACGGAGTTTTTTAACAGCCCGTGCAATCTCCGCCACCTGGCGCGTGAGAACGGTCTGCTCCGAACACCTGAGAACTTCCTTCTATACCGCAAAGCCATAGGGCACAGTAACCTCTTTGACACCTCCATCATTCTGGATTCATCACAGAACATTCTAGATCCCCTCGGACGCCCGGTGCGCCGTGACCAACTCAGTCCCCATGAGAACCTCGTCTTTTCCCGAATGACCCAGGTTGTCTTCGAATACATGCTGGAAAGATATCCTGACCCGGAACGTCATCTCCTCTTTTGCGGTGAGGCAAGTCTCGACGCCACCTGGCCCATCAGCAAACCGGGAGTTCCGAGTATTCGTATGATCCATAACCATTTCATGGTATTTGAAAATGCGACTCTACTGAACTCTCCAGCCGCCGCACATGACAATCCAAACCTGACAGACAGTGGTACTAACGGACTGTTCCTCGATTACCTGAGTGATGTGTATCTGAATTTCCTGGAAATTTTAGATCTCCATATACTCAAACCCATGGAGCCCAATCAGGCCAGACTCAAAAGTACCGGATACCCACAGGGGCTCCCAAGCTGGGAAGTACAGGGAGGAATGGAGGCATTGAAGCAAGGTGCATTCTGGAAAGAGTATGACATGGTGCTCCTTGGGTTTCTCGACTTTTACCGAACATTATTTTCTCTTGTTGCCTCCAATGCGGCAACCATACCAAAGGATGCTCATTATCCCGATCAAATTGAAAATATTTTGTTATTCAGCAACAAATTCCACAGTGCTGCTAGAATGCTCCGTTTACAGGTTCTAGAAGATCCTTTGTTTGCCAATGAAATTCGCTGGCGACCTGCCTACAAACAACTCCTCTATCGTGATGATAGCGGTCGCCTGATTGTCACCATTAGTCAAAACTCTGTGGGAAATGCCATCACCGAATTACTTGGTATAGTCATCAAACGTATCGATGACAGAGCGGCATATGAAAAAACAGAAAAAAACCTCGTAGACCAGCTTCTTCAGGTCAGAAGTCGTCTCGTACGATATAACCTCGGAACGCCCATCGCCGCCCCCTACTGGTCCAATGGATCATTTTCTCCTCAATAGCCACCACTCCGGGATAAAATTCATTGTAACTTGTATGATGATTTATTGAGTTAGAGTCGGAATTGCATAACGAATACGCTGGTAGGAAACTGGGGACATGACCCAATTCGTCTTTGTCTTTTGAATTGGGATCGTGTCCCCCGATTCCGGATAAATATTGTGCCGTTCAATAGCATGATGAATATTTACAATAACTTGTAATTGCAAATCCTCTGCAAAACAAAGCAGGCGGGACGATACGGCTGGAGTTAGCCAAAAACAGCCAGGCCTCTGCCTGAACATAGTATGAGGCTACTGTGCCGATGAATTGTCGTCACAATCGGAGTTCATTTTACCAATAGCCCTGTTAGACGAAAGAATAATGGCGAGCCAGCGAGTATCCTCTGAGCCATCAAGAGCAATACGGACAGCCATGGTGAGCGGCACAGATAAAAGCATCCCAACCGGTCCAAGGACCCACCCCCAAAATGCCAGTGAAATAAAAACCACAAGCACCGAAAGGCCAACACCCTTACCCATCACCCGTGGTTCAACTACGGATCCAATGATAATATTCACAGCAAGATACAAAGCACCGGTAACCAGAGCTGCACCTCCACCAAGCTGCACAAGGGCAAGCAGCACAGCAGGAATTGCAGCAATGATGGAACCGATATTAGGAATAAAATTAAGCAAAAAAGCCACAACTCCCCACATAATCGCATAATCAAGGCCCTGCAGCGAAAGCCAAAATCCTACAATTAGACCGGTTGCCAGACTGGTCAGAGTTTTGATGCCAAGATAGCGATTGACACCCGTGGCAATCTCACCATATTTTGTAAGAGCACTGGAATCGTCTCCCTGAATTGCACGCATCTTACAGGGAAAACCTGCCGCTTCTGATAGGATAAAGAAAAATGTTAGAAATATAACAAATGTATTGGTGAGCATTCCTCCGAGACCATTCAGAGTATTGGCAACCATTTTGAGGATCTTACCAGGATTGAAAGTGTCGTTAAGGATATTCCTATCAAGAGTAATGCCCTGCTCGGTCAACCATCGCCACAACCCACTGGTTTGCTCAAGCATTCGCTCCTGATACAATGGAACATTCTTGGAAAAATCAGTCATTGAACTGCCAACCAGGGTGACGAGCGAGGCCCATATTACCACGATTACACCAATCATAAGCAGCATTCCAATGATTGCGGGTATCCCTTTTTTCTGCATCCAGAACAGTGGCGGAGCACATATTATAGCTAGAAACACAGCAAGGAGAAAAGGAACAACCAGAGGTGCAGCAGCTTTCATACCAGCGACGACAACCACAAAGGCCGCCATATTAATAAGAGGACTGTTACGAACAGAAAGTGGTGTCATGGAATAAAAGGATAGTCAAAAAAGAGAAAATAGCGTATTTTTCTCTTAGTATTTATGAGTTAGGGGTTATGATTGAAAGCTGAAAGTCTCATAACTTCAATCCTGGTGCCCTTTGGCCTTCCACTTATTATATATACAAGTAGATCATGAACAAAACAAAACATTTTTCACTTCTTTTCCTTGCCACACTCCTATCAGGCTGTTTCTCAGACACAGCCCAATACCAGGGAATCAGCTTTCCCAAAAGCACTTCGAGTAGTGTTACTTTTCTTGAAAATACCATTCCTGGGGAATGCTCTGCATTTGCCCATCTCCTGATGAACACAAAAATGCAATCAACGGGACAAGAAATCAGTACTGCTATGCACAGAGAAGCCGAGGAAAGAGGTGCTGATCTTATCCTTGTTGGAATGTCGCGGGAAATGCCTGGTGAAGACCTTGATGAAAATCGCTTCGACTACTATGGTCCCCAGTATGCCTATACATTTAACAAAACATGGTTAGGATGGAAATTCGGTTTCGATGAATGGGATGATGCTGGTAATCTTGTAGGCATAGGTACCAATGCCTGGGGAAACACAGAGATTAGCTTCGATAACAGTATACTGGTTCAGGCTGTTTTTCTTCACTGCAGATAGTAAGGATTTGTAACTATTCACCATGCTATTGAACGGCACAATATTTATCCGGAATCGGGGGACACGATCCCAATTCAAAAGAGAAAGACGAATTGTGTCATGTCCCCAGTTTCCTACCAGCGTTTTCGTTATGCAATTCCGACTCAAACTAAATTTCGGTGAATAGTTACAATGACTTATTGCCTAAAGATGGATTGCGACTGAAGGTGGCCCCGAGAGGTTTACTCCTTCGCTCTACCCTCCTATATTCCTTATAAAAGTTCAGGGACCTGTTTTACCCAAGACCTCAACTCATCAAAAACAGCTTGTAACTCAGTTATTCGATTCCCTACCTGATCGACCTTGCCATCCCGGGCCAGGCATTCGAGTTCCAGAGCAAGATTGGAAATCCTCCACGCGAAGATAGTGGCACTGGCTCCTTTCATGCCATGGCAGATTTCCCGTAACTCCTCAGCGTTCCCGGTATCAATCGCATTTTGCAGGCCGGCAATCCACTTCGGTCTACTCTGTTGATACAAGTGGGCAAGGAGTTCTTTTACAATAGCAATATTTCCATTACAATTATTCTTCAGTCGGTTCAGATCAAGGATGATATCCGGCCGTTCATCTGCAATGGCAGCTTTCAAATCCATAGAGTCATTTCCTCATACGGTATTAACCCGCATTTCTCATGAACATTTTGTTCATTTTTCGTTAACAATTAGTTTTAATTTCAAGATATTGAATGATTACTAATTTACTCAACTAACAAAATGTTTACCCCTCGAGGGGGCACTGAAAATAGCACCCAAGGCGAGTCGATATTACCGCATCTGCTTCGTCTCTAAGCCAACAAGCATAGGTAATAACTATGGCCTATTGGCTCGTTCCTCGTATATGCGCCCTGCATGAGATAAGCGCAGACTTCGAGTACTCCTGGGGTGCAAGCCATCTCAACTCGTGAGAAATACGGGTTAAGGGTTTACTTCTGCCAAAGCCTATCAGATTACAGCAGCAAAACAAAGAATAATTATAGCTACGATTACGACATCCTACCAAACAGCACGCAGACCATCCTGTTTTCGGAGAAGATCTATCCTTCTTTCAAGATCAATACGCCATTCCGCATGGATTCTCGCAGCCGATGGAGCTATAAGCTCTGGAAGCCCGTACACCAACCTGTCAGATGCCCGACTGGCCTCAATCACAGCCTCAATGGACCGTGCTCCAAATTTATAGCGACTGAGCAAAAGACGTAGCAACAGGCCAGAGGTTTTACGTGCCGCCTTCTTCCAGTGAGTATCCATCTGGTGAGCAATAATAAAAGCCCTTTTCAGTAAAATTCTACGCAGCTCCTCAAGATCGTCACTGCTGGCGGAATCACGAAGAAGTATATCAGGAAGTTCAATGCCATCGATATCCAGCACCACGCGCAAACGACTCATAAAATCAGGGATTTTCAGGGTCTTCATAAGGGCCAGAGAGTCCTTATCGCTTGGATCAAGGAGCTTCTCCATTCCATTCCAGCTTGCCTTGACCCCACCCGCAAAAACAAAAATTGCACGCCCGATAAAATGCGGAATACCGTTTACATACGTCACGCCATCCTGCATAGAAGGAAGAAAATAACGAAGATAGCCAAATTCATGTCCATCATAGCGGCAATCAAATTCATCCCAGAAGACGATGGGCACCTTTCCTCTTGCCACGGCCGCACGCACCGGTTCAATAGCAGAGTTAATCTCATCGGGAGACGAAAACTGGGTGAGATTGAATTCAAAAAAATCAAAAGGATCGCCTTCAAATCGTTGCGATATCACCCGTGCCACTTCCTTGACTGCAAAGGATTTTCCAGATCCAGGAGGGCCAAAAACACCAAGACACAGGGGGCGAAGAACATTTTCCTTGGAGACATACGAATCCATAATATTCTGCAGAGTGATCACGGGATCGATCTCGGCAGGATCAGTGGTTCGCAGATGGCCGACCTGGAAAATAGGCAGATTGCCGAAACCATTTTTCCGATTCACCTCCTCTTTAAGATCATGAAGAACGGACACAATTTCGTCCATATATCCATGGGTACCACCAAGAGCGACACCAGCCATAGATGACGATGACTTCCGAAAATAGAAGAAACGCCTCAAAGCACGTTTTTTCTCATCGGACCAGATTTGAGAGGCGACAAGATCGAGCACCACCTCAAAATCAGCCGAAAGAGGCGGAAGCTCAAAGAAGGCAGGATCCGGGCCAGAATCCATAAAGGAACAGGCGTAGCCACCCGGAAAACTTTTGGCAAAATCCAAATTAGGAAACTCAAGCGTTTCCTTAAAATAATAACCATGGCTGTAAAGAAGGCCCCAATTATTGAGAACCCGCTTGGAAAAATCATAAAAATAATTTCTGCTGAAATTAAATTCACCAAACCGCAGGGCGTCCATGGCCAGCATTGCAGGGAGCAGAGTGTCATAACATGGCACAGAACCACGCTGTCGAGGAGAACTTTTTTCCGGCAGGCAGCCTTTACGATGTCTAAAGTAAATAGCATCAGGCCCGATATAGAGCAAACCGTGAGGAAACATTTCCACCACGATATGGCATCGAAAGCGTGAAGTTTTCTTGTCCCAAAGGCCGACCTCATCCGTCCGCAGGGCCCGCAAACACATGGCCACAATGGTCTCCCAGTTAACAGAGCAATCCATCTCCATACGGGTGGTTTCAAGATCTGAAAGCCTGCAGAAAAGAACAAATCGCTCCCCAAGCCGTTTGGCCCAATCATCCCAATAGGCGACACTGATACCCATGGCCATGGCCCAAAGATTTGGATTACGGTCAAGATCTTCCTGCTTCAATTCCGGCGGATGGCCAGAATCGTCAATCACAATTAATCCATCGGTATCGGTAAATAATTCCCTGTTGGAATCATCCACAACAAAATCTTCGGCAGAGCTCGATCTGCCACCGGCGGGCAAGTACTGATTAACCATAAACCAGCCATGATCTGGTCGTTCCACATCAATATTTCGATATTTTCTGAATATCTGAAAAACATCCTTCTGCTCTCCATAGGTAACAGAATGAATTCTCGGATCCATGTCTGACTCTGACACATAGGCGGTTAGCCAGGTCAGCAGTTGTTCCAGACGCCCATATTCCACCGAAACATCGCCTGCCATAAGCTCGATATGATCACCTGGATTATATCCGTAGGCCGGGAGATTTCCTTCTTCCAGGAGACTGACCTGTTTGATCGGTAAATTACGAATTTTGACATTGGATCCGAGCAAGGTGATTTTCTGGGTGTATTCAGACATAGTTTTCATACCAGTGAAAAAAACATTACTTAAAACGCACAATGGGAGGCCAGGCCTCCCATTGTGCACTACAAACATCAGACGAAAAGTCTTTCTGTCCTTCGGTTAAATCTACAAGAGACCTGACTTATCAAGTGCGATCACTGCCCCTTTATAGGATATGACAATAACAGCCACATATCCAAGTAACAAAATAGTAGTCATGGGTTTCTCCTTATAAAATTTTCTTTAGTATGCTTCATGATCCATTGCATCCTCGGTTGACAGCTTCTGCGAATCCATCTTCTTCCAGAGATAGACAACATAGGCAATTACAAAGGGAATCGCCAAAGCCACATAGGTCATAGTCTTTAATGTAAACTGACTAGATGATGAATTATAGATGGTGAGACTCGACTGTAAATCAAAGGTCGATGGATAAAATGCTGTGGAATTAAAGGCGGGGAGGCAAAGCACACATAATCCAACAAGCACTGTCCCAAGACCTGCTGGCCATATTCCCTTAGTACTTCCCTTGAATGCACCAAGAAAAACACCCCAGATCACCAGCCCAAGGCCACCAAGCAGCATAAGGAGGAGATGGGGGAGAGCGAGAAGGTTAAGGAAATATTTAAAAGATACCATGGAGACTACGCCATCCTCATCCACACCAAAGCCTTGTCTCAACAGAATCGAAACAACCACATAGAGCAAAAAGGGAAGAGAACAGATAAAACTTGACCATACAGCTTTTCGTAATCTATGCTCCATGTCGGGAACGGCACCAAGATCAAGATTATTGAGCAGATACAGTGCACCAAGCACCCGAGCATTAAAAACAAGAAAGAGGCCGAGTGACAGGTTAAAGAGTGAAAAGGCCGCTTCGAGTCCACGAAGATTTATCCCGCCCAGGGTATATTCCCAAGTAACCTGATTCATATCGTTGAGTGAAAAAGCGGACCCGGTATAAAAGGTGCCCACTGCTGCACCGATAAGCAACACCCCGACAGAACCGTTAATAAACATAAAGGTTTCATAGGTTTTTGTGCCCCAGACATTACCCGGCTTTGTCCGGTACTCATAACTTACGGCCTGGACAATAAAGGTAAAGAGAATGAGTATCCACACCCAGTAGGCACCGCCAAAGCTTGTGGAGTAAAATTTGGGAAATGATGCAAAAAGAGCACCGCCAAACAGAACCAGGGTGGTAAAGGGAAGTTCCCATTTGCGTCCAAGTGAGTTCACGACAAATGCGCTCTCAGTGTCACTCTTTGCCACCTGCCAGAGCAGCGTCTGGCCGCCTTGAACAAAGGTAAGAAAGAGAAAGAGTGCGCCTACGACAGAACAGATAACCCACCAAAGTTGTTGCAGGGTTATATAATCTAAATTTGATATCATTTTCAGTGGCCCTCCGGTCCAATGGCGATCTGTTTCAGCATGATCGATATTTCAGCAATCAGAAGTAGAGTAAAAACTACTGCAAACATGGCGAATGTGATTTGGACCGCAGTAACGGAAAGGTTGGTGGTGGCAACCTTCACTGGCATCAATCCCTGAATTGCCCAGGGTTGACGGCCAACCTCCGCTGTGACCCATCCCGCCTGCTGAGCAAGAAGCCCAAGAAGTCCTGTGAAGAGTCCAACTGGAAGTAACCAACGTTGTTCTGTAACGGTTCCTTTCAGGGTAAAGAAAAGGAATGCTCCAAAAATCACTGGAAACATGGAACCCAGAATAGCCATTAGATGAAAGCTATAAAAAACGGTGGAGACGGGCGGCACTGCCTCCTCTGGAGTATCCAGATATCCATAGCCCATATATTTTTCATTTACCTTAAAACGTCCAAGAGCAGCTGCTGCAGCGGGTTCATTTCTGTTTTTCTTTGCCTCTTTAAAGGCATACAGATCAGTAAGTGCAAGCTTTCCCATATCCATCATGGTGTTCACACCCATAATGTTTTCTTCTTGATTCCCAAAGACAAGATCGTCAATACCAGGAACGAAAGACCCCATTTCCCTGTTGGCCAACAACGACAAAACTGCGGGAATCTTCACCTCAAATAAAAACGCATCCTGAACATCGCCAGGATTCTTTGCAGAATTCACGATTCCCATAGCCACAAGTCCGGCACCTCTTTCACCTGTATAGAGGCCCTCCATGGCGGCGAGTTTCATTGGCTGTTTTTGAGCGACTTCATACGCAGCCTCATCACCGGTAAAAGCAACAAAGATTGACGCAACCAGGCCAAATACCGATGCGACAACAATGGATTTCTTCGCCATTTGTATATGTCTTCCTTTGATCAGATACCAGCAGGAAACAGTCAAGACAAAGGCAGAAGCCATAACAAATCCAGATGAGGACGTATGGGTAAATTTGGAAACAGCAACCGGATTAAAAACTACCTCGGCAAAATTTTCCATCTCAAAACGAGCGGTATCTGCATTAAATGCCATACCTACAGGATTCTGCATCCAGCCATTAGCAACGAGAATCCAGACAGCAGACAGGTTGGATCCGATAGCTACCATCCAGGTGGAAAAACAATGAAAACCTTTTGAAACCCGGTTCCAACCAAAAAACATAACGGCAAAAAAACTGGCTTCCATAAAAAAGGCAAAAATGCCCTCAATGGCAAGCGGTGCACCGAAAATATCCCCAACCATCCAGGAATAATTGGACCAGTTGGTTCCAAATTCAAACTCCAGAATAATTCCGGTGGCGACACCAATGGCAAAGTTGATACCAAAAAGAGTCATCCAGAAACGAGTGATTTTTTTCCACTCTTCGTTTCCAGTTTTGAGATAAATAGTCTCATAAAATGCGCAAAGAAACGACAATCCGAGTGTTAACGGTACAAAAATCCAGTGATACATGGCCGTAAACGCAAACTGCGCCCTCGACCAGTTCACCAAACTGGGGTCCACATCAATCATTTTTCCCTCCCTCGATTAGTTAGTGTTGGTGACAGGTCTGATCAATTGCTCCAGAACATAATCACCACGTTGTTTATCTGTTTCAAAATTAGTTTTTAAATAATTTGGAAAAAAGAACAGCTTGAGCACTGCAAACATAATGAGAAGCTTAATGAAAATAATCTTCCACAGTGTCTTCCCCACTGTCATTTGTGTAAACCCATCACGATAAAAGCTGAACACTTTTGCTGGTATTTCAATCATTTTCACACTCCATCTCCCGCTAATCTGTTCCACCCCACACAAATAAAACAAAAACTATCTTTTTTAATTATGCACAGGAGAGTGCGGAATACAAGACTCGTTTTTAGACAACTCTGCCAGATTGACTTTCGCCAGGGTCTCCCGTAACTGGTTTCTGGCCTGCTCCCAAACCTTGTGAACGCTGCAACTATTACTCACCTTGCAAGTCACCGGACTACCGACACAATCGTTGAGATAAATCTCGCCAATCATCACTTCCACAACCTCAAGCAGAGAAATATCAGCCGGATCCTTCAGCAGGCTATAGCCACCTTTGGATCCCTGCTTAATCGTAATCATATGCGCCCGCGCCAGATCCTGAGCTATCTTCGCCAGAAAATGAGTAGGGATATCTGCACGCTCAGCAATTTCCTGTTTGGAAACCTGAACTCCCTTCCCTTTCCGCGCCAGATAAATCATACATCTGACCGCATATTCCCCAGCACGTGTCAATCTCATCCCACATCCACCAATAAAGACATATAAGATACTTAATGTCCTATATACACTGTAGAAATCATCAGTCAACTGTTTTTTTGTGTCATTGCAACCGCTAAACAATAACTACAACGCCCAAGTGCCATGAATCCATAGCACCTTTCAGAATTATAATTGATTGAAAAAGTGGCTTTTTAAAAGATAGTATTTATGTAAGCTCCGCCAAGTGCTATGATTTCTCATATATTGGCCCTTGAAGGGAAATGGATATAAAATACTGAGCAGTACCATTCGGGAGACAGTGGTGGTCAGATCAAAAATTTTTCACAAATCAATGCTGATGGTCAGTGCAATTACTCTTGCCTACACCCTCGCACTATTACTGATAATCCTCCCGAGAGTGGACACCAGCACTCAAGCTCTTGAAGAAAAAAACGCTAAAGAAATTCTCAACAAAATTGTCCTGTTTACAAAAAACATGCAGGCGAATCTTGATATTTTCCAGAAAACTGCCCTGCAGTACCATGAAACAGAACTAAGAAACCTCACTGAGGCCTTCTGGTCCATCGCACAGACAAAATACAAACAGTCACGCCCGGAAAATATTGGATCAATCCTCCAGGAACGAGGTAATGACCTCAAAAATAACCTCAACTCTTTTTACCAGAAAAACAAAGGTACAATGAGCACGGAAGAGCTCAAACAAGCCATTATCAATTATGTAAACATTTACCGCTATGACATTGGATCTGGCTATTTTTTCATTCACGCTCAAACTACGGTGGTCGAACATCCCATAAATCCTGATTTCAAGGGAAAGGACTTTGCTCACCTGCACGATCAGAATGGGGTCTATTTTGTGCAGGAGTTTTACAAACTCTGTCAGCTCAATAGCTCAGGAACGTTGCATTACCAGTGGCAGCATGCACAAACCAAGGTAACTGAGGATAAAGTCGCCTACGTATTTGCATTTGAGCCCTTTGACTGGATAATTGGCACCTCCGCCTCGATAAATTACTTGCAGGAGACACTCAAGGATGAGGTTATTTATCTTGCAAACAAGATCCGCTACGACAAAAATAATTATTTTTTTATAAATGGATACGACCATAAGATAATCGCCCACCCTTACATTAAAAAAGGATCTGATTTCAGTACCATAAAAGACTCCCATGGAACCCTGCTTGTGCCGCCAATAGTTAAGACGGCAAGAGAAAACGGTGAAGGCTTCACCCGATACTGGTGGAAAAAAACACCCGACAAGGATGAGACCTTTGAAAAAATGGCATTTTCAAAAGATTTCCCTAACTGGAAAATGATCATTAGCACCGGCATCTATATTGATGATATCCAGAAAGAGGTCGACAAACGCAAGGCAGAATTAATTGAGCAGCTTCGCACTATCATGAAGGAAACAACGATAGGAAAAAGCGGCTACATGTTCATAGTTGACCACCAGGCAAAAATGATCGTTCACCCCAATACCTATATGGTTGGCAAAGATACCGGTAAGATGAAAAACCCCGTCACCGGGAATAATATTTTTGACGATACCAGACATGCTGCCACCACGGGCCAGGCAATGCTCGCCAAATGGGATCGTCCCACGGACAAGGGGAACTATATCTACGAAAAAATTTTCTGGGTTGAATATCTTCCAAAGCTTCAATGGTATGTTGTTGCCTCTGCCTACACGAGTGAGTTGCAGGAGACATCCAGGCAACTTAAAGGCGCACTCCTTTTCCTCGGAGTCATCATCCTTCTCCTCTCCTTTGTGACCAGTTTTCTGTTTTTCAGAAAACTACTCAAGCCCATCAACACACTCTCGGCCCTGGCCAGTCGAGTAACCCAGGGTGATTATTCTACAAGATCTCCTTTGCTCAGCGATGATGAACTGGGTGTCCTCTCCCAGAAATTTAACGCAATGGTTGATACCATTGAGGACAACATTCACAATCTTGACAGAAATGTAGTTGATAAAACGAGAGAAATTGAAGAACAGAATCTGATTTTTGAATCCCTCTTCTATGAAAGCAGCGATGGAATACTGCTTATTCAGGATGGACAGTTTATTGACTGCAACAAATCCGCCTATCAGATGCTCCAATATGCCAACAAACGTGAATTGATCACCCTTCATCCGTCCCAAATTTCCCCCTCAATGCAACCGGATGGAAGAGGTTCCAAGGAAAAAGCCAATGAAATGATAAATACTGCCCTGGAAGAAGGATCTAACCGCTTTGAATGGTTACACTGCTGTAAAGATGGCAGTGATACCTATTTTGAAGTTGTACTGACTCGAGTCACCATTCAAGGCAACATCCTGATTCATGTTGTCTGGCGAAATATTAATGAAAAAAAAGCGGCAGAAAAGAAACTGCGGCAGACAGTTACAGAGTTCAGCGCAGTCATGGATAGCATTGATTACGGTGTCCTTTTTATGGACGATCAGCTACGAGCCAGAATAGTCAACCAGGCCTTTCGTACTATCTGGGAAATACCTGCCGACTTTGTCACAGGACATCCAACAATGAGAGAACTGATGGCGTTTAATCATTACAGTAACATCTATCCCGTATCAGCCCATGATAATTTTGAAGAGTACATGGATAAGCGTGAGGCCGATGTCCGCAGGGGAGCAATTGCTCCGACTTCGTTTGAACGAAGAGACGGTATGATTTTGCAATACCAATGCGTCGTGTTACCCAACGGCTGGAGAATGCTCACCTACTTTGACATTACTGAATTAAAAAACACCCAGAATCAGCTTGCCAGGGCTCAGAAAATGGAAGCAATCGGCATGATGGCTGGCGGAGTTGCCCACGATTTAAATAACATCCTCGCAGGAATTGTGAGTTACCCGGAATTACTTCTTCTACAATTACCCGAATCCAGTAACCTCAGAAAACCAATTGAAGCCATTCGGGAATCTGGAGAACGTGCTGCAACCGTGGTTGCCGACCTTCTCACAGTTGCAAGAGGAGTCGCCAGTACAAGGGAAGCACATAACATCAATACATTGATTCATGAGTATCTTATTTCTCCCGAATACGAAAAGCTAAAATCCTTGCATGCAGATGTGATTTGCACAGAAGAACTTGAAGCGGATAATCCAATCATCTCCTGTTCTCCAGTACATATCAAAAAAACAGTTATGAATTTGGTCACAAATGCCATGGAGGCCATTGCAACAAGGGGAAAAATCTGGATTTCCACTACTAATGTTGAGATTGATACGACCAAATCTGAGGGGATTAGTCTAGCAACCGGCCATTATGTCGTCTTAACTGTAAGGGACAACGGGCCTGGGATTAGTCAAAATGACATCGTTCATATTTTCGAACCATTTTACAGCAAAAAGGTAATGGGAAGAAGCGGCACCGGCCTCGGGCTTGCCGTGGTATGGAACACCGTGGAGGATCATGGGGGACAGGTATGCGTAGAAAGTAATGGCAAAGGAACATGCTTCACACTCTACTTTCCGGTCAGCGCTACCCCGCTGTCTCATACTAAGGAAAGACAAAAAGAAAACCTAACCACTGCCACCGCGGAGCATATTCTGGTTGTGGATGACGAACCACTCTTGCGGGATATAGCCACGGAAGTACTCACGAGTCTGGGCTATAGAGTCACTTCCGTACCATCCGGCGAGAAGGCTCTTGCATTTACAAAGGAAAACCCTGTGGACTTACTTATAATCGATATGCTTATGGAACCGGGGATGAACGGGCGACAAACATATGAGAAAATTTTACAACTCTATCCAGAGCAGAAAGCAATTATTGCCAGCGGTTTTTCTGAGAGTGATGACGTGAAGTCCACCTTACAACTTGGTGCGAAGGGGTTTATCAAAAAGCCCTATTCAATTTCCCAGCTGAGTCAGGCGGTCAAAGATGCTCTACATGGCCATAAGCGTTTAAAGTAACATGATCATTTCGATTCGAAAAATACTGCGTTCTACTGAGACAATGCCCTGACAGCATACAAAAGAAGTGAGAACAGCGTTTTTTTACCTCCTCAACATATCCAGGAGCTCACTCCTTTCTTCAAGCCTTTGCCTGAGCCCACTCTCCATTGCAATCAAACTTTCTGTATCGGGGATAATTTTGGACTCTGCCCCACACTGCACTAAAAAAGTATACAGCACATCCAGCTGCCCCTCATTATCCTCTTCCTGCTCTTTCAAAACAACCCAGCGGCTGAGTAAGTCAGCAACAACCAAGATCTGCAGGGAACGGTCATACCGTCCAATTTCGCTATAATCGTGATGATTCCGGACCATCTCTACCAGTAGAGTCGGAAACATCCAACGATGAAGAAGCCTGGCACCGAGCTCATTATGGCCGCAGCCCAAACTCTTGACCTCGGCTTCAACACCCTTTTCTTCAGATTGCCGGCCATAATGTTCCAAGTCTTCAATCTCTACAGAGAATTGTTGAATGATAAGCAGCTTACCAATATCATGCAACATCCCTCCAAGAAAACACACAGCATTGCTATCACCACACTGTTCTGCAACATATTCAGCAGCAAGGGCACACTCGATAGAATGTCTCCATACTCCTGCCATAATATCTTTCTGTCGTCCCGCGGGAACCTTAAATGCCTGGAACATTATTTGAGAAAGTAACAGTCCCTGGACTTCACTCCGCCCAACAAGGATAAGGGCATGTCTCAAAGAAATGACCTTACGCCTCATTCCGTAAAATGCAGAATTAGCAAGTTTTAAAACAGCAGCGACAAGTGAGATATCCCCCTGGAGAACAGCCTCAAGTTCCGTCGTCGTGGTATCAGGGTCAGTCACCATACTCATAACTTTCATGGCAACGGAGGGCAGCGGTGCAAAGTCCTCAACACTGGACGACACCCGTTTATGGAGAGAACATGGTTGATAGTTACATTTCTGTAACATCGCCAGCCTCCTCTACATCTGAAAAGAAGCCATAGGAGTCAATTGTCTCCATCAACATGTCGACTAGAAAAGGATCAAACTGGACACCGGAATATTTTTTAAATTCAGCCACAACCTGCTCCCGCGTCATTCCTTTCTTTTCAAGTGGTGGAACAACCATGGCAACAAAGGAATCCACCAGGGCAAAGATTCTTGCAGCCATGGGGATCTCGTCCCCCTTCAAGCCATCTGGATATCCCGTGCCATCATAATGTTCATGGTGAGAATACAGAATAACCCTTTCTGAGGCAAAGAAGTCGAACATTGTTGTCAGCTCTCTCAACATGAGCGGCTGATCAAACAGCATTTCTTCCTGTTCTTCATTCAGAGGTCCTTCCGTCTTCAAAGAAGAATCATGAATATAGCAACGGAAAAGGTCATGAAGCTTGATGGCACGGCGAAAAGAGTGGATAAGCTGATCGGGAAGATTGAGTTTTAGAGAGAGTTCATCAAGTACTTTGATAAAAAATGTGTTTCGATTTGCAAGAATATCATATTCACGAGTCTGAGCATGAACCATTGCCTCAAAAGAGGCAAGAGTCATGGCACGGGCCTTTTCAATGGTGGCATTAAGATGACTCTGCTGATTAGTCCCTATAACATCACTGATATGGTCTTCCGGACCACCGACACCGCCCCTTGGCGTTCTGTAATGACAAACCCTGTTACGCCCTTCTGCTTTGGCCTGGTACAGAGCATTATCAACATAATCTACTATAATTCTCGAAGAATCTGTTTCTTCACCAAAACCGGAATAGACGCCTGTGGAAACGGTGACATAACGTTCATACTTATCATTGGTGAAAACAGTCGAACCAATATTTTTTCTGATTTTTTCAGCAACCACACTCGCCTGTTCCCTGTCAATATTGGGAAGAATCACCAGAAACTCCTCACCACCATAACGACCAAAGATATCCGATTCTCTGAGACTCCCTGCAACTCTTCTCGAAAATTCTTTGAGGACAAAATCACCAAAGGGATGACCACAGCTATCGTTTACATCTTTAAAAAAGTCGAGATCAAGCAGAAAAACAGAAAGAGGAGTGTTATAGCGCCGGGCAAGTGATACCTCTCGGCCCAATTGCTCGAGCAAATAGTTATGATTATAGAGACCGGTCAGACTGTCACGGATGGCCCGTTCTTCCAGTTCTAAATTTTGCTGTTGAATCGTGGCCGTTGCAAAGGCCAGTTGACGCTGTCGGGTGTCAAGCTCGAGGAAAACTTTGACTTTTGCCAGCAGGACCGCTGGCCGAACCGGTTTATGGAGAAAATCGACACCACCTGCTGCGTATCCCTGCTCAAGCAAATCATCCATATCCTCGGATTTTGCCTGAAAAATGATCGGGACATACCATGTTTTTTCGTTCTTATCGAGTACTCTGGCTGCCTCAAAAGGCTCGGTATCAGAGGGGGAGACACCAAAAAGAATCAGAGCAAAATCATATATGAGCACCAGATCCGGAACCTCTGCGGTGGACGGGGCAATAATCACATCCAGATCAAGATCCTTCAGGACAGCCTGAACACTGACCTGAGTATCAGGGTCATTGTCAACGAGGAGTATGGATTGTTTTTTATTAATGCTCATAACCTTTTATCGTATTCCATCTCAATCAAAACAAATACCCTCAAGGACACTTTCTTTCAAGGCGCATCCCAAAATCGAAGTAAGATCGTGGACGCATAAACATAGTGCTGACAGGCATCACACAAACAATCATGATTACGTTTTTTTGGAATTATACTATAGCAAAAACAAAAACAGAAGGAGGAAAAAATAAAGAGTTGAGCATGTCTGTTCCAGACTCCTGAAAACACAAATTAACCCTAAAAAGCAATTGCTTAGCGATACGAACCAAAGGTATGTTCGTGGTTACAGTACAGAACTGAGAGTGATACATACCTCCATTCAATGCCATCCGCACAGGAACTTACGACACAATTCAAACCAGACTGTGCTTATAAAATTCAGCAAGTAATGGTTGGAGTTTTTTACGTGATATATCAATATTCCCCTGATGGAAGCAGTTCATAAAACCATTTTTCGTCACTTGTTTTTCACCACACTCACACAGGGAAAGATCGAAAGAATTCTTCTGTAAATGCTCATACAGTGCATCATGGACTTTTTGTGCTGCACAATAAATCACAAGATCTCTACCAAAATTCGGATTAGCAAAAGCGTTCATGGAAAGAAGCACATCGAGCCTGCGAGTTGTCGCAAAGTCCACAAACCCCGAAAACAGATCCCTATCTCTTTCCACCCACTGACTTATTGGCAACAGGGCAGAGCCAATCCCACACTTAGCCGTCTCAAATTGAAATTCTTTGTAGTCTTTGCGCAACAAATCTGCGGTGGAAAGACCTTCAGTATTAAATTTTGCACGTTGGATATTGTCGAAAAAATCATTTCTTGGCAAAGGACAGAGAGGAAGGAGAGCCGAAACTATTGCGACATCGGCATCGGTTACCCGTCCAGCTTTTTCAGAAAGATTTACCGTATCGAGCAATATCGTTCCACAAAGAAGGATGGCGATATCTTCTGTAATGGCAGATCCTGCTCTCTGAAATTCCATCCCCACAAGAGAGGTGGTCGAGCCTATGGTTTGAATAATTCGTGGATTTGCATCACTGTACATTTCTTCATCCTTATGATGATCCACTACTCCGACCACGCTTAAGTGATACTGTTCAAGTGCAAGAGAAAGTCTATTATGATCCACAAGAATAATTACAGCTCCGTCAGCTATCAGTTTATCGAAATCAACATCATCAAAAAAGACAAGATCATCGAGCTCTATACCTGCCTCCCGGAAGAGGTAGACCGCTTCGGTTCGTAATTTGAAATCTGCACGGGGAATAGGCATAACAGGCAAGGCTACACTGGCAGTATCCTGCAAACTCAACAAATATCCATAGGCAATGGATGAAGCCATGGAGTCCAGATCAGCAGCCTCATTTCCAAGAATTATACGCCTGGTACCATCTTTAGCTGCTTTGACGGAGGAAAGATACCTTTGTAGAGCACACATGGCGAACGTCCCTTTTGAGTTTTCTGTTATCTTTTTTATGCTTTGCATATATCTTATCATTAAAAACTGTTTTTTCCATGCATTACAATACTGCGGAGAAAAGCATGACTTTATTCTTGAACCGCTTCTGACAAGAATGCTTTTATACCAATGAAGCGCCACCGGAACACAAACAACTCATTTTCCCAGTCCCTCAGCAAAGCAATTTGTAAGAACAAACAACTATTATTTTGTTAAAATATTTCAGCTGTGATTAAATAACAAAGAAGCCCTAACAAAAAACAGGCACAATGAACATCTCAATTTTTTTATGATCTCCCGGCCAAAGGAAGCTCATGGTGGAAATGGAAAAGACTCACCTTCATACCGGAATGGGATTTTTTGTACTGCTAACGCTGATTGCAGATCCTGCATGGGCAGTGCAAACCCATGGCGGCGCGGAAGGTTTAGTCACTCACCAGATTGGTCACCTCCTTTTTGCCTTCGGAATGGGATACCTCCTGTTACGTCTCTACCATATACAATTGAAATCCCAGGGCTGGTTCGAATTCAAAATTTTTCTCTGGCTCATTCTTGCCTGGAATTTCCTTACCTTTTCCGGCCATTGGCTCAATGAATCCATAACAAAAGAAAAATTCATCCACTCCAATGGTGATATAGTCGCCTTTTCCATCACAAACCTTACAGACTCCCTGTTCTATCTTTCACGGCTTGACCATCTCATCCTTGTCCCTTCGTTTCTCTTCTTACTGCTTGCTTTACACAAATGGAGGCGACAGGAATGACTTTTTCCTGGGCTCCTGTTATTGTTATTGATATCGCAGGATCTGCGATAACCCTTCTAACAGCATTCTGGTGTGCAGTCCTGTCTCGAAAATGGACCCGACAAAAGCCCGATGATATTTTTCGACACTACATTTTTCTTTTAACTCTGGCCATTGTACTGTTCGCCATCTCTCGTTCCTTTGGTCACCTGGCGAAACAACTTTTACTCATCAACGACATGGGAAGCACCTGGGAACAGATCTCACCCTATAGTGGAACTATAAATTCCGTAACTTTTATTGTTATTTTTGCATTCAGCCTCTACTTCCATCGATTCCGGAGAATACATACTAGAATCGAGAAGTATAAAAATAATCTTGAGGAGATGATCGCTCTACGAACAGGTGAGCTCAATGAGGCAAATCTTACCCTCGAAAATGTCCTCAACAGCTCCAACCCCCTCTGTATCACGACCGTTGACCATGTGATACTGAAGGCAAACGATGCCTATTGGGCAATTTGGCCGGGAATAACAGAAGAAAAACTCAAATGTTACATATCTCGCCCAGGCCCCTTTTGTCAGACAGAAGAGTGCCCACTGTTTCAAATCAAGGCGGGACAAAAAGAAGTATTTCGCGAGATATCAAAGAAGATCGATGGAGTAACCAGGGTCTTTATTGTTACAGGACGACCTTTCCGGGATCTTGACAATAACCTAGTTGGTGTCGTAGAAAGTTTTCAGGACATCTCACCACAAAAGAAGATGGAACTTGCCCTTGCCTCTGAGAGGGAACAGCTTGCGGTAACTTTGAGAAGTATTGGTGATGGTGTTATCACCACTGATCTCAAAGGAAACATTCTATTAATCAATAAAGTCACCGAGCACCTTACTGGATGGAGCCAGCAGGAAGCCATTGGCCAACCAGTTGAACACCTTTTTAAAATCATAGACGAAAACAGCGGGATCCCCAGCAAGAGTCCGGTTGATGAAGTTCTGGCCTCAGGGAAAATAGTCGAGTTGGCAAGCAACACTGCCCTTATTGCCAGAGATGGTACTCAATATAGTATAGAAGACAGTGGAGCACCAATTTTCAACAAGAACAGTGAGATAATTGGCACCGTCCTTGTATTTCGGAATGTAACCGAGAAAAGAAGAACAAAAAAGGAACTACTCAAGGTTCAAAAACTGGAGTCGGTGGGAATACTGGCTGGTGGTATTGCCCATGACTTCAACAACATTCTCGCTGCAATCCTTGGTAACATTGAGCTAGCCGAGATGTTCGTCGATTCAGAGAATAAAGCCTACCCTCTTTTGCAAACAGCGAAAAAAGCCTCTCTGAGAGCCAAGGATCTTACTCTACAGTTGCTCACTTTTTCCAAAGGAGGGGACCCTGTCAAAAAAACAACTTCCATTGCTAAAACAATAACTGAGTCAACGAATTTCATCCTCCATGGCAGTTCACTCTCATGCCAATTTACTATTCCGGATAATTTATGGCTTGTTGACATTGATTCCGGGCAAATAGGACAGGTTATTCAAAATCTGGTTATGAATGCGCAGGCCGCCATGGCCAAGGGTGAAAAAATTAGAATTATTGCCAGTAATGTCGAGCAAGACAACCCTGCAAAACCTCATCACCTATCCGATAAGGCATATATCAAAATAGCCGTGGAAGATGACGGGTACGGTATTAGTGAAGCACATCTCGAAAAAATATTTGATCCGTATTTTACAACCAGAGCAGAGGGCAGTGGTCTGGGGCTAGCCATCATCCATTCAATTATCAAAAAGCACCACGGTCATATCGAGGTTCATTCAAAGGTGGACGAAGGAACCATCTTTACCATCTATCTTCCAGCTTCAAAACAGCACAGTCCCATGATCCCGACTTCGACAGAAACAACCCATAGCCTTGAAACAAGAAAGGCTAGAATACTTATTATGGATGACGAAGTACTTGTTCAGGATATTGCCAAGTTGATGCTCAGCACATGCGGTCATGAGGTATTAATTGCCGCAAATGGCAGAGAAGCCATCGACATTTTCAAAGAACAACAGAAGAATGGTAAACCCGTCGATATCATCATAATGGATTTAACCATTCCCGGTGGCATGGGCGGTAAAGAGGCTGTGATCGAAATACTGAAAACTGATCCTTCCGCAAAAGTTATTGTATCCAGCGGCTATTCAAATGATCCGGTTATGGCTGATTATCAGGAGTATGGATTCAAAGCAGCACTTACTAAACCATTCCTGCTGGAAGAACTGAAGACAGCCTTAAGAAATGTTCTGGTGGCATAATGCCACATACCGGACAGTGTCGGAATCATTCTTCTACGTGGCATGAATAGTGACCTCTAAACTATGAACCTTGTCCTGCTCATGGATAGCAGATCCTGCGACCACTCTCTCCTTTGACAAATCACCCTCCCCTATCAATTGTCTTGACATTCGTTGTGAGCGGACTATAAGTTTCGTGTAATAATGTTACTCATTTTTTAAAAACAACAACCAATAAGATTTTTTTCTACCTTCGCTTAACAACATAGAACAATAACAAGTGACCAACATCCCTCCCTTCCATGACCGTTTGGGCAACACAATATTAGAGGTGTTTTCCCAATCCGATTTCCATGCAGTTGGCATCAGGGACATTGCCCAGAAAGCCGGGGTAAGTTTTGCCACAATATATAAACATTACGGCAATAAAGAAGGCCTTGTTTTTGCCTTTGTAGATATATGGATGGGGAAACTCACCGACAGAATTATCGATCACCTCCAGGGCATGGCTGATTTAAAAGAAAAACTCCGCAAGATTTTCTGGCTCCAACTTGATTACTATGAAAATCATAATGAATTTGCCAAAATAATCTTTATGACACTTCCCATGAAAACATGGATGGCCGACGAGAGCTTTGAACAGCGTAGAATGTTCAATCTTCTTATGGATGTCCTCAGACAGGGCCAGGAAGAGGGTGTGCTAAACCCCGATGTGGACACCAGAATTCTCCTTGATTTTATGCTTGGTTTTGTACAACGTAGTTTTATTATGTGGGTGCAACGGGGACAAAAAGAGAGCTTAGCCGATCAGACAGATGTAATGTTTGAAATGATCTGGCGTGGAATTGTAAGGCCTGAAGGCTGAAGGCTGAAGGCTGAAGGCTGAAGGCTGAATAACAGTACTATTTATCGTTACCCTGTAAACTTGTAAACTTAATCGAGGAAAATCATGGGAAAATTTAACACCTTATTTCAGCAATCCATTGAGCAGCCAGATGAGTTCTGGGCAAACGCCGCAGAAGGTATCGACTGGATCAAGAAATGGGACAAAGTACTCGACGCCTCAAACCCTCCATTTTATCGATGGTATCGTGGTGCGGAGCTAAACACCTGCTACAATGCCATCGATCGCCATGTGGAAGCAGGTCGAGGCGAACAAACTGCTATTATTTATGATTCTCCCGTAACCGATACCATTCGTAAAATCTCCTACAAAGAGCTGCAGACCAAGGTTGCAAGATTTGCGGGTGCTTTGAAAAGCCAGGGCGTTACTAAAGGAGACACGGTAATCATCTATATGCCTATGATTCCCGAAGCTGCCGTTGCCATGCTGGCCTGTGCCAGACTGGGCGCCGTCCATTCCGTTGTCTTTGGCGGCTTTGCCGCAAGTGAGCTTGCCATTCGCATCGACCATGCCCAGCCGAAAGTGCTGGTTACGGCGTCAGGTGCTGTGGAAGGAAAAAAAACAATCGCCTACAAACCTCTGGTGGACAAAGCCATCGAACAGTCCGATCATCAGCCGAAAAAATGTATTGTTTTCCAACGTGATGTCATCACCGCTGATATGCAGGAAGGAAGAGATCTGGACTGGCAGGAACTCGTTGCCGCAAGTGAACCCGCAGATTGTGTAGCTGTTGCTGCCACTGATCCACTCTATATTTTGTATACCTCAGGTACCACTGGGATGCCCAAGGGCGTTATGCGTGATAACGGCGGACATGCCGTTGCCATTCACTGGTCCATGAAAAACATCTATAATATCGAGGCAGGTGATGTCTTCTGGTCAGCCTCCGACGTTGGCTGGGTGGTTGGACACTCCTATATTATTTACGGGCCACTGCTGAAGGGCGCCACCACCATCATCTATGAAGGAAAGCCCATTGGAACCCCCGATGCCGGCGCCTTCTGGCGGGTTATTTCAGAGCATAAGGTCAAGGTCCTGTTCACCGCACCCACAGCATTCCGTGCCATTAAAAAAATGGATCCCACCGGTTCATTACTGGCCCAGTATGACATGAGTTCCTTTGAAGCACTCTACCTTGCAGGGGAACGTCTTGACCCCGACACCTACCACTGGGCTTCGGATCTCCTTAATGTTCCCGTTATCGATCACTGGTGGCAAACGGAAACCGGATGGTCCATCGTTGCCAACTGCCGTGGTATTGAAGAAATGGAAGTCAAGGCAGGATCTCCCACCCTGCCTGTTCCCGGCTATGATGTACGGATAGTCAATGACAGCGGCAAAGAGCTTCCGGCAGGAGAAGAGGGTAACATTGTTATCAAGCTTCCACTGCCTCCCGGAACCCTGGCTGCGCTGTGGCGCAATGAAGAACGTTTCATCTCTTCCTATATGAAAACTTTTCCTGGATTTTATGAGACCAGTGATGGTGGCTATATTGACAAGGATGGTTATGTATTTGTAATGGGTCGTATGGATGATGTTATTAATATCGCAGGGCATCGCCTCTCAACCGGGGCCATGGAAGAGGTTATCGCCACCCACCCTGATGTTGCAGAGTGTGCAGTTATTGGAACGGACGACCAGTTAAAAGGTCAATTGCCACTCGGTCTTTTTGTCCTGAAAGCAGGAGTAGAACATACTGTCGAAGAGATCCAGAATGATCTGGTAAAGATGGTTCGTAATGAGATAGGCCCCATTGCCTGTCTTCGCGAAACCTCTATGGTGGAGAGACTGCCAAAAACACGATCAGGAAAAATTCTTCGCGGCACCATGCGTTCCATTGCCAATGGCAAGGCCTATAATATGCCTTCCACCATTGATGACCCCACGAGTCTTGATGAGATCACCGGGGCTTTAAGTACTATGGGATACCCCAAGAAATAACGAACGTAAGACATCGACTTTTGGATTCAAAAAAATAATGAAAATTCACGAATATCAGGCTAAAGAGCTCTTCCGTAACTCAGGGATTCCCGTTCCAGAAGGGAAAACATGCACTGCCAAAGAAGATATCGCCTCACTTCTTGAGGGAATGACAATGCCCGTGGCTGTCAAGGCACAGATCCTTGCAGGTGGCCGCGGTAAAGGCGGCGGTGTGGTCCTTGCCAAAACACTGGCTGAGGCACAGACAGCGGCTGAAAGAATCCTTGGCATGCAGCTTGTTACCAAACAAACCGGGGCAGAGGGAACGGAAGTCAAGACCATCCTCTTTGAGCAGGGAGTGGGGATTGCAAGAGAACTCTATCTCTCAATGCTCGTCGATCGTGACCATGCTGGTATTGTCATCATTGCCAGCCGTGATGGTGGAATGGATATTGAGACGGTAGCAGAAGAAACCCCGGATCGTATTATCACAGTACATGTGAATCCGCTGCTTGGTTTGCAGGGCTATCAGATTCGGGAGCTGCTCTTCGGGCTTGAGATTGCCCCTGCCGTTGCCAAAAGTTTTGGCAGCATCATCAGAAAACTCTTTGCCCTATTTATGCAAAGCGACTGCTCCCTCGTTGAAATCAATCCCTTGGTTATCACCAACGAGGATACCGTAATTGCACTTGATGCAAAAATGGACATTGATTCCAATAGTCTCTTTCGCCATCCCGAAATCCTTGCCATGCACGATAGCAGTGAAGAGGATGAACTCGAAGCGGCAGCATCGAGTCATGGCTTAAATTATATCCGTCTTAACGGCACCATCGGCAGTATGGTCAATGGCGCTGGCCTTGCCATGGCTACCATGGACCTGATAAAGCAGGCTGGGGTAGAGCCAGCTAACTTTCTTGATGTCGGAGGTGGAGCAAGTGCTGAGATGGTGGAGAACGGTTTTCGTATTATTCTGAGAGACCCCAACGTACGTGGTGTTTTTATCAATATCTTTGGCGGTATCCTTCGCTGTGATATCCTGGCTGAAGGTGTGGTGACAGCTGCCAGAAAGATTGGTCTCTCACTTCCCGTTGTTGTCCGTATGGAGGGAACGAATGTGGATGAAGGCCGGAGGATCCTTGCTGATTCCGGTCTTTCCCTAAGGAATGCAACAGATCTCAAACATGCCGCTGAACTATTGGCCGCCATATAACAACCATGCGACATCTATCTCTATTTATAAAACATCCGGGATTTTTCCTTGTTCTTCTTAGCCTCGTCCTCTTACCATTGCAGGCAACAGCCAAGCTTGTGATTGCACAGGGTGGTGGATCAGGCTACCTCATGGAAAACAGTCTGCCAGCAGTGGCCCTGGCCGTGGCGATGAATGCTGACAGTATCAAGATTGATACTGTGCTCACAGCTGACAATGAAGTTATTGTGATGAGCTCTCCAAGGATACAAAAAGCCACCAATGTTGGAGAAATTTTTCCGGATCGGATGCGAGACGATGGTCAGTTTTATGCACTCGACTTCATTCTGGAAGAAATTCGTCAACTAACCCTGAGGGATCCAGCTGGACGTTTCCCGAAAGACCTGCAACCCCGCCTTACCATCCCTACCCTTGAAGAAGTACTGTCTCTGATCGAAGCATTGAACAGGAGCCTGGAGAAAAGGATCTCCATTGCCGTTGAAATCAAACAGCCATGGCTGCACCGTAAAGAAGCTAAGGATATCAGTAGCCCCGTACTCCGTATCCTCCAAAAATATGGCTACAGCGGACAGGACGACAGACTCCTTCTTATGTCCTACGATGCCATGGAACTGCGCCGTATCAAAAAGCAGCTTCTTCCTGAAATGGGGATGGACATAAAACTGTTGCAGCTTATAGAGTCCAATGAAGGACAGGAGAACATGGTTGAAGAATGGGGAGAGTGGAACAGTTACAACTACGACTGGATGTTCTCTAAATCCGGCCTCCGCTCACTGACCGGATCCGTGGCCGCCATTGGCCTGCCAAAATACATGCTGGCTGACTCACAGGGAAAACTGCTACTCGATGATTTTGTGAAAAATGCCCAACAACTGGGGACCATGGTGTTCACCTTTCCTATTGGAAAGAATGACGCTACCCGAGTCCCCTTTACACGCAGTTTTGATGAAGAGCTTGAGTTTTTCTATTTCACCGTGGGAGTTGATGGGGTCATCACCGATTTTTGTAAAGATGCCCTTGATTACCTGAAGAAGAGAGAAGAAAATCCTACCGCCCCCTTCACCCTTGAGCAGACAGAAACGGTACCGCCATCCGTGGAGATCAGCACCGATGATCCCCTGCAACTCACCAGCCCGTTAGAATTTGAATTTAAGGAATAAAGCATGGCCATATTTGTAGATAAAAACACCAGAGTTCTGATTCAGGGCATTACTGGAAAAGAAGGACAGTTCCATACCGAACAGTGTCAAAACTACGGTACAAACATCGTTGCCGGAGTGACCCCCGGTAAAGGCGGACAAAGCTTCAATGGCATCCCTGTTTTTAATAGTGTCGCTGAAGCAAGCCGTGAAACTGGAGCCAATGCCTCCATGATCGTCGTCCCTCCGCCCTTTGCCGCAGAAGCTATCCTTGAGGCAGTAGACGCGGGTCTTGATCTTGTGGTGTGTATCACAGAAGGAATTCCAGTTATGGACATGCTCCGAGTCAAGAATGGTATGGCAGGCAAACATACCCGCCTTATCGGCCCCAACTGTCCCGGCATTATCACTCCCGGAGAGTGCAAGATCGGCATTATGCCAGGGCCCATCCATATGCCAGGCGGCCCCGTCGGTGTCGTGTCACGATCCGGCACCCTTACCTATGAAGTTGTGCACCAGCTCACGCAGCAGGGACTTGGCCAAACCACTTGTCTGGGCATCGGCGGTGACCCTATCAACGGCACTGACTTTATCGACTGCCTCTCCGCATTCCAAAACGACCCTGAGACAAAGGCTGTGGTGATGGTTGGTGAGATCGGCGGCAGTGCAGAAGAGGAGGCAGCTGCCTGGATTGCAGCCAATATGAGCAAACCCGTGGTTGGCTTTATTGCGGGACTCACCGCCCCTCCCGGCAGACGCATGGGTCATGCCGGGGCCATTGTCAGTGGCGGCAAAGGGACAGCCGAGGCAAAACTTACCGCGATGCGGGAAAATGGAATTCATGTCTGTGAGAGTCTTGGAGATCTTGGCAAACTCTGCAGTGAAATCTTTATAGAGCACATATAAAACCAACAATGAAAGAAATTAACTGGCAGGAATTTGAACAGGTTGATCTGCGCACAGGCACCATCGTTGAGGTCAACGACTTCCCTGAGGCACGGCAACCCGCCTGGAAACTTGTAATTGATTTTGGTGATGAAATTGGCATCAGAAAATCAAGCGCCCAGATCACAGATCTCTACAACAGGGAAGAATTGCTGGGTAAACAGATCATCGCTGTTATCAACTTTCCACCCAAACAGATCGGTCCCTTTATGTCGGAATGTCTGGTCACAGGATTTTCCCAGGAAGATGGCTCAGTGGTTCTGGCTGTTCCAGACAAAACAACTGCAAATGGTTTGAAAATATCATGACAACACAACAGACACCCTACCGCGTACTTATCGGAAAACCCGGCCTTGACGGTCATGACCGTGGTGCCAAATTTATTGCCCGTGCCCTGCGGGATGAAGGCTTTGAAGTTATCTATACAGGCATCCGCAGAACAGCCGCAGAGATTGCAGCCACAGCCATCCAGGAGGATGTGGATGTGGTGGGGCTTTCTTCACTTTCCGGTGCCCACTTACGACTCTTTCCAGAGGTTGTCCGGGAATTAAAGGACCGGGGTGGCGCAGATATCCCGGTTCTGGGTGGTGGGGTTATCCCGGATGAGGATATCGAGCTCCTCCTCAAAGAAGGCCTGAATGCCATCTTTACCTCCGGCACTCCGGCTGACACGATTATCCAGTCTTTCACAACGGCCAGTCAGCAGCATCGCGACCATGACGCCCAAAAGTAACGCCCTGCTTGCAGGACTCAAAAACCACGATCCCCGAGCCATTGGCAGGGCCATCTCTGCCGTGGAAAACAACACTGCAGAGGCAGCTGCTCTTCTCTCTGCGCTCGACCGGGATCTAATCGACAATGTTTTGGTTCTTGGGATAACAGGCCCTCCCGGAGCCGGAAAATCCACCCTCACTTCAAGCCTGATCCGAAGACTGCGCGAGCAGAAAAAGCGTGTTGGGATTATTGCGGTGGATCCCTCTTCTCCCATCAGCGGAGGCGCCATCCTTGGCGATCGCATTCGCATGATGGAGCACGCCCTTGACCCCGATGTTGTGGTACGCTCCATGGCAACCAGAGGACGACTTGGCGGGCTGTGTGCCTCTGCTGGTGCCGCAGTACGTATCATGGCGGCTTCCGGCTGTGAGGTTATTCTTATTGAGACGGTGGGTGTTGGTCAGTCCGAAATGGATATTGTCCGTCTTGCTGACATTACTCTTATGGTACTAGCCCCCGGTTTTGGGGATGATATCCAGGCCATGAAAGCTGGACTCCTTGAAGTCGCAGACTTTTTAGTGGTTAACAAATCAGATATGGCGGGTGCTGAAGCCCTGTGCATGGATATGGAACAGATTTTTTCCGCTAAAGAGGAAGAGAGTGAAATAAAGCGGGTTCTACAAACCGTTGCCACTGAGAATATGGGCATCAGCACACTGCTTGATAGTGTCGACAGATTTGCCCACTATATAACAGCAAATGGCATCAAAGAGAAACGACGTGACAAGGCGCTCGACGCCGAAACCATCGACTGGGTAATTGAAATGCTTCGGCCCAAATTTATACAGACTATGACAGAATGTTCCGAAAAAAGTGATCCCCGTGTGCGAGCACAGGAGCTGATCAATACCTTTAAACTCCAATAATTATACAATATCGTGAGCACAAATAAAAAACATAGTGACTGGCAGGAAAACGAACTCTCGACAAGTCTGAATCGTTTCCCGGAACGTAAAGAAGAGTTCACTTTGCATGGAGACACCGAAATCCCGCGCCTCGCCCTTCCAGAAAACATCAATGACGACTATTTGGAGCATCTTGGTTTTCCCGGACAATATCCGTATACCAGAGGCGTTCAGCCCACCATGTACCGGGGCAGATTCTGGACCATGCGTCAGTATGCCGGGTTCTCCACGGCATCGGAATCCAATAAACGCTACCGCTATCTACTCGATCAGGGAACCACAGGCCTGTCCGTAGCTTTTGACCTCCCCACCCAAATCGGTTACGACTCAGACGACCCTATGTCTCTTGGCGAAGTCGGTAAGGTGGGTGTGGCCATTGATACTCTTGCGGATATGGAAGCACTCTTTGCTGACATCCCGCTCGACAAAATATCCACCTCTATGACCATAAACTCTCCGGCAATTGTGCTTCTGGCCATGTATATTGTGGTGGCTGAAAAACAGGGTGTCCCGGCAGACAAACTCCGTGGGACCATTCAGAACGATGTCTTAAAAGAATACGTTGCCCGCGGAACTTATATCTTCCCTCCAAAACCATCCCTTGGTCTGATTACCGATATTTTTCAGTGGTGCAGCAGTAATATGCCACTCTTCAATACCATTTCCATTTCCGGATATCATATCCGGGAGGCAGGATCAACCGCCGCCCAGGAAGTTGCATTCACCCTGGCAAACGGCATCACCTATGTTCAGACAGCCATAGAGGCAGGGCTTGAGGTTGACCATTTCGCCAAGCGCTTGGCCTTCTTCTTCAATGCATCATCTAACCTTCTTGAAGAAATTGCGAAATTCAGAGCAGCGCGCAGACTCTGGGCGAGGATTATGAAGAATCGCTTCGAGGCAAAAACACCGGCCTCCATGATGATGCGATTCCATGCCCAGACCGCAGGAAGCAGCCTTGCCGCAAAACAGATAGACAATAATATTGTACGTGTTACCATCCAGGCGCTTGCCGCAGTGCTTGGCGGGACTCAGAGCCTGCACACCAACTCACGTGACGAGGCCCTGTCTCTTCCCACTGAAGACTCGGTTCGCACCGCACTTCGTACTCAGCAGATCATTGCCCATGAATCCGGTGTTGCAGATACTGTTGATCCTTTTGCCGGATCGTATTATATCGAGCAGCTCACTGACGCAATCGAACTTGCAGCGGAAGAACTGATTGCCAAAATTGAACAGTCCGGTGGTGTAGTTGCCTGTATTGAGGATGGCTTTATTAAGCGTCAAATCGAACAGGCTGCCTACGACTACCAGAAGCAGATCGAATCCGGTGAGCGGGTCATTGTCGGCGTCAATGCCTTCCAGATTGACGAGGAGGAAAAACCGGAATTGCTCCGGGTTGATCCGATGGTGGAAGAAGCACAGGTAAATTCGTTGCAAAATGTGCGCAAGCAAAGGGATGAGCCAGAGGTACAGAGCAGACTTGCAGCCCTGAAAGAGACAGCTGAATCGGATACAAATCTCATGGAACCAATTATTGACGCGGTTCGCGCCTACGCAAGTATTGGTGAAATATGCTCCGTTCTTCGTGGGATTTTCGGGGAATATCGGGACTGATTGTAACACAAAGATCAAAACACTCTATAAAACACTATATATGCTAAAAAAAATAGACCATTTAGGAATTGCAGTTCACTCCATAGCTGAAGCACGTAAGTTCTATGAAGAAATACTGGGACTCACCTGCGAAAGGGAAGAAGAAGTTATCTCCCAGAAGGTACGTACGGCTTTTTTCGTTCTCGGTGAAACCCATATTGAACTCCTGGAACCCACGACGGATGACAGCCCCATCGCCAAATTCCTGAGCAGTCGGGGAGAAGGCTTACACCATGTGGCCTACCTCAGTACAAATGTGGAAGAACAGTTAGAACAAGCCAAAGAAAAGGGCTGCAAACTGATCCATGAAACACCATTCACCGGGGCCGGAAACAAACAGGTAGCCTTTCTTCATCCCAAGTCCAGCCATGGCCTACTCACTGAATTTTGCAGTGGAGCACAAAAATGACAGACCATATTGACAACCTGCTGAAACTTCGAGCCGAAGCACGCCTAGGAGGCGGCCAGGAACGAATCGACAAGCTCCACGCCAAAGGCAGGATGACAGCCAGAGAACGAATTGACCTCCTTCTTGATCCCGGTTCTTTTGAAGAGTTTGACATGTTCAAGACCCATCGCTGCTATGATTTTGGTATGGAGAAAAAGATATTCCCGGGAGACGGTGTGGTCACCGGTTACGGGACCGTGGACGGGAGACTGATCTACGTCTATGCCCAAGATCCAACAGTCCTTGGTGGTTCGCTCTCCCAGACATTTGCTGAAAAAATCTGCAAGATCATGGATCTTGCGATCAAAAATGGTGCCCCCATCATCGGCCTCAATGACTCGGGAGGAGCCCGTATCCAGGAGGGCATCGAAAGCCTGGCCGGATATTCGGACATTTTTCTTCGTAATGTTATGGCTTCCGGCGTTGTACCGCAGATCTCTGCCATCTTTGGCCCCTGCGCAGGTGGTGCCGTCTATTCCCCGGCACTTACCGACTTTGTGGCCATGGTCAAAAATAACTCCTATATGTTCCTCACTGGCCCCAAAGTAGTCAAAGCCGTCACCCATGAGGATGTGACCGTGGAAGAGCTCGGCGGTGCCGATATGCATTCGTCACGCTCTGGTGTTTCAGATTATGCAGCCGAATCCGGAAAAGACTGTGTTGAGTATGTTAAAAGACTGCTCTCCTATCTTCCACAAAACAATGCGGAGGCTCCACCCACACTGCCCACTCAGGATCCATCGGAACGACGTTCAGAGGAACTCAACACAATCATCCCTGAAAGTGCCAGTACCCCCTATGATATGAAGGAGGTAATCCTTTCAAGCATAGATAACCGAGATTTCTTCGAGATCAAAAAAGACTTTGCACCCAACCTCATCATCGGATTTGCGAGATATGACGGAAAAACAGTAGGCATTGTAGCCAATCAGCCGTCTCATCTCTCAGGTGTACTCGACATTGACTCTTCCATTAAAGGCGCCCGCTTTGTCCGCTTTTGCGACTGCTTCAATATTCCCGTGGTCACCTTTGTTGACGTGCCCGGATTTCTTCCAGGAACAGCCCAGGAATATGGCGGTGCTATCCGTAACGGTGCCAAAATCCTCTACGCCTACGCAGAAGCAACCATTCCAAAAATTACAGTCATCACTCGTAAAGCTTACGGTGGTGCCTATTGTGTCATGTCATCCAAGCATCTGCGTGGCGATATTAACTATGCCTGGCCCTCTGCTGAAATTGCTGTAATGGGAGCAAAAGGAGCAGTTGGCGTATTATATGGAAGGGAAGCCGCAAAAACAGATGATCCGGCGGCGTATCTTGCTGCCAAAGAGAAAGAATATCAGGATGCAGTCGCCAATCCGTACGTAGCAGCAAGACGCGGCTATGTTGATGACATCATTGAACCTGCCCGAACTCGTTTTCGCATTATTAAAGCCCTTGGGATGCTGCAGAACAAACGAGACAGCAACCCCATGAAAAAACATGGCAATATCCCCCTATAAAGACACGGTTAAAAGATTAAAGAATGGTTTTAGGTTTGCGGTTTGCGGGCAAAACCTAAAACCTCTCTTTTAGTCTTTTCCGAAAACCCCAAACCGCACACCGAAAACCGCAACTATGACATTTACAAACATAGGTCTTCACAATCTCACCCAGCCAGGACTTGATGCTCTACAGTTCTCCCTTATGGGAATGGGACTGGTCTTTGGCGGGTTGGTGATCATTGCCATCTATATCACCCTGCTGCCCAAGCTTCTTAAACTGGGTAGCAAAAAAACACAGCCATCGAAGACAAAAAATCCTGCAGACAGCAATGAAGAAGAGGAAATCCTTCTGGCCATTGCCACCGCTCTTCATCTCCACAACAACTTTCCCGATGGAGATGAGCGTATTACCTGGAAAAGTCATGGTGATATGGAATCGCCATGGCTGGTTTCAGGCCGTATGCAAACTTTAAGCAGCCGAAAATTGACCAATACCTGGAACCACTAATGAAAGAATATAAATTGAAAATCAATAACAACAGCTACACTGTTGTTATAAAAGATGTTACCGATGATGCTGTGCTGGCTGAGGTAAATGGCAAGCAGCATATTGTCCATATTGATACCATCGAAAACCTCGCCACAGTTACAGAGCCCAAGGCAAGTGTCCCCATCTCTGCCATGCCTTCTGCCGCTCCTGCACCTTCTTCGACATCAGCACCTGCAACTGCAGGGTCCGGTGCTATCCTCACTCCCATCCCTGGACAGATTATCAGCATTACGGTAAGCCTTGGAGAACAGGTACGTAGCGGACAGAAGCTACTCGTTCTTGAAGCCATGAAACTCGAAAACAGTATCACAGCGACCATGGATGGAACTGTAAGTGAAATTCTTATAGCTGAAGGCGACGTGGTCAATCAGGGCCAACCCTTGATTATACTGACATAGGATACATTGTGGATCTCTTAAGCTTCTATAGCAACTCCGGAATTGCCCACCTGGAATGGATCAATCTCATCATGATCGCCGTGGGAATTATCTTTATATACCTCGCCGTTACCAAGGATTACGAACCGCTCCTGCTGGTCCCCATTGGATTTGGAGTAATTGTGGGAAACATCCCCCCCATTGAAGGAATGCCGCTCTCCGTCTATGCCGAAGGCTCCGTATTCTCCTACCTGTACATGGGGGTTATGAAAGGAATATATCCGCCCCTTATCTTTCTTGGCATCGGAGCAATGACCGATTTTTCCACCATGCTCTCCAATCCCAAGCTGATACTTTTAGGAGCTGCCGCCCAGATCGGTGTATTTCTCACATTTATTGGTTCACTCTACCTGGGGTTTTCTCCAGAGCAGGCTGGAGCCATAGGCATAATCGGTGGAGCAGACGGCCCCACAGCCATTTTTCTTTCCTCCATGCTGGCCCCTGAACTCCTAGGCCCCATTGCCATTGCCGCCTACTCCTACATGGCACTCGTCCCTGTCATCCAGCCGCCAATCATGTACCTCTTCACCACGAAAAAAGAGCGTATTATTCATATGAAACCGCCGCGCCAGGTCTCTAAGAAAGAAAAAATCATCTTTCCTATTGTGGCCTTTCTTATCTGTGCTCTTATTGCACCCGGTTCCATGACTCTTCTCGGTATGCTCTTTTTCGGCAACCTCCTCAAGGAATCCATGGTCACTGAACGACTTGCCAATACAGCACGAAACTCTCTAATCGATATTGTAACCATCCTTCTTGGCTTTTCAGTAGGTGCCTCCACCCAGGCTCAGACGTTCCTGACCAGCCAGTCTATTCTGATATTTATCCTTGGTGCAGGCTCATTTATTGTTGCTACCACGGGCGGGATACTCTTTGCCAAGCTTATGAATCTCTTCCTGAAAGAGAAGATTAATCCACTCCTTGGTGCTGCAGGTGTTTCCGCAGTTCCTGATTCGGCACGGGTGGTCCATGCAGTGGGCCTCAAGGAAGACCCCACGAATTTTCTCCTTATGCATGCCATGGCCCCCAATGTTGCTGGGGTCATTGGATCGGCCATTGCCGCCGGTGTTCTCTGGTCTGCCCTGGGGAATTTCTGATGGAATCACAAAAATTAGCTCTAGGTGATTTTCAGATTTACTGGTTAAACGGTGGCAATTTCCGTCTCGATGGCGGAACCATGTTTGGCGCTGTCCCAAAGGTTCTCTGGGAAAAAAAGTGTCCTGCCGATGCCGCAAACACTCTGCTCTTTACCAATAATGTCCTGCTCATTAAAACGCCACAGCATAATTGTATTATCGACACCGGCCTTGGCAACAAACTGACAGAAAAACAGCTCTCCATCTTTCAGGTGACTTCTCCCTGGTCCATTGTGGATGATCTTGCAGAGATTGGCCTGTCACGACAGGACATTGATTATGTCCTCCTTAGCCATTGTGATTTCGATCATGCCGGCGGGATAGTCTTGCATGACACCGAGGGCAAAGAAGAACTAACATTCCCAAACGCCGTGCATTACGTACAAAAAACAGAGTGGGAGGATGTGGAACAGCCCTGCCGCCGTGCCCAATCCACCTACTGGCCACAAAATTTCAACCTGCTGAAACAGGAAGGACATCTCGAAATAATTACAGGAGATAAGGAAATCATTCCTGGGATAACACTGCGTCATACAGGGGGCCACACCCGTGGTCACCAGTTAATTGAAATCACCTCAAAGGGTGAGACCGCAGTTCACCTGGGTGACCTCTTCCCAACCAACTTCCATAACAATCCACTCTGGATTATGGCATATGACAATTTCCCACTGACGGTTATCGATCGCAAGGAAGAATACTTTAGTTACTATCAGAAACTGGACAGCTGGTTCACTTTCTATCACGACCCACAGGTTAAAGCCTGTAAACTTGACTCGCATAACAGCCTCACCATGACATGGCCACCCTCTGGCGAAGCACTGACAACTTAAAAGACAAAGCCTCTCCAGAGAATCACGTAGTGTGCCCGATCAATATGTTCTTTATACGATCACATACCATCTGGCCTTGGAATGCTGACCACAAACGTAGTACCTTGCAAAAGAGTGGAAGAAACTTCGATATTTCCACCATGATTTTTAATTATATTGTAAGAAATATACAGGCCAAGACCGGTTCCTTCACTTTCAGGCTTGGTAGAGAAAAACGGTTCAAATATATGACGCATATTTTCTTTATTCATCCCCTGGCCACTATCCTGAAAAGAGATGGTAACATTTTTTACCGTCTTCGCTGTAGCAACAGTTAACACGCCTCCCGAGTCGAACATTGCAGCAACCGCATTGTTTATCAGGTTAAAGAAAACCTGGGTGATTTGATCTTCTACAACAATTATTTCAGGCAGATCCTCTTCCAGTGATTTCTTCAACGTGACCTTATGGCTGCTGAATAAATTTTTATGGAAAAGCAAAGAATTTTGGACAAGTAAATTCGGCTTTATCTTTTTCAGACTCATTGTACTCGGACGGCTGATATGCCGTAGACTTCTTATGAGATCCTGCATCCTTTTGCATTCTTCAATTGCAAGTCCAACCATCAGGGAATGTTTTTCACTAAGCCCACCCTCTGCTTTAAGATCCTCGAACAAACAGCTCAGGCTCAGAAGAGGATTACCGAATTCATGGGGCTATACTGGCGGCAAGACGTCCAAGAGAGGCCAGCTTGTCAGCATGCTGCAACTGTTCATTGATCTGTTGTCGTTTCTCTACCTCTTGATGCAGGCTTTTGACCGAAGAATCCAGTCGTTGAAAAGTTTCCGTTAGCTGCCCGGACATGGTGTTAAAAGCAACTGCCAGATTGCTAAACTCATTCTTTCCTTTGAGTTCTATTGAATGATTGTAATTTCCCTGTTGAATCTGTTCTGTTCCTTCCTGAAGGAGGGCCAGAGGCCTGACAAGAATATGGCTGACGAAACTCCGTCCCGCAGTCAGGATAACAATGAATATTACAATAAGAAGAAACAGGATAGTACGTATACCCAAAAACACGGAATCCCATGGCTCGAATCTATGTCCTTCCAGTAGAACAACAGGGGGTTCCAGCAGGTTAACCGCACTACTTCCATACACCATATTTCCCTGTATACTGCTGTGTATTTCTGTGTCTTCTTCAAAACAGGGGTTAGTGTACCATTCTTTCTGTAAATTCAAATAAAGCTTGGCAGTAGCAGGCCACTGCTTATCCTTTCGGATTGCAATCATCACAAAACAATCAAAAGGAGAGAACAATGACCTGCCAAATAAA